>Ga0078972_1010640_pt1 | contig 17013 bp, 18 predicted proteins | sample YelNatPaOPGAMG01_FD_67568 | JGI IMG/M metagenome (GOLD analysis project Ga0078972, IMG submission 67568) | Hot spring thermophilic microbial communities from Obsidian Pool, Yellowstone National Park, USA - OP-RAMG-01 (SPADES assembly) (version 2) | ecosystem: Environmental > Aquatic > Thermal...
TCACGGCCAGGGTGGTGGTGACGCCCTCGCCCTCGGCCCAGGTGCGGAAGTAGCGGAGTTCGCGGGCGTAGCGTTCAACCGTGGTGGGGGAGAGTCGGCGCGCCTCACAGTCAATCAGGAAGGCGCGCACATCCTGGCCCATGCCAGTTTGGGGGAGAATCGAAAGCCCTTGTGTTGCTGCAGCGTTCATAGTGCGAAGTTCCCCCCTGCCACACAACCGGTAGTAGGGGGAACCTCGCCATACCACTACATCTTGTGTCTGCGCCCCTGGAGGGAATCGAACCCCCGACGACAGGGCTTAGGACGCCCTCGCTCTGTCCGCTGAGCTACAGGGGCTGGGCGGGCTCGAGCCCGGCAACCCTGCTATGATACCACAATCCCGCCGTTGCGGCAAGTTCGAGCGGCCGCAAACTTGACATGCCCTGACCCTACACAGTATAATATCGGTCTTGATAAGGCCGCCTGCAGGCAGCGTGACAGGCGCCCAGGGATTGAAACATCCGGTTCCTTTTGGGGATCCAGTCTCGTACAGGAGTGGTGTGGATGACGAAGCGAACGTGGCAGCCCAAGAAACGCCGCCGGCAACGGGTGCATGGCTTCATGGAGCGCATGAGCACGCGGGGCGGGCGCAAGGTGCTCAAAGCCCGCCGCCTGAAGGGCCGCAAGCGCCTGGCGGTGTAAGGGCCGGCAGGCTGCGAGAGTGGGGCATGGAGAGGCGCCACCGCCTGAGCCACACTGCCGATTTCGAGCGGGTGCGGAAAGAGGGCCGCTCGTGGGCCCAACCGCTCTTCGTGCTATCGGCCAGCCGCAACGGGCTCGACCACAGCCGCTTTGGCTTTATCGTCAGCCGGCGGGTGGGCAGTGCGGTGGTGCGCAACCGGGTCAAACGGCAGTTGCGTGAGGTGGTGCGCCGCCACCTGGAGGAGATCCCCCAGGGCTGGGATGTGGTCTTGATCGCGCGGGCCCCGATCGTGGGGGCCGAGTTTTCACAGATCGAGCAGGCATTCACCGAACTGCTGCGCCGGGCGCATGGGTGGCTCTCGGCGCCCGAGGCGGCCGCAAAGAGCCCGTCGGCCGGGCAGCCCGCGTAGGGCGGCACCCGGTGGGCGGGCAAGCTTGCAATTCGTACCATGGGAGACTGGTTTGAAGGCTTTATTGCAGTGGTTGATCCGGGCGTACCAGCGCTTCATCTCTCCCGGGTTGCCGCCTTCGTGCCGTTTCTACCCCACGTGCTCCGAGTACGCCTGGCAGGCGATTGATCGCTACGGAGCGCTGAAGGGGAGCTGGCTGGCCGTCAAGCGTGTTGTGCGTTGCAACCCGCTGAACCCTGGAGGATACGACCCGGTGCCTTGAATGGGGTGGCCGGGCCGTGCCTTTTCGGTGGGGTGCTCGTTTCCGAGGAGAAGGAGACCGACGTTTGGGCAAGGTAACCTGGAAGGGCGGCACAGCCCTTCTTCTTTTGCTGATGGCCGTCGGGCTGGCAGCCTGTGGCGCGCCGGTGCTCGACGCGGGCTGGGGGGCCTTTGCTGCGGATGCCCCGCACGTCTACGCCGGCCTGGGCGGCAAGTTCCTGGCCATCAAACCCGAGGCCGCCGCTACCCCCGCGTGGACGTTTGTGCCGAAGGATGAGAAGGGCAACGCCGGGAGCCTGGGCGGTTTCTACGCCATGCCCGTGCTCACGCCCGACCTGGTCATCTTTGCTGCGTCGGCCAGGCAGGGCAGCAACCCGCAGACGGAGCAGGTCTTCGCGCTCGACCGTGAGACGGGCGAGCAGCGCTGGTCGTTCCCGGTGCAGGGGGCCGTTGTCGGCGAGCCGGCGGTGTATGGCAATACCGTCTACGTCACTTCGGCCGACCAGAACGTGTACGCGCACGACCTGGTGAGCGGCGCGACCAAGGTGCTCTTTACTGCTGCCGGCCCCATCTGGGGCAGTGTGGCGCTCGATGGGGGCCGGCTCTATTTCGGCTCCATGGCCCACGAGGTCTATGCCATCGACGCCAACGGCCAGCAGGTCTGGCCCAAGCCGTTCCAGACCGAGGGAGCCGTGGCCGGCACGCCCGCGGTGGGCGGCGGGCGTGTCTTTGTGGGGGACCTGACCGGCAGGGTCTATGCCCTCGATGCCCAGACGGGGCAGCCCGTCTGGAGCGAGCCGTTCCGGGCCGGCAACTGGATCTGGGGCCAACCGGTGCTGGCGGGCGACACGTTGTACGTGCCTTCGCTCGACGGCAACGTGTATGCTCTGGACGCGGCCACCGGCGTGGAAAAGCCCGAGTGGCGCATCAAGACCGGTGGCGCAGTGCGCGCTGGCCCGACCCTGGCCGGTGGCGTTCTCTATGTGGCGTCGGAAGACCGGCAGTTGTACGCCGTGGATACCAACACGCATCAGTTCAAGTGGAGCCCGTTCAAGACGGAAGGGGCTCTCCTGACCTCGCCCGTGGTGGTGGGCGACACGGTCTATGTGACCACATCGGATGGCAAGGTCTATCGCATCGACGCCGCGTCGGGTAACGGGCGTTTGCTCTACCCGCAGCCCAAGTAACCTGAAGAGGAGTTCCCGGTGATCGGGGAGATTTTCAACCTGATATTGCTCAGGCCCATGCTGAACGTGCTCTTGCTCTTGTACTCCATCTTGCACGGCGTGGTGCCCTACGGCAGCTTTGCTTTGGCCATTGCCATCGTGACGGTGCTGTTGCGCCTGCTCACGCAGCCGTTCATGGCCAAGCAGCTCCAGTCATCGAAAAAGCTCAACGAGTTGCAGCCGCAGCTCAAAGAGCTCGAGAAAAAGTACGGCAAAGATCGCGAGCGGCTGGCTCAGGAACAGATGAAGCTCTACAAGGAGAACGGCATCAACCCCATGGCGGGCTGCCTGCCGATGCTCCTGCAGATGCCGATCTGGATTGCGCTCTACCAGTCGATCATGCTGCTGTTGGGCCGCACGCCTGCGCAGCTCCTGGCCCTGTCGAAGCATGTGTACAACCTGGGCATCTTTGCGAACCTGTCGTCGCTGTTCCCGCTGTCGAGCCAGTTCCTGTGGCTCGACCTGGGCCAGCCTGACCGGCTGTTCATCATTCCCATCCTGGTGGCGGCCACGCAGTGGGTGCAGCAGAAGATGATGTCGCCGCCTTCGGGCAGCGATGACTCGCCGCAGGCGCAGATGAGCCAGTCGATGCTGATGATGATGCCGCTCATGTTCGGCTTTATCACCATGAACCTGCCCTCGGGTCTGGGGCTGTACTTTGTCATTTCCAGCCTGATCGGCATCGTCATCCAGTATTTCACCACCGGCTGGGGTGGCCTGCTGCCGGCGCGGGCGACTGCTGCGGCAGGCCGGGGCAGCGAGCCCGCTCGGCCGGCAGCGGGCGCGGCCAGAGCGCCCAAGCGCCTGGCTGCGCCAGCAGGGCCCGATGGCGAACGCGCACCTGCAACGGCGACCGACGCCGACCATGCAATCGCGCAGCCGGCAGGGCCGGCTACGAAGGGCGGCCACGAGGAGGCCCTGGTGCCAGAGGCCGCCCAAGCCGCGACGCCAGCCGGCGCTTCGATACAGAAGGGGACGAAGCGTGGAAGCAGGAAGAAGAAGCGTTGAGGGGCGTGGCAAGACGGTCGACGACGCCATCCTCGATGCCATGACCAAACTGGGGGCCAGCCGCGAGGCCCTGGAGATCGAGGTCATTACCGAGGGGTCGCGGGGCGTATTTGGCATCGGCGCAGAGGACGCCCGGGTGCGCGCCTATCTCAAAGGCGCGCGCCCGGCAGCCCCCGCGGCTGCGCCGGCGAAGGCGCCCAGGCCGGCGCCCAGGCCGCCCGCGCCTGAACCCGACATTCCGGCAGGGGCCTCGGATGCCGAAGTCGGCCGCATCGTGCTGACGACGCTGCTCAACAAGATGGGCTTCAATGCCACTGTGGAAGTGGGCCAGGCCGAGCCGGCCGACGGCGAGGAGGCCGCACCGGCGGTGCTCGACATCAAAGGCGCCGACCAGGGCCTGTTGATCGGCCGGCGCGGCGAGACGCTGCGCGACCTCCAGTTCATCACCCGGCTGATCGTGAGCCACAAGGTGGGCCATTGGCCCAACCTGGTGGTGGATGTGGAAGGGTATCGCCAGCACCGCGAGCAGGCGCTCATCCAATTGGCCCGGCGCATGGCCGACAAGGTGCGCCTGACGCGCCAGCCGGTGCCCCTCGAACCCATGCCGCCCAATGAGCGGCGCATCGTGCACCTCACCCTGCGCGACGACCCCGATGTGATGACCGAGAGCACCGGCGAGGGTGAGGCCCGCAAAGTGGTGATCATGCCCCGGCCCAAGGCCCAGTAGTCCTTCCGCCGCCACCACGAGGGGACTGCGAAGGCACGGAAGTGACGGAACTGCCGGACCGGGGGAAGCAAAGGGGCAGGTGCCCCACCCGCCTGGCCGGCCAGCCGGTTTCGCCGGTCCCATGTCTCCGGTTCCACCGTTGTGGCTAGTTCGCTGCGGGGAAGCCTTGAACACACCCGACTATTTGGTAGTGGGTCACGTTACGCGTGACCTGGTGAGCGGTGGCTACCGCATCGGCGGCACGGCGACGTACGCGGCCATGACGGCGCGAGCCCTGGGCTATCGGGTGGCCATTCTGACCAGCGCGGCCAGCGACCTGCCGCTCGAGGAGACCTTCGCGGGCATCGCCCTGCGCTGCGTGCCGGCGGCGGCCAGCACCACGTTCGAGAACATTTACTACGATGGCCACCGCCGGCAGTATGTGCGCTCGGTGGCAGCACCCCTTGTGCCCGAGCACGTGCCGCCCGAGTGGCGCGGCGCGCGCATCGTGCACCTGGGCCCGTTGGTGCAAGAGGTAGACCCGGCGATGGCCGACCTCTTTCCGGCGGCAACATTCGTGGGCGTTACGCCGCAGGGCTGGCTCCGGCACTGGGACGAGGCGGGCCTGGTCAGCGCACAGGCCTGGGGCTCGGCGGGGTACGTCCTCAAGCGGGCCGATGCCATGGTGCTGAGCCTGGAGGATGTGGGCGGTGACCAGGCCGAGCTCGAGCGCTACCTGGCCATGGCGCGCCTGGCAGCGGTGACTCAGAGCTGGCAGGGCGCCGTGCTCCATTGCGGCGGGCGGTGTGTGACGATTCCCGCCTACAATGTGCCAGAGGTGGACCCCACCGGCGCAGGCGACGTGTTCGCCGCTGCCTTTTTCATCCGCCTGACCGAGACGGGCGACGCCGAGGAGGCGGGGCGCTTTGCCAACGCGGCCGCGTCGTTCTCGATCCAGGGCGAGGGCTACAGCGCCATTGCCGGCCGGGCTGCTGTGGAAGAGAGGCTGCGAAACGGGGAACTGCGCAGGGCCTGACAGGACGGGCACCCATGGGCGAAGTCTATGCGATCGCGAACCAGAAGGGCGGAGTCGGCAAGACCACGACGGCAGTGAATGTCGGCGCGTACCTGGCGGCGAGCGGCAAGAAGGTGCTGCTGGTGGATATGGACCCGCAGGGGAATGCCACGAGCAGCCTGGGCATCGACAAGGGTGCGTTGACCTACTCGATCTATGATGTGCTGATCGAGAACCTGCCCATGGCCAAGGCGGTGATGCTCACCCGGCGGTTGGGGCTCGACCTGGTGCCCGCATCGGCAGAGCTGGCGGGAGCCGAGGTGGAGCTGGTGGGGCTGATCTCGCGCGAGTACCGCCTGCAGCGGGCGCTGGCCGGCATCCGCGACAAGTACGACTGGGTGTTGGTCGACTGCCCGCCCAGCCTGGGGCTGCTCACCATCAACGCCCTGACGGCGGCCGACGGGGTGCTGATCCCCGTGCAGTGCGAGTTCTTGCCTCTGGAGGGCCTGTCGCAGCTCCAGTACACGATCAACCTCGTGCGCGATAACCTCAACCCGCGGCTGACGGTCAGGGGCGTGGTGCTGACGATGTACGACACACGCACCAACCTGGCGCAACAGGTGGTCGACGAGGTGCGCAAGTTCTACAGCGGGCGGGTGTTCTCGACCATCATCCCGCGCAATGTGCGCCTCAGCGAAGCGCCGAGCTACGGCGAGCCGATTATCGACTATGCGCCGGCTTCATCGGGCGGCCTGGCCTACCGCGCGCTCGCCAACGAGATCCTGATGGGTGCGGCGAGAGGGGGGGCGTGACGCGTGATACGTAAGACGTAAAGCGTAAGACGTAAAGCGTAAAACGCGAAACGTACCCGCCTTACTTCTTACGTATTGCGCCTGGCATCCGCTGTGCTGACTGACGGAGGGGTGAACGATGGCGCCCGAGCGGAGAGGCCTGGGCAAGGGGCTGGGGGCTCTGATTCCGAGTGTGCCCACGGTTCCCGGCGCAACGGGTGGCGCTGCGGAAGGCGGGCCGCTGCAGGTGGGGCTCGACGAGATTGTGCCGAACCCGCACCAGCCGCGGCAGGGCATGGACGCCCGGCAGCTGGAGGAGCTGGCGGCCTCGATCCGCGAGCATGGGCTGATCCAGCCGCTGGTGGTGGCGCCGCTGCCGGCCGAGGCGGCCGGCCAGGCCCGCTACCAGTTGATCGCCGGCGAGCGCCGCTGGCAGGCCGCGCGGCTGGCCGGGCTGGAGCGGGTGCCGGTGGTGGTCAAGAACGTCAGCCCCCGCGAGCTGCTCGAGCTGGCCCTGGTGGAGAACATCCAACGCGCGGACCTCAACGCCCTGGAGGAGGCGCTGGCCTACCAGCAGCTCATCCAAGAATTCGGGCTGACCCAGGAAGAGGTGGCGACGCGCGTGGGCCGCAACCGCGCCACGGTGGCCAACACGCTGCGTCTGTTGCGCCTGCCCGACGAGATCAAGGAGGCGCTGCGCGAAGGGCGCATCAGCGAGGGGCACGCGCGGGCCATCCTGGGCCTCGATGACACGGCCGATCAACTGGCCGTGCTGCGCGCAGTGGAGAAGCGGGCCCTCTCGGTGCGGCAGACGGAAGAGTTGGTGCGGCGCCTGGCCTCGGCTACCGAGCCTGCCCCGCCGGCCGATCCTCCCTCGCCCCACCACAAGGCGCTGGAGGATGCGTTCAGGAGCGCGCTCGGCACCAAGGTGTCGCTCTCCAAGGGCCAGAAGGGCGGGCGCCTGGTGGTGTACTTTTATTCGGATGAGGAGCTGCAGTCGATCTACGAGCGCATCGTTGGCGACCGTGCCTAGCATGGTCACCCCGCGCCGGCGCCTCTGGGCGCCGGGCTTGAGGGCCACCGGCCGGCAACGGCTTCCGGTGGCCTTTTTGTGACGAACTGCGGATTGCCGGAGTGGATGTTCATGTTGGAAAAAGTCGCTGCCATTGCTGCACGCTATGACGAATTGAACCGCCTGCTGGCCGACCCGGAGGTCATCGCCGACCCGGAGCGGCTGCGCGAGCTGGCGCAGGAGCAGGCCGACATTGCCGAGATCGTCGAGGTCTACCACCGCTACCAGGCCACAGTGCGCGACCTGGAAGAGACGGAGGAGATGCTGAGGGGGCCGCTCGAAGAGGAGATGGCCGAGCTGGCCCGCGAAGAGGTGGAAAAACTGCGCGCCAGGCGCGACGAGCTCATCGAGCAGATGAAGAAACTGCTTCTGCCCACCGACCCGCGCGACCAGCGCAACGTCATCGTCGAAATCCGCGCCGGGGCGGGGGGCGATGAGGCGGCGCTGTGGGCCGCCGACCTCTTCCGCATGTATAGCCGCTATGCCGAGAACCACGGCTGGCGCGTGCAGGTGCTGAACTCGAGCCCCACGGGCATCGGCGGTTTCAAGGAGATCATCTTCCAGGTGATCGGGCGGGGCGCCTACTCGCGCCTCAAGTACGAGAGCGGGGTGCACCGGGTGCAGCGCGTGCCTGCTACCGAGGCGGCCGGCCGCATCCACACCTCGACGGCCACCGTCGCCGTGCTGCCCGAAGCGCAAGAGGTGGAGGTGGAGATCCGCCCCGAAGACCTGCACATCGACGTCTACCGCTCCTCGGGGCATGGCGGGCAGAGCGTGAACACGACCGACTCGGCGGTGCGCATCACCCATCTGCCAACGGGCATCGTCGTCTCGTGCCAGGATGAACGCTCGCAACTGCAGAACAAGGCGCGGGCCCTCTCGATCTTGCGGGCACGGCTCTTCGACATGGAACAGCGCAAGCAATGGGAGGAGCTCGACGAGGCGCGGCGGCGCCAGGTGGGCTGGGGCGAGCGCAGCGAAAAGATCCGCACCTACAACTTTCCCCAGAACCGGGCTACCGATCACCGCATCGGCCTGACCAGTTATCGCCTGGAGGAGGTGTTGGCCGGCGGGCTCGACGAGTTCATCGATGAGCTCGCCACTTCCGAGCAGGCCGAGAAGCTGCGGGCGCTGAGCGAGGAGTGAGCATGGGTGCGGACTGTGGCGAGGGCGCGCTGACGGTGCGTGAGGCGCTGCAGAGGGGCACCGAGAGGCTGGCCGCGGCCGGGGTGGATGAGGCGCGTTTCGATGCCGAACTGCTCCTATGCTACGCGCTGGGCGCCAGCCGCGCCTACCTCTATGCGCACCCGGAGCGTTGCCTGCGGCCCGAGGAGGAGGCCGCCTGGCACGACGCACTCGCCCGGCGTGAGCGCCGCGAGCCCCTGGCCTACATTGTGGGTAAGCGCGGTTTCTACGGCCTCGAGCTGGCCGTCGACCGGCGCGTGCTGGTGCCGCGGCCCGAGACCGAGATGATCGTCGAGCGCGTGCTTGCCTTCGCTGCCCGGCAGCCGGTGCGTGTGGTGTGGGATGTGGGCACCGGCTCGGGGGCGCTGGCCCTGGCCATTGCGCAGAACCTGGCCGGGGTGACGGTGGTCGGCGCCGACATCAGCCGCGAGGCGCTGGAGATGGCGGCCGAGAACCGGCGCCGACTGGGCCTGGAGGGGCGCGTGGAGCTGGTGGAGAGCGACCTCTTGGCGGCTGCACACGGCCCCATCGACGTGGTGGTCGCCAACCTGCCCTACCTGCGCAGCGAGGAGTACCTGGCGGCCATGCCCGAGGTCTCGCGGTACGAGCCACGGGTGGCCCTCGATGGTGGCCCCACCGGCCTGGCGCTGGTAGAGCGGCTGCTGGCCCAGGCGGCCGCCCTGACACCGCAGCCCGGGCTGCTGCTCATGGAGATCGGCGCCGGGCAGGGCGCCGACTCGGTGGCGCTGGCGCGGGAGCACTTTCCCGGGCGGGCCGCCGGCCTGCACCGCGACCTGGCGGGCCTCGACCGCATGCTGGAGGTCACCGCCGAGCTGCCGGCTGCGCGCGAGGCGGGCGCAGGCGAGCCGGTCACCTGGGTGCTCCCGGCGAGCGACCCGGCGGCAGTCGCGCTGGCCGCCGGGGCCCTGCGGCGCGGCGAGGTGGTTGCCTTCCCCACCGACACGGTCTATGGCCTGGGCGCAGCCGTATTCTCTCAAGAAGGGGTGCGGGCGCTGTATGAGGTCAAGGGGCGGCCCGAGGCCAAAGCGATCCCGCTATTGCTGGCCGACCCTGTCGATGTGGCCACTGTGGCAGCCGAGGTGCCGCCCGCGGCGGTGAGGCTGATGGAGCGCTTCTGGCCGGGCGGGTTGACCCTGGTGTTGCCGGCCCGGCCGGAGGTCCCGGCGGTGGTGCGGGCAGGCGGCGCCACGGTGGCGGTGCGCGTGCCCGGGCACCCCGTCGCCCGCGCGCTGATCCAGGCTGTCGGCGCGCCGCTGGCCACCACCAGCGCCAATCGTTCGGGCGCGCCCGAAGCCTTGACCGCCGGCGAAGCGCTCAGGCAATTGGGCAGCCGGCTCCGCTGGCTGCTCGACGGCGGGCCCAGCCCGGCCGGCCGGGCCTCGACGGTGGTGGATCTGAGCGTGGAGCCACCTGCGGTGCGCCGGCATGGCGCCATCGCCGACGACGAGATCAGAGCGCTGCTCTGACCCCCATTTCACGCCGGGCGCCGGGCAGGGGGAGCCGAGCGCCATGGCGCCGCCGGAGCATCAGCGCATGCCTCGCGCTGGTGCTCCGGCCAAGCCAAGGGGTCAGGCCTTGGGAGCTTCGGGCTTGTCCTTGGGAGCCTCTGGCTTCTCGTCCTCTCCGTTCAGGCCCCGCTTAAAGTCGCGGATGCCCTTGCCGAGGGCGCTGCCGACCTCAGGGAGCTTGCCCACGCCGAAGACGATCACTACAATCAGCAGAATGAGGACCAGCTCCGGAGCTCCGATGCGGATAGGCATAGTTGTCCTCCTTAGCGACCAACTGACAGCCCAGGCGGGTGCGTTCTTTTCCCATTATAGCACAGCCGGCTTGGGAGGCAAGAACGGTGACAATGTCAGAACCCTGTGCACAGCGGTGAGCATCTACCCGGGGGGAGCGTCGGAGGCTGGCAGGAGGGAGCGCTCAGCTCTTGGGCTGATCGGCGTTCTGGGCGGGCGGCTTGGGAGCTTCGGGCTCGTCTTGCAGGCCCTTCTTAAAGTCTCGGATGCCCTTGCCGAGGGCGCTGCCGATCTCAGGCAGGCGGCCAGCGCCGAAGACGATGATCACGATCAGCAAGATGAGCACCAACTCGGGTGCGCCAAGGTTCGGCATTTCCTTCCTCCTGTGAGGGCACATGGGCGGCCTATCATGGCGGCCGCCGGCCACCATTATAGTACCGGTTTTGAGAGAAACCAAACACCGGCCCTTGAGGGGGTGCATCCCAGAATCGCCGGCTGGCGACAGCGCGACCTGCCCCGCCGTGCAGCGTGACAGCGGGAAGTTCCTCAACACCATGCCGGGGCTCGCGCAGCCCTGTATCAGGTGAAGAAACTTGGTGCGATCAGGGGTGGCAGCCGGGTATTGGGCTACGCCCGACGCCGGCCCAGCCCTTGGGCCGGTTTCGCACCGGGTGGGCGCGGAGCGTGTAGCCTGGTCCGTGGCCCGGCGGCCCAAGTTTCTCGACGGCGGCTCCCGTGGCGGTCGTTCGGCACGGCGCCAGACGGGTCTGTCATTCTGAGCGGCTCCGGCGGCCGGCTCTCAGCCCGGCGCCAAGAGAGCGAAGAATCCCTCCTGGCCATCGCGCCATGCTGCGATTGATTTGGCGCGACGGCGAGCAAGGATTCCTCGCTGGCGATGGCGCCGGTGGGCAGCGTGGCCGTGACCGCCGCTATCGAGCACGCTCCACAAGGTCATTGCGGGCGTCGCAGGCGCGAAGCAATCCCCAGCCCACGCTGGTCATTGCGAGCGCCGCAGGCGCGAAGCAATCCCCAGCCCACGCTGGTCATTGCGAGCGCCGCAGGCGCGAAGCAATCCCCAGCCCACGATTGGAGATTGCTTCGGCGGCTGCCGCCGCCGCCTCGCAATGACAGCCGCACGTTGGCCGTCTCGCACAGGGCTGCGCAAGCCATGGGACGCTCAGGAGAAGAACGACTTGCCAAGCGGCCTTAAGGATGATAAACTGTCGAGGTGGGTGTCGGTGGGTCAGCGGGTGAAGGGACGGGAGCAGGAGAAGGTATGAACGGGCAGGCGCTCTATCGCCGCTGGCGCTCGCAGAACTTTGACGAGATCATCGCCCAGGAGCATGTGACGCGCACGTTGCAGAACGCCCTGCGCGCCGGCCGCATCGCCCATGCCTATCTCTTCACAGGGCCGCGCGGCACGGGTAAGACGTCGACTGCGCGCATTCTGGCCAAGGCGGTGAACTGCCTGGCCGAGCCGGCCGAGCGCCCGTGCAACCGCTGCGCCCGCTGCCAGGCCGTGAACGAGGGGAGGGACCTGGACCTCATCGAGATCGACGCCGCCTCGAACCGCGGCATCGACGAGATCCGCGACCTGCGCGACAAGGTGGCCTTTGTGCCCAACGAGGGCCGCTACAAGGTCTACGTCGTCGACGAGGTGCACATGCTGACGACGGAAGCCTTCAACGCCCTGCTCAAGACCCTGGAGGAGCCGCCTGCACATGTGATCTTTGTGCTGGCGACCACCGAGCCCCAGCGCATCCCAGCCACCATCCTGTCGCGGTGCCAGCGTTTCGACTTTCGGCGCATCCCTCTGGCCGACCTGAGCCGCAAGCTGGAGCGCATCTCGCAGGCCGAAGGCATCCGCATCGAGCCGGCGGCGCTGGAAGCCATCGCCCGGCGGGCCGGCGGCTCCTTCCGCGACGCGGAGAGCCTGCTCGACCAGCTCGCGGCCTCGGGCGATGCCGAAATCACCCTCGAACGGGTGCGCGAGCTCCTGGGCGGGGTGTCGGCCCAGGCGGTGGGCGACCTGGTCGATGCCTGGATTGCGGCCGACCTGGCTCAGGGCCTGCGGCTGATCAACCGGCTGATCGATGGCGGGTCCGACGCACGCCAGGTGCACCAGGAGCTGATCGAGTACCTGCGCGGCCTGCTCCTGTTGCGGGCGGGGGGCGACGAGAGGCTGGTGAACACCACGCCGGAGGTGTTGGCGCGCATGCGCAGCCAACTGGCGGGGCTGAGCCTGGGGCGCCTGGTGGAGGGGCTCAAGCTCTTCAGCCAGGGCGAGGTGGCGGCGCGGGGCGACGTCCGCCCGCAGTTGCCGCTGGAGCTGGCGTTCGCGCAGGCGGTGTTGGCGGCCAGCGGCCGCGAGGAGGCGCGCCCACAGCCGGCCCCGGCCGCCGAAGCCCAGGCGTCGGCGCCGAGAGAGCGGCGGCCTGCTGCCGCCGCCGCGCCCTCGCGGCCGGCCGCTGCAGTGGCCGAGCAGGGGGCGGCCCGCAACGATGGGGCAGCAGCGGCCATGCAGGCCACCGCTGCTCCTGCGGAGGCGACGCCAGAGGCCCCGGGCGGCGAGGCCCTGGCCCGGCTGGTGGAGTGCTGGCCACGGTTGCTGCAGGCGCTGCGCGAAAGGAGCAGGCCCCTCGAGGCACTCCTGCGCTCAGGGCGGCCGCATGAGGTGGTGGGGAACCGGGTGGTGCTGGCGATGGAGGGCAACTTTCACCGCGAACGGGTGATGGAAGAGAGGAACCGCCGCCTGCTGGAAGACACGCTGCAGCACCTGCTCGGCATGCCCTGCCAGGTGGAGTGCGTGGTGGGCGGAAGGCAGAAGGCGCCGCCGGCGCGGCGGAGCCCCGCCCCGCCGGAGCAGCCAGCCAGGGCGCCGGAGCAGGCCCTCGACCACCCCGTGGTGCGCGATGACCCCATCCTGCGCTACGCCGTGCACGACTTGGGCGCGCAGGTGGGTGGCATTGAGCCGATAGACGACGAAGCCGAGACCGGAACGGAGTAGCCGGCGGCTCTGTGGTAGGAGGTAGTACAGTGGGTAGCAAAGGCAAGGGGGGCGCGCGCTTCCGCATGCCCAGCGCACCGGCCATGCCGGGCAGGCGCCAGATCGAGGAACTGCAGAACCAGCTCGTCGCAGCCCAGCAGGCGCTGGCCGAGGAGACGGTGACGGCCACCGTGGGCGGAGGTGCCGTCTCGGTGACGATGAACGGCCAACAGGAGGTCAAGGCAGTCAAGATCGACCCGGCTGCTGTCGACCCCGAAGACGTGGAGATGCTGCAGGACCTGTTGGTGGCCGCGTTCAACGAAGCGTTGGCCCAGTCGCGGAAGCTGGTCGAGGCGCGCATGGCGCCGCTGACCGGCGGCTTGAACATTCCGGGGTTGTTCTGATGTCGCTGACGCCAGGGCCTGTGGGCCGCCTGATCGAAGAGCTGAGCCGGCTGCCGGGCATCGGCCCCAAGACGGCCTCGCGGCTGACCTTCTTCATGCTGCGGGCCCCCGAGGCGCAGGTGTTGGCGCTGGCCGATGCCATCCGTGCCCTGCGCGAGGGCACGGTGTTCTGCCAGGTCTGCTTCAACATCGCCGAGCAGAGCCCGTGCCCGGTCTGCGCCAACCCTGAGCGCGACCGGGGGGTGATCTGCGTGGTGGAAGAGCCGCTCGACGTGCTGGCCATCGAGCGCACGCGGCGCTTCAAAGGGGTCTACCACGTGCTGCATGGGGCGTTGTCGCCGGTCGACGGCATCGGCCCCGACGAGCTGAAAGTGCGCGAGCTGGTCGAGCGGGTGAAGGCCGGCGGCGTGCGTGAAGTGCTCATGGCCACCAACCCCACCATGGAAGGCGATGCCACGGCGATGTACGTGGCCCGCCAACTGGCGCCGCTGGGTGTGCGCGTGACGCGCCTGGCCATGGGCCTGCCCGTGGGCGGCGACCTGGAATACACCGACGAAATCACCCTGGGCGAGGCCCTCGACGGCCGGCGCGACGTGTGAGGCCGCTTCACCGCCAAGGCGCTAGAACAACTTGAACCGCGAAGGACGCCAAGGGCGCGAAGGAGACGCAAGGAGCCTTGGCGTTTTCTTTGCGCCCTTGGCGGTTCGAGATTCCTGCCCTCGTGGTACTCAGCTTGCTGGAATGGAACACGGGCCGAGCGACGAAAGCACCGGGTGGGGAAGCGCAAGATGGTGGATGAGGACGAACTGGAGGACCGGGAGACCTATACCGTCCTGATGACGATCGCGGCCTACCTGCGGGCGGCGGCGGAGGATGTGGAGGCGGTGGCCAGGGCCGACTATACGCCGCTGACCAAGGCCGACAAGGTGGGTGCGACGCTCGAAGAGCTCGGCGACAATCTGGAGCGTTGCGTCGATTGGTTCCCTCGCTAGAGGCTCCGCAGGCGAAGCAGAGGGGCCGTGCCCGCGGCGGCCCCACTAGAACGCCACCTCGTTCGAACGCCCCAGCACACGGTCGAACACGTACCCGTGCACCCGTACCATCCCGCCCTCGATGAAGGCCCCAAAGGTCACATCGACATAATACCCTGGCGGCAGGGCCGGCAAGCTCTCGACGTCGCGGTGGCAGGTGTAGAGGTGCTGGCCTGAGGGGCTGGCAAAGTACGCGTACCAATCGCTCATGGTCCGCTCTGAGCGGTTGTACACGCGCAGCGTGACGGTCAGCATGATGACGGGCCGGCTCTCGTCGAAGGGAGCGCAGCCCAGGGCAGGGTTGTCCATGCCCGGAGGGCGGCCCGAGCGCGCATACTCATAGGCCAGGGTGTAGATGACGATGGGCGTATCAACCCCGGGCGGCACCCGCATGGGCCCCTTGGTGATGGGCAGGGCAGGGGTGGGCGTCGGTGCCTCGGTGGCGGTGGCTGTCGGCACGGGGCTCGGCGTGGGGGAGGGCGTGCCCAAAGGCGCGGCTGCCGAGGTGGTGGCCCGCGGCAGGGTGGCCCACACGGCGGGTGTGGGGGCGGCGGTGGTTGCCGGCGCGGGGCGGGCGCAGCCAGCGAGGGCCGAGCAGAGGATCAGGGCAAGGACAAGGTTTCTGTTCATAGACCCTCCCTGCGACGATTATCTACGGAGCGGCGGCGGCTGTCAAAAGTGGCCGGTGAGCCGACGCTTGCGCGACGGGGCGAAATGTGGTACGTTTGTTGCCCCAAGAGCGTACATTGCGCCCCCTCCTCAGGGAGGCGGGCAGGTCGGGCTGCCGGGCAGAGCCGCCAGGGCCGGCTCAGGAGGTGTCGATGCCGCTGGCCAAGGTCCTCAGTTGCGCCGTCGTCGGGCTCGAAGGTGCCCTGGTCGAAGTGGAGGTGGACCATCACACCCGTGGCCTCCCGTCGCTGACGCTGGTGGGGCTGCCCGATGCGGCCGTGAAGGAATCGATGGACCGAGTGCGCACGGCCATCAAGAACGCCGGCGCCCGCTTCCCCGACCACCGGCTGACCATCAACCTGGCGCCGGCTGACCTGCGCAAAGAAGGCCCGGCCTACGACCTGCCCATCGCCATCGGCTGCCTGCTGGCCTCCGACCAGATCTTTGCGGACCCCTCCGCATCGCTCTTTGTGGGCGAGCTCTCGCTCGATGGCTCGGTGCGGCACACGAACGGCGTCCTCTCGATGGTGGCCACGGCCCGCGAGCGGGGTCTCAAGACCGTGTACGTGCCCGAGCAGGATGCGCCCGAGGCGGCGCTGGTGCCGGGGGTCACGGTCATCCCGGTGCCGCACCTGAGCGCGCTGATCGCCCACCTCAACGGGCTGGAGACGATCCCGCCTTTCGAGCACCGGCTCGATGGCCAGGCCCTCGCCCGGCCCGCCTACGCCACCGACTTTGCCGTCATCAAGGGCCAGGAGCACTGCAAACGCGCGCTCGAGGTAGCGGCGGCGGGGGGCCACTGCGTGCTCCTCTCGGGGCCGCCGGGGGCCGGCAAGACCTTGCTGGCGCGGGCCGTCCCGTCGATCATGCCCAGGCTCAGCATCGAAGAGGCGCTGGAGATCACCAAGATCTACTCCGTCTCGGGCCTCTTGCCGGCCGATACGCCGCTCATCGTACAGCGTCCCTTCCGGGCCCCCCACCACACCATCAGCCATGCGGGCCTGGTGGGCGGCGGCCATTGGCCGCGGCCGGGCGAGGTGTCGCTGGCGCACCGCGGGGTGCTCTTCCTCGACGAGCTGCCCGAGTTCGGGCCGCGCGTGCTGGAAGTGATGCGCCAGCCGCTGGAAGACAAAGTCGTCACCATCTCGCGCGCCCAGGGCACGCTCACCTTTCCGGCCAACTTTATGCTCATCGCAGCGATGAACCCCTGCCCCTGCGGCTACTATGGCGACCCCACCCACGAGTGCACCTGCTCCATGGCCATGGTCAACCGCTACCAGCACCGTATCTCGGGCCCCCTCCTCGACCGCATCGATATCCACCTCGACGTGCCGCGGGTCGAGTACGACAAGCTTACTGACGACCGGCTGGGCGAACCCTCGGCCGCCGTGCGCGAGCGGGTGGAGAAGGCGAGGGCGGTGCAGTACGCGCGCTTTGGCGTGGGCACGGAACACGAAACCCGCAACCCGGCTCAGCAGCGGCACAGCATCCGCGTGCTGTGCAACGCCGACATGGGTCCGGCCGACGTGCGCGAGCACTGCCGGCTCGACGATGCCGGGCGCGCGCTCCTGCGGGCCGCAGTGCAGCAATTGGGCATGAGCGCCCGGGCGTTCACCCGCATCCTCAAGCTGGCGCGGACGATCGCCGACCTGGAGGGCGTCGAGGCAATCAAGACCCACCACCTGGCCGAGGCGCTCCAATACCGGCCGCGGCGGTCGTAGGGGCGAGGCGCTGCCTCGCCCGTTCCCCACACCATCGGCCGTCCGCCGTAGGGGCGAGGCGGTGCCTCGCCCGTTCGGCACACCGTC
>Ga0078972_1010643_pt1 | contig 17008 bp, 19 predicted proteins | sample YelNatPaOPGAMG01_FD_67568 | JGI IMG/M metagenome (GOLD analysis project Ga0078972, IMG submission 67568) | Hot spring thermophilic microbial communities from Obsidian Pool, Yellowstone National Park, USA - OP-RAMG-01 (SPADES assembly) (version 2) | ecosystem: Environmental > Aquatic > Thermal...
AGCGTACGAAGAAGAGAGATGGCCGGGCGACGAATCTCTTTTTCCCGAACCGCAAACCGCTATCTGCGACGAGTGCGGCGGTACCGTCATCGCGCCGGACAAATCTCAGAAACGTATATGGAACGAATTTATAAGAAAAATCAATTTGCAAGGAATGGATTTCAATCAGGTTCTTGAGACGCTTGAAGATGACCTGAATATGTATGATGATGCCTACCTCATATTCAGGTTCGAATATTCTCTCGATTCTCAAACGGGTGAGGTTTTAGATAAGAACCTTGTTGAAATCAAGCGCGGCGACCCTATGGTAATGCGTATAATCGTTGATGAGAAAGGGCGCAGGGGTAAATATGCGATGTTCGCAACGCCCGGCATGACTGGGTATTATACATGTATAGTTCACAGAAGGGGAAATGTCAGCGGCGAGAAAAAGCCGTGTCCGATTTGCGGGAGAGAGATGCAACCCTGTGAGTATGTTGCGCTTGATAAAAACGGACAACCAGAGATAGGCTTTATAGAAGATGAGGTCTTTCACTGGTCCAAATATAATCCAACGGAGTGCTATGGTTTCAGCCCGATACTGAGTTGCTGGACGGAACTTGTTACTATAACCAATGTGATGCGGTTAGCACATTCTATATATCAGCAATACAGACCGCCTAAAGGATATCTTGTGTTCAGAACAAGAAACGTAGAAGCCCTCCAGACACAGTTCCAGCTCTGGGACGAGGAAATGAAAAAGAACCCGGTTTCTATTCCCAGAATTGCGGTGGATAGCGAGGCTGGCGAGAAGTTTGTCGAATGGATACCGCTGACACAGGACTGGCAGGAGCTCCAGACAATACCGTTCCTGAAAGAAATGAGAGAGCGCATAGAAGCCGTTTTTGGTGTTAGCAATATTCTGATGATGGACACGACCACATCCGGCGGTCTCAATAACGAGGGCTTGCAGGTTACCGTCACGCTAAGAACCATATCGAGGGCTCAGTATCTATGGGAGTATAAGGTTTTCCCAGTCATATTGAAATATCTCGGTATTACGGATTGGCGCGTGAAATTCCCGCCGCCCATCGAAGAGGACAGAATGAATGTCCTGCTTAGACGGAGACTGAACCTCGAACTCATGCGAACCATCTTTGAGATGGGCGGGAAGATACAGATTGTGGATGAGGAGGACTTTGCGTTCAGATTAACCTCGCCTCCCAAAGCGCTACCGCCGGGTGCGCCGGGGACAAGCCCGGTTCCCAACGAACCCGAGAACCCAAACGCCGGCGGAAAGAACATCGAAGAGTTCCAGCAGGAGAAACCGAGGGGCGAAGTAACCGGGGATTTTGGCGAAGAAATCTCCGAGGAGGAGACCGCTGAAAAAGGCGGCGGCCTCCCTTTTCTCGACGCGCTCATAAACGCCTTCGATGAACAACTCAGACAACTCAAACTCCCGGCCAAACCGCTTCCTAATGACATAAAAAAGGAAATAGATGCTTTCGTGAAAAGAGTAAGACAGGAATGGTGGAACCTGACTTATGAGGAATATCTGCACCGCCTGAACGAAGGCATATTATCTATAACCGAAAACGAATACCCGCAGGATAGCAACGCTGTCGCCGCCTTATCTCTCAGGACAAGTCCTTTGTGGGACGCGTATAGTGGCGTCTTGGCCGATGTGACAGAACAATTAAACCGCAGAATAGCAGAAGCATTCGTTAAACCGGAAGGGTTCTCCGTAGATGCGCTGGTATCTGAGATGAAGGAAGTGGCCGGAGAACTTGCAAAGAGCAGACTTGAGACAATCGCCAGAACGGAAATGATTCTAATGGTAAATACCGGCAGGGAACTTGCATACAGACAGGAATACGAAGGGGAAGGGTTATATATATTCCAGCACACAGGAGACTTCCGCGAGTGCAAAGAATGTTCAGAAATAGTGGACTGGATTGGCGAAGGTAAAAAACTTGATGAAATCAAAGCGAAAATACAAGAACTTGCATTAAGACGGAACGGACCCAGTTGGGTTACCCGCGGCTGGGCTCTACATCCCAATTGCAGAGGCGTCATTGTAAAGGTGAGGTAATGTTTTTCAGTTGTGAAGGATGCCCGAAAAAAATGCTTCGGTCTTATTGCCTGAGAATGCCCAATGAGAAATGCCGCTGGGGTTTTTCGTTTGAAGATATATATGGAAAAGATACAGAAGAGGAAATCGAAGCGGTTGAGGATTTATATGACGTTATTTTCCCCGACCGAAAAGTTTATATAGGAGGAGCGTTTATAAGAGGAAGGTAATATGAGCCTCGATACGAATGGCTGGGTAGAGGTCAGGCCCCCTCACACCGACAGGATTATAGAGGGCGCGTTCTTATGCGAAATCAGGGACACGCAGGGCGACCTGATACCGACTTCAGTGTTCTTAAAGCGCATAGAGGACATAACCAACAACGTCCCTCTCGTGTATAGACACGGGAGGGACCCCACAAGGGGCGTTGTTGTCCTTTCGCCTTATATGTCTGCTTATAAGATAGAGAACGGAAAAGCTCACGCCCGCTTCGCAATCAATAAAGGAAACCCGGTCGTGGACAAAATCTGGGACAACGAAATAAAAGTATTAGCAGACAGGGCCGGGTTCAGTATAGGCGGCGTGGTTCCCCCCGGAGGGGCGAACTGCGAGCGCAAGGGAGGCATCAAACAGTGCGACATCAGTGATTGTTATATTTGCGAAATATCTTGGACGCCGCATCCGGTGAACCCGCAGGCCAAGATATCTTATGTTAATACAATTGCCAAAGGTGATTATAATATGTCCGAAGAGGAGAAAATCGAGAAACAGGCCGGGCTTGCCTCGGCGGTGCTTTCTGCCGCTATGCAGGGCGCTCAAGTGATAGCATCAACGCCGCCTGCAAAACCGGCTGGTGGCGCCGGCCAGACAACCACAATAGAAGAAAAAGAAGATGAAAAGAAAAAGAAAGACGCTCTTGTCCAGAAAGTGGACAAGGGTTGCGATAAAGTTAAAGAATGTGTTAAGGCCGTTCTCAGAGACAATCCCGAATATAGTGAAGAGAGGGCTTGGGCAATCTGTAACGCTAAATTCGGTAAGGGGAACGAAGATGAGTTGGAGAACCGCATATACGAAATCTATAAATCGCTCCCCGGACCGTTCAACGTTCTTGACGCTATCTCTGGATGCGGAACCTGCGACGATTATGTCCGCCTTCAGATAGAGAAGGGAACAAGTGTCGCGCAGGCGTTCCTGAAGCTCCAGAACATCTTCTCCAGAATTGAGAAGGAGAAGAAAAGCGACAAGAAAGACGATGAAAAAGACGATGAAGATGAGGACAAGAAAGACGAAAAAAGAGGTGATAAAGTGAGCGACGAGAAAGTGCCTCCGGAGAAACCCTTCGATGTGAAGAAGGCCTTTGAGGACCTCAAGGCCGAACTTCTGGGGGTTATCCGGAAGGAGATTGAGGCGGCAGTGGCAAAAGCCACCGTTGGTACTGGTACGCCTCCGCTCGAAGGTGTTCCGACGAGCACCCCAGAGACAGTGGACCAGACAACGATGACAACTACCAAGGAGGACGAACTGAAGAAGTACATCGAGACCTTGGTAGCCGCAGGCTATGTTGTGAAAAAGGCTGAGAAGGCTGTGCCTGACAACGTGCCCGGCGGAAGAACATCACCCTCCGGAATACAGAAGGAGGGCCTTGCGAACAAACAGCCAGACCACCCCGCGTATCAGCGCGTGATGAAATTCCTCGGAAAGAGGTGAACTAAATGATAACAGCAGAAGCCTTAAAACGCGGAGAGCGCACAGTACCCTGCATGGTTGATACCGGAGAGTACACGCCTTTCCGGAACCTGCCGACCGAGCCTCTCGACAGGTTCGTCGAGCTGGGGAAAGAGGGGCTGTATATGGCCCTCCAGAAAGGCCTTGCTGAGCTTTATGCAGACGGAAGAATCATCTTTAACAGAGACTTCTTCCCCTTCTGGGGCGACCCGATAAGCCATGTCAGGTCGTATATGACTGCGCCCAGAGTGCTTATCGGAGACACTGACGGGACGACCCACATCGTTCCGGCGCAGCACCCGATGGAGTACCTGATGCAGAAGGCAACGGTCACGTCCGGCGATACCGGTGCGTTCAACGCAATCTACGGCGCGATGGCGACCATACAGGTTGCCCAGCAGCAGAACTTCTTTTCTGCGCTTCCGAAGCGCCCCTACAACAGGTATGGTTTCCGTGCGGTGAGTACGGCGGCCAAATCCAGCAGTGTCGGAATCGCAGAAGGAGCGTCTGTCCCAACCGCAGTCGAACCAATCTACGTTGAGATAGGCGTTGGTCTTAAGGAAGTTTCGGTTGTTACCGAGATGTCCACGAGGCTCGAACTGTACAGCACTCGTGACGACACGATAACATTCGGCGGGAACGCTCAGGTCGTTTTCACGAACTTCCTGAACGCTCTTGACACCGACCTCCTTCAGGACTACGACACGCTTCCCGGCTACAACACTGAGACAATTGACCGGGTTACCGCAAGCACGGCGGCAACGACTGCGCTTGGCTATACTACAGGAGACGAGGACCTTTACGGAATAGACCGGAGCGCAAATAGCTGGTTCGATAGCAACATCTATTACGACGCGTCCGCTGACAGGGACATAACAATTTCCCTGCTTGACGGCATGTATGCGGCTTGCTATCCGTACTGGGGCGCTGACCTCGGCAATAAGATATGGGTGACCAAACCGAACACCTATATCAACTGGTCTCTCCTTGAAGGCACCAAGCAGAGGTTCGGGCAGGAGACGGTTCAGTTCACCTATACACAGGGCGTCCAGCCCGTGATAGGTCAGGCGGGCGGGTTCAAGGTCAGCCATTACAACACGTGGCCGATAATTCTGGATGCAAACGTTTATTCGGACACTGTTGGCCGTGTGTATCTGCTTGACCTGAACCATACCGGAATGCTTGTTGGAAGGCCAATCGAGGCAATACAGGGCAACCACCCCCTGTACCTGCAGGCCTATGTGAATAGGCTTGCCTTCTACGGCATAATGGAACTGTTCTGCGACCTGCCGAAGGCCGACGCGCAGTTGAGGGACCTGAAGTAAGGAGGAGTGCCCGATGCCTCAGTATCATGTCTGGTTGGTCGGGGGGAAAGAATACAATCCGGGCGACCTCAAGAACAGACTTGATGCACAGGAGGCAGAACGGGCGTTCTCTTTACTTCATCGCCTCTATCCGGACGTAATTCGGTGCCGTGAGGAAGAGCCTTACGGCACCGAACTTTTTCTTTTTAAGCCGGGAGCGGGGAGAAGCTATATTATCAGTTTCCCGTGCGGGCACGAATACGTCGCCTCCGACGGGAACTGGCACCACCCAAGATGCAAGATTTGTTATGAGGCGATGAAAGATAGAATTGATAGAAAAGAACCGGGCTGGGAAATGAAAAGTCTCGAAAAGCCCAAATCACTTTTATCCTTTTCAAGAAAAGTAAAAGTTGGTGATAAAGATGGCACTAACAAAAGTCCAACTGGGCCGGAACACGCGTGAGTATCACGACACGGACGGCGTGTCCACTACAAGTTCTTCAGAAACCAATCTGTTCGTTAATGCGACCGGCGAAAGTCATGTAAACAGTGCTGGTTATATTGATGTCGGCGAGTACGCAGGCGGGGAAGGGCATCTGCAATGGACCGAGACCGCTGGTGCTGCCGGAACCCTGAAAGTCTATGGAAGCATCAACGGAACCGCCACGGCACAGGGACAGATTGGAAGCGACCAGACAATTACCGCCGGCGGAGGCGACAAGCCGATAGTTATATCTTCCTTACCGCGTTATATACGCATCACAATCACGCGTTCCGGCGCAAACAACATAACTGTAAAATATATATTGGTACTAAACAAGAGAGGTACATTGTAAAGAGGTGAACGAAAATGAAGAGACCGGCAGACAAATATTGTCCGATATTCGGGGATACGGACGGAACAACTTTCGCCAACCCCATCGACTTTGGAGCGGGCTTGAAATTGCCCGTGGCTTCCAAGACCGCGGCCTATACCGTGACCGACAGCGACTTTTGCGTCCTTTGTAATGCAACGGGCGCGGCTTTCACGGTGACGCTACCGACCGCGGCCGGAAGAACCGGAAGGGTTTATGCCTTCGTGAAGATAGACAGCACCACGAATGCTGTGACCATTGGTGGCTATGGAAGCGAGACCATCAACGGTTCGGCAAACACGTCTCTGTCGTCTCAGTGGGCAAAAACCGTAATCATCAGCGACGGCTCCAACTGGGTCAAGCTGGTGTAAGTAAGCACCAGCTAAACGGGGTGTGTGCGAATGCAATCGGCATTCAAGTCCACGATGGAGGTAGCTTTGGTAGCGACTATGTCCGTCGCGGCTATTGAGGTAGCCAATCTATGCACGGTAAAGTATGATGGCTATACTCTGATAGCGAGCATCTCTGCAATAGTCGGCATCGTCGGCTATGCGGTGGGGTGCCTGAAGCGGGAAATAAAAAGAAAAGGAAGTGAAAAGAAATGACCGAAGAACTGAGGCAGATACTATTGCTTCTGGTGGCTGTTGCTTCAGCTTCGCTCGGCTCGTTGATTAACTACGGCTACCATAAGTACACCCGCCGGAAAATAGTGACATGGAAGGGAACATGGAAGAGTATCTTCATCGGTTTCGCGGTCGGCTTTATAACATGGCTGACCTCTGGGGGCGGCGAAGGGCTCGCTCATATGACCTTCATCGGGATATGTTTTGCGGCGGGCATAAGCGCAGAGAGCATCATAGGCAAGACCATAGGAGCGATAAATGGTGAGTGATGTGGGTAAAACTAAAGGAACTGGAGGCAGAAAACGGCGAGGTTCGGGCCGTGGTGGAGAGTCCAATCTGCAAGAACATGCGGATAACTCTCCGCGAGGAGGACTTAAAGAGGCTCATACCACACGGTTTGCATCTGGAAGCTGGACAGCAGGCGGCCATACTACAGAGGTTTATAGGCAAGTGGATTTACACCGGTTCAATACAGGGGAGAGAAAAGGAAGGAGGGGGGAAGAGAAAGATGAAACTGACCATAAACCTGAAGGACAGTGAGAGCCTTGATGTTCTGAGCGTGACAGAAGCTTTAGCCGCAAAGGAAGGAGTTATCGGGCTTCCCAAGAAGGTTGAAGAGGGAAGCATCGAGGTTGAGTTAAGCGATATAACCTACGGGCGCGGGAAGAGCACCAAAAAGAACGAGCTTCTTGAGTTTATCAAATGGGTAAAGGAATTGCTGGATAAGAACGGCGGAAACATGAAAGGATATTCGCTGAGTGATAAATAATGAGGACGGAGTGGGTTGGCCGGGACGGGCGGGCTTCGGACCCGCGCAACTGGTCGGATGGTGTGCCGAGCAGTGGAGACGAGGCAGTCATAACCGGCGGATGGACCATAATTTGGGATTTGGACCAGACCGATATAGTTATCAATCTTGACAATTTTGATGGCGTGATATTAATAGACAGTAGTTGCTTCTGGCAGGGCACATACTGGGGTCCAGAGGCAATAAGGAAATACCAGCGGAAGCAGGTGGACAGATGGCTTGAGAGCAAAGAAGAACCACCGCCCTCGTGGAGCGAATATGTCATAGGCGATGGGGTCTATGACCGGCAGTGGGTTAAAGAGCACGGGGCGGAGGGGTTAAAAGAGGCGTTAAATATCGAGGCTGGAGCGACAAAGACGTGGGCCGCTACAGCCGCGGGCAACTGGAACACTTCCGGCAACTGGTCTCCGAGCGGGGTACCTGCGGCAGGGGATGCGGTCATTTTTAATAATACGAGCACTTACAATTGCACCGTGAACGTGGCGACCAACAGTCTGGCCTCGTTCACGATAACAAGTGGATATACTGGCATATTAACAATAAACTATACCATCAATGTCGCTGGGAATGTGTCGGTATCCGGCGGGACTTATGCCGGTTCGGAAGGCTTCAATGTAACTGCCACGAGCACATTTTCATCCACAGGAACCGTTCCGAAGCTGACTGTGAACGGCTCGGGGATTACGGTTTCTCTGGGGGCGAATCTAACTGCTACAACACTCACGATTACTGCGGGCACTTTAACTACAACGGCGAGCAACTACTCGCTGACTATATCAGGCACTTCCAGCATCACAGGCACCCTCACCCCCAACACTTCTACATGCACTTTCAACGGTGCGGTCACGGTCAATTCCGGCGGAACGCTGGGCGGGAATACGGCGTGGACTTGCGACTGCAATGCCAACCTTACTATAAACTCGGGAGGGACATTCAGCGCGCCGAATGCAAGCGGGATATTTACGTTGGCGGGACAACTCTGGAATGGGGGTACCCTGAACCATAATAGTGGTTTATTAAAAGTGGATGGTGGGGGAGGAATATATGGTTCATCAACACTTTATAATCTGACATTCGATAGTGGAGGTTCTTCCACTTATCTTTATACTGGAATATCAGCCGTTGTAGAAAATAGCTTGACTATTGCATCGGGAACTCCAACTTGGATAGGTCACAATACAACTTTAACTCTCGGAACAGCAAGCGCCTCCGCAACAATGGTAATTGCAGGCACCTTCCGGTGTACGAGGACAGGTAATGTTCCAACGGTAACCATACAAGGTGTATCTTCATCATATTTAGCAGGTGTCAACCGTTCTGGAGTTTGGGATTGGACAAACGATTATGATACGGCATCTATTTGGAATTTAAAATGGTTGGACATGCAATTTGACGTTACAACAAATGGAAGCGGGAATAGAAAGGTAACAATCAACATCACCGGCAACATGACCATAGACGGCTTTACTGTGAGCGCAGGGGACACATTGAGTTGCACGACGGCGGGGACGACGATTTCAATTGCTGGTAGTAAAACCGTACAAATATATGGTAGTATGGCTCTGCTGGGTTCTTCGGGGAATAATATAGTTCTTTCTTCTTTTACGTCTACGCGCTTCTGGAATAATTCAAACTGTAATTTTCAGTATGTATCCATTAACGCTTACTATGGCGTGAATTTCTTCTCTTTCTCAGGAACGATTACGATGTTTGATAATGTATCTATTACTTCGACCGCAGAAGCATTTTCATCGCAATATCAAGGGAGCACTATCGTAACAGCTACCAATTCAACATTTATTAGTAGTGAAAGTATTACTTGGCGCAGAGATGTAACTCTCTTTTCTGGAGTGAAAATCCAACTTCAAAATTGCACATTTGATACAGTTGGTATGGAAGCCACCTCCGGCTGGCTCGTAAGCAAGAACCACAACGGAACCGCAAACGATTACAGGGTTTGGGGCATACTGAACGCAAGTTCTCCGAGTGCTTCATACCAGATTGCGAACACAGACAATGTTACCCTGAAAAAGGCGGACGCTTATGGAACCGAGTTCGATACGCAACTAACGATTGACCAGAACGAAACCTGTGCTTCGCTCGCAATAAATAATGGGACAAAATTGTATCTCAATTCCGGCAAGACATTCACTCTCAATGGAAGCGCTACGATGGTCGGGCAGATGTATGTAAACGGTAAAATGTATTTCACCGCCGGCGGCGGCATCAACTCTGCAACCAGCATGACCGGAACGCTTGGAGGTACCGGATATATTTATGGAACCGCAGAGAAACCGGTTCTGCTTTATTTCTCCTCTCTTCACGTGAACGCAGACCTGAAATTAATTTATGGCGACGCGTTCTTCGATGCGGTTGGCGGCGGGATATTATATCCGTGTCCCCGGCGGGGAATTGATGCGGATGCGGACGTGGACAGCGTCTCGCATCTGGGGCCGAACTATATCGGGCAGGTGAGGATATGACGCCGCAAATCAGGAAACTTCATTATTTCACGCACAAAGAACCCAACACAATCAGGCTTACATCGCTCAAAGACGGCCGCGCCATAAAAATCAAACCCAACGAAATACGGGCGGTTCCTTGCACGGGTGAAAATTGCCCGATATGCAACGGGCGCGTGAAGGAACTAAAAAAACTGGAGGTGGCTTCAATTGACTGATAATAGAACCACATATTATTGTTCCACTTATGAAGTCACCGGCCTGTACCGGCCCGGCAAGTATCAGGAAGCAATAGCGCTGGCGGCGGACAGCGGTAGCGGGCAAGCCAATAAAAACAGAATTTATCTATCTGCCGCCAACACGCTCCCCTTCACACCCGGCGATGTGGTTCTTATATACGACAACAACAATCTCGCCGGTGAAACCGTCCAGATACAAGATGTGGTTTCTTCGGGCGCGTCGCCGTATCTGGAGACCGTTTCCGACCTCTCCGGGAACTACACAACAACCGCATCCGCAAAGGTCAGGCTTTTGAGCTATTTCACATCCCGAAAATGCGGTAACAGCACCTCAAGCCCGCTGAGCGCAACCACACCATCTTCAGAAGAGGTTTATGAACTAATCAGTCAGGCGGAACAGTATATCGAGACGAGAACCAGAACGGCTTTCCGGCTTAAAACCGTAACTGAGGAAACGCACCACTGGCCCATGTACCAGTACAGACCGCAGGACTGGCTCGATGGGTTGATGATACCGCTTAACCACAGAATGGTCAGATATGTGGAGGCGACCGACGGTTCTAAAATACTATCTTCTGCTGACGGCGACAAACTGGAGGTTTTTTCGGGCTCGGACTGGGACGACTGGCTCACAACCTTTACCGGCGGCCGCAGCAGAATACATGCACTCGACCCCGTGCGCGGCGTAATCTTCCTGAGAAGTTTCTACCGCCTCAGGGTGCGTTTTGCGGTCAGAATAACTTACCGATATGGCTTCGATACGGTTCCTGCGGACATAAGACGGGCGACCGCGCTTCTGACTGCCGCCAAGCTTCTCGAAACCGAGGATTCTGTTGTCGAAATACCGGGTGGCGGAGACCTGAACATAGTCCCGGTCGAGACAAGAAGCAAGCGCTATCAGGAAGAGGCCGAGAAGATAATCACCAAGTATATGGAGCCTTGGATTACTTGGATTTAAACCCGCCCCTCCTATCGCTCACTTATCGCTCAGTTTTCGCTCGATACGCTCAAGCGCTTCCAGAATTTTATCTTCGCGGACGCGGGTAAGGGCATCAAGTTTATCTTCGATTTCCTTAAGACGCTCCTCTAACCACTTTTTATGGGTTTCTATCCACGAATTCCGCATCCTGAGGGTAGCAAGTTCTTCTTCAAGAATTTCTTTATTTCTGTCCTTCAGGAATGTAATCATAGCGCCCCCCCTCGCAACGACTGGTAATATTTGTTCCATAAATCGAAAAAGGCAAGACGTGTTTTTGTGATTTCTATGTTTAGCGACGCAATTTTCGCCTTGCACATCCTGACCTTTTCGAGTGCTTCCTGCCGTTCCTGCAACGTGGGCGGGCGGCCGTATTTGATGATGTACTCTTTGCAGGTTATTACATTCTCTTTCTGGAAAAGCGCCTGTTCATATTCTTTATGCGCGGCAATGTGTTGCTGTTCGAGCGATTGAAGGCGCTCGCAAAGCTTCCGGTACGCATCCGGATAGATTTCTTGAATATTCACTGGTTCGCCCGGCATTGTTCCGCCGCATTCCAGAGATGGGTTCGATACTTCTTGCAGAAAGTCCCAGTTCTCCCGCCGCGCCCCGGGCAATTGCGGCACTCCTCGGGGATGTCTTTCTTAAAAGAACTTTTTCTCTTTCTTTTAGGTTCCTCGGGTTCCTCGTCCCAAGGCTCTTCTGTGAATATTTCGTCCACGTCCTCAGTTTCTTTGATTTTAGAAACTTTTATATCTTTCATCTCTTCTGGAGAGTTGCTCGCGTCTGAAGGCCCCATGAAAGGCACAAACCTCTTTTCCCGCTCTTTATTTATGTCGTTGCTTATAATAAGCCTTGTGAGCTGGTCATTGAGCTGTACTATGAACCCGTCATCGTATTCGGGCCCAAGCGCGCCTTTTATCGCTTCGTGTAAAAGCACAAAACTCTTAACGAAGCGCTTTACAATCGCGGCGTCTGGGTTCTCTTCCTCTTTCTTCTCCAGCTCCGGTTTTCCCTCCGGTTTGGGCGTTTCCAACTTCTTCTGTTCCGGCATCCGTTTCACCGGTATCGTGTATAGCGTTCCGTTTATTTATATTTGTTGATTTCCGAACCGAAAGGTTTAAATAGTAGTTTCGCATATAAGTAGATACGCTACTCCGGGGCGGCCCCCACCGGGGTCGCCCCGCTACTAATCGGGGTGCGATGTCTGTATGTCGTCAGTCCCGCCGGACCCCACAGAGACGATGCTATACATTCTCCAGCAATACTGGGACAACGACAACTGCCCCACCCCTTATTTCTTTACGCCTGCAACTGAAAAAAGGCTTCCTATGGCCAATAAGGACGTTGTGGGTATATATTCAGTTCTTGGCGAGGACCGGAAAGAAGGCATTATGAACGCTTTCCGGACAAGGATTGACTATGTTACGATTGATGCGTCCACGACCGACAGGGACCGCTTCCAGCTTCTATGGAAAGAAATAATTAGGATACTGGACCTTCCCGCGGTCAGAAGTTCTCCGCCCACAAAACCGGACGGCGCGGACGCTTATGACCAGTTCATACCTACCGCACACAAAACTATGGAAGATAGGAACAGGCAGTGGTGGAGGTTAATAATAGAGGGAGAGTTCAGGGGGTACTGGGATGCACGTTAATATATCAACCGGAGGAACGGCTGGGGTTCTCTGCCAGCGTTGCGGGAGAACCGATTTGCCTCTTCTAAGCAACGGGTTATGCACCAGATGTGATGAGGTTCTTTACGGACGGTCATCTAATAACAACAACGCCAACGTTACTTGGAGCAATTATCCACACCCCAATATCAATATTACGAATGAACCAGAAGAGAAAAAAGGTGAATAAATATGTCGCACGTGTACGGAAGCAACAAATATGTATTGAGTTTCGGGGAACAGGCACCCGGAGAACGCCTGCCGCTTACGGGAACCACAATAAGCACGCACACCATCTCGAAAGCGGGTTGGGGCCTTACGGAAAACCTATATGCCGGGACTGTAGCTTACGTTGTTCGTGGTACCGGCGGAGGCGAAACGATACTGAACGTTATATCGAACACGGGCACCGCCATAACCGTAAGAGAGGAACTGAACGAGGGGGCGAACATAGACCAGGATAGCGTTCTTATGTTCGATATGCGGTTTTCATCAGTCGAAAACTATTATACTGAATGGGGCGGTTCTTATAATTACCCGAGAAACGCCTTTCTGGCGGTTTGCGAGGATTTCGATTTTCCGACGCCCACAATAGACTACGAGGAAATCTGGACCCACGACACCGGTCAGGACCGGAAGTATTTCGTTCATAAGAAAACCACATTCGACACATCCGCTCCGCTGATTGTGTTCGATTTCAGGTTTCCGTTTATGCTTTTCGGCGCAGAAATCGGCGACGGCACAACGGTTACTGGTGGAGGTTCCACAACTTCCTCGGAAACCGTTTATGCGAGAGACGACCGGGTCGCGGTTGTATCAACAACCAATTTCACGGCAGGCGATTATGTCCGCATCGGGAGTTATGCGTCAGGAACGTCTGAGGTCCGCAAGATAAGAAGCATAAGTTCCAACACTTTAATATTGGACTTTCCGTTCCGCATGAACCACGCATCGGGGAGTTCCGTCGTGGAAGTAACGTCACCATATACGCACAAAATCACTCCGGCCAACAACGCGCCTTATATACAGATTGCGGGCGCTTATACAGAAACGCCGGATTTCGTCCGCGACGGTTTGCGGTTTAAGATAACGGCGGGCGAGTTCTCTTCGGAAACCGGCGACATGCTCAAATTCTCAGCAGACCTTGTGGGCGGGGACGTTCTGATAAACGGAAGCCAGCCAAGTGTGACCGTTCCGAGCGCCTCTCCATATCAGTACAGAATGGTCTCCGGAGGCATCTCTTTAAACGGCACAACCTATGCAAATGTCGAGAGTTTCAGATACAGACTTGAGCGGGGCATCCAGACCATCTACACGCATCAGAACGTTTCTGCCGACAAACCATTCTATCTAATCGAAGCGAAAAGAAGGCACGAAATAGGAATGGTCATAGTCCCGACCGACGATTCTATCTACGACCTTCTGGACGGTTCCACATCCTTCCAAATCGAACTGACATTCAACCGGGGCACAAACGACACGCTCCTGATGCACTTCGAGAATGTGTATCTTTCAGCCGCGCCGCATGGGTTTGTTATTGACGGGCCCGTAAGGGTTACCGGAACATTCCATGCGGGAAGCGGGACCTATTTCGTCATCACAGATACAATTCCTTATTACCCTGTTGGAGGCCTGTAATGCCAGACACTTTTAGAAACTTCATGTATTCGGGAAACATAATCCGCAAACTCGAAATCGGAGATAAAGAGTTCGAGATAGAAATCAGGCCGCCAACTTGGAAGGAAGCGATAGTTGCGGAAAGAGAGGCGCTTGAGGAACTCGGTAACCTTATATCACCGGCTGTGAACGAAAAAGGCGTTCCAATAGAACGGAGCGCACAGGACAACAGACTAATCGCTCTCCAGACCGGCTACGGGCTCGCCCGAAAATGCGTTGTCAGAATAGGCGATGTAAGTACCTCGGAGGCCGGTTTCTGGGAGAAAGTCCCGCCGTCGGTGATAATGAAAATAGGCGCAATACTGATATCCCTTCTATGGGAAACGGAGGTGGGGCAAAAAAACTCGCCAGACTGTACAGGGAAGCAAGAGACTACCGAAAGCAAACCGAAGCTGTAGGAATGTTTCGGATAAAAGACCCTCTCTTCTTCCGTATTCTGGTGGAAACGGTTTTGATGAAAGCTGGATACCCATATGAAACAATTGCAAACATGACCGTCGGTGAAGTTATGATGAGATATTACGCCTTGCAGGGGATGGGATAGATGGTTGTCGGCGAACTAACCAAAACGGCAGAGGGCGGCCTTGTTATACCCATCAAAGCGGACACAAGCAACGCCACAGTAGGATTTACTACCGTCTCTAAGAAAATCAAAGAGACGGGTACCGCGGCGCAACAGGTCGGCAAAGAGGGCGAAAAGGGAATGTCCAAAATGGAAAAGGGGTTGAAACGTGTCGCCGAATCGTCTTATCAGTTTGCCGGGCAGGTGATGGAAGGAATGACTGTCATGCAGGCAGTAAAAGAAGGGACGTCAGGTCTTTTGGAAAGTATGTTGACCTCAATAGGAGCGACGTTACAACAGGCGTTCCAAAATCTTGTAAGTTCGCTGGGAGCGCTGGGAGACCAGATACAAAAAAGTTTGGGACAGGCGTGGGAGAACATAAAATCCGGCGCGGCCGCGGCATGGAATGGCATAACCGGAGGGGTGCAAACCGCCGCTGATACCGTTGAAAAGGCAGCAGATAGCGCTAAAAAAGGTCTTGAAAATGCTTGGAACAGCGGTGTAGAAGCCACAAAAAAGGCCGGCGAAGCAATAAAAGAAGGGGCTTCAAATATAGGTACGAATCTAAGCAACACGCTGGGTCAGGCCGGGCAAACAATACATAAAGGGTTCGAGGACGTTGCGTCTAAAGCGACCGCTTTCGGCGGTTCGCTTGTAACCACAGTCAGCACAACCGCAGGAGACATCATAGAAAAAGTTAAAGGTGGGGATTGGAACGGGGCAGCATCGGTCGTCGGGCGCGGCGTCACGGACGTAAAAGACACTATCTCCAGTGGATTATCAACCGCCGTGAAAAAAGCCAGCGACTGGACACAGGATTTTGGTTCTACAATAAAAGGCGGCATCGATTGGCTCGGTGCGGGCGCAGAAAACGCGTGGAAAATGGGATATGGTTTTGCTGATAAAATAAAAGGCGGTTTGGAGGATGTTGTCAAAAACGGATGGGATTTCGCAAGCGATTTCGCAAACGCTCTCTGTAACATAGATTGGGGGCGCATAGGAAACGATATTATGAACGGTCTTGGAAATCTGGGAAGTTCGATACAGCAGGGCGCTTCAAACCTTGTGAGTGGTATCGCAGGAGCACTGGGGTTCTGAGAATATGTCGAACTATGATATTAAAATAACAGATAATAATGGCAACAACGCCCACACATTCGATGTAACGAGGTGGGATTTCAATTACTCGCCGCAAATCAAGACATTCCCTATTGCTAATAGCACGATTGCAACTTCCCGCGCGCTCCAGATTTTGATTGATTTCGGCAGAAAACTTGAGGGTTTTGTTCTGTACGGTGTAATACGCGGCGGTTATCAAGAAGTTATGGAAATCAGAACCAAAATGACGCAGTCGTGGTGGCAACACAGACCCAACAGATTATATTTCTCTTCCGGCGACTATCACACGGGCGCTGTTGCGGACTTTAAAGCGTACAACGACAGGTATCAGGGCGGTGACGACAACGTGAAATATGTCCTGACATATGTCATCGGTCAGGAGTTTAGATTGTTTGGTTGAGGTGGTCCGATGCCTTTTCGCCGGATAATGTTCAAGGACCTGTTCAACGAACAGGACGGCGATACGCCGGCAAGATGGCAATCGGTTTCAGGTTCTTTTACGATATCTAACAAAAAGGCATATACCAACGCCCTTATCGGAACCGCATACCGCGCCGTAGCGCCCGCAGAAAACAGCGTTCTTACCGGAACTATTCCGCAGGGCGACGAATTGTATTATGATGTGACGATAAGGGTGCATAGCTGGGGCGCAAACGGCGAAGCCGGTTTTATATTCATGGCTTCCGCATCTGCCGGTACATATTTTGGTGATTCCTATCTAGTTTGTCTGGAAACGAACAGATTGGTGCTTTACAAATCGGCAAGTAATGTGAGAACCGAATTGAGTAGCGCTTCAGCCACACATAGCGTTGATACAGATTATGAACTTCTTATTCACATCAATACTTCCACCGGCGATATTGACATCTATGAAAACGACACACAATTAATTGATTATACGGACAGTTCCCCGCTTACAAGCGGAAACTATCT
>Ga0078972_1010644_pt1 | contig 17008 bp, 16 predicted proteins | sample YelNatPaOPGAMG01_FD_67568 | JGI IMG/M metagenome (GOLD analysis project Ga0078972, IMG submission 67568) | Hot spring thermophilic microbial communities from Obsidian Pool, Yellowstone National Park, USA - OP-RAMG-01 (SPADES assembly) (version 2) | ecosystem: Environmental > Aquatic > Thermal...
TAATTGGGTGGGGTAATGGGAAGCAATTGTACCTGGCACTTATGAGGAAAAATGTAATTATATCAAGGAGTTAGAACAAATTGTTCTACTTTGTGTATCCTGCACTTCTGCCTGTAACCGCATTTTTTTGTTCGTTTGATAGGGGCTTTGGTTTATTGATAATTTCTTCAATTATCATTTTGTTATTCATTTATATCTCCTCCTTTTTCAAGCAAATCCTAATTATATTTATAAAAAAATCAATGAAAAATTTAGCAAACCAAGTATCAGATATATAAATTGTACCTTTATCTTTTTCTTGGTTCGAATATTAATTCCAAAAGGTCACATTTAATTTGGTCTTAGGCAGTTTAGAGATATAGCAAAAGGGGAGTATATTGGGGGTATAAAATAAAGATTCTGCAGGTAAAAACGCCGATGCTGGATAGCATTCATATTTTGCCTTGCCTTATTTGAAATTAGGTTGTAACAATAAAGTTTGTCAGGTGTCTTTGTTTATGGCAATTGATTACGAAGGCAAATATACTATTGGAGAGGAGATAGCCAACTCCATAACTCATGGTTTTGGGGTGATATTCTCAGTAGCCGGACTTTCTGTTCTGGTGACACTCGCAGCGATTTATGGGGATGCTTATAGGGTGGTGAGTTTTTCGATCTATGGGGCTACGATGATAATTATGTATCTTGCCTCTACCTTCTATCATAGTTTTACACACAGAAAGGTAAAGGCATTCTTCAGGGTCTTTGATCACTCTGCTATATTCCTGCTGATAGCCGGGACCTACACCCCGTTTACTCTGGTAACGCTCAGAGGGGTATGGGGATGGACCCTGTTTGGACTCATCTGGGGTTTTGCAGTTGCAGGTATAATAGTTACTGTATTTTTGATGCACACCTTAAAGTGGGTAGCGATTCTGATATATGTAATAATGGGCTGGCTTGTGGTGATAGCCCTAAAACCGATGATAGCAAATCTGCCTTTTGGTGGGTTGATGTGGCTTGTTGCAGGTGGACTCTTCTATACGGGTGGAATAATCTTCTATGTCTGGGATGAACTTCCATATAATCACGCAATATGGCATATCTTTGTACTCCTTGGAACGGTATCTCACTTCTTCTGCATCCTGTTCTATGTCCTCCCATCCAGATAGGGTGTAGTAGGTTTTTTTCTGTAATTATATGCTTGATGACGGTGTTAGAAATAAGAATGAATCGGTACTGAAGGTTGAAAATCTCAGAAAGTCCTTTGGTAAATATGAGGTGATTAAGGGAGTATCTTTTGAGTTGAGAAGGTCTGAGATACTTGGACTCCTCGGTCCAAATGGGGCTGGTAAGACTACTATTCTGCATATGCTTCTGGGACTCATCAGACCTCAATCGGGGAGTATCAGTATCTTTGGTATGGATATGAACTTGCACAGGGAACGAATATTGAAGATGATGAATTTCTCATCGACATATGTTGCCCTTCCCTTCTCTCTCACAGTGAGTGAGGCACTCAATCTCTTTGCAAGGCTATATAGTGTGAGAGATAGAAGACAGAGGATCGACGAACTCGTAGAGCAGTTTGAACTGAAGGAGGTGTATAATAGGGAGATAAGGACACTCTCTTCAGGTCAGCAGACAAGACTCAATCTCGCAAAGTCTCTGATAAATAGCCCTGAGATATTACTGCTCGACGAGCCCACTGCAAGTATGGACCCGGATGTGGCACAGAGGACGAGGGAGTACCTGAAAAGAATAATAAAATCAAAAAACACCTCGATCATCTACACTTCACACAATATGTATGAAATGCAGCAGGTGTCGGACAGGATAATATTCCTGAATGAGGGGAGGATTGTTGCAGAGGGGACGGCTGATGAGATCATCTCTTTATATAAAGGCACGAATTTAGAGGATGTCTTTCTGAAGATTGCGAGGAGCGATGATGGAGAGGGTTGAGAGGATAATTGCCCTATTCCTGAGGCACACATATCTATACAAGAGGAGTCTGGTCAGGGCTATGGAGGTCTTCTACTGGCCCCTTCTGGATCTACTCGTATGGGGTTTTGTAAGTGTCTATCTCTCGAGATTCAACCCATCAGATGAGAGGATAGACTTTGTTGCCCTATTCCTGGGTGCGTTGATACTCTGGGATATCCTCTTTCGTTCGCAACAGGGGATCTCTGTATCATTTCTGGAGGAGGTGTGGAGCAGGAACTTCTTGAACCTTTTTATAACACCATTGTCTGTGGGTGAGTATATTGCATCACTTATGCTGGTCTCCATATTCAAGATTGTGCTGGTGCTCTTTGTCTCTTCCCTTCTTGCCTATATCTTCTATTCGTTCAATCTGTTTATTATTGGTATCTCTCTCATTCCGTTCGTTGCAAATCTCATTATCCTTGGGTGGGCTATAGGGATAATAACTACAGCACTTATTTTGAGATTCGGGCAACAGGCGGAGGTACTGGCGTGGGGGATTGCCTTCCTGTTTCAGCCTATCTCGGCTGTCTTCTATCCCGTATCAGTATTGCCCGCCTGGTTGCAATCTGTTGCAAGATTTGTGCCCTCTTCCTATGTATTCGAGGGTATGCGCTCGGTTATAATATATCATAAGTTCGATGGCTCGGCACTACTTGTTGCCTTTATTCTCAATCTCGTCTATTTGACTATCTCACTCGCATTCTTCTTCTATATGTTCAGGATTGTCAGAGATAAGGGGCTTTTATCGAGGATGGGGGAATAAATATCAATTTATAAAATACCAGATTCCAGTACTTTCTGAGGATTATTATTGACATTGCCACAATGGCGTTGTTTAATCCAGACCAATGACCTTCTTGAATGGAGAAAAGGATGAGTGATAAGTTAGATTTAGTAGTTGGATTGACTGCCTCGATATCTATCTATAAAGGGCTTGAACTCATCAGGTTGTTTAAGAAAAGCGGCGTGAATGTCATCCCAATTATGACACCGGATTCAAAGAGGTTTATATCCCCTCTGCTTGTTGGTTCTCTCTGTGAGAGTGATGTCTATTCGGATATGTTCGATGAATCAGGTGGGAGATTCTATCATATTATGCTATCGAGAGGGGCAGGAGCCATACTGATCGCCCCTGCCACTGCAAATACTATTGCAAAGATTGCCAGTGGCCTTGCAGACAATCTCCTCACCTCTCTTGTCCTTGCCTCCAGGGTTCCGGTAATCATTGCCCCAGCAATGAATGTGAGGATGTTTGAGAATGAGATAACGCAGGAGAATATCTCAAGACTGAAGAGGTATGATAGATTCAGGTTTGTTATGCCCGAAAGCGGGGAGCTCGCCTGCGGGGATACAGGTACGGGTAGGCTGGCTGATCTCTCTGATATATTCGATTTCACTATGGGCTTTTTGCATAAAGAGCAGATCTTGAAGGGTAAGAGGGTTATGGTCTCCGCCGGCCCAACGAGGGAGTTTATGGATACGGTGAGGTTTATAAGTAATCCATCGAGTGGGAAGATGGGGTATGAGCTGGCGAGGGTTGCCTCCTGGCTCGGGGCAGATGTCACCCTTGTATCGGGTCCAGTGAATATAAAACCACCTTACGGGGTCAGGGTTATAAATGTAGTGAGTGCTAAAGAGATGGAGGGGGCTATCTTAAATGGGAAAGGGAAGTACGATCTGCTTGTTATGAACGCCGCCGTATCTGACTGGAGATTTAAGAAGGTTTACGATAAGAAGATAAAGCGGGGTGGTCAAGTGGTAAATGTGGAGCTGGTTGAGAATGACGATATCTTGAAGAAGGCTGCAATGAGCGGTAGATTCAGGTTTACCATAGGTTTTGCCGCTGAGAGTGAAGACATAATAAGGAATGCAAAGGATAAGATTGCAAAGAAGGGTATAGACGGGATAGTGGTGAATGATGTAAAGAGGTCTGATGTGGGTTTTGCGTCTGATTTTAATGAGGGGAGGATAATATTGAAAGATGGCATTGAGATAGGTATCGAAAGGTGCACAAAGAGGGAGATGGCGTATAAGATATTTGAAGCCATTTACAGGAGGTTGTAGGTTGTGGAGGGATTGAGGGAGGAATTGCTCGAGATAGTCCGTGGTATCAGGATGCAACTGATTTATCACTATAGATTGGGGGCGTTTGTATATGGTCTTGATACAATGGAGGAGCTTTTGAATGAGGAGAGCAGGAGAGAGAAGATCGAGAGGGCGAGTGTTCAGCCCACAGGTGTAGCAGCAGAGGGCAGGGAGAAGAGATATATAGAGAGGGGACTCTTTGAGCCTGCTGAGAGAGATCAGGGGGATCTCATAAAGACAAAAGGGGGCGCAAGGAGGCTCAGTATTGAGGAAAAGAGGTCTCTTATGGGGGAGCTGATAAAGGAGATAGGAAGTGATTGTAAGAGGTGCAGGCTCGGGGAACTGGTAAGGAGCAGGGTGGTCTTTGGGGAGGGGAATCTGAATGCGAGGATTATGTTTATTGGTGAGGGTCCTGGAGAGGAAGAGGATGTTCAGGGGTTGCCGTTTGTGGGGAGAGCAGGTCAACTGCTGACGAGGATTATAAAGGCAATGGGGCTTGAGCGTCAGGATGTATATATAGCCAATGTGGTGAAATGCAGGCCTCCGGAGAACCGCACACCCCTTGCCGATGAGATGGATATCTGTGGGCAGTTCTTAAAGAGGCAGATATCCATTATCCTTCCAGAGGTGATTATAGCCCTTGGAGGGACTGCCGCATCGTTTTTGTTAGGTGATTATAAAATTAAAATCGGGCAGGTACGGGGAAGGAGGCTTGAGTATGTGGATGGGAATATTGCGATTCCTCTTGTGGCCACCTTTCATCCCTCTTATGTCCTCAGAAGAGGGGAGTCCCCGGATGTTAAGAGGGAGGTCTGGAATGACATAAAAATTGCAATGGATATCATCGGGCTGGAGGTGAAGAGGCAGGTATGAAGAAAAGTTTTGTGATGGTTTTATTATTTTCGTTTGTGTCTTTATCCGCCTCGGCCGGGGTACTCATCATAGAGATTAACTCCTCTATCAATCCTGCTACAGTCGATTTCATTAATGATGCCATCAGGGAGTCTAAGGTGACAGGCTCTGAGCTGCTCCTGATTCTGTTAGACACCCCTGGAGGTCTTGTGAACTCCACTCGTGAGATTGTGAAGAGCATAATGTCCTCTGATGTACCAGTGGTTGTATATGTCTATCCTGATGGGGCAAGGGCGGGTTCCGCAGGGGTTTTCATTACGATGTCAGCCCACATAGCCGCTATGGCACCGGGGACGAATATCGGGGCGGCCCACCCTGTTGAGGCTGGGGGACAGGATGTGGAAAAAAGGGGTGGTAAGGATCTGAAAAAGAAGATTGAGAATGATACCATTGCATTTATAGAGTCAATTGCCGAGAAGAGGGGAAGGAATAAGGATTGGGCAATCAGGGCTGTCAGGGACTCCATTTCGGTTACAGCGAGTACCGCTCTTCAGGAGAGGGTGATAGATGTAGTTGCAAAGGATATAGATGAATTGTTGAGATTTCTGGATGGTAAAGAGGTGGAGACGGCATCGGGCAAGAAGGTTCTAAGAACTGCTTATGCAGAAAAGAGATTCTTTAAGATGAATATAAGACAGAGATTGACCAATCTGTTTGCTGACCCCAACATCAGTTATATCCTTATGATGATAGGGATTGCGGGGATTATGATGGAGCTCTATCACCCGGGTACGATATTCCCTGGTGTGATTGGTGGCATCTCTCTAATTCTGGCATTTATGTCTTTTCAGGTCCTCCCGATAAATTATGGTGCCCTTCTTTTGATACTTCTGGGTGTGGTTATGATCATTCTGGAATTGTATATCACGAGTTATGGTATACTCAGTATAGGGGCGGCGATCTCAATACTACTGGGGTCATTGCTTCTCATAAATAAACTCGACCCGAGATTTTTATTTGAACCAGGTTATGGAGTGGACAGGACTATGATATTCTCAATAACCTTAGTACTTGTAGTCTTCTTTGCCTTTGTCGCCTATCTGGTGGTAAAGTCCAGGATAAAGAGGCCCGTGGTAGGACCTGAGGGTCTCGTTGGTAAGATTGGAGAGGTGACGGAGGCTATATCTCCTAAAAAAGGGGGGAAGATATTCATAAGTGGTGAATACTGGTTTGCCGATTCAGATGAGGAGATATCGGTTGGAGAGAAGGTTGAGATTCTTGAGATGAGAGGTCTTCGATTGAAGGTCAAAAGAGTAGAAAAATAAAAAGGAGGTAATTTATGAGTGGTTCGATTATTGCTATTGCTATTCTAATCTTCTTGATCCTCTCGGGGATTAAGGTCCTGAACGAGTACGAGAGGGGTGTCGTACTCAGGCTTGGAAAGTACACGGGTTCTGTAAAGGGACCGGGTCTAATCTGGATTATCCCGATTGTGGACAAGATGATAAAGGTGGATCTGAGACTTATAGCAGACGATGTCCCACCTCAGGATGTCATAACAAAGGACAATGTCTCTATAAAAGTAAATGCGGTTGTATATTACAGAGTGGTGCAGCCTGAAAAGGCGATTCTCGAGGTTTACAACTATCTCTATGCCACGAGCCAGCTGGCTCAGACAACACTGAGGTCAGTACTTGGTCAATCAGAACTCGATGAACTCCTTGCCCACAGGGAGAAGATAAATGCCCACCTTCAGGAGATCCTTGACAGGGATACAGACAACTGGGGGATAAAGGTCTCCAAGGTGGAGGTAAAGCATATAGACCTTCCCCAGGAGATGCAGAGGGCAATGGCAAAACAGGCTGAGGCAGAGAGGGAGAGGAGGGCCAAAATTATTGCCGCAGATGGAGAGTATCAGGCAGCGGAGAAGCTTGCACAGGCGGCCAAGATCATCAGTGAATCCCCGGGTGCACTGCAACTCAGGTTTTTGCAGACTATGAGAGAGGTCTCTACCGAGCACAATACCACAACCATTCTCCCGCTCCCCATTGAATTGTTCAAGCCATTTATGGAAAAGAAGGCGTAGTAAAGATCTAAGGTGGATTTACTATTTTTTGCTGTAGAATCGCCCGTTCGACAGTTGGTCATCTATCATATAGATTCAGTTACAGCGGACTGAAATATTGTTGAAAAAGTCAATGTGTTTTGATAATAGAGGATTATATTTCTTTTGAAGGGAGAGGAGTATGCCGTCTGATAATAGTACTGCTGTTTCAAGGGATGTCCTATTGCAGGATATATCTACAATACTCAAACAGGTGATGAGGGATCAGAGAGAGGGGAGGTCGAGGACACCGGCTGATATGAAGGCATTGTATTCGGGTAATCTCGCCCTTGAATTCCCTGAGTATCTCAAGTTTTTGAATAAGTACAATTATATGCTTCTGAAGGATGGGAAGGTTATTCTCTCCGAAAAGGGGATTGCGGCTGCGGCGGATGCAGCGGGTACAAGGATAATTGATGAGGTCGAGGAGTTCTTTGAGGGAATAATCATAGATACACCGGAGGAGATACAGGAGGTATCAGAGGAGAAAACCCCGACTCCGATAAGGCAGGATTCGAAGTATATCAAGCAGGATCTGATAGGCTCGGGTGTGATAGGGAGTGTATATCGGGGTAAACACGCCATTACTTTAAGACAGGTGGCGATAAAGGAGATTAAGGATCTATTTTCTTATTACAGTTTTATTCAGAGGAGTGAGGTTGTAATAAGACTCAAGGATGAGATAACCTCTGCTGCTTCGCTTTCCCACCCCTGTATAATTAGTATACTGGATGCGAATCTGGAGGCGACCGTTCCATACTTTATAATGGAGTATGTCCCAAAAGGGAACCTCAGACAGTACATCGGGGTAAAGAGCGAGGAGGACATAAGGAGGGTTTTCAGGTTGTTTTTGCAGATGTGCTACGCCCTCAATTATGCCCATAATCAGGGGATAATACATCAGAACTTAAAACCAGAGAATATACTCATAACAGAGCTCGAGAATGTCAAGATATCTGATTTTGGTATGAACAGGATTGTGAGGGGGAGGCCGGGGAGTCAGGCCCCGCAGATATTTATAGGTGCCCAATCTATTGCCTATCAGCCACCGGAGATACTCTCGGGGAGGGAGGATGTAATCAAGCAGAGTGATATATACTCTCTCGGGATTATTCTCTATGAGATGATCACCGGTTCTATCCCGGGGAGGAGGTCTCAACTTCCATCTCAGGTAGTTAAGGGGGTTCCTGAGGCAATAGATAAGATATTCGACAGGATGACCCGCGACAGGGTAGAGGAGAGGTACGAAGACTTTGAACAGATACTGGAGGATTTTTACAACTCATTTGGGGATGAATTCGGGAGTATGGGGGACATAATCCTTTCGGGGAAGAGGTAAACAACAATCTTAAAGGAGATTAGATATATGCTCAGTTTTAAGGAGAGATCAGTTCCGGAGATGTTTTTTGACAGGGTAAAGGAGAAGGGAGACAAACCATTTCTTGCCTTCAAAAAGGATGGGGTATGGAATTACCTGTCGTTCAGGGAGGTTGAGAGGAGGGTTAGAAATCTCGCCCTGGCACTGATCAGTATGGATATAAAGCCTCAGGACAGGGTAGCTATATTCTCCCCCAACAGACCCGAGTGGGTGATATCTGATCTTGCTATACTTTCCATTGGAGGTATAGATGTACCCATATATGCCACCAATTCCCCTCAAGAGTGTGAGTATATCCTCTCTCACTCTGAATCGAGGATCTGCCTCGTCTCAGATCAGACCCTCTTTGATAAGATATATTCAGTGAAGAAGAATCTCCCTCAGCTCAAGAAGATCATTACATTTGAGAAGGTTGTAACAGATGATAAGGATGTAATTTCAATTGATGAGGCGTATAGAATAGGAGAAAACTACGAGGCTAAACAGGAACTGGATGAGAGACTCGCCAGAATTGCCCTTGAGGATACGGCGACAATTATTTACACCTCAGGGACTACGGGGCCACCAAAGGGTGTTATGTTAACCCACAGGAATTTCCTATCAAATGTCTATCAGGCGATCAATTCACACCCTGGAATATTTGAAGATGGGGACAGGAGTATATCCTTCCTGCCATTGTCCCACTCCCTCGAAAGGACGGCGGGTTATTATCTCCTTATGCGGGCAGGGGTTATTATTCACTACGCTGAGAGTATTCAGACAGTTGTGGACAATATGAAGGAGATAAAGCCCCATTTCGTCGTCTCTGTGCCGCGGTTGTTCGAAAAGATATACGCTGGCATTACGGAGAAGGTAGAGAAGGCAACACCGCTCAAGAAGAGATTGTTCAAGTGGGCTACCTCGGTGGGTGATAAGGTAGTGGATTATAAGGTAAATAATAAGCCGATCCCGCTCTCCCTTCTACCTCAATATCTTCTGGCAAAGAGACTCGTCCTTGACAAACTTAAATCTGCGATTGGATGTGACAATATAAAGGTCTTCGTATCAGGTGGGGCGCCCCTCTCGGTGGAGATAAATAGATTCTTCCACTCCATAGGTGTGACGGTACACGAGGGTTTTGGTTTGACGGAGACTTCGCCCATTACAAATGTAAATACATTTACCGATTTTATGTTTGGAACTGTGGGTAAGCCAGTGGAGGATACGGAGATAAAGATTGCCGGGGACGGGGAGATACTGATCAAGGGACCTCAGGTGATGAAGGGGTATTATAAGGACGAGCAGTCTACTAAGGAGGCGTTCACAGAGGATGGATTCTTCAAGACGGGTGATATCGGGGAGATAGTAAATGGCTTTTTGAAGATAACCGACAGAAAGAAGAATATCATAATCACGGCTGGTGGGAAGAATATTACCCCTGCGAACATCGAGTTTGCGATGCTCTCGAGCAGGTTTATATCTCAGGCGATGGTGATAGGGGACAGGAGGCCATACCTGACTATGTTGATCGTCCCCAATTTTGAGGCATTGAAGACCTGGGCAAAAGAGAAGGGGATAGAGTTCACCTCCAATCAAGACCTGATATCCAATAAAGAGGTGTACAAACTATACGAAAAGATCGTAGAGGAGACGAATCAGCAGTTTGCACAGGTGGAGAGGATAAAGAAATTCACCCTACTGCCTGAGGAGTTTTCACAGGCCACAGGCGAGCTTACCCCAACTCTTAAATTGAAGAGGAAGGAAGTATTGAAGAAGTACGCAGATATAATTGAGGCTATGTATAGGTAAAGAGGAAATTGATATAATTTTTTTGCAATATCCAAATAGAGCGAGGTAAAAAGAGTTGAAGTATATTGTTGTTTCTGACCTCCATCTCTCAACTGATGAGTATCTGGACGACTTTTACTCTGATGAAGAGTTCTCCCAGATGCTGAAAATGATAGGTGGGGGTGAGGCAACTACACTCGTATTAAATGGGGATACGATAGACTTCTTACAATCCAGCCCGGAGGACTCCAGCACCCACAACAGGGCTACCTCTATCTATTGCGATTCTGATATGGCTGTAAAAATACTTGAGAGGGTGCATCGAAGACACAAGCTTTTCTTTGATGCCCTTTCGGAGTTTCTGAGTAAGTCAGAGAATAAACTGGTTGTCCTGAAGGGGAATCACGACGCAGAGTTTGCCTTTGATTCTGTAAAGAACAGGTTTGTTCAGATCCTTGGGGAGCAGTACAGGGAGAGGATAATTTTTCCAGAGTATGGATATTACATTGAGGAGAAGGGTGTCTATATAGAACACGGGAATCAGTATGACAAACTGAATTCCTTTTCGAACTTCCAGATGCCCTTTGCGGACCTGAAGAGGAGGAGGATAGAACTCCCGTTTGGTTCTATACTGGTGAGAACCCTCTGGAACAGACTCGAAAAATCCTTCCCTTATATAGACAAGATACGCCCGATGACCTCGTCCATCACCCTCGCCCTTGCCCAAAGACCGCTATTCTGGGTATTCAGGTTCGATTACTTTATGGGTATGTTTTTGCATATGGCAAGGAGGGATTTCTCTCTATCAAATCTTATTAAGAGGTCTGTTGACGAGAGCAGACTGACACTCCCGGAGAGGGTTTCGGCCTCTCAGACCAACCTCCTTCAATTTGGAGGAACTACCCTTTTGAGTTTTATATTTATGATAGCCTTCTTCTTTATAAAGGGGTTATTCTTTCTGGATGTAAACAGGAGGAAGGATGTCTCCGCAGCGATTGACTTTACTTATACCTCCCTTCTGGGATTCTTTACCTATATAGGGATTGCCCTCGGTGTGTATATAGTTGCGAAGGTGATAATAAGGTTTTTGGGGGATAAACCTAATATAGCCTACCCGATAAATACGATATACAGATTACTCGTAGGGACCACATTCGGCTTTATACTATTTGCCTTTGCGAAGTTCTTCTGGATACCCATAGTGATTGCCCTGTTGATATTACTAATCATTGATATGCACAGGTCTATTACCAGAGATATCTCATTCGAAGTTGAGGATATAGAGAAGCCCTTCCCCGAGGAGATAAGGGCGGCTAAGAAGATTCTGAAACTCGACAGAGTAAGATTTGTTATCTTTGGGCATACCCATCTACCCAGGGTCCTTATAATCGATGAGCAGAAGTACCTCATAAACTCAGGCACCTGGATATACAACCTCGATCTCTATTCTCTCGAGAATCGCAACTTTATGCAGACATTCGTCCTCATCGAAAATGAATCGGTATCCCTGAATGTGTTTTACGGTATTAAGGGATTTTCCACAATAAAGAGGATAGAGACGAAGTAGATATATCCCCGCGCTCTATTTTATTCGAAAAGGGAATTTATAATTGGGACCTGAAATATTCAACTGTTATTCTCAGGCCATCCATAAGTTGGGTAAGATTGTCGATTTTCAATATTTCTTTCAACAACTGATTAGAGATTACAGATCTCCTCTGCTCACCCAATCTCGCCGGGGCGTATCGGGGCTTGAGATTGACCCCTGTAATCTGTCTAAGCGTATCATAGAGAGTATTTACATCTGTCTCAATACCCGTTCCCACATTTATAGCCCCATTGAACTCGGAGGTAGTAGCGGCGAGGTTTGCCCGGACTACATCCCCTACAAAGACATAGTCCCTCGTCTGCTTCCCATCTCCGTAGATAGTGCACTCCTGCCCCTTAAGGAGTCTGTTTGTGAATATAGCGACGACACCCGCCTCACCTAAAGGGTCCTGTCTCGGCCCATAGATGTTTGCATATCTTAAGGCTATGTACGGAATATTAAAGGTACGATGGTAGTATCTCAGGTATTTTTCCGAGGTGAGTTTGCATATGCCATATGGGCTCTCTGGATTCTGGGGATGTGACTCATCGGCTGGAAAATACAACTGTTCTCCATAAGAGGCGCCCCCTGAGGATGCAAAAATAAATTTCTTGATATTCAATCCTTTTATTGCCTCAAGGAGGTTGAGAATACCAATGATGTTCACCTCGGCGTCGAACTGTGGATTCTCTACAGACTTTCTTACATCAATCTGAGCGGCATGATGATTTACTATATCAGGGCGAAACTCATCTATTATCCTCTTTAAATTCTCAAAGTCCCTTATATCCACCCTCTCGAATCTCGCCTTTTTATTTATATTTTTTTCATGCCCTGTTGAAAGATTGTCTACAATCAGAACATCGTATCCATTTTGAATATAGGCATCCGCCACATTGGAACCGATAAAACCCGCTCCGCCAGTCAGCAAAACCTTCATACTACTTTCCAATCTGGCCAGGGAGGTTTATCTGTTCTACGAGTTTATCCTTATTTGCCTCCAGTATTAGGTCAATCCCCTGTCTAATATACTCCGCAATAGGGACCTTCGTTTTGTTGTGGAGCGTCTCAAGTTTTCTCTTCTGTTCCTCTGTTATGTAAACCGTAGTTGATATCTTTTTGCCTGCCATATTTACTCTCCTTTGATAAGTTATGTTGACATATATAACATAACTTGTATTGTGAATAATATACATTTTTTTAAATATTTCAAGCAATAAATTCACGAAAAATTCAGGATAGATCAGTACATAAAATTATCCAATAATATCAATGTGTTAGATTTATATATCCCGCTATATGTACCTGGCACTATTGTTCTCTGTACCTGGCACTATGGCTCTATGGCACGCAGGGTTTTTATACCTGGCACTCAGGGTTTTTATACCTGGCACTTAGGGTTCCCCATTGACAATTGTTTCATCTACTTTCAGTCTGGTAGTTAGATTGAACTGATGGGTTCAACTCAATGATAGTGGAGGATGAGCCTATATTTTTCAATTCTTATCTTATGTCCATATTTTGGGACGCCTGCAACATATTTTTTTGGTATCAGATTGTTGTGCTGTTATTTCTTTATCTGTTTGATGAATATGTCCTTATACCACTGGACAAACCTCTTCAAGCCATCCTTAATATCAGTCTGGGGTTTGTAACCTGTTATTTTTTTCAAAAGGGAATTATCGGCGCAGGTGTATCTTGTATCGAATGCCCTTTCTTCTCTGTAGAGGACTCGAGGTTTTTTACCGAGTAAGTCTGCGATGATGCAAACGACATTTTCAAGCGGTACTGCCTCTCCACGCCCTACATTTAATATGAGTTTGTCTGTTCGTTTTAGAATATCATTTTTCTTCCTTACTAACCTGAATACAGACTCCACCACATCTTTTACATAAGTAAAGTCCCGCCTGATTCCCTTCCCGTATATATACAGATTTTTGTTATTGAAGATCCTGTCAGCGAATATGAAGTATGACATATCGGGTCTACCGTATTCCCCGTAGACAGTGAAGAGTCTCAATCCTATGGATCTTACCTTAGCATCTAAGAACCTCCTCTCTATATCCAGGCGCGTCTTTGCATACGATGATATAGGTCTCAAATTAGAGATGCCCTCAGAAAATCTTCTGATATTGACCCTGCCATAAATAGAGCTCGAGGATGCATATATAACAGGTATATCCCTCTCCTGTGCGTATCTCAGGACACCCTCCGCCGCCTCTATGGTAATCTTTCTTGAGGTGTCCTGAGTTGTCTCAAATCTCTCGATGCCCGAGACCCCTGCCAGATGGATGATACAATCTACCTCCCCTGCTTTAAGAAGGGAATTATAATTGACCCTGTCCTTTGTAAAGATGAAGTTTCTTGAATTAATATGCCTTTTGAGCATCTCGAGCCTTCTTTTCTTCAAAAGGAGGTCATATCGCCCAAACCTGAACATCCCATCTATCCCGTATACCAAAAATCCCTCGGTGAGGAGTCTATCAATTATATGATAACCGATGAAGCCGCTCGCTCCTGTGATTAAGATTTTCTCTATCATAGGTATATAATTAATACTATACTCTGATTCAAAATTCACCAAAATAAAATTTATAGACCTGTGTTCATTTAGGTACATAATACAGGTGGAAATTACTTTTTGATAAAGATGTAGTTATCAGTGGTATTTTCGTCAGGTGCAATGGATATGTTATTAAGTGAAAATCTGGTAAGTAAAATTCCCCTCTACCAGAGGAGAATTAAAAACACAACTTCAACCTTCTGTAGCCACTTCTATACAATAGGGGAATTCTTCTTTCTCTGACTTTTTTAAGTATTGAATAATTAAGTGATTGTGCTCGAAATCACAGAAGATAATTTTTTTTGATCTGGATGTAGAAAATACTTGATTTTATTACAGGTTATGTATTATTATTTAATAATGGAGGTGAAAGATGAGAAAGATTTCACTTTTTGTAATATTATTATTTAGTTTATCAATGATGATGCCGATGGTTTTTGCTCAGGAGCTGCCAAAGAGTACCGAGCCAGAGAAAAAACTGTCTGATAAGGAGATGTTGAACAGGAGTCAGGAGTATCTGAAGAAGATGAGGAACATATATAAGGAGATCCTGAATCTCTTAGAGGAGGCTCGTAAGGAGAAGGACATAGTCAAGATAAAGTGCATTAATGAGAATCTTACAGCCATAAAGGCACTCCTGAAGATTGCTGAGCAGGCTGATGTGTCCCTGCAGGAGGCAGTCATTAAGAAGGATGAGATTGTCGCTCAGCACGAGTTTGAGAAGGTAGAGATAGCCTATCAGAAGGCAAAAGCCCTGAATCAGGAGGCAAATGCCTGTGCAGGGAAGATCTCTATGACGCCAGGAGAAACCAAGGTTGAGGTGGAGGAGCCAAAGGATATTACTGAGAGAGATCCCACCGAGAAACCTAAGATTGATATAATTGTGGTCGAGAGGCCACCCAGAGCCAGCCCATATCAATAAACAAAAATTAAAATTTATGTAGATTTTCCTTGCATATTGTTTATGGTATGGTAGAAGGCTCAGTCATTGCTTTTGGTATTTTATGATTCTTAAATGGATGAGAAATAAATTATTTTTGGCCTCTTTAGTCATAATAGGGCTCACAACCAGTATATGCAATGCTCAGGCTGAAGGGAACGGGCTCCTGATTGGTGAGACCCGGTTGCATCTCGGAATAGGGCTTGAAGGGGGGTATGATAGCAATGTGAATTATCAGCCGTCTTCATATGCTATGCAGGATGCTACCCTTCATATAAAACCGAATTTAAAATTGATAACCCCCCCAAAGGGAATCCTGTTTGAATTGGGCGGTGGCATAGATGGCGTCAAATATTTCGGTGTAGATGATCCAAAGAGTGCGGATTATTCTACTGTCAATGCTGATGCGTCGCTGAACCTCACAATAAATCCAAATGGGCAACTAAAACTCATTCTCTCTGACATTTTCTCCAGGAATAATGACCCCCGCTCCGATGCCATAGGTAACTTCAACAGGACTACGAATTCCGCAGGTGCCACAATCCAGTATGTCCCGGCAGGTGGTGCGTTTATATTAGAGGGCGGGTACAAATTCTATTTTGATCTATTTGACAAAGATACGGGGTTGAGTTTTATGGACTCCATCTCTCATCAGCCGTACCTTTATATAACCTGGAAATTCTTCCCCAAGACGGCTTTCGTGATAGACTCATCCCTGGATATGAGGAGTTATCCAAACCAATATAACGAAAATGGCAGGACATTCACCAATCAGGATCAGATGGGGATAAGGGCGACAGCGGGTATTATGGGACTTTTGACACCGAGACTCTCTACTATACTCAAGGTCGGATATGGCGATACATTTGCCAGCAAAGGGGATAACTACAGGTCTGCCATCGGTCAATTCGAACTTACATACGACTTTAATATTCAATCAAAGGCCTCTTTCGGTTATTCGAGGGATTTTAAGCCTGTATCGATGTATGGCTACTATGGAGAGGATAAGGTCTATGCCAGACTGGCTTATCTTCTGGCGGGTAGGATAATGCTCAACCTGGGTGGTTCATTTGCCTATCAGTTGTTCGGGAGACCATTGGTTCCTGACCCAAATCTAACGGGTAATACAGACCTGGTGGCTGATTTAAACGCCGCTGTCGAATTTATGATAAACAGGATGCTCTCCGCAGGTGTTAGTGATACTTTCACAAGCAGGATATCTGACAGAAAGGACATTATGAAGGACAACATCAGTTACAACAGAAACCTCTCCCTCTTATTCATCAAGTTTTATTATTGATAATCTATATCAAATCTCTTCTAATTAACGGGGCAATTGAACGATAGTGCTATGGGGTCTACCCACTTTTTTGTCTTATGGGAGTGATAGTTATCTATTCGAGAGTATCTTGTTTTTGAGCCCCTCCATAATCTCAGATGCCTTACCCTGCAGGAAATAGTCGGTTATGCTTTTTGTGAATATGGTTGGTTCGATATTTATCTCCACAATGTCGGCACCGCTCTTCTTTGCAATATAGGGTAGACTGCTTGCGGGGGCCACCACACCGGATGTGCCAATGACCAGCATAAGCTTTGCATTTGAAGAATATTCGTAAGCCTTTTTCAATGCCTCCTCGGGCAACATCTCTCCAAACAGAATTACATCGGGCTTAATCAGTCCATTGCAATCAGGGCAAATCGGTGGAAAACCGTACTTGTTGGTTTCTATCTCATCTGTAGGATAAACCTTTAAACACTTCATA
>Ga0078972_1010647_pt1 | contig 17004 bp, 25 predicted proteins | sample YelNatPaOPGAMG01_FD_67568 | JGI IMG/M metagenome (GOLD analysis project Ga0078972, IMG submission 67568) | Hot spring thermophilic microbial communities from Obsidian Pool, Yellowstone National Park, USA - OP-RAMG-01 (SPADES assembly) (version 2) | ecosystem: Environmental > Aquatic > Thermal...
TAATAAGAAATTAAATATAAATGATGTTTGTGTAAGTATGGAGCCGTATTTTGATATGATACCTTCAAATATACTCTTAAGTACTTTAGAACAGGAACTGGCAAATGAAATTAGCAGAGAATCCAGACTTTGGGAAGCCTTGGCATCTATCAAAAAAAATTATGATTTTATAATTATTGATTGCCCTCCCAATTTAGGAATTTTAACCATAAATGCTATCCGAGCAACAGATTTAGTAATTATCCCCGTAGAGGCAAGCAGATTTTCTCTGGAAGGGCTCGACCGGTTAATTGGAATAATTGAACTTCTCTGTGAAAGATTAAATTGTGATATTTCCTGGAAGGTGCTTTTAACCATCTTTGATTCCCGTCTGAATCACTCTTTTGAAATGCTAAATAGAATAAAGGAAAGATTTAGAGATAAGATTTTTGATACCATTATCCATACTAATGTAAAATTAAAAGAGGCACAGAACTGCGGTTATCATATATTAAAGTATGACCGCTATTGCCGGGGTGCAAAGGATTATTTTAGTCTATCTTTGGAAATTATCAAACAGAGTCCTGTTTCTATGATAGAGGAGATGACAAAGCAGATGGAAGAAACGATTAAAAAAGAGATTCCTAAGATCCGTCAGATAAATTTCTCTCTATTTATGCCTGAGGCAAAAGAGGTATATTTGGTAGGAGAATTCAACGATTGGAAAATAGATGAGACCAGCAGGATGCAAGTCAACAGTGATGGCGTTTGGTCAAAACAGATAAAATTAAATCCCGGCACATATCGCTATCGTTTTGTAGTGGATGGTAGATGGATGGATGACCCTGCTAATCTCAAAAAAACCGCTAATCCTTATGGCGATATGGATTCTCTTATTGAGATAGTCTAAATGGAAACCCAAGAGGCGATTATAAAAAGATACAGTTGTCGTAATTTATCACCCAAACCTATTTCTAAGGATTTAATAGAAAAGATGATTGATGCGGCAAGACTGGCTCCTACTGCCAGAAATATTCAGCCTTGGGAATTTGTAGTGGTCACCGATAAAGAAACATTAAAAAAATTAGGTTCTATTGCCGAAACTGGGCCATTTATTGCGGATTGTTCCTGCTGTATCGTGGTTTTATGCAAAGATACAAAATATTACTTGGAAGATGGTTGCGCTGCTACCGAAAATATTTTATTGTCTGCTACTGACTTAGGATTAGGAAGTTGCTGGGTAGCCGGTGACAAAAAACCTTACGGAGAACAGATAAAACAACTATTAAATGTACCAAAGGATTTTAAATTAGTATCCTTAATTGCCTTAGGATATCCTAAAGATAAAAAAGATAAGCTAAACGTTAATAAACGCTCATTAGATGAAGTAATCCATTGGGAGAAATTTTAAAAACGGAAGGAATAGGAAGTTATGGCAACGAAGAAAAGGTGTCTTAAAAAAAATATAAAAAAAAGAGTTGTCAAAAAAACAAAACCTAAAAAAAGCAAAAGAATCAAAAAACTAAAACCCTCATTAAAAATAACTAAAAAAATAACTAAAACAAAAGAGAAAGTTGTTGGGATAGTAACTCATTATTTCCCCAAAGTAAGTGCAGGAGTCATAAAACTTAAAGCACCTTTAGCCTTGGGAGATAATATCAAAATTAAAGGTCATACCACTGATTTTACCCAGACCGTAACTTCTATGCAGATCAACCATGTTCCCATACAAAAAGCAAAGAGGGGCGAGGAAATTGGACTTTTGGTTAATTCTCGGGTAAGAAAAAATGATTTGGTCTATAAAATCTAAAAGGGAGGTGATTTTTTATGCGTTTAATAGAGATAGAAAAAAAGGCAAGAAGTTTAGGTATAAAAGATACTTGGAAATACTCCAAGAGAGATTTGATTCGCGCTATACAGCGCAAAGAGGGTAATTTTGATTGTTTTGGCACTGCGGTTAATTATTGCGATCAATTTGCCTGCCTATGGAGGCAGGATTGTTTAAAACCAACCCAAAAATAGGAGGGGGGGAGATATGCTAGGATATTGTTGGGGGACAAAAAATGTCCTACTGGTAATAGGTTTAGGGATAGGCTATCTGGTTTTATATCTTGCCAAAAGAGAAGAAAAAGGTCTACAGGCATTAGGTTATTTTCTGGGAACCATAATTATACTTTATTGTGGTTTTTGTATATTGTTAAATTTAATGCCTACACCATCTGGGATGGTCCTGCCCAGAAGAACAATGATGCGGCCATATCAACAGATGGTTCCGCAGAACCCCCAAGTTCCTGCACCGGCTAAATAATTGTAATTTTAAAAACCGTCTTGGATTTTTTATTAATAAGAGGGGTTTTTTTAATTCTTTATTTTGAGTATATACTCAAAATAAATACCAGGTTAAAAATAAGTAAAAATAGGTAAATTAAATGGTCCAAAAAGGAAGACCTAAAAAGCAAAGATTTATTCAATATAACCCTAAAATATATTATTTTAGCCCCAGGGGAAAGCCAGGAAGGCCTGAAGAAATAACTTTAGGCATAGATGAACTGGAGGCTTTAAGATTAGCAGATTTTCAAGGATTAAAGCAAAGCGAATCTGCCAAGAATATGGGAATATCTCAACAGACATTTAGCCGAATATTAAGGAAAGCAAGAAAGACCTTGGCAGATGCCCTTATAAACGGCAAAATAATCAAAATTTCAGAGAATATTTAACTTCCTATAATATATCTTATGTAAACTTTCTAAATTAGCAATAAATATTTTAAGATATTGATAATGAATAACTTATAAAAACTGGTATTTTTCTGTGGAAAACTAAAAACAATTTTACTTATCTTTACTGATTTTTTAAAACCCCAACATCTAAATACAAAATATTCCAATTTTATACAATTTATATGGAATTATAATTTTTGGAAGGAAATTATAAGGAAACTGTGGGAATTTATTTTACTACTTCCCACCATTTTGAGGTCAATTCCTGAGGGGCATATTTAACAACATATTTATAAATCAATTCCTTGTAGGTTTCCGGTAGTTTTACAAAAAAGAAACCCGCCTCCTGCTTTTGTTCAGTATATTTTTTTGCCCAAACTAACTGTGCATAAAACTTAAGGGTTTCTTCAGGGAAAACTATCTCTAAATAAACTACCTGGTTTTCCAGGAGTTTCTCTGGGCTATCTATAATAAGCCTTGTTCCGCCGTAGCCAATATCACGGGTTACCGCGGATATAGCTGGTTCACTATCATTAGCTTTATATCTAGCGCAAAGAGGGACTCTAAATCTTACAAATTTTCTTCTCTCTTGCATATTAAATAAACTGAATATTCTCTATTTTTATTCCTTTGTTTTTTAGATAATCAAATGCTCGCTTACACTCAGCTTCTTCTCCTTTAAAGATAAGAATTGCCCAGCCTATCTCTGTGGAAAAAGATGCCTCAATTATATTGATGATTATATCAAATTCTTTACATAGATTGCAGATGATAGGTTCATCCTTTAGTTCTCCCGGAAAGGTTATCTCTGCTTTTATCTCCATTTTCTATTAGTTTTTAAAATTATTCTGCACAAAATATAGGAAAATACTGCTAAACCTAAAGCAATTATAACATAACCTAAGATTATTGGCAAGATTATTTTATATAGGGAAACTTTTATTAAGCCCTGCCAGCGTAAAGAGTAAAAAAGAATCAACCACTCGGTATAAATTTTATGCCAATTTAAATTAAATAATAATGCTCCTATTTTGGCTGCAGGAATCAGGGTAAGAATACTAAACCAAGTATTTACCAGAAGACTACCTAACAATGCTGAAGCACGATTAGCCCTTAATAAAATTGCAAAAATTAAAGCCGCCAAGGGTCCAGTTCCCGGAATAATTCCCAAGGCAATCCCTATGGCAAAACCCAAGGATACCTTATGAGGCGTCCCGTTGATTTTAACTATCTTTAAATAAATAAATTTTAAAAAATCCTTTATTTTCTTAAACATCTTATCTGCTGAATATAGAGTTGTCTAATTTTATTAAATATTTCTCTGTAATCTTTAGTCTTATAGTCAGGGTAAGTCCAAGGCCAAGGCTGGAATTCCTTGTTTTGATAAAAAAGGGTTACTTCGGCAAATATACCCCTTTTTAGATATATTCTGTGAGAATAATCTTTAGTGGAAGCAAGTATAACCTTAGCCATATCTAAATAACCAGGGTCAATGTTAATATTGCGTTTTTGCTGAGTAGATAGTCTATTTTCTAACCGATTGGTAAAAATTTTTATCTCTGGTAAGATATCAGGAGGGATCAATTTCTTAAAACTTATAAACCTTCTTTTGAGCCCCTCCCCCATCTCTTTCTTATAATAATCGGTATATACAAAATCTAAAGTTTCACTTTCTAAGTCAATTGCACCAAATCTTTTAATAAGTATCTGATTTGCTTTAAAAACATAAGATTCATCGACAAAGATAAAACCCATAAATAATTTGACGGGAGGATGCTTTATTATCAGTCCCATATTGAATCAGGTTGTAAGAGAGTGTTTGTTTATATATCTTAGAATTTTATTTTTTTCTTTAGGGGCTATGTCATTAAAAAATATGGCGATATTGAATTTATCGGGATTTATTATTTCCTTACGCACCACCACTCCCCTACAGTTAACTTTTGTATATTTATCTTTTGAGTCTTTAGGTAGGATAAGCTTTATGGAGAGTTTTGTCAAAACGGGGATATCTCTATCTACTGTACAGTACGCACCAATACAACTTAGGTTTTTGGTCTCTGTAGATATCTCGTATTCGTCAGTTAATAGCTCTATAGGCAATGTCTCCTCTATGCGGGGGTATCTTCTTCTTTCGATAAATTTTTTCATTGTTTCTTTTGTGATTTTTTAAATTTAATATAGCATTTACGTGAACAGTAGTATTTGCCTCGGATGTAATAGCGTTTAAGTTTTTTAATGGGCTTGCCACAGGCAGCGCAATTCTTCTGTTTCTCTGACGGGGTAGATGTAGATTCAGGTTTCTGTTCAACCATATCTTTCCTCCTTTATTATTGATTAAAATATAACATAGTATTAGGATTGTGTCAAATACTTACATTTTTTAAAAACTTTACAAAAGGATACATTCTGATATAATAAAAATATATGTATTGCAATTTTTATGGATTGAAGGAAGAGCCTTTTAATGTAACTGCTGACCCTAACTTTTTATTTTTTAGCCGTAAACATCAGGAGGCATTTTCTCATCTTAAATACGGAATAGAACAAAGAAAAGGAATCATTGTTCTTACCGGAGAAATTGGTACAGGTAAAACTACTCTTTGCCGTGCATTTCTTAATCAGATATCTAAAGAATTTAAGACCGCTTTTATTATCAATCCTTATCTTTCAGGACTTGAATTAATAAAAGCCATCGTAGAAGACTTTGGTATCGATACTTCGGGTAAAAGTAAAATCTCACTTATATTTGATCTCAATAGGTTTCTTCTAAAACAGGCAGAGATAGGAAACAATGTAGTTTTGATTATTGATGAGGCACAGAATTTAAGAGCAAAAGAATTGGAACAGATAAGGCTTTTATCTAATCTGGAAACCGAAAAACAAAAACTCTTACAGATAGTTCTGGTAGGACAACCTGAGCTGAATCAAAAACTACAGCTCTATAATCTCAGACAGTTAAAACAGCGAATAATGGTAAGTTATCATATCTTACCTTTAGATGAATATGAGATATCCGAATATATCTATCATCGCTTATCTATTGCGGGTTCGGATGGTCGAATAAAATTTAGCCCCACAGCCATAAAAAAAATCTATGTATTTTCTTCAGGTATCCCGCGTCTTATAAATCTTCTCTGTGACCGTGCCCTACTTTTAGGATTTATCCAAGAAAAAAACTTTATAGACGAAGAGATGGTTGATATCTGTATAAATGAAATTAACCAAAATATAATGATAAAATGAGTATAATTTATGATGCTTTAAAAAAAATTGAAAGAAACAAACCCAAAATAACTGCTGATAAACAAAAAACTACCCCGAGAATTTATGGTTATCTCGTATATTTAATAGTAGCTCTGCTAGGATTTGTTTTAGCAGATTTTACCTTTAACATCTTTAATCAGAAATTTCTAAAAAAGGGAAATGCCTTAGAATCAGGTCCAAAAGAAATAACTGTCAAACCTAAAGAAGAAAAATTTCTTTTACCCCCACAAGAAGAAACGGTATCTAAGCCATTAATAAAAAGTGAAAAAGACCACTCTGAAATCCTAAAGTTAAATGGTATATTTTACGATATTTTTAATCCCTATGTCCTTATTAACAACCGAATCCTTAAAAAGGGTGACTGTTTTAAAGACTATTGTATTAAGGATATTTTTCCGGATAAAGTTCAGTTGGAATTTAAGGGCGAAATAATAGAGCTAAAGATATGATTAGTAAAATCTCTCTATCGCTTCTCTGACAAGAAAAAGAGGGATATCTTCTTTAATTATAGTCTTACCGATATTTTCTAATAAAACAAATCTGTTTTTTTGGGCTTTAAATTTTTTATCGTAATAGTATGCCTGAATAATCTTATCAACTGATATCCTTTGATCTATTTTTAAAGGAAGCTCTATCTTTCTCATCAAATATTCAACCCTATTAAACAACTCATAAGCAGTGATCCTTAATTTTAATCCTATATACAAAGCAACTAACATTCCTATCCCAACTGCCTCACCGTGTGTGTATAATCTATATCCTGAGGCAGCCTCCAATGCATGCCCCACCGTATGACCAAAATTTAAGATAGTTCTAATATTATTTTTTTCCTTCTCATCAAGTTCTACAATTCTTACCTTTATTTTAGCACAGCGATATACAAGTTTTTCTAAGATCCCTTCCTCAAAAATCATTATGTCCTTAAAATATCTTTCAATATAATCAAGAATAAATCCATCCTTGATTATGCCATATTTTATGGCCTCAGCAATTCCTGAACGCATCTGTCTTATATTTAAAGTCTTAAGCAAAGATATGTCATTTAATACTAATGCTGGTTGGTAAAAAGTACCGATCATATTTTTTGCCTCTTTTAAGTCTACCGCAGTTTTGCCACCAATACCCGAGTCTATCTGCCCCAATAATGTAGTAGGTATTTGGATATAAGGGATGCCCCTTTTATAAATAGAGGCAACAAAACCTGCCAAATCCCCCACCACTCCCCCACCTAAAGCAATAATAAATGTATCTAGCGTTTTTTCAAACTTCAATATATCCCTTATAAGTCTGATACAGATATATATAGATTTTGCTTTTTCACTATCTTTAACTAATCTAAAAGTAGAGACTATCTTTTTCTTTCCTAACGATGCCTTTAAAATCTTACCGTAATTTTTATTTATTATATCATTGGTAATTACATAGGCATGGGTACCCATCCCTAATTTAGAGATAAATAGACCTGCTTTTCTAAGCAAATCGGTAGCGATAATTATTTCGTAAGTATTCTCTTTTAATTTTAATTTTATCTTTTTCATATTTTAGGCTAACCCAAATAAACCTATCATTATATTTACCAAGGGAAAGATTACTAAATCAAAAACTCCTAAGACAATCATCAGCATTATAATTATAATCCCATAAGGTTCTATAGATGCATAAACTTTGGATATCTTTGACGGCAATAATCCCATTAGTATCCTTGAGCCATCAAGAGGAGGTATAGGAATAAGATTAAATATTCCTAAGACAAGATTTATTACCGCCAGATTATTTAAAAAAATACCAAGGATACTATTGGTGTTTATAAATTTTAACATTAACCCTATGATATAAGCCATCAATATGTTGGCAAAAGGTCCTGACATACCTATCCAGATTATATCTCTTTTAGGATTTTTAAGAAGCCAATAATTTATAGGTACTGGCTTTGCAGCTCCAAAAACAAATCTACCTCCTGTAGCAATAAATAAAAATAAAGGCATAATTACCGTACCTATGGGGTCAATATGGGCCAATGGATTTAATGATAGTCTTCCCAAAATCTTAGCAGTGCTATCACCACAACGATAGGCAACCCAGGCATGGGCAAATTCATGCGTACTCATTGCCATTAAAAGGAGTCCGAAAGATACAAGAAAACCAACAATATTCAACTTTACTCCTATTTAACTTTTGGCAGGACTGGTTGCTGAGGATTCTGTTTTTGTTTCAGTAGTGGCAGTCGCCTCTTGGGCCTTTTCTTTCTTCACCTTTATCTTTACCACCTTTATCTTGGGTAGGCCATAAACCGAACTGTTTTTATCCCATTTGCCCTTTGTCATAAGTATCTTTATTCTCTCACTGCGTTTAAACACAGAACGCTCCTGCGATTTACCTGCACGTAGTTTTAAAGAAGGATGCATAGACATGTCTTTTAAAACCTCCTTATAAAACAATCTCCGTAGTTCTTTTTTAGTTTTACCAAAACTATCTCTGCTTCCTGTTTATTAAAGAATGAACCTACGCAGAGTAGGATATAATTACCTTTATTGATAAGCATAGCAGTAAAACCTTTCTTCTTTAATCTATCTGCTTCACGCTGCGCAAACTCAGGGCTCTTATAGGTAGCTACCTGGATAGTATAACTGGACTTCTCTTTTATTTCTTCTTTAATTTTAATCTGTTCTTTAGGTACGGGAGTTAACTTATCTTTTTCGGCTCCTGAATCTCCAGATAAATCCTGGGTTGTTATTCCTTTAACCTCTTTATTTATATTTAATTCTTTTTCTTTGGTACTACTTAATAATGCTATTCTTTTCCCTTCTTTAAACCCCCAACAGTATGAAATAATCCCCAATACTAAAAAAGAAAAAATTAACAGGATTATCTTTTCATATTTTTTTACATATTTTAACTCATAAGCAGACGAAGTTAAATTGTTAGACTTTTCCTTATCTAAGGAAAACATCTCTAATTGTGAAAACTTTACTCCTCTCATTTTTATTATATTCAACGATTATATTATATATTAATTATTTGATTAGTTGCAAGTATTTTTTTATCTTTACGAACTTTATTGCTTTTAGAAATGCCTCTACTACTTTGGGGTCAAATTGTGTACCGCTTTTTTTCTTGATCTCTTCAATTGCAGATTTTACACTTATCTTTTCACGATACGGTCTTCCATAAACCATCGCCTCAAATGCATCTGCCAAAGCCATAATCCTTGCTCCCAAAGGAATTTTATTTCCTTTAAGCCCCGAAGGATAACCTTTACCGTCATACCTCTCATGATGGTATAAAATTATAGGGATTACGGGTTTTAAAATCTCTAAATGTTTAATTATCTGAACACCTCTAATCGGGTGTCTTTTAATAATCTTAAATTCTCTTTTAGTAAGTTTTGTAGTCTTAGTTAAAATTTCTAATGGTATATCCAGTTTCCCGGCATCATGGAGCATACTGGCATACTGAAGGGTCTTAATCTGGTCTTCCCCCAAATTCATCTGTTGGGCAATAATGGTTACTAACTTACTGAAGTAAGGAGAATGGATATATCCCCGAGGAAGACAACTATCCAGAAGCGTAATTAAAGACTTTATAGAACCTACGATTATCTTCTGTTGTTCGTCATACAACTGCATGTTCCTAATTCCGGTTCCAGCCTGTTCTGCTAAAGTCATAAGAACTTCCTGATCGAATGTATCAAAGCAATGGTCTTTTAACCTCTGCCATACTATAATAAAACCAATTATATCATCCAGAATAATAGGCACGCCCAACATCCGGCTGTTTAAAACGGATGATGTATTGGCAATTATATATTTCTCTAATCGGTTGGTTATCTTTGTTTTTCTGTCCCAAAAATATATCTTTTTTGCTAACACTCTACACCTATAAATTGAATAGACTTTAGAATTATCTAATAAAACAATCGTACAAGAATTAGCGTTTAATACATTGCATATCAATTTTGCCATACGCCCAATAAGATCGGACATATTGAAACTTGAATTTATTACACGATAGAGACTGTGCAGGGAAGAAATAATAAATTTATACCTTTTCGTAAGGGTCGAATAACTTTTTGTATTCATCTTGAGCAAACCTATCAGTCATACCCGCTATATAATCACAAACTACCCTGTAGAGACCATCTTTTTTTATTCTCTTCTGAATATGTAAAGGCAAAACTCCCGGATTATTTATATAGGATTTAAACAGTTCCCTTATAAAATGTTTTGCTTTATTAGACATCCTTATTACACGATAATTATTATAGAGATTACGCATAAGAAAATCTCTTAAAGGTATTCTCATTTCTAAAATATCTTTACTAAAAGTAGCTATCCTTTGTTTACTTTTTTTAACATCCATATAATTTTTTATTTGCATATCTTTTATGTTTTTAAGTGTATGCTGTATCAAATCGGTTACCTGAAGGTCAATCAGTTGTCTTATGATTAGATACTTTCTTTCTAAAGTATTGAGCCGGTTATATTGAGTAGTTATCTTCTTATGAGTATCTCTCCAAAGCTTTATCTTTTTTAAATCATCTTCATTAATGAGCCCTGATGTAAGGCCATCATCCAAATCATGGTTATCATAAGCAACCTCATCAGCCAAGTCAACAACCTGTGCTTCCAGAGTAGCGGACTCATCCGGAGAAAGTTCCTTAAGATACCCTGCTTTATCAAATGTAGAAGAATGTTTAAGCATGCCCTCTCTTACTTCCCAAGTCAGATTAAGACCAGGAAAATCGGGGTATCTCTCTTCTAAAATATCTACCACACGCAGACCCTGTAAATTATGATTAAAACCTCCGTAACGATGCATAAGTTCATTTAAAACCTCTTCTCCGCTATGGCCGAAAGGAGTGTGTCCTAAATCATGAGCTAAAGCAATTGCTTCTACTAAATCAACATTCAATCTTAAAGCAGTCGCAATGGTACGCGCGATCTGAGATACTTCCAAGGTATGCGTAAGTCGGGTACGGTAATAATCCCCTTCGTGAATAACAAAAACCTGGGTTTTGTATTCTAGTCTTCTAAAAGCAGCGCTGTGAATTATACGGTCCCTATCTCTTTGATAACAAGAGCGATACGGATGCTCCTTCTCTTTGTACTTTCTTCCTTTACTGTAGCGACTGTACATCGCATAATCTGCTAATACTTTTTTTTCGTATTCTTCTATAGATATATTCATCATACTTTAGAAATTAGTTTTAATTGTTTATATAATTCTTTTAGAGATTGAGAAATAACCTTTGTATTAGAAATCACCGGCATAAAGTTTGTATCTGCCTTCCACCTTGGAACTATATGAATATGTAGATGGTCCTTTACCCCCGCACCGGCAATATCAGACAGATTTATACCCAGGTTATAACCTTGGGGATTCAAGATTTTGTCCAGCAGTCTCATAGTATTATTTACTGTTTCATAAATATCCCATACCTCATCTTTTTCTAAAGAGGATATTTTATTTATATGCCTTATAGGGAAAACCAGAGAGTGTCCATTATTATATGGATATATATTAAGCATTGCCATGGAATGACGATTCTTTATGAAAACATAATTCTTTTGAGGATTTGCTTTCGCTTGACAGAATATACATTTTTTATTTTTTTGACTACTTTTGATATAACTTATTCTCCAAGGTGCCCAGAGTAAATCCATTTTATATCCTTATAATCTCTGCTTTTTTTATGGTTTTATTCTCAATCTCTAATATACCATAAGAGTTAAAAGGTGAAAATATTTTGTCCGTGGGAGAACCAGGATTAAAATAATATATGTCTTTTATCTTTTCGCTTACCGGATAGTGGGAATGACCAAACACAATAATACCAGGATTTTCTTCTTTAAAGGCATCGCTTACTACTTCTTTTAGTTTGTAGGGACTGCCCCAACCATGAAAAATACCTATACGCATACCTTCTAACTCAATTATCTGTTTGGAAGGTAATCGCTTTCTTACTTCCGGATAATCCATATTACCATAAACTGCAATTACCTCTTTAGTTAAATCCTTTAATATATCTAAAACCTTAAGTTCCACTAAATCTCCTGCATGTAAAATAACCGCGCAACCCTTTAGCCCCTGAATAACTTTAAGCGGTATCTCCTTTGCCCTCTCAGGTATATGTGTGTCTGAAACCACCCCTATCTTCATCTTTAAAAAATTAACCTAAAATCAAAGGGCGATTAAATAGTTCACAGAGTAAATTTATATTTTTTATTTCCCAAGTCAGTATCTTTTCTTCAAGTGCCTTAAGACGGACATTAGGGTCTATTTCACAGGAAGTAATAATAATCCTTTTTTGTTTCTTCTGTTTATGTTTGTTACAAAATTGAGAAAATTCCTCTATATCTTCTTCTCTTAGAAAATTCTGCTTTATGCCTACTATCCATAGATGTTCTGCTGAACGGGCAATCAGACCTTCTTTTATATGCATAGATTCGAAAAAAACAGGTTTTATCTCTCTAAAATTGGTAAGGGTCAATCTTTTATTATCAATATCTACATGCGCATTTTCAAAAAGATGCATTATCTCGATTATTCTTTCTAAAAGCCCCTTATTTGAATCGCTGATAAATTGATTATAAATTTTTTCTAACTCCTCTTTAAAGGTTTGACGTTGTGCCCGAAAATTAAAATCTAAACCAAAATCTTTTCTGTGATAAACAAATCTTAACCATAAATTTAAGAGGCGGTCATTTATTTTAAAGAAATCACCATTCTTTGTAATTATATCCATCTCTAAAAGTTGATGCATCGATTTTAATATTAATTTTTTGGGCATATGCGTATTTTGAACTATATCATTTATGCGGTTATAACCAGAAGATATACAACAAAGAATCTTTAGGGTATCGTGCTTAATATGTTCTCCGTATATTTTATTAAGAAAATTACAGAATCTCTGGTTTATTATTCCGTCTTCTTCAAAAAGTAAATCTACCAATGTATCTAAAACGGTATTTTTATTGGCATAGGTATCCGAAGAAAATCTATCTTTAATTTTATAGATACTCTCTGAAATTACTTTAAGATAAAAAGGTATCCCGCCAGAGATACTTACTAAGAAATCAATTAGTTTACTTTCCAGTATTAATCCATTTAATCCATAAATTAAAAATTCCCTTGAGGTTTTATAATCAAAAGGTTCCATATCGATCAACTCAAATTTACCAAAGAGCACATTAAGACTGCTACCCAATATTTTTTTTGCTTTAAATCTATAAGAACTAATAACAACAAACATAGTATTTTTCTGCAGAACCAAAACCTTTGCCCAATCTTTATATAAATCCCTTATCCCCATCAGCTCTAAGTTATGGAATTCATCAAATATTATCACGCATAATTTTTTTGTCTCTTTATTTAGAATATCGCAGAGGGATAATAATTCCAGAAAAATTGAATTTTTTTTATTTTTAAGTGCGGTCCTTATCTCTTTTATTTTCTTGACTGTCTGGGGAATAAACCTCTCTGATTTATTTATCAAATAATCAAAATCTTCTTTTAATTCTATTCCACAATTATGCAGAAAGTTATAAAGCATGGCTTTCATAAATCTTTCAGCAAAGTTTTTAAAATCCTCCTTCTTTATAGATACATAGATAGTCAATATACGATTATCTACAAATTTATTTAAAAAATGTAAAACTAAAGAAGTCTTACCTATCAGTTCATTTCCTATAAGCGCAAGATTCCGACGATAACCATCAACAAAATCTTTAAAATGCTTTGAAAGTCTCTCTAAATAATAATTTCGATTAAAAAATATATCCTTATACATTCGGTATAATCAATCCTTTTTTGGGTTCTCATCCCCAAGATAAAAATTCTTCTCACTCGCTCCCCATAGGGGCTTATTGCCCCTCTGGCGCTCCTCGCTTTCGCTCGTCGCTGTCACCCCGTAGTGTAACTAAAGTTAGTGTCTCATTGAGGGAAAAAATTTTTCCCTCAAACTCCCTTTTTGGGTTCGCTTCCTATAAAACTTAACCAGCGAGGGACGGGAATCGAACCCGCAACGTCAAGCTTGGGAAGCTTGCATTCTACCATTGAATTACCCTCGCAAAATAATCTTTTTATAAATACTTATCCATAAGTTTTATTGAACAATATTTACCACACATAGTACATACATCTGAATCGTCGGGCTTAAAAGAATCATGGAAATTTTTAGCCTTAATTGGGTCTATACATAGCTTTATCTGTCTTTCCCAATCCCTTTTTTTTCTATAAATAGATATAGATCTATCCCAAGATAGGGCTGATCTTATTCCCTTAACTAAATCAGCAGCATGGGCAGCAATACGGGAAGCAATCACACCTTCCTTTACATCCTCTACCGTAGGATGCCTTAAGTGTTCTGAAGGAGTAACATAACAGAGAAAATCTGCTCCATAGCTGGCAGCAATTGCCCCACCTATGGCGGCGCTAATATGGTCGTAAGGCATAGATACATCTGTTACTAATGGCCCCAAAACATAGAAGGGAGCACCTTTACATATTCTCTTTTCTAAGAGAACATTTTTTCTAATTTGATTTAAAGGAACATGTCCGGGTCCCTCAATTATTACACCTACATTTCTTTCCCTTGCCCTATGGGCTAATTTACCTAAAAGATTAAGTTCGGATAATTGTAATCTATCTGTGGCATCTAAAATAGAGCCAGGCCTTAAAGCATCCCCTAAACTTATGGTAATATCATATTTGTAAGCGATATCTAAAACCTCATCAAAATATTCGTAAAAAGGATTTTCTTTTCTATTGTAACTCATCCAGCAAGCCAAAATAGCTCCCCCCCTACTTACAATATCAAGAATGCGTTTATGTTCTTTTAAAATTTCTAATGATCTTTTATTTATTCCTGCATGGATGGTAAAAAAATCAACCCCATCTTCTGCCTGACTCTTTAAGATATCAAAGATGTCCTCTTTTTTCATCTTTAAAAATGAGCCTCTCTTTTTTGCACTTATCACTGCAGATTCATATATAGGAACAGTTCCTATAGGAACCGAAGAATGTTTTATTATTTGTTTTCTTATATTCTTAAGATCACTACCTACGCTTAAATCCATCACCGTATCTGCACCATATTTTATCGCAATCTCTAATTTTTTTAATTCATCCTTTAAATCTGGGCAATCAGAAGAAGTTCCAATATTAGCATTTACCTTTGTCTTTAAACCCAGCCCTACTGCGCAGGGTTTTTTAATTTTTCTTTGATTATTATTGATTATTACAATTTTACCTTCTTTTATTCTTTGGCAGATAACTCTTGAAGATAGACCTTCTATCTTAGCGATTTCTTTCATTAAATCGGTAATTTTATTTTTACCTGCAAACTCTAACTGCGTCATTTTAAGCCAAAAATTTTTTCTCTAATTTTTGGATTACAAAATCTATATCTTTTGCCTTCCCTATTAGCCTAGAAAAAGCAAACCTTTCCATATTTAAAGAAAGTAATCTATCTATATTGGAAAGATTTATCCCGCCTATACAAAAATAGGGTATAGAGATATCTCTCGATAAGTTTTTTAATATATCTATACCTAAGGATTTGGCTCTGGGTTTCAAAGGTGTTTTAAAGATAGGGCCTATACTTAAGTAATCTGCACCGTCTTTCTCTGCCTCTTTTGCTTCCTCTAAGGAATGGCAGGAAATCCCGATAAGTTTTTCTTTACCCAAAACTCTCCTTGCCAACGGCAAAGGCAGGTCATCCTGACCTAAATGGATTCCATCTGCATCAACTAAATTTGCAATATCTATGTAATCGTTAATAATAAATAAAATCCTATTTTCCTTAAGGATTCTTTTTATAGCATTCGCCAAACTAAAGACTTCTCTTTTGGGGAGGGATTTAGCCCGTAGTTGAACAACATCTATAACATTTCTCTTTAATAATTTTCTAATAACCTCTAATGGCGAATATAATACTGTATCTGTATCTAATATAAAATATAACTTAGATAGATAAAGCAATCTTTTTCTCAATTTTGTAGATTTCATAACGCAGATTCTTATATTCTTGGGATATCCGTTTATCTATTATTTTAGAAAATTCCTCTAAAACCCTTAAGGATTCTTTAATGCGTTGAAGATTGGCAAAGAGAACCTCTTTAAAATTTTTCCTTTGTAATTCATAAGAAGTACTTTTTTTGCCTATATCCTTTTCTATATCTCTTGCCCTTAACAACATTTTTTTATCTCTGTCCATTTTTATAATAATTTTATTTAAACGGTGCCTTAAATTCTTAAGTTGAAGGGCGAGATAATAATTATTCAATACAAATCGCATTGTATCTTCGCATACACGTAGGCCTTCCAATGCACGGTTTATATTTGCATCTAAAATTCGATACAAAAAATTTATTTTATTTACCAAATCTTTTAATTATCTTTTTTATTATACCTGTGGTAGAAACACCTTTTATGTAAGGAATAGTTATAACCCTACCACCGTATGACTCTACTATATCTTTTCCCACTATCTCTTTTTTATCCCAATCTCCGCCTTTTATAAGCAGATCCGGTTTTATTTCTTTAATTAAATTATAGGGAGTGTTTTTAGAAAAACTTATCACATAATCTACAACTTCCAACCCAGAGATTATTTCCATCCTTTGTTTTAAAGGGATTATGGGTCTGTTTTTGCCTTTTATTCTTTTAATTGAGCCATCTGTATTTATCCCTACAATTAAGATATCGGACAATTTTTTCGCGCTATTAAGATATTTTATATGTCCGTAATGTAGGATATCAAAACAGCCGTTGGTAAAAGCAACGATTTTGTTTTTTCTTCTTTTTAATATTCTTTTTAATTTTTTTATATCTACTATTTTAGAGTTCATTTATCTTTAAAAATTGTTTCTTCTATCAATTCGCAGAGGATATGACCAATAGTAATGTGCGCTTCTTGGATGCGCGCAGTATCCTCTGAGGGCACAATTATAGAGATATCTGCAAGTTTTGCAAAATCGATTCCTTTTTTCCCAGTCAAAGAGATTGTTTTCATCTTCATCTTTTTGGCGGTAATTAT
>Ga0078972_1010648_pt1 | contig 17004 bp, 12 predicted proteins | sample YelNatPaOPGAMG01_FD_67568 | JGI IMG/M metagenome (GOLD analysis project Ga0078972, IMG submission 67568) | Hot spring thermophilic microbial communities from Obsidian Pool, Yellowstone National Park, USA - OP-RAMG-01 (SPADES assembly) (version 2) | ecosystem: Environmental > Aquatic > Thermal...
TGGCAGCGGATACACCCCGCAACCATCCTATCCGGTGATTCTCCAGAACTACGCCGCCAAATTATATCTGGCCAATGATTACCCGCCTGCTTCCCATGACAGCGTGCTCTTTACCGGCCCTGCTGGCTCCGGATTAACCAACGCACCTTCAGATGAGTTCAATTCATGGATTGATGAATTTGAAGCTGTTTACCAGTCTCCACAGGTTTCCAATCCTGCCACCGCCCCTGGCGGCACCTGGAGAATCAGTTACAAGGGCACGAATCTGAGTTTTAACGTTCCGGACCCGCAAGCAGCTTCGCGGTTGGTGCTACCGTTGCCCACAGTTACTGTCAGCGGCGGAATCTTGCTGAGTGTAAATTGGGCTTACAAGAATCCCACAACCGGCGCCACGCTACCAAGCCCGCCAACCTATATTACAGGTATTCAAGTTCAAATAGATGGAACAATGGGCAACCGGATTTACGACTCCGATGAGTACTTACCCACTGTCACCAGCCACGTCCTGACTGAACCAATCTCATGGTCAGATGTGCAGATGCTGTACATGGCCTACAACGACACGCTTGGCAACTACTACGTGATCTCATTCTCAAGGTGGTAATGCCTCCGATGTTGCCCGCTATCTCACCACCATAGCGCTGAAAGGCGGCAAATACGCCTGAAGCAACACCAGTAGCCCCATCAGAACCGCCAGGGCCACGCTGTGGAAAAACACATGCCGCAGGATGTCGCCTTCGTGGCCAAACCAGTTTGTGGCCGTGCTCGCCACAACTATGCTTTGGGCATCTATCATCTTGCCCATCACACCACCGGAGCTGTTCGCCGCCCCCATCAAAACCGGACTGATGCCGGTCTGTTCGGCTGTGATTCGTTGCAAACTGCCGAAAAGGACATTGGATGAAGTGTCAGAGCCGGTCAGCGCCACACCAAGCCAACCCAGCAACGTCCCGAAAAATGGATATAACACGCCAGTCTGCGCCATCATCAACCCAAGCGTGGCATCCGCACCCGAATACTTCGTCACGTTGCCCAAGGCCAGCATCGCCGCTATCGTAAGCAACGAATGACGCGCCCGCCATACAGTTTCCAAGTACGTCCGCCACATCTCCCGCAGCGAAAAGCCCATTGTCAATCCTACCACTGCCGCAGTTAACAATATCCCTGTGCCTGTCGCTGATAATATGTTCAAATTGAAAATCGCCGGCTCCGGCGCCGCGCCAACAGGCGCCACCGGCGGCATGCGTTGAACTGCCTGGTGCAAAAACGGCATCTCTAATTTGAAAGCAACTACCGTATCCATCCATTTTCTGGTCTGCGGAAGCCCCCAAAATAACAAAAAACAGGTCAGCACCACCCACGGCAGCCACGCCAGAAAGATTTCACGCCTGGAATAATTTGGAGTTGCCCCCGCGCCTGGAGTCTGCGCTGCACCCTCGGAATCGCATGCCGGCAAATTGTTGTTTTGTTCGAGCGGCCATCGGGTTTTTGGTTTCCAAAATCGCAGTAACAACACCAGCGCGCCAATTGAACATGCCCCGGAAATTACATCCACCAGCCAGGGCCCATGGAAATTGGAGACCAGGAATTGCGGTACGGCAAAAGCCACACCGGCTGTCAGCGCCGCAGGCCATACTCCCAACATGCCCCGCCAGCCCGAATACGCCACCACCACCCAAAACGGTATGAGCAACGAAAAAAATGGCAACTGCCGCCCAACCATGGCCGAGAGCTTGATGGCATCCAAATCAGCGACTTTTTCAAGAGTTGTAATCGGAATCCCCAGAGAGCCAAACGCCACCGGCGCAGTATTCGCTATCAACGCAAGCCCGCAGGCGTGCAAAGGACGGAAGCCAAGCTGAATCAGAATCGCGCTTGTGATGGCCACAGGCGTGCCAAAACCGGCCATCCCCTCAATGAACCCCCCAAAGCTGAAGGCAATCAGAATGACTTGAATCCGCGGGTCCGGCGCCACCGCCGCCAGGCTTTGCCGCAATATGGTAAACGCGCCCTTCCTGACGTTTAGTTGGTAGAGAAAAAGGATGTTTAGAATAATCCAGCCAATCGGGAAAAATCCAAACGCCGCCCCAAAGACCGCGCTGGCTGCCAGAGCCCCGGTTGGCATCCGGTACGCGCCGGCGGCAACCGCCAGCGCCGCCGCCAAACCCAGTATCGCCGCAAAGTGTGTCCGCAGCCGCAGCAGCGCAATCGAGCCAAGCAATAGAACAATCGGCAAACTCGCCACCACCGAGGACAATGCAGCGCTCCCCAACGGATTGTAGTTTTGCGCCCAAATCATGATTCCGCCCGCCTCTTGTCCGCACAATCCCCGGCGGCGCCGCCACGGTAGATTTCATCAACCCGCCAGCCGCATGCAAAATGGCGCGTTACTTTACAATACCTCAGTCTGCCCGGGCATTGCTATGGGATAACGGCCATCCTTGTCCGGCATCACGGGCGCCGGGCCGTCCCAACGCAAATTCTCAAGGTTGGGCGCCAGCTCCAGATTCGACGCCATTGCTTCATCCCATTTTATCACCCTGCCGGACTCGCATGCCATCCGGCCCATGATCGCCGTCAGGCAGGACTTGGCACAACGCTCCGTTTCGTTGTATGGCTTGTCGTTTCGGATGGCATCAAACAACAAATCATGCTCCCTCTGATAGGCATCGCATGGCGGGCCGCTGTATTTCCAGAGCAGTTGGTCCGCTGTCTGTTGATGGGTCTTGAACAAACGCGGATTGGGAATGCCCTCGCCCAATACAGCCGAGCCTTTCGCGCCATGTATGATGTCACCAAAGAAATCGTAACACTTCGTCATGTGCCGTCCCTGGGCAAACATTCGGGTGCCATCCGGGAATGTGTACTCCGCCGCGTAATGGTCAAAGAGTTGATCCGCCGCCTGCCGCACCTGCCGCCCGCCCATCCCTTGAACACTTACCGGCCATGTCCCCTTCACCCAGCAGCACACGTCTATGTTGTGAATCAGCCAATCTACTATGAAACTGCCGTTCAACCACGTGAAGCAACTGTAGTTCGCAATCTGGTATGCCAGCTCGCTCAGCCCCTCCTTTTTGCCAATCCCCACAGGCCCATGCATCCGGTACGCCCACGCCGTGATTACCTCGCCTATCGCTCCATTGTGGATTTGTTCAATCGCCTCCTCCAGCGGCTTGTAATGACGGCTCATCAACCCGCCGGCAACTTTTAGATTCTTCTCCTTTGCCAGCTCTCCGGCGCGCAGCACCCGCCGAATCCCCGGCGCATCCACGGCAAATGATTTTTCCATGAACACATGCAGCCCCTTTTGAACCGCATACTCAAAATGTATCGGGCGAAATGCCGGCGGTGTGGTCAATAACACCACATCCCCCTTGTCCAGACTGTCTATCGCCTTCTTGAACGCATCCAAACCGATAAACTGCCTGTCCGGTGGAACATCCGCTTTGTCCTGAAATTTGGCCTTCAACCCTTTAAGGCTTCCCTGCAGCCGGTGCTCGAAGACATCAGCCATGGCGTATAGCTTCGTGGGGCCTTGTGTCGAAAGCGCCTGTTGCGCCGCCCCTGTGCCGCGCCCGCCACAGCCAACCAGAGCAAGCTTTATCAGTTCGGTACCGGCTGTATAACCCGGCCGTGCAACTCCGGCCACCGCCGCTGTCGCGGCAAGCGCACCTGTCCTCTTTAGAAAATCGCGCCGTGGCAAAACGCCCATGGCATTGCTGGCAACCTGCTTTTTCTCTTCTGTGCTCATAATATTCGTGGTGACTCGGCGCGTAGTATCCCCACGCCACCACCCAAAGCAAGATTTTTTCTTTCATGATCCGTCGGATCAGTCGGATCCGCCCTACACCTTCTCTGGCAATGCCCATGGGCCGCGCCCCGGCCGCGACAGCAGCCGGTCTGCATCCGGCCTGCCCACAAACCGCTCCGCTCGCGCATCCCACTCCAGCAACGCCCTCATCTGATGCGCTATATTCGCTATCAATGTGGTGCTAGTGCTCCGATGCCCAATCTCTATGTCGCAATTCGGTTTCTGGCGGCTCTTCACGCAATCGAGAAAATTCCGCGCGTGCGGCACCGTGCTGCCTGAGCTTTCCTTCGCAACAACCTTTTTCGGCTCGATTTCAGCCTTCTCCCCAGCACGCCAATTTTTGTCCTGCTCACGCGTCAATGGCGTGCGCGCCGGAAATTCATTCGGCGTCAGTTTGTCAGCCACCACTTCATATCCATTGTTCATCAAAAACAGCGTCCCTTTTGTCCCGCGTATTTCAACCTCCGCATTTCGAATCGAGGCCGGCGATGCCGTGGCATCGAACTGCGAAAAGGTCACTATCGTCCCACCAGGGTATTCCCATACCACCTCCAACGTGTCCGGTATCTCCCGGTTATCTTCCAACGCATATTTCCCGCCCAACGCCGTGACTGCCACCGGGGCATCCTTCCCCAAAGCCGAGTGAATAAAGTCCATGTAATGAACCCCAAAGTTGGTCAGTTGCCCGCCAGAATAATCGTAGAACCAACGGAATCGGTAAAATGTCCGGTTCTTGTTGTATTTGCGCATCGGCGCCGGCCCAACCCACGCCTCCCAGTCCACATCCGACGGTGGCTCTGTGTCCGGAGGATTCCCAATCCCCTTCGGCCATTCATTCTGAATGTGAAATGCTCGAGCAACCGTTATTTTCCCCAACAGCCCGCTGCGGACCACTTCGGCAGCCTCCTGGCAAAACGACACCGAACGCCTGTGAATGCCCACCTGACAAACACGGTTATACTTCCTCACCGCCTCAACCATCTTCCTCCCCTCTGCCACACAAGTCGAAAGCGGCTTCTCCACATAGACATCCTTTCCTGCCTGGCAGGCATGAATGGTTTGAATGGCATGCCAATGATCTGGTGTGGATATCACAACAGCATCCAATTCTTTCATTTCCAACAGTTTGCGGTAATCCTTGAATTGTTTTGGCGCGCCCCCAACCTTCTTCGCCGCAAAATCAATGTACGGCTGGTATATGTCGCATAGCGCCACAACCTCGGCATCCTTATGCTCCAAAAAGGCATCCAATACCTGGTCTCCCCTGTTTCCAAGCCCGATAAACCCAAGCCTGATGCGCTCGTTTGCACCCATTAACCTCAAATTCCCAAATGCCACAGCCGTCCCCGTCAAGGCAATAGCTTTGGAAAACTCACGACGTGAGATTTTTTTGAATGATGCTCTTTTCATAAAATGTTTGCGCCTAGTATGATTCAAGTCCGGTTCACGTGCAACTATTTTTTTGCCTGCCATTGGCGTGTTACTTATTTATATCATCCCATTATCTTTATTCACTTACACACAGCCTGCGGCATGCGATTGCTTTTCCTCCGCCTTAACCCAGAAGCCAGTTTTTGTATTTTGCCCATGTTTGTCGGGGTTATTGCCATAGTCCCTGCCTGGGCGCAGATGGCAGCCAGCGCATCGCGTTGTCCGCATTCTCCACAGTGGCCGCCATTTTCCGCGCAGGTTGATATCGCGCCCTTTTCCAGGCTGATCTTCAACAACGATCTCCAGGCCGCCGGTGGCGCGGTGTTGATTTAAGTAATTAACATAATATGCTATACTATCACATTGTAATATATTAGCATGTCAACATGAATATCCAGTCTCGATCTTTTCTGCCAGCCGTGCCCGTGATTTTTGAAATCCGCCGCAACTCCTCCGCACAAATGCCGCCTTCACCAGGCTCAGTCCTTCAGCGTGTTCCGGCCCTGAATATCCTGCCCCAACGACTCAACCTGAAAAACAAATCGCTTCCAATAACAACTTGCTCCATTCCAGCCCGCCCCACACAAAACCACCTGTAGCCGCCGGCGTATAAGCCGGCGCAAAAGTCTCTGCCGCCTTACTGCGGGAGCTAGGAAGACATGGCGCTCTGAAATGGCCGCCGTTCTGTTTTTTCCGTAGCCGCCGGCGTAAGCCGGCGGATATTCTTTTACTAATCACGTATGGATGGCACGCTTACAGAATCAAAGTCCAATGAAAATTTTCCAGCCCCGTTACGGCGGCATGTTTTTGTGGCTTCATTGTAAACAGGAAAAAATCAACCGGCTTACGCCGGTTGCTACGAAATTTGGACATAACCCGTAGCCGCCATCGTGAGTTAGCGGATAAATCAAACCAATTTCCACCAATTGCGCCTGCATTTTTTCATAAATTCGCGTTCATTAGCGTGCATTCGTGGTTTCCAATTTTCTTTCTTAACCGCGAATTACGAGAATAAACACTAATGATACCCTTATGATTTCTGCCGCATCACGGCGGCAGCTACGTGCATGAAGGAACGCCTTAAACGCCGTTCCGTAAATAGCCTGTGTGGAACCTGGCGATCAAAAAGCTCACTAGAAAGACAAGAAAAAGATGAAATTCGATAAGGCAATTGGTGGGGACTGTGTGTGAAAATGAGCGCGGTGGAACCCGCCACGCTTCGCTTGATTTCAGATTTGAAGTTTGAGATTGCAGATTGAAGAAGAATTTTTCATGCCGCTAATACAAGGCTTTTTTTGAGTAATTGCGATCGTGGGTTGGCTGCTTAATCGCACCTATCTCTACCGATTGCGCCTGCATTTTTTCATAAATTCGCGTTCATTAGCGTGCATTCGTGGTTTCCAATTTTCTTTCTTAACCGCGAATTACGCGAAATAAACGCTAATGATGCCATTATGATCCCCTTACGGCGGTAGCTTCGTGAATAAAGGAACGGCTTCCACACTTAGTCGTAAATTGCTGGAATGGAAACTGGCTTTGGAAAAGCTCACCACAAAGACACAATGAAGTTAAAATTAGATAAGTCAATTGGTGGTGACGTTATGCGAATGTGGCCAGGGTAAAACCCGCCATGCTTCACTTGATAACAGATGGGATTTTTTTACTCGTTTTTTCGGGTTAAACGTGCCAGAGCCTTGGAAAGTTCCACGTGGAACGTTCAATTCCCATTCTGCTGATTGGCCCCATACTTTTTCAGCCATACCAACAGTATGCTGATATCGGACGGCGATACGCCGGATATTCTGGATGCCTGACCAATTGTCCGTGGCCGGATTTTCATCAGTTTCTGCCTCGCCTCCGTCCGCAAGCTCGGTACCTGGGCAAAATCGAATGTCTCCGGTATTTGCTTCTCTTCCAGTGCAGCAAAACGCGCTACTTCCTCTTTCTGCCGCTCGATATAGCCGGCGTATTTCACTTCGATCTCTACTTGCTGGATGATCTCCTCAGTTAAATCCGGATTTTGACCGGGCAAATCCTTATAGGTTACTTCCGGCCTTCGCAATATCTGTTCCAACGTTTCCGAACCGACGCGGGTGTTCTTCAGCCTCTGCAATTCCGCATGGATGGCATCCCGCTTTTTACAAAATTGACGGTACTTGTGTTCCGGTAACAGCCCCACTGAATATGCAATGTCACAAAGCCGCATGTCTGCATTGTCTTGGCGCAGCAGCAACCGATACTCCGCCCTCGATGTAAACATGCGATACGGCTCAACTGTCCCCTTTGTCACCAAGTCATCAATCAAAACCCCGATGTATGCCTGGTCACGCCTTAAAACAATCGGTTCTTTGCCTTTAACTCTTAGCGCAGCATTTATCCCGGCCATCAAACCCTGCCCTCCAGCCTCCTCATATCCTGAGGTACCATTAATCTGCCCGGCCAAGAACAGATTTCTTATGAGTTTCGTCTCGAGTGTCGGATAAAGCTGCGTTGGATAAACAAAATCGTATTCAATCGCATAAGCTGGACGCATTATTTCCGCATTTTCGCATCCAATGATTGTTTTAACCATCTGAATCTGCACTTCGTAAGGCAGGCTGGTTGAAAAACCGTTCACATAGTATTCATCCGTCGCGATCCCTTCAGGCTCAAGAAAAAGTTGCTGGCGCTGTTTTTCCGGAAATTTCACAATCTTATCCTCTATTGACGGGCAATAACGCGGTCCAACGCCTTCAATAATACCCGAATAGAGAGGCGAACGATGTAGATTTTCCCGAATAATTTTGGCCGTGGCGTCAGTTGTGTAAGTGATGTAACACGGTACTTGGCCGCCATTCAAATCCAAGATTGAGCCTGGCGGATACTTCCCACCAGACTTCCCATTTCCGGCAAAACGTGTCAGCCCATGTTCCACGTGGAACAATTGATCTTTCCAATAGGTGAACCACGGCACCGGTTCATCGCCCGGCTGAGGCTGCATCTTTGAAAAATCAATGGTTCTCTTCAGGAGTCTTGGGGGAGTACCAGTTTTTAGCCTGCCCAACTCTAATCCGGCCTCCTTTAACGATCCCGATAGCCCCTGCGCCGCTGCTTCTCCTGCTCTTCCCCCGCTTTGTTGCTTCATCCCAATGTGGATTAGTCCCCTTAAAAAAGTTCCAGTTGTTAAAATTACTGTTTTACCCAGATACTGGACTTCGAGAACGGTTTCGATACCATAGGCCTCGCCATCTTTGACGAGAAGCTTCATTGCCTGGCCTTGTTTCAGGTCCAAATTCTCCTGACGTTCACATATCCACTTCAAATAAAACTGGTACGCCTTTTTGTCGCACTGTGCCCGTGGTGCCCAGACTGATGGGCCTTTTTTGGTGTTTAGCATCCGGAATTGCAATCCATTCAGATCGGTTGCAATGCCCATCTCGCCGCCCATGGCATCAATTTCCCTTGCCAGGTGTCCTTTGGCCAAACCACCAATTGCCGGATTGCACGACATCTGGCCTATAGTATCGCAGTTGATTGTTAGCAACAGGGTGGAGCAGCCCATTCTGGCTGAAGCAAGGGCAGCCTCGACACCGGCATGGCCGGCGCCGACAACAATAACATCGTATTGTTTAGGATAAACGAACATCGAGCCAACAAACGAGCGCCAAAAACTACATCATATTTAGGACTGACCCCTAAGTCATCGTCCGCTCCTATTATTATGCATCTTCTGTCTGTTTTCAAATCTAAATTCGCTGATTTCAAATTCAGAATATGACCGATTCGATTCAATCCGAAAATCTGAGGTAAAAAAAGCGTGGCGGGACCGGCATGAAAAATTCTTCATCAATCTGGAATCTCAAATGAAATCTGAAATCAAGCGGAGCGTTGGGCCATTTTCGGTACATCGTTTAAGGTGTTCCTTTATCCACGTAGCTGCCGCCGTAAGGCGGCAGAAATCATAAGGGCATAATTAGCGGTTATTCGCGTAATTCGCGGTTAAGAAAGAAAATTGGAAACCACGAATGCACGCTAATGAACGCGAATTTTTAAAAAGAATGCAGGCGCAATTGGTAGAAATTGCTTCGATTTATCCGCTAACTCACGATGGCGGCTACGCGTTATGACCAAACTCGTAGCAACCGGCGTAAGGCGGTTGATATTTTCCCCGTTTACAATGAGGCCACGAAAACATGCCGCCTCTATGTGGCTGGAAAATTTTCTTTAAGCATGCCATCCCCACGGGATTAGTTGACGAATATCCGCCGGCTCACGCCGGCGGCTACGAAAAACGGGACAGCCTTATCTTCGTAGCTGCCGCCGTAAGGCGACAGAGACTTGTCCGCCATCTTACGCCGGCGGCTGCAGGTGTTCTTGTGTGGGTCAAACTTGGGGTGGGGTGCATGAACCGGTGCTGTATTTGTCACTGAATTGGGACGGATTGGAACGGTGCAGGTCGTTACGGGAAGCAATCTTGTGCCGGCAAAAACCAACTGCGGAGATGTTCGATTCCAACAGCCCAAACTGAAGCCTTTCAACTTGAGTCGATCCACTCCAACCAGGATGAAAACCTCTTTAACTTAGTTTTTCGGGTTCAACGCGGACAAAGTCTGGGAAGCGAAAATATTTTGGTTGGTGGTTGACGTTCAAACCGTCAGCCCTTATGAAGCCTCCAGAGGTTCAACTGATATGAATACATCGCGTTTTGTTTCTGTCATCCTGGTTGTCCTTGCAACTGTCTGCAGGGCCGAGCCGCGCAATCCGAATACTGACTGGTTTGTCAAAGCCGGGGCAGGGGTGTTCGTGCACTATTTGAACAGCATCCAAAACAATGCCGAACAGCTCCACAGCCTCGGAAGGCAAACGAGCTGGGATGAGTGTGTCCGCGAGTTCGACACGGAAAAATTCGCCGAAACCATGAAGGAGGTTGGAGCCGGATATGTGATCTTCACGGTGATGCAAATTACACGCCATATGATCGCGCCCAACGCCACGTTTGACCGCATAACCGGCTACAAGCCCGGAGAGGCCTGCGCCACGCGCGATCTTGTGCTTGACCTATACAAGTCACTCAGCAAACGGGGCATCCCGTTGATGCTTTACTGGACGGGCGACGGGCCTCGGGCCGATGCCAAAGCCGGGCCTGCATTTGGTTGCGGCAATCCCGTGAGCACGGAGTTCGTGCGCAAATGGGCCAGCGTCGTCGAAGAGTACGGCCTTCGATATGGCGATAAGGTGGTCGGGTATTGGGTGGACGGCATGTATCCGTTTATCGGCTACAACGATGAAAAACTGGGCATCATGGCGCGTGCGCTCAAGGCCGGCAACCCCAAGCGAATCATCGCCCTGAACCGCGGCGTTGACCCGAAGGTGCTACCTTACACACGCCATGAGGATTTCACAGCCGGCGAGCAGAACCGTTTTTTCGATGTGCCGGTTGAACGCTGGCTCGATGGCGAGCAGTGGCATATTCTCTCCTATCTTTCGCCCCAATCCTGGGCACAACCCGGCTGCGCCTATTCCAAGAGCGAATTGGGAGATTATCTGGTTGAGGTCAACCAAAGAGGCGGCGTGGTTTCCATAGACGTTATGCTTTTCAGGGACGGCTCCCTCGATCGCTCGCAAGTGGAGTTGCTGAAGGCCGCGATCGGCCAGCTCCGTTCCGGCAAGCCCCTCCAGCCGATTCCCCCAGGCAACCTCGCTTACAAGCGCCAATGCCGGTTGCTCAGCCTGGACGGCAGGCGTGAGCTTCCGCCAAGCGCGAACAACGTGGCGCGCTTCGGCGTTGACGGGCGGAAGAATACCGTGGCGCAGGGGGCCAATGAATGGCCCTGGACTTACGAGGTGGATTTGGTGGACACGGTGCCTCTCAGGCGGATCAAGGTCACATTCGGACGGGGATATCCGACAAAGCTCGAAATTCGCATTTCGGAGGACAGGCAGACGTGGAAAACAGTCGCACAGAAGGACGGCCACGATGGCAAGCCAGTCGAGGTACAATTTGAGCCGGTACCCGCCCGCTACATTCGCGTCATGTCATTCAAGCCCGACGGCCCCAACCAGCCGGGGAACCAGATGTCCGTGGCCGAGCTTGAAGCCTATCGCTAAGACGCCGGTTCCTACTGATCACGCCAATGTTTGCGCAAAATCAACAGCTCCGAATTAGCAATAAATGAATTCAAAGCGAAATCGGGGAGGATGATTTTTGGGAGGCCGAAATTTCATCAATGCGATTAACCGGACAATCCGGTTTGCTTCAACTCCATGGGAAATTTGGGCTGAATTCTTTTGCCAAAATGCAAAATCCGGGGTTGAATCGTGAAACTTTATGAAAACTCTACATGCATCGGCGTTGTTGTTTGGTGCTTTTTTGGTTAATCAGGATGTAATTTGCGCGGAGCGGTTAATTGACGTGCCGCCGGCCCAGCCGTATCGCGTGTGGCGTACTGAACCGCCAAAAGATTGTCCGTTCAAACAATCGGAAACGCTGGTCGGGATTGGTTTCACCGGAAAAAACAAGAGTTATACCGGCGCCGATACATGGTATCCGAGCTGGGCTTCGGATGATAACATGTATTCGCCATGGACAGATGGTTCAGTGAACGGACTTCATTCAAGTTCGGGCGGTAAAAACGCAACAACAGGGCACGCCACAATCATCGGCAACGACCCGATGAATCTTGTTATCACAAATCAGGGCATTTATAAAAGCGACCCTTCGCCTTACGCAGGACGGTATCCGTGCGGCAGTCTCGTTTACAACGGTGTGTGGTATTACGGCACTTATTGTCTGCATCCGTCCGGTTCAGTTCCCAAAGATGGGATCAATTACAACTGGCCATGGCTCGGGCCGTTTGTGGGTTTCCGCTGGTCAACTGATTTTGGCAAAACATGGACTCAAACGCCCTGCACTCCGGATAAACCGTTGTTCGGCGAAAGCGCATTGAACGGCGAGCCGGTGAAAATCGGCGCACCGCACATTGTGGATTTCGGCAGGAACATGCAGCATTCGCCGGATGGTTACGCGTACCTTGTTTCCCACGGGGCATCCAGTGGGCCTGAGGGCAGGCGATATGCCTATAATTCATGGATTACCGGCGATGAGATTTACCTGGTCCGCGTAAAGCCCTCCATCGAAAACATGAACGACTCCACCAAATACGAATTTTTCGCCGGACACGATGAAAACGGGAAGCCCATTTGGAGCAGGGACTTTAAGAAGATCAAGCCAATCGCGGAATGGAAGGACAACATGGGGTGCGTTACCATGACCTGGAATGAGCCGCTGAAAAAATATCTCATGTGCGTCACCGACGGCGGCAACACGGTGCATTACTTCAATACATACATTCTTGAATCGGACAACATCACCGGACCATGGCGGCTTGTAACTTATATGAAACGCTTCGGCGAACAGGCTTATTTTGTTAATATCCCCTCAAAGTTCATTGGCAAGGACGGCAGAACACTCTGGCTGTGTTACGCGGCGAATTTTAGTTCCGGATGGGGTGGAGTTAAATTCAAATCGAACCCGCCCGGCAGCAGATACGGAATGTGTTTGCATGAAGTCAAACTGCTCGCGCCCGGCGACAGGCTCGAAAACGATGAGTTGAATTCCCCGAAAAATGTCGCGCTGACCGCGCGGGTCTCCGCAAGTTCCGTCCACAAGGATTATTCCCTCAACGCGGCTGTGGATGGAGTTGTTGGCGGCTATCCGGGCAATACCCAGCATGAATGGGCAAGCAACGGCGAGGGCGATTCGGCAATGATTCGCCTCACATGGGACTCGCCGCAGAAGATCAACCGCATCTGGCTTTTCGACCGGCCGAATGACCTCGACCAGATAACTTCCGGCATGATTTTATTTGACGACGGAACAACAATCAAAACAGGCGCGCTGCCGGACGATGCCAAAAAAGGACTCGAGATTTCTTTTGAACCAAAATCGGTGAAGTGGCTTCTGTTCATCGTCAATACAGTGAAGCCGAAAAGCCCCAACATCGGGCTGGCAGAAATTGCGGTTTTCTCGGCAGATTAACCGGACAATCCGGTTTAATTCACTTCCATGAACAACTTTGGATTGCGCCGGATATTGGCAATCGCGCTTGCATCCGGGTGTCTCGCGGCCGGCACACCGTGCGCCCATGCCGCGGCCACCACCGCTCCCATCTCTGACACCGGTTGGCTCAAGGCCAAAACCAGTGAACTGTTGATCGGTTCACGCGTCAGAGCAGATGACGGTTCCTGGCTCTATACTCCGGACGGAAAAGGCAATTACAAGGCGCTCTGGACGCGGGATTTTGCTTACATGGTTGAGAACGCCGGCAACCTCATGCCGCAAGAGGAAGTGGAAGCCTGCCTGCGCCATCTCATCAACGGCATCCGCGCCGACGGCGCCGCGCCCGACCGAGTTCAACCGGATGGCCTGGCTGTTTATGCCGGCGGGCCGGTGAATCATCCGCTCGGTGAACCCAACCTGGACAACCCGCCATTCCTAATCATCGCCGTTGACGAATATTTGAAACGATTGCCGCGCAAACATGCCGAAAATCTATTCAATGAATGGGCCGCGGCGCTTGACAAGACGATGGACTGGGTTCCGAGAAGCGCATCGGGGCTGGTTTCAAACAACCCGGCCAAGCCTCATTCGCCTTATGGATTCACCGATACCATCGGCAAGACGGGCGAGTTGTTTTTCGAATCGCTTCTTTACTGGACGGCGTCCAGGCGAATGGCAGCGCGGCGGCTGAAATACTGAATGCGGCTGCCGCAGGCGGTGAAGGTGTCCGGCAACTCATGATTGCTGCGGCGAGGGAGTGTGCAGCCAGCAGCGCCGTTTGGGTGGCACGGTTCATTTCACGCCCTGCTCCACGAATTTGAAACGTCCACCACCGCGTCCGCCCGTTTTGCCGTCATGTGCCGCGTTGATTTCATCGTTGCTTGTCCGTTGGCGGTTTGTTCGCGGCACCGGCCATGAAGAGATTGAAGACCGCCCGGGCATAAGTCCTGACCACCAACTTATGCGACAAACAACGAATCTTCGGGCACCGGCAAATCAGCGCTGGCGGTGACATCGAGCCATCCAATAGCGGCAAGTTGACGAATGGCCAGCGCAACCTCTGACTCATCAAGCGGCGGTCGTCGTTTTTGCTTCCATTGCATGACGGCCTCGAGCACTTGACCCTCGCTGGGAGGGCCTCCAAGTTGCTGTCGCAACTCGCGGGTTGCGAATAGCACAGTCGCCACCAACTCAGCCTGCTGCGTGTTCAGCCTCAAGAACAGGTCAGTGGTTTTCTCTATAATGGGTTCCATCTGCCGTAGCGTGTCTTCGTAGGCTTTCCTGGCATCTGGATAGCTGGGGCCAACACGGACTTGATACATTCTGCCGAGCTGTTCTTCTCGGATCAGACCGTGATTCTGCAGGCGCCCGATCATTCTTTTGACCTCGCTGCAAAACGGGCCGTAGCTACCACGCTCGTAGTTGAGCCCGGTATCCAATCCCTCTTCAGTTGCCACATAAGCGATTTTCTGGAACGTGGTTCGGCCAACGGGCCAGTGATACGGCTCAGCTTCCAACCGCCGCAGGATTTCCACCAAGGCCACCCACGCCGGCCGTATCCACTGCGGTTTAGGCATCGTCACCGTCAGATCGCCTTCGCGCCCTGCTGCGCCCAGGAAAGACGGCTGCAGCTCCGCGTGCGGCGTGCCGTAGGGCGCGTAAAGTTCAACGGGGATGTCCAGCGTTGCCAGCAACCGATACAGGGTTGGCCCGACGATGCGCCACTCCAACTGTCCTTGTCCGCAACCCAACGGCGGCACGGCCAACGATGTAATGCCCCATTGCCGGTAATGTTCGCGCAGATATTCAAGCCCACGCTCGATCGCTCGCAGGTCCGTCACTTCGCGCCAGTGGTTTTTTGTTGGGAAATTCAGAATCCACGGCAACACAGTGCGCTTGTAAAGATAAGGCCGGCCCAGTTGCATTTCACCCCGCTTACAACGGGCGACGTAATCCTTGAACATGTCAGGGAAACGCTTTTTGAACTCCAGAGCAACCCCCTTGCCCATGACGCCGACGCAGTTGACCGTGTTCACCCACGTCTGCGCTTGAGACTGAAACATGTCGCCAATGAGCACTCGGATCATATTGTCTCCGTTATTTTACAGGAAAAACAGATGCGCGTCCACTTTTATCGGAAGTTTGAAGCCGGTTTCCGCGAGCGCTCCCTGTGCCGCTTGGCACGAAACGTATGCGCCAATGATGTAGCGAACCTCGATTCGGTCCGGGACGAGGACTTCCGAGCACTTGGCGCGCGTTTTTCGCCATTTCTCAAATATGTCTTCGTCCGTCCACCATTCCGCGAACACGTCATCCCGACACAGGAACTGCAAACCTTCCGGCGAGTGCCAAAAACGCGTGTAATTGCTGGCGGCGTTTCCGTCGCAGATGATCGCACCGGAAAGGTCGAGTACTTCGGGGCTGATCCGCAACACGCAAAGCTCCTGACGTTGCGTTTTGCGCTTGTAAAGCATCGGATTGCGCGCGTGGAAATAGAGGTTCACGTAATCGTGCAACGGCCGTCCGCCCGGCACGACTTTCCCGCTTCGTCGCTGCTGGATTTCCGCCATGGCCACGGAATGATGGACGACATTTTGGGCGCGGCTGTGCGACAGCAGTCCGTGCTTAAGAATGGACGGCACGTTGGCAATGGGCGTGATGTAGTGCAGCTCGTTGATGTCGTCCCGGTTCATGCTATCTTTTCACACGCTTTGGGCCTTTTGGAGGCGGGCGCGGACCATCGCGACCACCGCCTCATAGACCGCCTCCCGCTCGCCCGCCGTCAACCCCAACACCTCAAACACCACCTCGTCCAGCGCCCGACGGTCGGGAGAATTCAATTTGAGCCTTTGTGACCCTTTCAGCAGTCTTCTACTGGCATTTTCGTCCAAAGCGCTTGGGTGAATCACGAACATTCCATCAATTTCATATGTCTGAATCTTCATCAGTCCGCCGCCAAAATTCGCGCGTCCACTAATGTTGGCGAACAGTTGCAGGATACTGCTGTTGGCCGATAAGGTGAGCTGCCAGAAGCAACCGGTGGAGCAATGCACTTCTTGAAAATTGTCGCTCACGTAGAACCCGTCTTCTTTGGCGAAAAAGTGCATCACTTCGTCAACGAGATAGTTTACATTGATTGGGGCCTGTTCTCTTGCTCCTAAATCCCACCACCGTAGCCTTCCTTTGCAGCTTGGCCGTTGATGATAACGCTGCGCTTCGCCCCAGCGGATGTATTCAAGTGCGGCGCTGGCTTTCAGGTCGGGCTTGTCTTTATGGCACATGAAGAGCTTGTAGTGCAAATCTTCGGGCTTGATAAGGATGCTGCGGCATTCACGCGGGCTTTTGATGACCGGCTTCAGGAACTCCTGCTCGATTTCGCCTTCCCAGCCAGCGGCGTTGCGGACGTGGAGAAAGCCTTTGGAGGCTGGCTTACGTGTTGGCTCAAGGTAGAAGAACTCGTTGGCGCCGGTCGTGAAGCCGCGGCGCACCTCGGCGATGTCGCCCAAGCGGACGAGCTTGCCTTTGCCCTTTTCGAGGATCGTGAAGAAGATGTCGGGTGCTCGCAGGTATTTGCCGCCCCATTTGTTGCCGATGTAGCGGGTGGTTTTGATGAGCGGGCCACGTGATTTCTTTGCTGTGGCTTTGGGCTGGTCGGCGTCCTCGTCGGTTTCGTCGGGCTGCAGGCCTTCTTCGAGCAGTTGCCGTTGCGGGCAGACACAGATGC
>Ga0078972_1010649_pt1 | contig 17001 bp, 20 predicted proteins | sample YelNatPaOPGAMG01_FD_67568 | JGI IMG/M metagenome (GOLD analysis project Ga0078972, IMG submission 67568) | Hot spring thermophilic microbial communities from Obsidian Pool, Yellowstone National Park, USA - OP-RAMG-01 (SPADES assembly) (version 2) | ecosystem: Environmental > Aquatic > Thermal...
ATCAAGATTATGTAATAATAATTACCATGAATAAAAGAATATATAATAATTAAAAGACACAATAATAAAAAATAACTGTTCCATAACCCTATAAAATAATCTTTAATGTCTTCAAGAGGATTTCGGTTTCTTGGTCTCATCACTAATAAAAATGCAGAATAAAAAATTACAAAAAGATACAACAAATAATCAATACTAAAAAATTTCCCCAAAAATAAAAAGAAAACCAGCGTGATCATATCCGAAATAAGGAAAAGACCAATTCCGAAAATGAATGAAATTGCAATTTTTTCAATTAAATTCACATTTCTCCATATTTCAGGATTTTTTCTGTTGATAACAAAATGAAAAGTAAAAAATATAAACCCTGCAATTATAGAAGATATAATTAAAGATAAAGGAGTAGCATAATTAACACCGAAGATAGTTTGAAAATACATATTAGTTAATTCAAACTCCCAAGACATTATATCCCTCTATATACCAAAGTTTTAATATCTTCACCAATTAATGAACCATTAACATCAAAAAAAGTCGCTTTTATTAAAATTGTTTCATTTTTATGATTTTCAAGGTTTTCGCATGGAAAAGTTCCTGTTCCGATGTTTAGCACCCTAAAAGTACCAGAACATACAATCATATTGTTAACCGAGGCTTGTATTTCGATTCTACAAATCTCAGGTTGAATAATAGCAAAAAGAGGAGGGGGAACTTTCGAAAAACCGATGATTTTTTTCTCCTCACATGATAATTTTATGCCTGGCTTTGAAAAACCAGACATAAAAGTTAGAGCAAAAATCAACAGAGATATTACTAAAATAAATTTTAAACTAGTTTCTATATTTTGTTTCATAAAACTACTTATTTTATTTTTTTATTAATTATATTATAATTCCCAAATTTTAAAAAGATGTATATATCACAGATAAAAATGGGCCAGGAGAGATTTGAACTCTCGACCTACCGGTTATCAGCTTCAACAGCGTAATGCTTCGGTTGCTCCAACCAGGCTAAGCTACTGGCCCTTATAGATTTTATATTTATCTTATTTTTACTTAAGTTTTATTGAACTGATGGGCCGGTAGATCAATGGTAGAATAAAGCCAAAATCGTCTCCTTCGCAAGGAGAAGGCTCCGGGTTCAAATCCCGGCCGGTCCATAAGAATTTAAGATTAAACTTTCATTGTCTTTATATGAGTCTTAAGATAATTAATCACCTAACACATTCAAGTTTTGACGTGAAAGAAGAAGGTATCGGGAAAAATGTTGATAAGTTAATTGAAATCTTGAAAAAATACGGATTTCAAGAAAATCCAGGTTTAAAAGGGGAATATCAACTAGAAAATACAAAAATAACGGAAAGGGCTTTCATCCATGATTCTAAATATGGGATATTGAGTCTACTTCACGATGATAATGAGATTGCAATATATTGGTATGATAAAGAAGAAGCAATATCAATCCTTCAAGATTTTGCAAAAGATTTGGGAAGGGAAATAGAAATTATTGAAAATCCTTTTTGGTGTGTTTGAGCTAACAATTTTAATGCTAAATAAAAAATTTACTTTATGAGGAAAGAATGTCCAAACAAACAAGAAAATGAGAAAGATTGCCCTTGTGAAGAAACAAGCTGCGAGAGACATGGTATATGCTGCCTTTGCATAAGGTATCATCTGAAGAGCAAGCAATGGCCTTTGCCTACTTGCTTGAGAAGATAGCAGATTGATTTAATTTGCAAAGAATAACAATTTCAAAATTTTGAACTTTTTTATTTTTATTTTTATATTAAGAGTTCAACTTAGTATTATGAAGAGTGAAATAAACAAGACTGTCAATGAACTTAAAAAATTCAAGAAAGTAGTTGCTATAATTTTATTTGGTTCGCATGCAAAGAAAAAAGCAAAGCCACTTTCAGATGTTGATATAGCTATTATAGCAAAAAACCCTGATAAGAAGATAGAGGCTGAGGTAGCAAGCTTTTCATCAAACATTTTGGATGTTGTAAATTTTCATAAGTTGCCACTGTACATTCAATTCGAAGTCTTAAAGCATGGAAAAACACTTTTTGTTAGAGACAAAAGATATTTCTCAACTATCCAAAGAAAAGTTTTGAGAGAATATTTGGAAATGTCTGATTTTTACGAAAGGATGAGCAGGAGGATTTTAAAATGAGGCTAGCTTCCATTATTTCGCGAATAGAAAAACACAAAAAAGCGGCAAAAAACCTAGTTAAAAAAGATGTTTCTAATTATTTGGTATTTAACTCTCTAGCTATGGAATGTTTTCAAGCGGTCAATTCAGCAATAGAGTTAGGAGAATATATTGTCTGAGAAAAAGTTTGGATTTCCATCCAAATATAGGGAGATATTTGAATTGCTCTATGAAGCCAAAATGATAAGCAAGAAGACTTTAAATGATATCAAAAGACTGATATTCCTCAGAAATCTAATTTCACACGAATATTATAATATCACAAAAGAAGAATTGAAAGAAATGGCAAGTCTTTTAAATTGTTTGGATGAACTTGTAAAAATCGCCAAAAAATTGAAGTGAAATTAAAAAACCAAAAAACTCTAGCAAAATCTCATTTGCAAGCTTCTGCTCAGCTTAAAATTTCATCAAGCTGTCAACTAGCTTCTTTGTGGCTTCTTCATGATCAGGCTCTGGCCTTAGTATTTCGCGAACCATCCTGTCTATTGTCTTTCTCTTCTCAATTTCGCCCATCTCGACTATTGCCTTGAAAGGCTCAGCAACTTTTCCTACAAGCTGCTCAAGCTCAACCATTTGCTTCCTCATCTCAACTAGGGCACACCAGAGCTGAGCCACCTTCACGTCTTCAGCCTGCATGAAAGCACACTTGTGCTTCTTAGTAGAATCCAAAAGCTGAGCAAGTATTTCTTTGTCAGCTTCAGCTAAACAATCTTTCCAGTCTTTTTCTTCTGCCATACTATTTCAATAGACAATTAACTTTAAATCCTTTACTACTTGAGAGTTAAAAGAGATAAAATGGGAAATCAAATTTAATATCTTCAAAAACCAATTTTATTAAATGATAGGCTTAACAGAAGGCCTTTTCCAGTTCGACCTTTTGATTTTCGGCCTAGGTTTTCTAGCTACAGAGCTTGTTACAAGGTACTTTCCAAAGCTAAGGCTCTTCATAGCTAACGGCAAGAAAAGAATAAAAATCCATCATGCTTACCTTGGTGCAGCCGCAGCCTTCTTTTCAGCAATAACCGGTCAAGTAGCTTTGCTTAACATAAGCCTTGGAGCAATGGCTAATGACATATACTGCCATCTCAAGAACAAGATCTCAAAATTCTTCAAAAAATCTAAATAAACCTTGTTATCCCAGGCTTTAGGTCTTTATCCGTGTCTATAACCACTATCTGCTTGTTCAAAGGCAAGGCAACATTGAATACCGGTACAGTATCAACCCATGCGCTTTTCAAGCCTCTGTGTGAATGCCCGCTCAAGACTAAAGTTGGCCTTCTGTTTATCAAAACTTGCTCGTAAGCTATTGAGCCCATGTTCTTGTAAAAGTTTGGGTTCTCGCCTTCCAAAATCTTATAAGTTGGGGCATAATGTATCATCAAGATTTTGATTTCTGTCTTCATGCGCTGGAGCAAGTTATCAACCAAAGCAACCCTAGACCGATAAATGTTTTCTATGTTTGGAACATTAGCCTTCTGCCATCTGGTAGGCTCGTCAAGGCTTCCTGTTGTCCCAACAATACCAACACTTAAAGATCCTACTTGAAGTATAGTAGCCTCATCATCCAAAAATTTTATTTCCTTGAACTTTTGTTTAAGCTGCTCTCTTAAATCTTGGTATTCATTATTTCCAAAACATGCCACAATAGGACAAGTTATCCTGCCAAAAAAAGTGTTGTAAATTCTTTCATATTCTCCAATTTGTCCCCTGTCTATCATGTCCCCAAGCAAGAGCATGAGCTGAGGCTTAGCTTTTAAAGAATCAACAGCTTTAACAAAATCTCCAAAGTAGCGAGGTGAATGCACATCTCCTGTTGCAGCGATTATCATTTTCTCTACTTAATTATTAGTTTTCTATCAGAAAAAAGGTTTATTAGCATATAGTAGTAAAGCATTTAAAGTTTTCTTTCTATACCTTAATCATGAAAATTAAGGTTTTGATAATAACTTTAGCTTTTCTCTTGATTTTGCCAGAGCTTATCAGGGCTGAATGTAGTGCAGAAGATCAAACCTACAGATATAAATCAGCTGTTTTTTACGTAGCACAAGCAAGAAGAATTAGAGTAAGCGTTTACAATTCAATGAACGATCGATATCCTCGTTGTTTCACTGCATGGATAAAAGTTGGTGGTAATTACATAAACTTGGACGGTCTTCCTTATTCACCAGATAACTGGCAGCAAGCTTGGGCTTCAACAGCTCCAAACTGCTCTGGCTCAGGCTATAGAATAGTTGAAGGATATTCGGCTTATGCTGAATATGATCTTGAAAGATTTGTTTCTGGTGGTTATACTGGAGCGGTTGAAGTAAGGGTGAGCAGTGATTGCTATGAAGTTCAGCAAGTAGACCCTTGTTTTTGTTGGACCGCTAAAGTTGAAGTTGTTAGCTACTATCAGCCAGTACAATATTGCTACCTTGACATTTATGTCAAAGACAATTATGGCAATCCTTTGGATGCTTCTATTTATGTTGATGGAAGCTATTTGACTTACGCTTCCCATACACAAAAACAAGTTTTGGTTGGAAGTCATACAGTTTCAGCAAGCAGGTCTGGCTACAGCTCAGACAGCGAAACTGTAAGCTGTTCTTGCGGCGAGACTAAAATAATTGATCTTGTTTTATCAAAAACCCAAGTTTGTACTCCTGGAGAAATAAGGAATAGATATTGTGCCTGTTCTACACAAGTTGCTTATGAGAAATGTAAAGCAGATGGCTCTGGCTGGGAAACTGTTATAGAAAATTGTCCTTCTGGCTATGTTTGTTCAAATGGCTATTGTGTCTTGGAGAAAGATGGTTGGTATGACACAGGCAACGAGAGATGTAATTTGTATGGCTTGGGATGTGGTTCTGGAACAAGAGAAAAGGAGCAAGAATATCGTGATTACACATGCTTTGGAGCAACTTGCACTTACGTGATAAGAGACAGGAAATGGGTTGAAACTGGTTCTTGCTATCAAGGCTGTGCTTCAGGCTATTCTTGTCAATCAGGCTATTGTGTTAAAGTCACTACTACCACAACAATACCACCAAGCTGCACTCCTAGATATCTTGATGAATACAGGTGCTATGATAACTGGAGGCAGAGAAAATACTTGAATTCTGACTGCACAACAAGCTGGGTATTTTATGAGTATTGTGATTATGGTTGCTCAGGTGGAGAATGCTTACCCCCAACACCAAGTTGCACACCAAGATATCTGGATGAGTTTAGATGTTCAGGAAACTGGGTCCAAAGAAAATATGTTTATTCTGACTGCTTTACTAGCTGGATAGATTGGGAGTATTGCAGCTATGGCTGCTCAGCAGGAGAATGCTTGCCAAGAGAAGAGCCTTGCAATGTACAGCTTAGTGTTAGCACTCCTTCAAATGTTTTTGTTGGTGATACTATAACAACTACAGTTAAAATAACAAATTCTGGAGATGTTGGAGGCTACGTTAACTTTGATGCTTATGTATGCGAGAGAGATCCTTACTGCTATGCCATGAGTTGCGATGATAATATTGACCCAAGAGTTTATGTTCCTGCCCATAGCACTTACACTTCAACTTGCACAGCCAGAGCAAAAGAAGCTGGAAGCTATGAGATAAAAGTTTCTTACAGTGGGTGCAGCCAAAGTGAAAATGTTTACTCAGGAGTTTTTTCTGTTGAAGAAAAAGCAAAATGTGAAGCGAAATTCTTGAACGAATTCAAGTGTGATGGAAATTGGAAGCTCCAACTCTACAGATATTCTGATTGTTCAACAGCTTGGGTTTATGTAGAGTATTGTGCTGCAGGATGTTGCAATGGAAAATGTTTGCCTAAGCTAACAACTACAACCACAACTTTGCCTGCAGAAGGAAAATCTGAAGAGTGGGAGAAAGAAAAAGTGATAACAGGACTAATTGTCTTGAGCGATCAGGTAAAAGCTGCTTTACTGCTATTGGTTTTGTTCCTTGTGATCTTGATAATAATTTGGCTTTGGAAAAGTGGAGAATTTAAGAAAAGAGATAAGCCTGAATGGTTTGGAGAAGATTGCTAAGTGTAGCCTTGCCTCGTGCATCTGTCTCCTTGCTTGCTTAGCTCACAGCTTCACAGAGGCTTTAAGGGCAAGGCAATAATTAATTGGATTTCGAGAAATAAATTTTAATCTTCGAGGAAAAGTGGAATAAGCTGATTTAATTTTCCTTTTATAAGTGTACCTTTTTCAATTATAAACTCCGAAATTTTTCCTTGATAACCATGTCTGTAGCCACCAATCTCTTGAATGAAGATATGCTCTTTTTCCACATCTTCTTCTCCGTATCTTGGGCTTCTTACATTTATTATATCTTTTTCACTCATTCCTGTCTTTTTAGATATTTCTTTAATTTTGTCTTCAGGTAAACTCAACAATTCATCACATCTAGTATGATCAATTTCATGTCTAATTTTTCTTAAAACAAACTTATCTGTATCTGTAAGGGTTTTCTTTTTTCCCAAACCAAACCTAATCAATCTTTCAGAAAAATCATTCGTGATTGCTATTACCTTAAGAAAACAATCAGCATATGCATCTTCAGACTGGTTAGTAAGAAGATTTTGATCTGGTAACTGTTCAGAATGCAAGTATTTTCTTATAGAATAAGCCTCAAAATCACAACCTATAAGGATGATAAGTTCATTTTCTGTAGTATCAACACTATTTTTATACAAAGCCTCTTTGATTTTCCCTGCATCAAAAGACTCTTCTTCAAAAAAACTTCTAACCAAATCTTCTTGAAGCTTCTGATTTGATTGAAGGGGAACAACTTCATATAATGGATGGGATTTCAAAGGTTCAAGTACTATTTTTTGCCAAATTTTTCTTTTCTCAGGTTCACGATAAACTTCAGTTGGAGTTGGAGGTATAGGATAGTTTTGCTCAAAATGTTGAGTAAATGCGGAGCGAAGATAAAGCTCTTGATACTGCATAATTAAATCTACATAAGTCATCAGTCCTGTAAGTATTTTCTTCGTATTGTCTTCGTTAACCACCTTTCCATATTTTTCTAATAATTTTTTTAATCGATCCTCAAACTCTGGTTGAAGAAGATTGTGATTTAATTCTATTCTTCCCTCCAAGCTATGCCATCTTGGATGAATTTTTGGCATTGTTTTCAAGAAAAAATCTTCGCTATACACTTCTTCATTTTCAAACATGAGTTATCGATGGCAATTTAAAAATTTAAGCTTTATGAACTATCCGAAAGTTGTGCTAACCCAATCTCCTATGTAGTGTGTTATGGTCACAACAACCAAAGCAATGACTAGATGCTCAAAAATTACTTTCCATGCTTTTTTCTTCTGTTGTTTGGCAATCTGAAAACTGAATAAGCTCAATAAAAATAAGCCCCATACAACGCTTACAACAATTGCTTTAGAAAGTTCAAAAAGCAAAATTGGGATTATAAAGGTTGAAGCAAAAACAAGTTTTGAGAGAAATGTTGAGGCGGTTGATTGCCAAATCTCCTTTTCCGTGTGTTTGTTCTCTGACTCTTCTGAAATGTGTATTCCTAAAGCATCGGAAAAAGCATCAGCAATTGCTATTGTCAATATACCACCAATAACAGCAAGCTGTGAGTGAGTTCCTGAGTGAAGACCAACTATCAAGCCAAGAGTTGTGATAATTCCAGAAGTCGGGCCAAAACTAAAGCCCACTTTGAAAGGATGTTTCATAAATTAAATTAAAAATTCCAATTTAAAATAATGATAAGGCTGATAATTTTTGATGGAGAGGGTGTTTTGTATTCAGCAAAAGAAACAGTGAAAAATTTTTTAAGAGAATATGATAAATTCCTTAAAAAGTTTGGTGTTAGCCTAGAAGAGCAGGGCAAGCTTTGGTTCAAATTTTATCCTAAAACTGTAACAGGGAAAATCAGCTTGAGAGAAGTAAACAAAAAAATTTACAAGAAACTTGGAATTCCAACATCAAAAGTTGATGAGTGGCTTAAACAAGACAAAAGAAATTGGCTTGAGCACACAAAGCTTAACAAAAACGCTAAAAAATTTCTCTTGAAAATCAAGAAAAAAGGAATAAAAGTTGTCATACTTTCTGATACTGTTCATCCTTTGAAATGGAGGCTTGAGTTTTTCAAAAAGGTTGGCTTGATTAAAGGAAAACATTATGACAAACTTTTTCTTTCAAATTCAATCGGATATGAAAAACCACATCCAAAAGCTTACTTAACGGTATTAAATTATTTCAAGGTAAAGCCTGAAGAAGCAATTTTTGTTGGTCATAACAAAGAAGAAATGGAAGGTGCAAGAAAACTTGGAATAAAAACAATTTCTTTTTCTTCTCTTCAAAAGCTAAAAGATTTAAATTAAAAATACAAAACTATTTTTGAGGCAAATGAAAGGCGATCGTCGGGTACAGCTCTGACTTTTATCTATTTCTTAAATTAGCGGAAATAACGGAAATGGGGTTCCAAAAGATGGATAATATTTTTTTCACTAACTTGAGAGATGATGATGAAGAAACCTTAAAATCCCGAGAAAACAAATGATATTAAAGAAAATTATAGGTGATAATAATGAAATTTCAACCGAAAATTAAGGAAAAGAGATGGGTTGTAGCAATAGAAAAAGATATTCTCCAAGAATGGTTAAGAAATAAGGTCTATAGGTTTGATGTAAAAACCGAAAAGAAAATATTTACAATCGACACGCCACCTCCCTATCCGAGACCAGCTTAAACTGGCGGGAATGGGAGGCCATGGCACATGGGCGCTGCTTGCCATTACTCTCAAATAGACATGATAGCAAGAACTGCTAGGATGTTTGGCTTTGAAGTTTTCTTCCCCATAGGAATTGACAGGAATGGTGTGCCAGTTGAAAGGTATACAGAGAAAAAATTTGGAATCAAAATGCATGAAACACCAAGAGAAAAATTCATCGAGCTCGCAAAAACTGCTCTGGATGATCTAGAAGCTGAATTGATCGAGATAATGAAGAGGATGGGCTTAAGCGGAGATTTTGACAATTATTATCGAACTGACTCTGAAGAATACAGGAAGCTCACGCAAGAAACTTTCCTCATGCTTTGGGAAAAAGGTTTAATCTACCAAGCCACAAGACCAAACAATTATTGTCCTGATTGTAGAACGACTATAGCTGATGCTGACATAGTTTATGAAGAGCTTCCGACGCAGCTAGTTTATGTCAAGTTCAAGCTTTCTGGCAAAAATGAATTCATCACGATAGCCACAACTCGACCTGAGCTTATTTGCTCGTGCCAAGCAATTCTTGTCCATCCAGAAGATGAAAGGTATAAGAATTTGCCTGGGCAAAAAGCTGTGCTGCCTATATATAATAGGGAAGTCCCAATCCTTGCAAATCCTGCAGCAAACCCAGAGTTCGGCTCAGGCATAGTTATGATTTGTAGCTATGGTGACACAACAGACGTAAGGCTTTTCAGGGAGCTGGGCTTGAAAGAGATAATGGCAATAGGCTTGGACGGAAAGATGAACGAAAATGCGGGAAAGTATGCTGGTCTTGAAGTCAAAGAAGCAAGGAAGAAGATTGTTGAAGATTTGGAGAAGCAAGGCTTGATCGAGAAGAAGGAAATGATAAATCATAGAACACCAATTTGCGAGAGGAGCAAAACCCCAATCGAGATAATTTCCTTGGATGAATTTTATCTGAAACAAATTCCTTTCTTGGATGACATTAAAAGAATTGCTGAAAAGATAATCTTCCATCCTGAACAGCATAGGCAAATCTTGTACAACTGGATTAACTCAATTACCATAGACTGGCCCATTTCAAGGAGAAGATTTTACGGCACAGAAGTTCCTGTCTGGTATTGCAAGAAATGTGGAAAACCAAACTTGCCGAAGCCTGGAAAATATTATCAGCCTTGGAAAGAAAATCCTCCTTTCAAGCAATGCAAGTATTGCAAAGGCAAAGAGTTTGTTGGTGAAACAAGAACTTTTGACACTTGGTTTGATTCAAGCATCACCCCACTCTTCATTTCAAAGTTTTTGAGAGATGAAAAATTCTTCAAGAAGACTTTCCCAAACAGCTTGAGACCACAAGCAAAAGATATAATTAGAACATGGCTTTACTACACGTTGCTGAGATGCTATCAGCTCACAGGAAAGCAAGCTTGGGAACATGCATGGATAATGGGCTACGGTGTGGATGAAAAAGGAGAAAGGATGAGCAAGAGTAAAGGCAATGTCATTGATCCTTTACCAATTTTAGAAAAATATGGTGCTGATAATTTCAGGTTTTGGGGAGCTTCTGAAGTTAGCTTGGGCTATGACTTTCGCTGCTCAGAACAAAGGATTGCTTCTGCCTCAAAATTCTTGACAAAGCTTTGGAACATAGCAAGGTTCATCTCTTCTTTCCCTCAGCCAGAAAAGGCAAAGCTCACAAAAACTGACGAATGGATTTTGGCCGAGCTAAACAAGCTTGTAGAAGAAAGCTTGAAAGGATATGAAGATTTCAACTTCTTCATACCGGCAACAAAAGTTAGAGAGTTCACATGGAACTTGTTTGCTTCTCATTACATAGAAATGGTCAAGCCAAGGGCTTACGGCCAAGGTTTTAGCGAGGAAGAACAAGAAGCTGCTTGGTTTACTTTGCATGAATGCATGAAGAAAATTTTGCTTTTGCTTGCTCCCATCACACCTTTCATCACAGAAAAGATTTGGAGGGAAGTTTATGGTCAAGAATCAATTCATAAGCAAGAATTTCCAAAAGCTGAAAGAAGGGTTGAGCTTGAGAAGTTCACAAGCAAAATTGTGGAATTCAACTCTAAAGTTTGGAACTTGAAAAAAGAGAAAGGGATTTCTCTGAAAGATGAAATTGAAATTGAAATTCCGAGTGAGCTTAAGATTTTTGAAAAAGATTTGAAAGCGATGCATAACATTAAGCTCTAGCTTTGTTTTCTCGCAAAGTTTTTAAAGAGAGATTTAGAATTTTTATTGAAGGTGTTTAAGATGGTTGAAATGAAAGAGGAAGAAAAACTCAAGCTGAAAAAATTGATTAGAGAACTGGAAAAGATAAAAGGAAGACATACAGAATTGGTTAGTGTTTATATTCCTTCTGGCTACAATCTTGTGGATGCTATGAACCAAATCTTCCAAGAAAAAGGCACTGCTTCAAACATAAAGAGCAAGACCACTAGGAAAAATGTCTTAACTGCCTTGGAAAAAATTTTGCAGCACTTAAAGCTTTTCAGGAAAACTCCTGAGAATGGTTTGGTTATCTTCTGTGGCAATATTTCTCAAGAAGAGGGAAAAGAAGACATAAGGCTTTGGAGTTATGAGCCGCCTGTGCCAATTTCTCAAAAGATTTATTGGTGTGACCAGACTTTTGTTTTAGATCCTCTCAAAGACTTAATTTCTGAGAAAGAGGTTTATGGGTTGATAGTTTTGGACGCAAAAGAAGCAACTGTAGGCTTGTTGAAGGGAAAAAGAATTGAAAAATTGAAGACTTTGGAATCAACTGTGCCGAGCAAGACTGTAAAAGGAGGTATGTGTGTGGAAGAAGATACTTTGATACAACTTGAAGATGGAAAAACTATACCGATAAAGTATCTTTCTAAAAATGAAAAAATACTTGCCTATTCATTTGAAAAATTTACCCCAGTTTTTACCAATTCATTCGAAATATTCAAGAGAAGAAGCAAAAAAGCCTACGAGCTTGTGTTTGGAGAGCAGGTTAAATCTTTAATCCTCACTCCAGAACACAGAGTTTTTGTACTTGATAAAAATAAAGTTAGTGAAAAAAATGTAGAGGAGGTGGAAGTTGGTGATAAACTTTTACTTCTCACAAACTCGAAACTTGAAAAAAAGAAAAATAAAAAAGAAGCCCTAAATCTTTTGGACAAAATCCATAATTCTGGAGTAATTGAAATTGAAGTTAAAGAAAAAAAGGAAATTGTATCTGATAAAGAATTTTATGATTTGTATGTCCCTGGTGTTAATTCTTTTGTAGCAAATGGGATAATTGTACACAATTCTCAAAAACGATATGACAGGCTTAGGGATGATGCCTTGAATGAATTCTTGGTGAAAGTTGGGGAAGAAGCTTCAAACCTTCTGCTTAAGCAAGAAAATCTTAAAGGTGTGATCATCGGTGGCCCAGGCCCTGTGAAAGAAACTTTTTATGAGAAGAATTATCTTCACTACCAAATTCAGAAAAAAGTCTTGGGAATAAAAGATATCGGCTCAACAGATGAATATGGCTTGGAAGAGCTTGTTTTCAAGTCTCAAGACTTACTTAAAGAAGCTGTGATTTCAAAAGAAAGAGAATTGATGCAAAAATTCTTCAGCGAGCTTAAGAATAATGGTAATGTTGTTTATGGGTACGAGGAGACAAAAAAAGCTTTGGAAGCTGGGGCTGTTGACATCTTGCTCATTTCAGAAGAGTTTAATTGGGTTCATGTGAAGTTTAAATGCAATTGTGGCTTTGCTACAGAAAAAGATTTGCCTAAGTATCTGGTTGAAAAACAGAAATGCCCAAATTGCGGGCAAAAGCTGATTGAAGAAGAGAGCAGAGAGCTTGTTGATGAACTTGTTGAAAAAGCTTCTTCTCTTGGGACAAGGGTTGAATATATATCAACTGAAACTAGCGAAGGAATTCAGTTCAGGGAGCTTGCTGGAATTGGAGCTTTCTTGAGATATAAGATTTAATAAAGTTTTATACTTTCAAACAAAAATGGAGATATTTCTCTCATAAACTCAGACACGTCATTCAAATAAGATATTGCTGAGCTACATTGATTTTCTTGAATGAGACCCATCTCTCTTCCTTTTTTTAACAGTCTTTTTGCAGTCGTTAGATAAATAACTTCATTTACGTCCAACCTCTTGAATCTTTTTTCACAAATAGAGTTTTCATCATAAATCACACAAGTCGGTATTATTTCAACACCATTCTCGGTAGTGTATCCATATTTTCTGAGAGTTTTTATAGAATTTGAGATTGTTTCTCCACCATCAATCACACAATCTATTAAAAAGATATGGGAAATTTTATCCGGCCTTGGAATCCCTACTATACCTTCGCCCGAGTTTTCAGGTGAAATAGAAAAAATAGTTTTTCCTTTATCCGTTGTGAATAATGAAGGTGACCAAAAAGGATAATTTGTCTTATGAATCAATTCTCGGAAATAGTTTCTGACACTTAAACCTATGTCCATGCCATGAGGTGCAACCCTCACTATAAGATTTCTTCTAAATTCATAGTAAGGATGGATATCTGTTTTCAAATAGTTAATCATGCGAAAAGCAAGTTGCTTCGATAAGAAATTTGGTGCTTCAGAAATTGAAAAAAAGTATTGCATCACAAAGCGGAATGGAGACAAAATTCTTGTATCTTCCGGCATAATTTTTTTGAATATTGAATGGACATCTTCATCTATTAAACCTTCCTCATATGCAACATCTTCACTCTCTTCAGTTTTAAATAGACCCCTTTCCTTAATTTCTTCAGGACCTCTCACCTCTCCTAGCTTAGCTTCAAAAAGAATCCTAGTTATGGAATGATCAATATCTTCATTTAAAAGTTTGTTTTTCATTCCTTTGTTTCTGATATCAGTTGTTTGGAAAAGTATCTCGTTCAATTTTGATTCGATGAATTCTTCAGTTATCATTTTTCCACCTTTAAAAGATTCAAATATTTCTATTTATTTAAAAATTTTAAAAACTTTTTTGCTATGCTATACGAACTCAATAAAGATTTATAAGATAAAAAATAAGTTTTCAATAGGTGCTTGAATGAAAATGAAAGTTGGAGAGTACGCCTTTCTTGCTGGCATTGCCTTAGCGATCTTGGCCGGCTTGGCGCTGATGACAGGAGGCTGGGTTGCAGTAGTGCTCGCAATTCTTGGGTTGATAGTAGGCTTACTGAACATAAGTGCTAAAGAAACGATGCCTTTCTTGCTAGCATCAATAGCACTGCTGCTTGTTGGCTCAGCTGGTCTTGAAAATTTGCCCTTGGTTGGAGTTTTTATTGCACCAATAATAGCAAACATAGAAGCTTTCGTTGCACCGGCAGCATTTGTGATTGCACTCAAGACAGTGTTCGACCTGGCCAAGAAGAAATAAACTTTCTTTTTTATTTTTTTCCTTAAATCTAAATTCTCAAATTGAAAAACTTGATTGCATTTTCTGTTGTAATTTTGTCAACCTCTTCTTCTTCAACCTTCTTTATTTCAGCAATTTTCTGGATCACTAGCTTTACAGAGCTAGGATCATTCCTCTTACCTTCTTGTCCAAGCCAAGGTGAATCAGTTTCTGTCATGATTTTTTCCAAAGGCATGTCTCTTACTATTTTCTTTATCTTCTTGCTTGTAAGTAAAGTGGTGTTAACGGAAATAAACCAATCATTTTCTATTATTTTTTCAAGTAGCTCTTTAGCTGAAAAGAAATGTATCAAAACATCTTTAGCTCCATTCTTCTCGAGAATTTCAATGGCTTCTGCAAAAGCTTCTCTTGCATGTATCACCAAAGGCATTTTCAGCTCTTTTGCTAAAGAGATTGACTCAAGGAAAAGCTCTTTCTGTTTTTCTCTCCAATCTTCTTCCTCTATCTTGAAATCTAGCCCGCACTCTCCAATTCCAACTATTTTTTCCCTGTTTTTTCTCACAAGAGAGAAAAATTCTTCTTTTTCTCTTTCGCCAATTTCTTTTATGAATTCTGGATGAATGGCAACCGTGGCAAAAACAAAGCCTTTGTATTTTTCCACAAGCTGCATAGTCAAATCAAAATCTTTCGGGTGAGCGCAAGAAGTTATTATCGCTTTTAGCTGTTGTTTGCAATTTTCTACGACCTGCTCTCTATCTGAATCATAATCAGGCTGCTCTAAGTGGCAATGGACATCAATCATTAGAATTATTTAGAAATTCAAAATAAAATGTTTATGTAGCCTCAAACCAGCTCAGCCAGCCAATCAAGAGAAAAGTCCAGCCAATCAAGTAAGTGAAAAAATAGCCCGCAAGTATCCTAGGAATTATTGTCTTTATTCTCTTGTTCTTCCCAAGCAGCTTTACAAATTTCTCAACACCTGGAATTTTCCTTATAAGCCTATCTAATGGGTTAACTATGAACTCAGGAAGCAAAAGACCAATGAAAAGGGAAGTGAGGAATTGCAATCCATAATCTGGAATTATCGGGTTCGAGAACATCAAGCCTATGAAAAACAAAACTTGCCTAATATCCATAAAGATAAGTTTATTTTTTAAGAAAATAAATTAATTTTATGAACATCAAACCTCTTTTGCTTGTGCTCATGTCAATAGGAATAATTTTGATTGGAATAAGCGTTTATTCTTCCATCTTTCCAGAAAGGGAAGCCTTGGAGCTAAGGCTTAATGTTATTTCCCTCCTTTCAGGATTTTCTTACCTCATTTTTGCTTTAGTAATCTGGGGACTTTACGCGAAGAAGCTCTAAGCTTGAAATGATTTTTAAAGTTAATCAAGAAGAAACTTTGTCTTAAAGTTTCCAGCATCACGAGAGAATAAGTGCTGACAAAATTTTCAATCCTATAACCTAAGCCAAGAAATTCAAAAGTAAGTCCAGAAAATCTGGGCTTAAAGCTTGGCTTTTCTTCCAACCTTTCTATCAAAATTATGGTTAAGAGTCTGAGAAAAGTTGAGAGGAAAAACAAATTTTTTAGCCCCAAAAATTCCGAAAGAATTCCTCCCACGAATGGGCCTGCAGAAGACCCTAAACCGGCAAAAAGGTTGTAAAAACCTATAAAAGAATCCAATTTTTCTTTTGGCAATATGCTTGCAAGGTAAGCAAAAGCTGCAAGGTTAAAACCTGCCCAAGCCATCGCACCGATAAAGTTATAAAAATAAATCCATTCTATGTTGGGAGCTATGGCATAAACAAATGGTATTAAAGCTGCTGGTATGATGCAAGCAAGCATAACAAGTTTTCTTCCTATTTTTTCGACAACAACACCCCAAGGCCTTGAAAATATTATAGTGGCTATAGCTGAGATTATGGATAAAGTGGCTATGTTTATCAAATTTCCATTAAGTCCTTTGATCACATAAACTGAAAGGAATGGTGCAGCTAAGGAAACTGAAAAGTTGAGAAAAGTTATGGCTGTTATTAGCTTGATAAGCTCCTTCTCGCTTTTTATCCTTGAAAAATTAAAAGTCCTTTTCAAGATGCTTTTTAAACTTCCATCACTTTTCGGTGTTATGGGCTCATGAAAATTGAAAAATGGGACTCTGCTCATGATACCCAAAAAAGCTATGAGATAGAATATGAAAGGCAGAAAGCCAAAAGTGTTTAAAATCAAGCCTGCAATCATGGTACCGATAAAGGCTGCAAAATTTGCTATTGCATTCAAATTACCTTGAACATGAGCTATTTTGTAACTTGATGTTGAACGAATGAGCAAAGCTGTCCAAGCAGGAGCAGAAGCTGATGAAAGCAATGCTTGAATAGTGAGCAAAGAAACAAGAAGCAAGGGCTCTTTAACTAAAGCTATGGGAATCCACATCAAAGCCCAGGCTATTCCGCCAAAAATTATGAAGACCTTCTTCTTGAAAGTACTTTCGCTCAAGCTACCCCAAAAGAGCTGGGAGAAAAGGCTAGCGAAGTCTGGCAGAGTTGAAGCCAAACCTATCAAAGCTTTTGTTGCTCCTAGGAAGAGAAGATAGACTGAAAGGAATGGAGAAATCATGGCTTCTGCTAAAGATCTTAGGAATTGGGAAGTGTAGAAAGATTTGATGCTCATAGTAAAAGAAAATGGAATTCAGTTTTTAAAAAGTTTATTCTTTCTTCTCTTCAATTAAAATCGCATTGACTATACCGTGTTGGCTT
>Ga0078972_1010651_pt1 | contig 16996 bp, 10 predicted proteins | sample YelNatPaOPGAMG01_FD_67568 | JGI IMG/M metagenome (GOLD analysis project Ga0078972, IMG submission 67568) | Hot spring thermophilic microbial communities from Obsidian Pool, Yellowstone National Park, USA - OP-RAMG-01 (SPADES assembly) (version 2) | ecosystem: Environmental > Aquatic > Thermal...
CAGCCAAAGCACCCAGCAAAATCCTCAGCATCAATATCAGAGTGCTGGAACATTTAATGTCACTCTTACCATATCTAACGGCACATCAAGCAAAAGCCTTACTAAGTCGATTAATGTGCTTCCCATGCTCAGTCCTGGTTTTAATTATTCGCCCGCTATTACTGAGGCGGGTGAGAATATTCAGTTTACTGATACTTCAACTGGAAACCCGACTTCCTGGAGCTGGAATTTTGGTGATGGGGCGACCAGCAGTGCTCAGAATCCAAGCCATGCTTATAGCTCTGGTGGAACATATACTGTTACACTTCAGGTATCAAATGGCACCTACACAAAGAGTACTTCCAAGAGCATAACTGTTCTGGCACCTATAACGATTGATTTTACTTTTAATCCATCAACGCCGGCGGTAAATCAGGATGTGGTTTTTGCCAATCAGACGAGCGGTTCAGTAGATTCTTACTTATGGAATTTTGGAGACGGGAGCACCAGCACGGCCAAAGACCCGACGCATAAGTTTACCAGTGCTGGCTCATTTACTGTAACGCTTACGGCGACCAATGCCAGGGGCTCAAAAACTAAGAGCAAGACCTTAGTGGTGAGCCAATCTTTAAATCCTTCTTTTACCTATAGCCCATCTTCCCCGTATGCTGGACAGACTGTTCAATTTACCGACACCTCTACGGGAAATCCGACTTCCTGGCAATGGGATTTTGGCGACGGTTCTAATTCCACGCTTCAAAATCCAACTCATGCCTATTCAAACTCTGGGACTTATACTGTTACCCTCCGGGTCGCAAATAGTGCAGAGAGCAAAACTACCAGTAAGTCTATTACTGCTAAACCGGTTGTTCAGGCTGATTTTTCATTCAGTCCCACAAACCCAACGGTTGGGACCTCAGTCCAGTTTACGGACAAATCAACTGGCAATATAACCTCTTGGTCCTGGAAGTTTGGCGATGGGGCTACCAGTACCCAGAAAAATCCGGCTCATGCCTATTCTTCTGCCGGATCTTATAATGTTGTCCTTACCGTATCTGATGGGACTACTTCTAATTCTATGACCCAGACCATTACGGTAAAGGCTAATATTGTGGCCGATTTTACCTATAGCCCGAGCTCTCCGGTGGTCGGCCAGGAAGTTCAGTTCCTGGATAACTCTCAGGGATCACCGACCAGCTGGTCCTGGGACTTTGGGGATGGAACCAGGAGTACAGTTAAAAATCCCGCGCATACTTATTTGCAAGCTGGAGTTTATTCTGTAAGCCTGACTGTGTCTGATGGAATTAGCTCGAATAAAAAGACAGGGCAAATTTCTGTTTCTGCTAAACCAGAATCTTTCTTGGCTGACCGGACAATTGATTGGAGCATAGCTGGGGTATGGGAGAATGGGGTTAAAGGCATACCTCAGAGGACGCAGATCTTTTGTAATGTCAGACAGGGCATCCCTGGCAGTTCTTTAATTGCTTATGGGGATGGGGTGCATGATGATACTGCAGCTTTACAAGCAGCTATCGATTTATGCCCGGCAGGGCAAGTAGTTTATATTCCGAAAGGAACTTATCTGGTCAGCGGTAGCTTAATTGTAAGCAAAGGGATTGTTCTCCGTGGAGAAGTTGATGCCGAAAATAATCCTTTGACTGAAATTGTCCAGACTAAGACGCTTGATAGTAATTCGGGGACTATTATGCTCAGAGGTGTAAGTGGCTATCCTTATAGCGAAGCGGTTGATGTCTTAAGCGGTTTTCAGAAAGGATCGAATACTATTGTTGTCTCCGATGCTTCCAAATTTAAAGTAAATGATATCGTCACACTTGATGAACTAAATGATCCTGAACTTGTAACAAATCTCGGCAGAGTAGGTGATAATGGAACAATTAATCAGTGTAATTATGCCGGAAGAATAAGCGGTGGCACGAGGGCTTATGGTGAAACATTACTAATTAAATCTATATCGGGAAATATCATTACCCTTAACCGGCCACTTTATTGGAACTTCAAAAGTGAACTTCAGCCTCAATTATATTTGCATGCTAAAAGCGCTCTTTATTATGCAGGAGTTGAGAACATTCGTCTTAAGGCAAACTCTGAAGTGTCAGATGGAAGCGGTATAATCCTTCAACATTGTGCTTATTGTTGGGTAAGTAATTGTGATATTGAGTCTTTTCCCAGGCGAGGCATCTGGGTTCGTTATGGTGCCTATGGTTGCGAAATAAGGCACAACTATATTCACAACAAGCCAAGCGATTCTTATTTTGATCCAGATCGTCGGTATGGAATCTTTTTAATTGATAGTTGTAGTGATAATTTGATTGAAGATAATATAATTTACTACGTGTTAGCAGGAATAATTCTGGAAGTTGGAAACAGTGGTAATGTCATTGCCTACAATTATATCAATACCACTCGATATGGATCATCTACCTGGAAAACCAAAGATTTCGGTACCCATGCTGCACATAATTATATGAATTTATTTGAAGGGAATATTGCAGGAATCGCTGAATTTGACGTTTATTGGGGGTCTTCAAGTCATCAGATGGTTTACCGAAATTGGCTGCATACCCAAAATCCGGATTGGTACGTAAATCAGCCAAGGATAGCAATAACTTGTGCTGGATGGAACAGATATACCAGCTTTATCGGGAATGTCTTAGGTTATCCCGGTATTGTAAGTGCTGAATCACCCTGGCCTGTTTATTTCGAACAAATTCCTTTTACCGATGCCTATGAGAAAGTACATATGTGGAAAGTCGGATTTTGGGACGGGGCCTCAGGTACGGCTGATATTCATGGCGACCTGGTCACGTTAGCCACAATTATTAGACATGGAAATTATGATTTTGTCAGAAATCAAATTGAGTGGAATAGCAGCCTGTCGGATCATAGTTTATTGCCTTCTCTATATCTGACAAAGAAACCCAATTGGTTTGGCAGCTTGCCGTGGCCGGCCATAGGACCTGATGTAAATCCGGTGAATGGGAATATTCCAGCTAAATGGAGGTTTGAAAACAAAAAATATTTTGCCAATATTCAATAAAAGGAATGATAGAAAATATGAGATGTGAAGAGGAAAAATTTCCCAAGATTTTTATCCTTGCCCAAAAAAATAATCTATAACTTCGGCTACTGGAAGAATTAGAGCTCCAGACGCACAGGAATGTTGAATTAATTTTTCAAAAAAAGAGGGTGTACAGCCGTAAGGAGAGGGTTGATTTGAGATGTCATGTCCGGAAAAAACTAACCAGCCATTAATTTTGGAGTTTTTATCAATAATTCTATAAAAATAATCTGGATTTTGGCGGTGGTGATGATCGATAAAATAAGATGAAATAAGATTCAAGTCTAAAATTCCTCTATTAATTCTGTTACCTCCGCCTCGACAACAGAGAAAATGCTTGCCGGCGATTTTCTTGTTTTGGGGATGAGGATTCCTGGTGCAATAAGATAATGTTCTAAGTTTATATCCTGGTCTGATTTGTTCGAGTATCTGTTGATTTTTCAAAATTGATTCTTCAAAAAACTTTGGGGGGCCACTCCAAGCATCAACATGATCGTAAGTATGTGAACCCAGTTCATGTCCTGATTCGATCAACTCATGTAGATCATTCAGAGTAAAGTATTCCCAGAACTGATTTTTTTTCCCCATCAGGCCCAGAGAGACATAATAGGTAGCTCTGATATTATATTTTTTGAGCAATTCAGCTCCGCTGATAAAAGCAGAACGGGGAAAATCATCGAAAGTAAAAGAGATAAAAGGTCTAAGGTCGGGCCATTTAACTTTTCTTTGATTTAAGAACTTAGAAATATTATCTTGAGATCTCGTTATTATTTTTTTAAATGTGATTCTTATTATTTCTTTCATGTTAAGTATCCTGCCTTTTTTTCTTGAAAAAAACATTAGCAATATCAATTAAATATTTGATTTGTGCTTTTTCATTCAATATAAAAATAGCCACAGGAAAGTAAGTAAAAGTGACTAACATCAACTTAAGAATGAACCTGAGAAGAATTGTTGGCTGATCAAATGATTTGGCAAGCAGAAAGCTGATTAGACTTGAGAAAAGAAAAGTAAAAAGGTGTTTCCATAGGTTTTTCCAGATATCTCTCAATTTAATTCCACTTAATCGGCTGGCGAGAAAAAGACCGGGGATTGTTAATAAATATAGGGAATGACCATAGGATAGAGCTAAGCCCGGTGCTCCATATTTGATACCCAAAAAATAAATTGCTGTCATAATTAAGGTCGAGATAAAAGTCCATTTCAGAAGCAGGTCAGGCTTACCTCGGCTCAAGAATATCCAGCTTATGGTTTGGTAGATCAGTATAATTCCTACCGCTGGTCCGAAGGCCTGAAGGATTAATCCGGCTTCATCCCACTTCGGACCTAATAATATGTATATTATTTCCTTTCCAGTTATGGTGATGATAGCACTCAGGTACATACCAAGGAAACTGATCAAAGATAAGGATTTCAGATAATAAGATTGATAAGTTTTGGGATCATCCTGAACTTTGCTGAGGGTAGATAACGCGACAGATGAGATGGGGTCAACTAGTTGGTTCACAGGCAAGACAAAAAGCCTGTAAGCCCGGTCATAGCCTCCAAGCTCGATGCTGCCCAATTTCCAACCGAGAATCGTCTTGTCTATATTTCTGGCGAAATAATTAATAGAAAAATTGCCAAATGTGTTAACGGCATATTTAAGCATAGGTTTGATGTTGGCATTTTTGGAGGGGAGGGAAGGCCGCCAGCTGCATTGTAACCAGGCACAAATACAGGTAATAAATTTGTAACCACGTCTGAACATTCTACGGAAAAAATCGACATCTTCTCCTCCGGTCAAGCCCAAATTCGGGTCAAAAGGATTGTCATCCAAGTAAAAAAGTTCTTTCATTATGAAAGCGTTGCCAGTTCTCATGTGTTCAGGTTTTAATCTTGTCCCTGATTTAAACTCTGGTCTTTGAAACAAACTACTTTCACTGATCCAGGCAGGAGGTTCGGTTTCGAAGATAGGTCTAACCGGGCCTAATACGCCGTGGCAAGGATAGAGTTTGTAAAAGCTAATAAAATTTTTTAACCAGTCTGAGGAAGGATATTCATCGTCATCAATTAAAGCTATGAAATCATATTGAGCCGTCCGTACGGCTTTATTGCGAGCTAGAGAAATATTTTTGATAGGCTCGCAGAGATACTTATATAAGATTTTATTTCCTATCTTTTCTACAACGTCCTTAGCTGATTGTTGATAATCATTGTCAACTATAATTATCTCTGCTTTAATTTCTAAATCAGAAATCTGGTCAACAAGGTGCTCAAGCAGATACTTGAGTTTTGTGGGACGTCGATAGGTACAAATGCAAACAGATATGCCTGTTATTTTTTTAGTTTTGTCAGTATTGCCCTCACCCTGATTCATTAACTTCTTTATTATAAAAGTTATTGCTTTCGAATTCAATTTTAAATTAAGTTAACCTCACCCATTATATTAATAATAACTTTGCTTGGTCTGAGGCGTTTGCATAATTGGAACAGGCCTGTTGAGAAATTTCTGCCTAGCTTGATTTAATTAAAAGAAATAAGATAAAATGATGTAAACAAATAATGAAAATTAAAAATCTGGGTCCTCTTTTATCTAATTATTCAGGTATACCTTTATGGAACATATTGATTTTTGGCTGTTTTTTCTTAGTGACCATAATAATTGCTCAGGCAATCACATTTAATGTAAATTCTGTGTTCGGGAAATCTCCTAAGGCCAGTTTTAGCTGGAAGGTGCAATCACCAGCTTACAATGGGATAATTAGTTTTGTCGATCAATCAAAGAATGAACCTACCTTTTGGAGATGGGATTTTGGAGATGGGCAATCAAGCTCAGAAAGAAATCCGGTTCATAGTTATAAAAAATCCGGTGTCTATAAAGTTTCATTAATTGTCTCTAATCAATTTGGTGTAAGTAAAACTACTAAATTTATATTTGTCTTAGTAAAACAAGCCCGGCTCACAATTTTCTATAACGATAGATTAATAGATTGGAGTAGGGCTGGAGTTTGGGAGAGTGGGAAAAAAGGGATACCTGAAAGGAATCAGGTGTTTTGTAACGTCAGGCAGAATATTCCCGGGAGTTCATTAATTGCCTATGGAGATGGAATTCATGATGATACAGCAGCATTGCAAGCAGCCATTAACTTATGCCCGGAAAATCAAGTGGTTTATGTGCCAGAGGGCAAGTATAAAATATACGGAAGGCTTGTGATAAATAAAGGGATAACCTTACGGGGGGAGATTGACGCTTATAAGAATCCGGTTACAGAAATCATACAGGCCATTTCTCTTGATAGCCGGCAGGGGACTATAGAATTGAATGGGCAGAATAGCTATCCGTTTTCTACAATAGCTGACGTAATTCAGGGGTATAATAGAGGCTCGAATGAGATAGAAGTATCTCAAATAAGTAATTTTGAAGTTAATGAAATAGTAACAATGGATGAACTTAATAACTCGGACCTAGTGAGCAATTTGGGTCGCTTAGGTAACTCTGGGGACTTAAATCAATGTAATTACGCCGGCCGAATTCCTGGAGGAACGAGAGCATATGGAGAAACTTTTCTAGTTAAGAATATTTCTGGAAACAAAATAATTCCCAATAGGCCACTCTATTGGAATTTCCAAAAAGAACTGCAACCACAGGTTTATGTTCATTCCTCCAAACCACTTTACTATGCAGGTGTCGAGAATATTCATTTAAGGGCGGTTCCCTCTGTAAGTGATGGCAGCGGAATAGTTTTGGATTCATGTGCCTATTGTTGGGTAGAAAATTGTGAAATTGAGTCGTTTCCCCGGCGCGGAATCTGGTTGCGTTCTGGATGTTATGGCTGTGAGATAAGACATAATTATATTCATAATATGCCGAATGATATTAATTTTTTGCCTGACCGACGTTACGGAATATTTATTTTGGGAAATTGCAGCGATAATTTAATTGAGGATAATATAATATATTTTGTCCTTAGCGGCATCGTCCTTGAAGTTGGCAATTGTGGTAATGTCATTGCCTATAATTACATAAATACTACATGTTATAATTTTACCAGCTGGAAAACATCTGATATTTTAACCCATGCACCCCATAACTATATGAACCTTTTTGAGGGAAATGTGGCAGGTGTGGCTGAATTTGATATTTATTGGGGCTCATCAAGTCATCAAATGGTTTTTAGAAATTGGTTTCACACTAAAAATCCTGATTGGCCTGTAAATCAAAATCGAATCGCTCTGACCATCGGTGGTTGGAATAGATATCAATCATGTATCGGGAACGTCTTAGGTTATCCCGGCATGACAGAAGCAGAGACTTATCAGATTTTCTATGAACAGATACCTTTTTTAACTAATTATGAAACAGTCCATTTATGGAAAGTTGGTTTTTGGTCTGGAGCGACTGGTACTGCGGAATCCAATGGCGATAAAACAACTGTAGATACAATTATTAGACATGGCAATTACGATTTTTTTAGGAATCAAACCGAATGGAACTTATCCATTGAGAATAAAATTCTTCAATTTTCTCTTTATTTAAAAACTAAACCAAGTTGGTTTGGAAGTCTCAATTGGCCAGCTATAGGGCCGGATGTATCTCCAGTAAATGGGAAAATCCCGGCTCAATGGAGATTTGAAAATAAATTGTTTTTTAAAAATCCTGACTAATACATGAAAAAGGAAAATGCCAGGAATAACTGGGATTATAGGACCAGGGAACAATGAAGCGCTGATTAGTTCCCTGAACATTATGTCAGAGGCCCTAACGCATGAAAGTTTCTATGGAATTGAAAAATATCTTAATCAACCGCTGAATATTTATTTGGCTTGGACTTATTTTAAGGATGAACCAGGCTTTTCTTTACCTATCTGGAATAGATCCAAAGATGTATTTTTGGTTTTTTCCGGCCAGCTTTTTAGTATTGGGGATGAAAAACCGCTGTTGAATGAGAAAAAAGGCTATGGGATATCCTCCTTTTCTTATCTTATTCAACTTTATGAGGAAATTGAGGCAAAAGTTTTTGAAATCTTAAATGGACAATTTGCTGGCTATCTGCTGGATTTAAGGAAGGGTATTTCTTATCTTTTTAATGATCGATTTGGTTTTGGCCGAATTTATTATAGATTGCATGATGGAAAACTCTTTTTTTCTACAGAAGCCAAATCCTTGTTAAGAATATTTCCGGATTGTCGTGAATTTGATAACCAGAATCTGGCAGAATATCTAGCCTGTGGTTGTGTTTTAGGCCATAAGTCAATATTTAGAAAAATTAACATATTGCCTCCGGCTGGTATCTGGAAGATAAAAGGAAATGTTGCCGAGACAGAAATCAGAACTTATCAGCCTGGCCAGGACGAAAAAGTTTATGGGATAATAAATGCAGAAGAATATTATCAAAAATTGAGGAATACCTTGATCAGAATATTGCCAAGGTATATTCCGGAAGATAAACATGTTGGTGTTTCAGTAACAGGCGGTAAGGATACAAGGATTATTTTATCGTTAGCAGATTTATCAAGAACCCAAATTACGGCCTATACATTTGGCAGCATTTACCGGGAAAACAGGGATGAGAAAATTGGCAAAATAGTTGCCCGATTGCTTGACCTTCCCTTTATAACGATTAAAGTAGGCCAAGAATTCTTGAAAAACTTTCCAGCTTTAGCCGAAAAAACTGTTTATCTTACTGATGGGGTAATGGATGTTAGTGGGTCTCCTGATTTATATACTAACCGGGTCGCCCGGGAAATATCTCCAATAAGATTAACAGGCAACTATGGGCAAGAAATAATAGAAGGAGCTATAGCTTTCAGACCATCTTCAGTCTGTGAACGATTCCTCAATGAGGATCTCAAGTTTTTATTGGGAAAGGCAAAAGAGAAATATTTTGAAGAAATAAAGCAATTGGATGTTTTTTCTTTTATTATTAAAAAACAATTTCCTTGGCATCACTATAATCGTTATAAGCTGGAAAGTTCCCAACTCTATATTTTTTCTCCCTTCCTTGATAACGATATTGTTGCCTTGGCGTCTCAGATCATAATGAATAATAATCCTGCCTTAAAAACAATACGCCTGAAGTTGTATGCTGAAGCAAATGCACAGCTGGCGAAAATTGAAACGGACAGAGGTTATAAACTGGTTCAGCGGTCCTTATATGATAAATTAAATGTTTTTTATCAGGAATTCACCTTTAAAGCTGAATATGCCTATGATTATGGTATGCCACCTTTATTATCTTTATTGGATTTTATTTTTAAGCCCTTTCATCCAGAAAGGTTGTTTTTAGGAAGGCACAAATTCTATCATTTCAGGGTATGGTATCGTGACCAACTTAAGGAATATGTTAAGGAGGTTTTGTTAGATAAAAGTACATTGAGACGACCATATCTGAACCCTAATGAAGTGATAAAGATAGTAAAGGGCCATACCAGTGGAATAAGAAATCACACCGTTGAAATCCATAAACTCCTTACGTTGGAGCTGATAAATCGATCCCTACTCGGGTTAAAATGAGAGTTTTATAGACAGTATAAGGTATGCTGGCCTATTTAAAGTTTTATTTTATAAAACCTTTAAAATAATTTAGAAATTGATCCAGCTTGGATTTCTCCTGGTCCACAATGTCTCCACCCATCAGACATTTTATTCCGACCTGATAGAAAGCATATTTTATTTTGTTAATAGGATACTTCCAGATAAAACCATACCTAGGAGATGCGCCAAAGTATTTTTTAAAGAGTAAGATGCCTTCTTGTTTTGATTTCGGATTAGGATTAACCCTGGCTCCAAGGAAATCAAAATATTTTACTCCTTCGGCTTTGAACAATTTGATAGCCTCCCATTGCAAAAATTTCATCGCTCCCGGCAATGCTTCCGGGCTACTACCGCCATGAACGGCATATGCGCAATATTTACTAAAGTGATAAGATGTACAACTCTGAGGAATATTATTATAATAGGCTACGAGGATTTTAGCATTTGCTCCCAGACCTAAATTTATTTTCTTAAAAGAATTATAATCCATAAAATATAGCTTTGACCGGTTGAAAGTATTTTTTATTAGGCGGTAGGCAATATCAATCTGGTCAGGGCCTTCTTTAATTTCCAGCCCTTTTTCTGTTGCCCTTTTTATATCTTTTCTGTATTTAATGCTGATATTATGCCAAATTTGATCTATATCCTGTTGAAGATCTAGTATCCAGGTACTATATGGCGCGGCAATAGCTCCTTCAGGAAAACATCGAAAAATAGCGTTAGTGGAGGGTGGTAATATTACATCAATCTTTTTGTTTTTCAGCCAATTTATAGATGATTTTAGAAAATATTTTTCTTGTTCTATTGAGAAATCTTCATGCCTTACTATGGTTTCTAATCTGAAACGGCAGAAACGAATGAAACCCTTTTTAATAATACTGTACGGCAAAATACAGATTAAATTACCTATATTATCTATTCCACCCAACCAGCCAAATTCATCACTTACTGCTCGGAGAAAATGTTCTGAGGCGTAAATTGGCATATCTGGAGTCCATTTAATTTGAATTTGATCCACATTTAACATAAAGTTCTCGCTATGGTAATTTATAATAATTTATAGGCATTTTAAGGCTGCTTGATCTAGAGTGGTTATATTAATATTTTTGTTTTTAAGATAAATTATAAATGAATCTAACTGTTCTGGACTAAATTTATCCTTTGTGTGCCCAGAAAGAACAACTGGCTTGAATATGGAGGGGGTCTGTTTATCATATTTTAGGAGCTGTTCAATAATTGATATCATTTCTTTTAGTTCCAGTTTGCAAAAATCAAATTTAAGAGGATATTTAAGACGAAGAAAATCAGAAAAGCGGCTGAATTTACTTATAAAAGTTTCATCCAAGTTGTGATAGGTGGTATAAGATTTTGCCCCCGCCCGTTTTAATAATTTCCAGAAAGGAACCATTTTGGTATAAATTGGTATTTCTAGTAAGGGACCGGAGACTTCCGGCTTATTAATATCATCTCTAAATTTCCAAAAATAGCCGTTGTTTAGGGCCGGGCGGTAATCAATATTAAAATATTTAATCAATCCTCCCTTGAAGACAGAACTATCAATTTTAATATTGTGCTTGACAAGACTGCGGGAAAGGTTTTTTGAGGGTTGAGCCAGCCAATTCCCAGCACGGAACGAAACTGGATTAAAACTTGGATTATTTAAAACATATCTTAAATAAGAAATAGCCCGGCTCAAATAAAGGTCAATTTTTTCTATGGGCAACAAACAAAGATTATATTCATTATAATCAAGCTTCCAGCGGCTGTTCTTAAATTCAGCTTGATACCACTGAGGATGAAGATGAAGCCCTATTTCCATCCCACGGCTGTAAAAAGCTCTAACCTGACGTTTTACCAAATCAATGGCTTTATCAGCTCCAGTCCTCTCGATCATTTCTAGCTCAGCGGCCTCAATAAAAGCAACGAACGGCAATCTGTGTCTCTGGAAAGTATCAGCCAATACTTGAGCTGGATTATAAACTAAATCAGCCAGAGAACCCGTACCATTTCCCATAATCTCATAATCTATGGTAAAAATGCATTCGATCATAATCTTATATCAGCGTTTATTCTTGACCAATCGGCTAATCAGAGCTTTTATTCTTTCTTTTTCCTCATTTTGTCTGAACTTGATCATGTCGGGCGGGACTAATCTTTTAGCTTTAGTAAACATGGCCCAAATATAACCTGTGACAAGAGAAAAGGCAAATAAAAAGACTGGAGGGGTTTTCAATCTGTAGATTGAACGTAGCAGCTGCCATTTTAAGCTAACCCCCATCAGATAATCATGGTAGCCACCTTTGAAAGCAATTTCCAGAGGTTTGCTCTTAGCCGAACCCATTTTTCTATGATGAATGATGAATTTTTCTGGAAAACTTCTGGTTTTCCAGCCAGTCATTCTGGCTTTTAAGACTGCATAAAGATCTATGCCGCCGGCCTCCAGTGGTAAATATCCACCAATTGCTTCATAACATTGACGTCTGAATACCTGACAGGCACCGGAAACGTGCTCGATGTTGGTGAAACGATAATCGTATTGCCAGCTTTTTTCTCTAAAAGGTGTTCCTGCTACCCCTAATTGGGGGTCTTGATTGAATTTCTCTAATAAAAACGAAAAATAGTTTCTTTCGAAAGAAATATCTGCGTCAAGGTTGGCTATTATTTCAAAATTTAGATGCCTGACATGTTCATAACCTAGGCTAAAGGCCCTGGCTTTTCGACCAAAATGTCGTTCTTCAGACACAGGAAGCGATATAAGTTCAATCCAGGGGTATAAACTGAGGTATTTTTTTATAATCTCTTCAGTATTATCTGTAGAGCCATCATTAACGATGACCCATTTTAAGGGTAGTATTGTCTGGCTTATAACTGATTGTATGGTTTTTTCGATATACTCAGCTTCATTTTTAGCTGGAGTGATTATTACATACCGTAGGATATTGTTATTCATGCTTTTAATGAGTTAACAATTTTTCTATTTTAACTTTCTTTTTGTTTGGTAAATACCTTGTAAACAAAACCTTTTTTAAATTATGCCTTTGGGAACAGAAAATTCCAGGCTTATAGCCAACAGCATCCAGGCCTGAGACCAGCGCAGGTATGAAATTTTATTCGTATAAAAGCGGTGCTTCTGGTAATAGAAATAGCCTTTTTTGCTCCACATTCTTTTCAGAGTCCAGCCTATTACTGCCATAGCCAGGTAATGATTATCGTCACCCCAGTCTCTAAATGCCTCCAAAATTATTATACTCTGGGCTATACAGTGGCTGTCAACCGGGTAAAGCTTATTGTTATAGTATTTTGGTAATCCTGTCGGAGTAAAAAAGTTTTTCCGGTAATATTCAAATCCTTTCCTTATGATTGGCGAAAATTCTTCCCGTCCGGTGTATTTGACGATTTCCTTTAACGCCAGAAGATTATAGCCAGTATGGAAATTATCTATCCATCTGCTCCCCGGCGTCTCTCCATAACACCACGAGCCATCTTCATTCTGGCAGGAAGCCACATAGCGGGCTACTTTAAGGGCTGGTTCACGATACTCGTTTTCTCCGGTTAAATGATAAATCCTTGCCAGGAGAGCGGAAGCCAGCAAGTCAGCATTGTAAACATGGATTCTTAAGCCGGGCTGTGGATAGCTAAAGCCGGCGTTTCCGTTATCTGACCAGAAAAGTTCGTTAAGAATATAATCTGCGGCATTTCTGGCCATCTCCAGACAGTGCTGGCTGCCTGAATATTCATAAGCATCGAGCAGGGCCTCTGCCACAAAAACTGTGCAGACGAGATTCGGCGCCCCCCTGGGGACCAGAACACCTCTCGTCTGCCAGGGAAAGCTGTATCCCCAACAGTAGTAGGGAAGGCCTTCAGCTCTCAGCTGCTCTATGCGGTTTATTAGATAATCTATTTCTTTAGAGGTATCTATAATTTTTGCCTGCGCAAGTCTTAGAGCTGCCTTTAAAAAAATGGCCAGGGCTTTAGGATTTTGAGTTCTGGGAATAAGCAGCAAAGGTCTGAGGTTAAACGGAAGACGCTTGAGGATCTGAGTGGCGGCCAGCCGGAAAAATTTTGTCCTGGAGCCAGGAATTTTATTTAACAGCCTGCTGTTTAAAGCATCGTACGGGTCGTAGCCTGAAAAATCATTCTTCACACAGTATTCCCAGAGTTTGCTGGCAACTTCAATTAATTTTTCGCGGGAAATTTCATTTTCTCGCATTTAACTCTTTACACTCCTTAAATAGGAGTCAGCCCTTTCTTTCTTCCACTCTTTTACCAAATATTTAACTATTCTTCTCGCGGTCTTACCGTCCCAGTATTGGGGTATAGCTCCGCTTTTGTATTTTCCGTCCAATATTTTCTTGATATCCGCCTCCAGAGTTTTAAGACTGGTAAGCCTGTTGGTACCGACCGTAATGGTTACTGGCCGTTCAGTATTTTCCCTTAAAGTCAGGCATGGGGTCCTGAAAAAGGTGGTTTCTTCCTGCAGCCCACCAGAATCAGTCAGTACAAACAAAGCATTTTTAGCCAGCCAAAGTGAGTCCGTATAGCCAATGGGGTCAATTAATTTTAATTGTGGATAAGCACTACTTCTAAACGAAATTTCATCCAGCATTTTTCCTGTCCGCGGATGAACAGGAAACACCACGGGAAGTTTTCGGGACAGCTTTCCTAATTTATTCATAATCTGCTTGAGGTTTTCCGGCCTGTCTACGTTAGATGGCCGGTGCAGGGTTACATAAACAAACTTTTTAGGTGTAAGATTTAACTTCCCAGGAATTTTACTGCCTTCAACTTCATCAAGCTTTGAAATTAAAGCGTCAATCATAATATTGCCGACAAATTTTATCTTTCTGGTGGGGAGCCCTTCTCTTTTAAGGTTGGCGTTGGCGTCAGCAGAAGGAGTAAAAAGCAAATCAGCCAGGGCGTCCGTGACCAGACGGTTGATTTCTTCTGGCATGGTGCGGTCAAAGCTTCTTAATCCTGCTTCCACGTGAGCTACCTTGATTCCCAGCTTGGCCGCTACTAAGGAGCAGGCCAGGGTGGAATTGACATCTCCCAGCACCACCACCCAATCGGGCTTCTGTTCCAGACAAACCGCCTCAAAGCGGAGCATAATGGTGGCGGTTTGATAACTGTGGGAGCCTGAGCCAACTTCCAGGTTAACATCTGGTGGTCTTAGGCCCAGTTCTCTGAAAAATACCTCGGACATGTTTTCGTCATAATGCTGGCCGGTATGGACCAGGCAGGTATCAATGAAAGGGTCTGTTGAGGAAAGTTTGGCATTATGCTGGTCTATCGCCTTAAGAAGCGGCGCTATTTTCATGAAATTGGGTCGGGCGCCGGCTACCAGGATGATTTTTAAAATTTTTTTTGCTGGACGGATTTTATACATTGACCCTCTATTGAAGCTCCTGTCTTATTATCTCTTCGATATGACTGACGATTTGGTTCAAAGCTGGTCTGTCTTTGAGCTCAGCCATCATCATTTTTTTTCTTTTCTCAATTTTAATTTTTGGAAAGTCTTCAGGTGATTTTATCAGCACCAGACGGCCTTCCTTTTCCAATTGCTTATCAATCATCCCAATGGGTCCGCGGAAAATGCTGTAAACCGGTATTCCTAATGAAGCAGCCTCCCGGTTCATTGTCCCTCCGCCGCTTACCACCAGGTCAGAAAAGTAGAGTAAATCGAGTCCGTTTACCACTTCTGCAGGAATTATTATCCTGTTATCAATAAACCAGCGGGGTCTTTTATGTTGGATTTCTTTTTCTTGCTTTTTGTTTCTGGGGAGAAGTATGACGCGAGCTTTAGAATTAACTTGAACCCAATCGACAAATTTATAGAACAGTTTTTCACTCTCAGGATTGTGGTAGTGTGCTTCGATAGCTGGTGGTCGGACAGTTATGAGAATCTCATCTTCTAAAATTCCCAAATCTTTCATTATTGAAGGGTCAGGATTGAAAAATGGCACGTATACATCCTCTTTTAATCCGTTATAGAACAGAATTCTTTTTGAAGGCAGATTCGCTGCTTTTAAGGTTTCGGGAACGATCAACCATTTCGGGCGAGAAAATGGTGCTGGCCGGCTGTGTTCATAATCCGCTATTAAAATGGTGGGGATTCTGCATAAATTACTGATAAAAATTTGAGACCTTGAACCATGAGAAACTGCTATATCCGGTTTGTTGCGAAGAACAAATGGAAGCAGCTGCATTGACCTGAAAAACCAGCCCAATAACTTCTTTATCTTGCTCTTTCCATAATGTCGGCCGATGGTCTTGAAAAATAAATTATTTTTCTGGGCCAGCTCTTTAACTTGATAGGCGTCTCTGGCGGTCAAGATAACCCGGTGTCCCCGCTTCTTTAATTCATTTTTGATGGGAATGAAAAAGGGAACATGGGGAGTGTTGTCCAGGTCAATCCAGATAGTCTTCTTTAAGTGGCTGAGAGCAGATTTCTTGTATGTTTTTGAAAGAAAAAGGAGATGATGGCTCATCTTTTCTTTCCAGAATTCTGCTACCTCGCTGAAAAGGGCGTTCCAGTACTGGTCGGCATATTTTTCTTTGACATAATTCAGAAATTTTTTGTAATAATCAGCAGGGTAAGTTTCTCCTGGAATATCATCCGAGTCAAATTTCATATAATCGGGGTGGGTGTTTAATAGAGCCAGTCCACCCTTTTCAGCAATCCAGTCCAGTTTCTTTTGCCACAAGCTTATGTCTTTTTCCTGAAGGATAATGAATAGACAGTGGTCCTGAGGCAGAGTATAAGGTAATTCAACGAATTTTCTGGTATAGCTGCTATTTACGACAATGAAGGGAAAGATGGTTTCTACATCATTGGCCTGCGGTTCAAACGGGTCCGTGTCAAAAGTTGAGCAATCATATTCAATGTCCAGCTGGGAAATCCAATCCAGATTGCCGAGCATGGATGGGGAGGAAAAGCCCTTAATTTGCCAGCTATGAAGATAATGATTTATTTCAGGTATGGCCTTCTCAAACTTCTTTTTATTCTGAAAGATGCGGCCATCATGAGTCAGGCCATGAAGTCCCAGGCCAAATCCGTTCTTGGTTAAGATATCGCGCACTTCTTGTGAGCAGTCATATCCTTTGGGGACAAAATTAAAAGTGGATCTAAAACCTAACTCCAATTCCAGGTTCATCAGCTTCAAGCACTTTTTGTAACCTCTGATGGAGTCAACATCATGGGATAGAACCAGGGCAAATTTTTTGCCTTCTGGCCATCCTTTCCAACCTTCAGGCAAATCTCCGGCTTCAGGATGTATGGGCCAGGTATCGGCAAATTTTCTCTTTTTAGACTGGGCAATTTTCCTTCTTAGATAAATTTGTAGTTTGCGAGGAATAACTGGCTTAAGGTGGTAATAATAATAATAAATGTTCATTTAATATTTTTTTCTAATATTATCAGA
>Ga0078972_1010652_pt1 | contig 16991 bp, 13 predicted proteins | sample YelNatPaOPGAMG01_FD_67568 | JGI IMG/M metagenome (GOLD analysis project Ga0078972, IMG submission 67568) | Hot spring thermophilic microbial communities from Obsidian Pool, Yellowstone National Park, USA - OP-RAMG-01 (SPADES assembly) (version 2) | ecosystem: Environmental > Aquatic > Thermal...
TTCTTACGTTGAAGTTTCTTACGATTTAGAAGCCCCAACTTTCAATTACGGAGAAATAGACTTGACAAAAGAAATTTTGTTTGGCGGCACAGCAAGTAATCCAAAAACATTTCAATTTGAAATAAAACCTAGCCAGAAAAATATAATCGAAGCTTTTGTCCATATAGCACAAGGGTTCAGCAGCATGATTAATGTTTCTGTAAATAATTTTTGGATTTTTACCTCGCCTTCTCTTCGAGTTGTTCCTGAGAATGTTTATGTTTATCCGAACAAGCTTTTGCTTGGCAGCAATTCGATAAAGGTTGTGGACTTTCAACCAGGAGGGAGCATTTCTGATACAAATTACATATTACCATGGTCTTCTTTTGAGTACACTTACCTTGTTAAGGGTCTAGTTGGCTATGGCAGAGTTTTCAATTCTTCTCAACTTGCGATAGAAGATGCAAAACAAAGGCTTTTGGCACAATTGGGTGAAGAGGGAATTAAGCCAGAAGAAATGCAAGTTGATTCCCAGTCAGTTCAAGGTGTAAGATGGCTCTGGGGTCCAGCTCTATTTAAAATCTTGGTTTGGGAGAGAGAATGAAGGGTATATTTTTCAGCATGATAATTGTTTTTTTAATAGCTTGCTTGCTCATGTTCTTTTCAATTCAAAAATCTTTAATTTCCTTTTATTCATCACAGATTGCGGTTGAAAATAGAATAGAGGCAATGCTATCATTTTACAACAGTATAGTTAGAGATTCCAGGAAGTCAATGGAAATCATGGCAGGAAGAGCTTTGTGCTCTGCTATAGACTATGTGGTTACTTCGGGAAATCCTTTACAATCTTCTAATGATACTTTAGCCGAGCTTATACTGAATGGAACCATTTCCGGAGCACCACAAGCTCTTATGGAAGGCTCCATGGCAAAAGACTGGGAAGATAGTATAGAATATCTTGGCAGCCTTCAAGCTTTTGAAACAAGCGTTGAAATTAAAGATTTGTTAATAGAACCTGAAGACAGCTTTCACATTTCCATTTCCTACTCCCTTTCAGTTAAACTTTATGATAACAGAATGATAGAGACAAACCTTTCAAGAACCACGAGGGAAAAAGTTATTGTTAGCATAGAGAATTTTGAAGACCCACTTTATCCTTTAAACACTTACGGAAGAGTTGTGAACATAATAAAGCTTAGCCCACATTGGCTAAATTACTCTAGTGAAGACCTAACAAACTTGAAAGATGACTTGAACAATTCTTACTATCACCCAAGTCTTTACGGAGCAAGCTTTTTGGACAGGTTGGAAGGCAAGTTCTTCGTTCAAGAGAAATATTTCAAATCTAAGCCTATAGGTTTAGAGAGTTTTGTAAACAAGGATAAAATACTTTCTGCTGGCTTGTTTGTTAACACTTCTTTAACAAACATGGATTACCTTTATTTCTCTGGTAGCAATGTTCCATCTTATTCTATTTCTGGCATGCCAACCAATTTTAGATTAGACAATGAAACAACCATCGAAGGAAAAACTCACCTTCAAATCTATAATGTTACGGTGATACCATGAAGTTAAAGTATAAATGGGCATTTGCCTCTCTTGTTTTGTTTTTAACAATAGCTTTGCTATTTTTGCTTTTACCAAAAGAATTAAAAGAGTCTGTATCCAAATACTTTCAAATTTCAGAAAAAAAAGAGAAGGAAAGTCTCTTGAAAAAAACTCAAGAGCAGAGATTGAATGAAACGAATGAAAGTAATCGTTCTACAGAGCAGCCTTCAGCTTATCCTGGAGCTGAGCCAAGAGGAGAAAAAGGAGCAGAAAAAGCATTAACTCTTGAGATTATAGACCTATGCTCGGGAAAACTAGATCTTTTCACGGTTTCAGAAGGGGCAACAAGCTGCTTGAACAAAAAAGGTCCTTACTATATTATAGTAGAAAAGAATTCCACCCATTTGAAAGTAAGCTTGCAAAATGAAAGTTTTGAAGAAGTTTACGAGCTCAACAGCACAGACCCAATCCTTTTCATCTTTGCAGAAGATGTTGCTAGCGTGAGCCATGAGATTGAATCTTTCATGATAGAAGGAAGCACAGAATTTCATCTAGGTGAATATTACCTTCACACTATTTGGGAAAAAGATACTAGTGGCAATTTAACAATTTCTAAAATGATTGTAGCTTTGCCTTTGTATGTAGATAGCAATATCGCTCCAAGCAATGAATGGAAAGAGCTAAAATTCTACCTAAAAATTCCTAACAAAACTTACTACTTGGGCAGTCTTTTTGTTTTTGTGAAATAAAAATAAAAAAGAAAAAATTTATGCACCGTGCAAAGTTGCTTTTAAGCTGCTAGGTATACCACTTGCCACATCTGTGAAATTAATCGTTACCTCTACATCACCACTAAAACATCCTGCACATGGAATTGGTATTCTATCACCAGCTTTTCCGTTTAAGGGTGGTGCAAATGTGCTACTTCCTTTTGGAGTGCTTACTCCAGTAATGTTAATTTCTCGAGGACCAACTACTACTGAAAGTGTATTTGCACCATGGAAATCATAACTTAAGGCCGCACCAGGCGGGAAACATGGACTACAGGGTCCACCAACTCCCCCAGTAGGCAACCTAAAGACTCCCATAGCATACAAAGCAGCAACTACTGCAATTACTATCAAGATTGCCCAACCATATGTCATCAAAAACTCAAGTGCAGCTTGTGCTTTCATAAATTATATTTTAATTTCCTACCTTTTAAAGCTATAGAGATACGGTAGGTACAAGAAAGCCTATAAGGCTAGAAAGCACAAATCTTGCCGCAAAGTAGATGGTTAAGTTGATAGCTAGAAGCAGAGGAATGTACTTAAGCCCAGCTTTTTCCTTCCCTTCTTGCAGTAAGCCGATGAGCAAGCTACCAAAAATTGATGAAAATGTTAAAGTGAGCAGGCAATAAGTCCTTATGAATTCCGAAGAAACCTTAACCAAGCCAAACCTTAAGCCTCCGATAACTGTATAGCTGGAAGTTTCTGGCAATTTCAGCTTGCTTCCTATTGCGCTCATAGTTTCAACCAAATGGGAAGAAAAAGAAAAAAGAACAGGAGAGGCAAGACCAACTGCTATGAAGATGAAAATGGCATACATTCCAACTTGAGCGGCTATTTCTTTTTTCAAAAGTTTAAGTTCTCTTATGTCATCAGCAGTCTGCTCAAGCAAGCTTGCTATTTCCCCTCCTTTCCTCATACCTTCAACTATTAAATTAAAAGTCCTGTTTATTATTCTAGACTTAATCTTTTTCCCTAAAGAGAGCAGAGCATCTTCCAAAGCTTCACCGGCTACAGCCTTAGCTGCAGCAAGCTTTATCTCTTTCTCAAGAACACCGAACTCTGGCCTAGCAGAGAAAAGCAAGGCTTTATCAGGAGTCAAACCTGAGCGAATGTTTGCGGCCATGAGTTGCAAAGCATCAGGAAGCACTGTTTCAGCAAAGCTTCCTCTTCTGTCACCGATCAAAATAACTATAAGGTCAATTATAAGCTGTGAACCAAAAAATACAGCTAACATGAGAATTAAAACCAAAAAACCAAACCAGAAGAAAAATGGAAGCAACAAAAAGGAAAAGGAAAGTGAATAGAGAAAAGATAAAGACAAGAATTTTTCTATACCAATTTCAATTCCAGCATAAGCTAAATTCTGCTCTAACCACTTCACATAGCTTTTTGAATAAATCCACCTGATTCTTTTGTAAGCTCTTTCAATCATACTTCAACACTCGGTCTTCTACTCTTTACCAAACCTATAAGCATGACTTGAAAAATCACAACAGTAAACAAGATAAGGTAAAAAACAGTCTCTGGAACTTGAAATCCAGCAAAAGTGGAGAAAACTATGAGGAAAGTTATGCCAAGCGTGGGCAAAATAACAGTTGACATCAAGTAAATCAAAGCCAAAGGACTGAGCTGAGAGCCATACTTCCTTATCTTAACTTTTTGCTCTTCTGAAAGGTTGTGGGCAATCATGTTGAGAGTACTTCCTATGTCCCCTCCTGCTTTCATGCTGTTTACAATCTGCCAAACAACCCTTTTGAACCCGACATTTGGAACCCTGAAAGCAAGCTCTTCTAAAGCTTGAGTTTCTTCTTTGCCTGTGGCAATCTCTTTCACACATTTTTCAAATTCTTCTGAAACAGAGCCATAATTTCCCTTTGAGACAGAAACTAAAGCATCAAAAAGTGAAACTCCAGACCTAACTTGAATGAACAAATGTCTTATGGCAAAGAGCAAATTTTTCTCAACATCCCTTTCTTTTCTTGAAAGCAGTAAGCTTGGATAAAAGTTTATGTAAAAAAATACAACAACAGAAATCAAGAAAGAAAAAGCAAAAGAAAGAAAGAGAAAGTTTCTACCAGAAGCAAATCCAATGATGTTGAAAGTCAAGAATATTAAAAGAAACCAGAAGAATGAAGAGAAGATCGCTATTGCCAAATATTCCCTATCTTTAAGGTTAATTTCGGCTTGAACAAGCTTTTGAGCAAGAAATGGGTTAAGCTTCACAAACCTGCTTGCGATGAAGAGAAATGGCTTAGAAATCTTCAAAGCCTTTTGGATTGGAAATGGGACAAAAGGAATTCTTTTCATTTAAACCAGCTTTTTATGACTTTATCAACATCTTCATTTTTTTCCACAGCCTTGAGGATTGTGTCAGGAGAAGAATAATAAATTGCCACAACTCTTCCAATCTTGTTCAGATCTTTCAATTGCTTTTCAACAAACCATTTCAATATCTTGACTTTTTCTTGAATATCATTCATAATCTCTTGATTGCTCAAACCAGTGTGCATGCTTATCTCATCTATAAGCCTATAGCTCTCATTTTCTTTTATTATCTCATCTTTTGAAGGCTTCCATCTGTAAAGTGTGTTGATTTGAGGGCCGCGCTTTTCACTTCCAGGCAAAACTTCACTCAGCTGGTACATCCTTCTAATCCCAAGCCTTCTGTCTCTAAAAGCAACAGCAAAAAGGTGGAGAGCTTCAATCACACTTTCAGGCACATTTATTGGAGGATTTATCAACCTTTTCAAAGCTTGTTCTGCTGTATCAGCATGCAATGTTGCATAAACTGAATGGCCTGTATGCATTGCTTCGAACAAAACTTCTGCCTCTCTTGCTCTTCTTATCTCTCCCACTATTATCCTGTCAGGTCTCATCCTCAAGCTATTTACAAGCAAGCTAAGCATGCTAACTTCACCCAAGCCTTCAGGGTTTGGTTCTCTTGTAGTCAAAGGAACCCAATGTAGGAAGTCTGGCAATTGAAGCTCTCGTGTATTATGTGCTATAATATTATTGCAAATGAAATTTTCATTCTCTTCTACAGACAAATCATAAACATAGCCATCATAATCTACTTTTTTTATTTCTTTGATTTTATCCCAGAAGATTTCATTTGTTGTAAGTTCTAATAGTTTCTTTCCATCGACGGGATTCTTTAACTCTTGAAAACTTTCAATATTTTCATTTATAAGTCTTGAAAGATAGTTCCTTCCTATGTTGGATTTTATGTAATCTCTGTGCCAAGTTTTCCAATAGCTTTGGCTTATAGAATTTTTAAACAAGTATTTTATTTCTTTATAAACAAATTTCGGTAAAGGTATGACGTCTGAGACATCATGGACATCAACTTGCAAAAGTTTGTTTAAAGAAGATCTTTTATATCCCTGCTCAAAATTTATGAGTTGTGCAAATTTTTCAAGAAAAACTTTTGAAGAAATTCTACATTCTACATATTCTTTTCCAAGCTTGTCCTTATAAAAACCTTTTCTAACAAGTATACCAAAATTTAGTAAAAGAGTTTCTAAGTCACTAGCCAATTCTTTCGAGTAAGTGGTTAATTTTACTTCATATTTGCTTACCCAACCTTCAGCAGAGAACAAACCTTTCAAAAATTCAGCTTTTAATTTTTTCTTAAGCAAGAATATGAATTCGGGTATTCTCTTGGTGAAAGAGTCTCCACCAAATCCAAGTTTTTTCATGATTCTTTTTAAAAGGGAAGAGTTAATCATGAAGGAAAAGCCGTCAGAATGTTTTTTCAAATTCAATTTGTATTTTTCACAAAAACTTCTTATCCTTTCAAGGAATTCATCATCATTCATAGTTATTATAATGCTATTTTTATCATAGCATCCGTCTCCAACCCAACAACCTAAAAGAAAGACAAAGTCTTTATCTATCAAAAGTTCTGCTGGAAGTGAAAATTTGCTTCCTCTCTTGAATATTTTCAAATCTTCTATTGGAATTTTTTCTTCTATTTTCTTGAAAAGCTTGATGGGGAGAAATCCCTTATCCCTATACGAATACCTTCTTTTTCTTTTGGCTGTTGGGATGTTTTTGATGAGGAAAATTCTTCCTTCTTTTGAATTTAAAAATTCTTTTAATTTTTCACCTTCGACAAAAACGTCTTCATCCTTTAAGATTTCAAGCAAATTCAATTTTTCTAAGTTTTCAGGCAGTTGAATGTAGCGAGGTACAGCGATGAAAGAACCTTTTTTAAGGTTGGAAACTTTTATTGGTTTTATTGATAAATCATCTGAAAGTGAAAAGAGCGAGTGGTCTCCAGTTACTTTTATAGTTTTTCCAGAAGAAAGCAATATTTCATACAAAGGCTTTCTAACCTTATGTCTTATCATCTTCTTTATTTTTCTGAATTCTATTTTCCCACTTTTACTCATTGAAAGAACTTCTAAATTTTTTGGAACTATTTCATCTTCATTTAAACCTTCAAAAAACTCCTTTATTTTCTTCTTTTTTATTTCATTTCCATTTTTCACAAGAATTTCTTCTTCCCCTGAAACACTATCTTCAATAGAAACAATTCTTTGGTTCGGTGGGATAAAACTCATGAAAACATTCAACAAAGAAGTTTTTCCACTAGCAGTACCACCAGCAACAATCATGTTCATCTCATACTGTACAGCAAGCCAAATCAAAGCGGCAACTTCAAAATTCAAAGTTTTATTCTCAATGAAATCTGTTATGGTCCAAGGCGACCTCCTGAATTTCCTTATTGTTATCGTGTTGCCATGAGTTGAAATTGGGAATAGAGTTGCGTTGACTCTGTCTCCTGTTGGCAAGTGAGCATCCATCAGTGGGTTAAGAATTGTTATTTGTCTTCCAACTTTTCTTCCTATGTTATTAGCATAATTCAAGATTTCATTTTCTTGTTGTATCTGCACGTTAGTCTTGAGCCATCCATATTTCTTGTGATAAACCCAAACTGGCTCTTTTGAACCGTTTATCACAACTTCTTCCAAGTTTGGGTCTGAAAGCAAAAACTCAATTTTGCCTAAGCCAAACATCTCTTGTATAAGTGAACCAATCAAATATTTTTGAGTGTTTTCATCCACAAAAGGCATTTCCCTCTTCAAAATTTCCAAACCTTTTTCAAAGAATTTCTTCTTCAAATTTTCTATTGAGGCTATGTCCATTAGCTCAGTTGGCTTGATCGGAATTTCTGTCAGGAGCATTGCCCTAATTTTTTCCAATAGGACAAGAGTTCCAGCAGCAATTTCAGGAAGTTTGAGCTCATAGATTAAGACAAAATCAGAAGTTTTCTCTATTGAGACATTAGCCTCTATACCTTCAGAAATAGTTTTATAACTTTCTATCTTTTCCCCCATAAAATAAATTTTCTCTTTTGTATAAATATCACTCTATTTCTTCAGCTTTATTACAGGACTTCCTATGGCAGGATAGCTTATTTCAACCATCCCGTGCTCTTCCAAGATTTTTGCCCAGCTTTCAACCAAATTTTCTGGCGTGTTTAAAATTTTGGAAAGTTTTTTAATTTCAATCGGGCCATCTTCTAGAATTTTGATCATCTCATCAATTTTTGTTGAGACAGTGTCTTTAATTTCCTGCTTTGGAGCCCACTTAAGCAAGTCCGTTCTTGTGATTATCCCAACAAGCCTGTTCTTCTTGTCTAGCACCAAAAGCCTTTTTATGTTGTGTTTTTCCATCTTTTTCTTTGCTTCTTCCACACTTCTGTCTTCATGTATGCATATTGGCTTCTTCATGATATCCGCTACAAAAGTTTTTTTCAGAATTTCTCTATCCTTTTCATCAATTTCTTCCAAACTATTTTTCTTCACAAGGTTCAAAATATCTGTTTTGCTGATTTCACCTATGAAAAAATTTTTATCAAGGACAGGAGCACCAGAAATTTTATTGCTTTTAAATATTTCAACCACTTCTTCTAGTGTTGAATAAGGGCTGACAGAAATTATGTTTCTTGTCATGAGCTCAGAAACCAAAGTTTTTTTCTTCTCAGGTTTCAACCTTCTTTTTATTTTAACTATTCTTCTAACTTTTTTTGGTTTGATTTTTGTCCTTTTTTTAGCCTTCGTTTCTCCTTTCCTTTTTCTCCTGAAAAGTCTGAAGAACCAGTCAAATACCATAATTATTATCTTGAAATCAAAACATAAATTTTCATCTAAAGGCCTTTAAGTCTTCATTCTTCTTGCTTTCATCTTCCAAAAATTTAGCTATTTCATCTTCCAGCTTTCTTCCCTTTTCAGACTTCTTGCTTTTTCTCTCCCTAATTTTAACGAGCAAAGGATAATTTACTGCCTCGCCTGTTATCAAAGCTTCACCAACTTTTAAGCCTGGAAGCATGTCAAGCACATCTTTTGTCACGCCTTCTGAGCTTTCACCTATATGCTTTATATCATAAGGATTGTTTATTCTCATGATTATGTGAGTGTTACATTGGCTTAAGGCAGTGGTGGCAAGTCTTATAGGCCTTTGTGTTATCAATACTAAGCAAGCCCCAAATTTCCTTCCTTCTCTTGCTATTTGCTCTATGATATTCCTTGAAATTGCAGAAGCAGCTTCTTCTTCCTGCGGGCAGAATTGGTGTGACTCCTCTACAAAAATTATGAATGGTGGTATTTTACCTTGCCTCCTCGCATCAAAAAGCTTTCTTGCAAAGTAAGTCAAGATTATTTGTCTTTCTTTCAAGTGAATGAAATCAGAAAGGTCAAAAACACTAAGCTGGCCAATCTTTGCAACTTCTTCGATAGAAGGCGAATCTACTTTGCCGAACAATTCGGTTGAAGCTAAATCAGAAAGCCAAGAAGCTAAGGCAGCTTTTGTCTTTGGGTTTATTTCGCTATTTTCCACAGCTTGGATCAACTCTTCAAAATCGTAAGCCTTTTTCTCATCTTGCAACTTTTTAATTATTGGTGATAACTCTCTTCTCTGAACAGAAGAAATTTGTGGTATTAGCTCGTTCATCAAGCTTGCTGAAATTTTGCTAGCAGCTATCGAAATTTTATCTTTACCATAAACTTTTGTTTTCGTAGCATAATTTACATCATCACCAAATCCGATGTATTCACCATGGGGGTCAAACACTATTATCGCAGGTTTTATATTGTCTTGTCTGTCGAGAATTTCTTCTATTAAACATGCAGCCAGATGAGAATTATGGACAATGATATTATTTGCTACAAAATTATGAGAATTTTCTATAACAAGGTCATAAACGTATTGAAATTTTGGTTTAACCTTCTCAATATTTTTTATTCTATCCCAAAAAATATCACAATTTGCTATTTTATCTAGAAATTCAATTTTTTTGACAATTTCCCCTAAGTTTAAACTTTCTATGAATTTTTCTAGGCCTGTTAAACATTTCCGAAGATTTGAAAATGTTACATCTTTATTTCTGTTAAACATTTCTGCAGAACATCCAAGATAAAGTTCAGATAACATGTCTAATTTTTTACAGCCAAGAAAGAGGGTTTTTCTGATTTCATTTATTTCTTCTCTTATCTCTTCTTTCGAGAAAATTTTAAAGTTATTAACTAAAGCTCTAGCTATTTCATAAACATTATCTGTTACGCTTGTCCTTCCACTTAACATTCTACCCACAGTTGTAGGAGAAATGTTACAATTCTGGGCTATATCTTTGTAAAAAATTCCTGATTCATTTTGTATCCTACGAACTATTTCTAGAGTGTCTTTCAAATTCATTTGCGGAAACATATTTTTTACTTTATCGATACGTTCTTTTGCTAACTGTATCTCCTCTATTCTTTTCTTGAGTATGTTTGTTATTTTTTTCATAACTTTCTTACTTACGCCACATTTTTTTGAAAGGTAGTTAGATATATGTGCTTGGGAAAGAGAAGCTCGTCTACCCAACTCAGAGTAACTCATATTTAACTCTTTAAGTACATTTTTTAACAAAGGAATTGATGGGATTACGTCTACATTTGTATTTGCACTTAAAGAAAAATGTTTTAACAATCTTTCCTTTTTATAAGGAATTGAAAACCCAATCTTAGCATATTTTTTAAGATTCTCCACCCCTCTAACATACAGATACCAATATCTTTTTTCTCCACTTTTAGTTTTAATTTTCCTTTCTTTTACTTTAGAGATGATACCAAATCTTAGTAAAAGGAAATCCAATCTTTTTGAATTCTCTTTATTTGAAAAGACAAATTCTATTTCTGGTTTGCTATTATTACAGTGCCCATCACAATCAAAAATGCTTCTTAGAAAATGGCTTATGATACTATTCGGACTTTTAAGTATTATATTTGGAATAATTTTTTTTCTTGCTGAAGATTTTATACCAAAAACTTTATACATAACTTGTGATAGTGTTTTCCAAAATATTCTATACTCGCCTTTTTTGATCTTCACAGGCCTTTTACCAACTTTAATACATAACTTGTAAAAATCATCTAAAATTATTTTTTGAGAATTGGTGAAAGTGAGATAAGATTTACCGTTATATCCTTCAGCAAAAAGATAACCCAAAAATCTTGCAAAATCTTTATCTATTTTGATCTTATTCTTTATTGGTGGAGAAGAGCGATGAGAAATTTTTTCAATTTTATCAAAGATTTTATCGTTTTCAATCTTTTCTAACATGTTCAGTTTGTATAAAGGTACTTTTCCTGTATTTTTCCAATCTAGAAGTGTTGCATAGGGAGTATCAATTTTTTTAGCAAGCATTTTCCAGCTCAATCCACTTTTTTCTTTAAGTTTGTATAATTGAGCTTTGATGCCAACAGCATAGAATTCTTTTTCTTCTTTTAACTCTTTGGCCAGGTTTACTTCTTGTAATCTACATTTTAATGATAATTTGGATGGAACAGCTATGTAAGAATTTTTCTTAAGCTTCTTTGCCTCTTCCCATACTGGACCATCTTTCCAAGTAAGTAAGGGATGTTCTGGTGTTAATTCAATTTCTTTCCCACTCCATGTCTTTATTCTTATCATTTTTTCTGGGCTTTTCCTTCTTGTTATGGCCTTGATAGTTCCTTCCTCTATCTTAAAATCTTTCGTGGTTAGAGTTTTTTCATTAACCTTACAATACTCTATATCACCATCACTTTCTACTTCATTTTTCGTGAAAAACTCTTTTGCAATTTTTTCTATGGGCTGAAGTTCATTTTTGAATATTATGTTAGAATTTGGGTTTAGACATTTGCCTGCGCCCGAAATCGCAAGGATCGCAAGGTGTTTCTGAAAAAGTTTTGTCAAGTTCAGCTTTACCTCAAGGTCATGAGCTTCCATTTTCCCTATTGCTAAACCTTTTTCATCCAAGCCCAAAAATTCAAACAAAATCTTTTCATCAGCCCTGTAAACTTTTTCTCCAGGTGAGGGAGGGAAAGAAACTCTAAGCTGCTTACCATCTTCAAAAATTCCTAACGGTATAGCTGAAGCAACAAGAAATTCCCATTTGTCTGCAGGAAACATTTCACTCAAATCTCTCCCACTTCTCTCATATTCTCTTACAGATTCGGCTCTCATGTAGTATCTGTTCATCCTGTAAATTTCAGCAACTCTTGCTATCATCAAGCCCTGCTCAGTCTTAAGCTGGACATACTCATTCTTCCTAACAGGAATTTTTTGGCTATCTTCATTTATCACGAAAGAAAACTCACTACTGTTTGGGCCTTGTAAAGTTGAGATTACAGTACCAATTTCTTTCATAGATTTTAAATTGATTATCAAGGATATAAAAATTTGGAACTTACAAAGTGAATAATATGGGAATAAGGTTTTTGACTGAAAAACCAGCAGCTTTCATCCAAGAAGAAAAGGCTTTAGTTGTAGCTGAACTTCATTTAGGCTTAGAGCACGAGCTCTTCAAGAAGGGAATAAAAATTCCTCCTCAAAGGGAGAAATTTCAGGCTGAGCTGGAGAGCTTGAAGAAATTGACAAAAGCAGAGAATCTTGTGGTGATTGGCGACATCAAGCACAAAGTCCCTGGAATGAGTTTAAGGGAAGAAATAGAATTGCCAAAGCTCCTTGAATTCCTTAAAGAAAATTTTTCTAAAGTTTTTCTCGTGAAAGGCAACCATGATGATTTTTTGGAGAAAATTGTTCCAAAAGGGGTTAAAGTTTACGGGAGCAGAGGCTTTAAGCTTGGCAAGTATGGTTTTTTTCATGGTCATGCTTGGCCTTCCAAAAAGCTTATGCAATGCGACTACCTTTTCCTTGCTCACTTACATCCTGGCATTGAATTCAGAGACAAATTTGGTTTTAGAAGTGTGGAGCAAGTTTGGATCAAGAATGAGCTTGATTTGAATAAGATTAAGGAAAAGTATAAGCTAAAGAAGGTGGGAAAGCTTAACATTATCATAATACCTGCCTTCAATAAGTTGCTCGGGAGCATGAGCTTGAACAAACTGATAGAAAAAGAAAAGCCTGGAATTGTTGCTAAACTCATGGATATGGAAAAATCTAAGGTTTATCTTTTGGATGGAACTTTCCTTGGCTACTTGAAAGACTTGGAAGTTTAACTTCTTCTTATTCTTATCTCTGCCTCTACCCTTTCCCTTATCCTCTCCATTATCTCTTCTGTTCTGTTTGTGAACTCTTCTCTAAATTCTTCCCTAAACCTTTCTCTTAACTCTGTTCTGTTTCTGATTTGCCATCTTGCCCCACAGACACATCTTCCATTCAAGCAGATAGCTGTATCATTTCCCAAAATTGCTGGACAAACCAAGCTTCTGCATTCAGAATCATCGGTGCAGTTTATTCTTGTTCTATTCCACTTTGGCAAACACAAGCAAATTCCTGTTGTCTTGTTTTCTGGAATGAAACAAGTTAATTGTCTACCTAAGTTCAAAGGACACCAGACATTCAAATTCAAGCAATCAGCATCGCTTGTGCAACTTTTTCTCTTCAAAGTGTCATTTGTTCTGTTTAGAATTTCTTCCACTCTTTCCAAACATTTCTCATGCCCATGAATAGAAGCATTTATCGCCCTTTCAAGTCCAGGCCTTGCAGCTTCTGGTGCTCTGCTCAAAACCCTTTCAAGAACTGCTATGTGCTTATAGGTCATGTCACAAACATGCTCAAGCAAAGCTGTAGCATTCCTTCCTAGGCCAAAAGCTTTTTCTGTTTCACTCTCGCTTTCATTCAACTCTCTCTCATATTCTTCCCTAAGCCTTAAAGCATGCTGATATTTTCCTTGAGCTAGAGTTGCGTTCAGCTCTGCAAGCCTCTGCTCAGCTAGAAAGGCGTGAAATCTTGCCCTAGCTTCTGGGTCAAAAGTAAGCCAAAGCCTTACTTTTTCAAGGAATGTCTTAACTGGATAGAGAGGATGGTCTGGTAAGATTCCTGGGTTTGGAAGTTCTTCTGCAATTGCTGAGCTCGCCAAAAGAATTGCCAAGACTGCAATTGAAACTAAAGCCTTTTTCAAGGTCTCACCTTATATTCTATAGCTCAATTCAACCTTATAAATTTAACAATTCTCTTTCATCCTCGCTTAGCCTTTCCCAAACTTCTCTCAAAATCTTCAAATCCTCTTCACTTAAGACAGAAATCAAAGTATCCCCTTCATCAATTTGCCTTCCGATAGTTGGCTCTTCCATGCTCACGGCAACTTTCTCTCCTTTCTTTGCAAATGGAATGGTTTGCCCTTCCCTCTGAATTTCTTTTATCTTGCCCACAATCTTCCCATCTTTCCTTTTCATAAGAACTCCAGGCCTGAGCAAACCTCTTTTAACCTCAACCCCAAAAATTGCTGGATTACAACTTCTAAACACACAGCCTTTGAGTATGAAAATCTCACACGGTCTTGCAACCTTTTCAAGCTTCTCTTCAATTTCCCTTTCCTTAGCCTTGAAGACCCACTCTTTGTAATCTTCAATCAGCCTGTATATTATATTGTTCTGGAAAATCTCAATCTTCAAGTCTTTAGCCAGATTCTTTGCCTCTTCCAAAACTTCAACATTGAAAGCCAAAATTACTCTTCTAAGCTTATCTTCCACATTCTCAGCCTCGATCACATCTTGCTTTGTAACATGGCCAACTTCAGCTTTTCTTATAGGAATCCCCTCTTCACCCAAAAGCTTTATCATAGCTTCCAAGCTTCCAAGGGTGTCAGCCTTTATCACCACACCCTCTATTTGCTTGACAAACTGAACTTCTTCAACTTCAGTCTGCACAGCTTTTTTAGCATCTTCAATTTCTTTCTCATCCTTCACTGCAACTATCGGCGAGCCAGCTATAACTTTTTCCAAACCAGGGGCAGCAATTTTAATTCCAGCAGCAGCTGCCACTTCTTCTACGCTTTCAAACTGTTTTTCAACCCTAAGCTCTTGCAAAGGCCTTGGTCTGAGCAAAGCCCTTATTTTTGTAACCACCGGCTCTTTACCACCGATAACAAGATAGTCTCCTTTCCTCAAAGCTCCATCATACAAAATTACATCTATAGTTGTACCAAAGCCTACAGTTTCCTTAACTTCAAGAACAGTGCCCTTAGCAATTCCAGAAAGCTCAAGCCTATCTTTCAAGAACTGTTGAGCAAGGCCTGCGAGAACCATCAGCAGCTCTGGCACTCCTTCGCCTGTTATTCCTGAGCAAGGAACTATTGCCACTTGTTTTGCAAAATTTTCTATTCTATCAAACCTTTCAGAATTGAAGCCACGCTCAGCTAATTGGGAAACAAGATTGTAAACTCCTTTTTCCAACTCATCTTTCACATGTTCAGCTTGCTTTTGGAAACTTTCCATGAAGCAAGAGCTTGGATAGGGATACCACCCAGGAATTTTATCGATTTTTGTGGCAGCTACAACAAAAGGGGTTTTGAATTCTTTAAGTACTGCTAGGCTTTCATCTGTCTGCTCTTGAAATCCTTCGGTTATATCAACAACCAAAATTGCTAAATCTGAAACAGCTCCTCCCCTTCTCCTCAAAGTTATAAAAGCAGCATGTCCAGGCGTGTCCAACAAGAGCAAGCCAGGAACTTTAATCTCTACTTTAAATTTTTGAATCAAATCTCCACAAATCTTCTTGATTGTTTCTATCGGAATATAGCTTGCTCCGACATGCTGACTTAGCATGCCAGGTTCAAGCCTTGTTACAGCAGTACCCCTAATCTTGTCTAGTAAAGTTGTTTTACCATGGTCAACGTGCCCTACAGTTACTATTATGGGCGACCTTATCATCTTCTTCACCTTAATCAATTTTTAAATACATTTAAATAATAGATAACTATGGTCTTAACAATAAGTGATTTAACTCCAATAAGCTTGTGCATAGCAACTCAAGAGCTTTTAGATTCAAAAAGATTCAGAAACAACTTTTGTGATTTCACTTTGTTCAAATACAAAGACCTAAAATTTTTAGGCAAAATAATTGAAACAAAAAGACAACTCAACTCTTCCTCTCTTGAGAAAAATTTCTTGGAAGGACACAAGACAGCAATTCTCAGCAACATAGACAAAATAATTTCGCTTGTTATTTCAAGGTATGCAAACATAGATGCAAGAGCAGTTGAAAGGATTGTCGAGAGTGCTAAAACAATAATGGAAAAAGTTTTGATGGCAAGCAACTTTGACCAGCTTGCAGAGCTTGAGCCAGAGTTCAAGAGCAAAATCACGCTTAAAGTTTACGAGCTTTTCACGATTTCGTCAAGGCCAAGATAGACATGATTGGAGACTTTGATAGTGAAATAGAAAGGCTAAAGGCTAAAAGAGCAGAAATAAACAGCAAGATTTCTTCAACTAGGAATTTCGACACGAAAGAAAAGCTGAAAGAAGAGCTTGCAAGAATAGAAAACCAAATCAAGATCTTGGAGAATTTTAAGAGGAGGACTAGCTAGACTTCTTTCTCTCCTTTTTCATAAGCTCGTCCCATTTTTTCTTCAACTCTTCCCAAGGCTTTTTAATTTCTTCCTCTTTCTCCACTTTTTGGAATGGAATTTCCTTCTCCTTTTTTTCTTTAACAGGCCAGAACAAGAAAGCAAGGATTGCAGCAATGATTACACCAATGCCTAAGAAGAAAACCCAATTCGGCAACCCCTTTGCTTTTAAGCCAGCTATCGCGAAAAGTGAAAATCCAGGAGAAATTGATTTGAAATAGTAATAATTCATGGTTTCATTTATTTTGCTCGTTGGCAGCTTGTTCCAAGTGTTGTTTGAATATCTGTACAAGGCAATTGTGTTTGCATCAATGCCGTTCGTTTCAACCCAAGATTTTTCGACTTGAAATTCAATTGTAGCATTTGTTATGTCACTGCTTGAAATGTTTGATGAAATTTCTAAGTATTTCAAAACAAGACCTTCTTCTTCTTTTAAAGGAGGTGGCATTCCTTCTGGCTTAGAACTTTCTTTCACGTTAAGGACAACATTGCTCAAATTCCTATTGACAGCTATTGTTATCCTTTGAATTTTGAGTTTCTCTGCTTGGGCAATATTAACAGTTGCAGGTAGATTAGAAGTTACACTAGCAATTTCAATTCTTTCGCTAACAATTGGTGGTTGTGGTATTGTTGTTGTAGTAGTTGTGGTGCTTGTAGTTGTAGTAGTTGTTGTACTGGTTGTTGTAGTAGTTGTAGGTAAGGAATAATTTTGTGGTATTGTAGTTGTAGTAGTTGGAACAGAAACACTAGTATCAAAAGATACGTTCCTAAACCACGTGCCATTCATACCATTTATCGATGAAGTGCAAGAAGTTTCGGTTGCACCAGCAACTACTTTCCAAACAATATAACAGCCT
>Ga0078972_1010654_pt1 | contig 16990 bp, 14 predicted proteins | sample YelNatPaOPGAMG01_FD_67568 | JGI IMG/M metagenome (GOLD analysis project Ga0078972, IMG submission 67568) | Hot spring thermophilic microbial communities from Obsidian Pool, Yellowstone National Park, USA - OP-RAMG-01 (SPADES assembly) (version 2) | ecosystem: Environmental > Aquatic > Thermal...
CACCTCCAGAACCGTGCTCCCCTTATACCAGGGCGTACGGGAGCTCAAGGTGGCGAGGTTGTCCCCGCTCCACCCGCTCACAGGAATATAGGTCAAGGCTTCGAGATCGAGATGGGAAAGAAAGGAGCGGTACTCGTCCACAATCCTTTCGAAGGCCTCACGCCGATAGCCTACCAGGTCCATCTTGTTGACCAAGACCGCCATCTGTTTGATGCCGAGCATGGAAAGGAGATAGCCGTGACGCCTCGAATTTTCCTGGACCCCTTCGTGGGCGTCGATGACGAGAAGGGCCGCTTCGGCTCGCGATGCGCCTGTCACCATGTTCTTGAGAAACTCGATATGCCCCGGAGCATCCATGATGAGGTAGTGACGTTTCTTCGTCTTGAAAAAGACCCTCGCCGAATCGATGGTGATCCCCTGGGACTGTTCATCCTTCAGGGCATCGATCAGAAAAGCGTATTCAAAGGGCTTGGAGTTCCTCTCGCAACGGGTCTTCACCTGTTCCAGTTTCCCCTCCGGCAGGGAACCCGTATCGGCGAGAAGCCTTCCGATGATCGTGCTCTTTCCATGATCCACGTGGCCCACGATGACAAGGGTCATCTTTTCCTGATTCGTCGGGTTTTCCCAAACCACAATTCTTTCTCCTTATCCCATCGCTCCCTGGAGTTAAAAACATCCCTTCGCGTTTGTGCCGAATTCACATGTATCCTTCTCTTCGTAACGTTTCGAGACCGCCTCCGTCGTCCTTGTCCTGGGCGCGGCCCGATCGTTCCGCGATGTTCTTGAGCTTCCCGCTTCGGAGCTCCTCGATGATCTCCCTCGGATTTTTCGCCTCCGAATCAATGGGAAACGTGCACGGATAACATCCCAAAGACCGGTACCTTTTCCCATCCCCTTGATTGTAGTAAAGGGAGACCGTTGGGATCTTTTCCCTTTCGATGTACTCCCAGATATTGAGTTCCGTCCAGTCGAGCAAAGGATGGATGCGTACATGGGTGCCCGGAGCGAAATCCGTCTTGAACTGATTCCAAAACTCTGGAGGCTGATCCCCCAGATCCCACTGGTTTTCACGGTCTCGGGGTGAAAAGTAGCGCTCCTTGGACCGTGACCCCTCCTCGTCAGCTCGGACCCCTGCGATGATGCCCGTGAAGGGCTCAGGGGATCTGTCGAGCTCATAGGCTTTTTTCTCGTGGTTGAAGACGTAGCGAGGCCCTCGGCCATGGAGCGTATTCCTCAAGGCCTCGGTCTTTAAGAGACGGCAGCACATGATACGATCCACCTTTCCATCGGGAAAGGTCTCCTTCCTCCGAAGGGCCTCTTCGTTGATGCCGTAGATCATCTGAAGACGCCACTGGATGGTCAACCGATCGCGATAGGCGATCATCTCGGGGATCTTGTAGGTCGTATCGATATGGATGAGGGGAAAGGGCACGTGACCGAAAAAGGCCTTGCGCGTCAGCCAGAGCAAGACGGTGCTGTCCTTGCCGATCGACCAGAGCATTCCGAGGCTCTTGAAATTGGCGTAGGCCTCCCGAAGAATGTAGATGCTCGTATTCTCCAACTGATCCAGATGATCCACAAAACCTTCCTCCTAACTTCAGGGGTGACGCCCGTTTTTTATAATTTTAACTTCGATTCGACAGAAATCCAGGGCTTCCGTAACAGGAAGGTCGGGTTGGCCCGAGTCTGATTCTAACTGATCTCTCCTGAAATATACGCACGGGTTCTCTCGTCTTGAGGGTTTCGGTTCCCTCGTAATGATACCTTCTAAATCGGAATTGAGGAGACGAGACTCCCTCCCTGTTCCAGGGCCTCTACCAGGTGGAAAGCCTTCGTTTTGCTCTTTGCCCGCGACAGACCGTCCTTCAACTGAATCAGACACCCCATACAGGACGTGACTACCCCGTCTGCTCTCGTACTGTCGATATCTTGAACCTTCTTTTCCAGGATTCGACGCGAAAGGTCATAGTAGACAAGGTTGAAGCTTCCGGCCATGCCGCAGCAGCGGTTCGGCTGCTTCATCTCCACAAATTCCACACCCGGCAGGGATCGAAGGAGTCGGCGGGGTTCCTGATAGATCTTCATCCCTCTTCTGAGATGGCAGGGATCATGGTAGGTCAGGCGAATCGTCGGTTGCGGCCCTGGCCCCCCCAATTGCCTCTGCCCAAGATTCACGGGGTCGAAAAAGAGGGACGGTTCCGTGATCTTTTCCGAAAAGGCCTTCACCTTTGGATCGTTCGGGAAAAGGCGGAGGTAGCCCTCCTTAAGAAAATAGAAGCACGATCCACAGGGAACAAGGATCCGATGGACCGAAGCGTCGTCGAAGGCTTCCATGTTTCTCGCTGCCAGGGCTTTCGCCGTTTCAAGATCTCCCGACCCAAAGGCAGGAAGGCCGCAGCACACCTGATCCCTTGGGGCCTTCACTCCGTAGCCACTTCGCCCGAGAAGGCGAACCGTGGCCTCTCCGATCGAGGGAAAGAGGTATTGGATGGTGCATCCCACAAAAAGCCCCACCTTTTCACCGGCGACTGGGAGCGTCATGGACTCATCGAATCGGTCGAGAAAGAAAGGGCTTGCGATCGGAGGGATCCATCGCTCTTTATCGAGATAGGGCAGAGAAAAACGGAGACGAAGCCCGCTCTCTTCGGGAATCTTCTTGAAAAGAAAGCCCGAAAGAAGGGAGCCCGCCCCGAGAAGCCTTCGGATGAGAAACGGCGAACGAAGGATCGTCCGAAAGACGACCCATTTGGGCAGGGAAAGGCCTTTTTCCTCTACCATGAGGGCACGGCAAGCCAAAATGAGATCGTCGGCCTTCACACCATTGGGGCAGTTCTCCGAACAGGCCCCACAGCCCAGGCACTGAAGGATATAGGTCGAAAGGCGGTGCGACCACTCCAGTTCTCCGGCAAGCCGCTTCCGGATAAGGCTCACCTTGCCTCTCGCAACCGCGCTCTCCTTTTGGACCTCTGCGAAAACGGGGCAGACGCTCTGGCAGATTCCACAACGGACACACTTTTGGGCTATCTCTTCTAATAAGGTTTCAATGGCCATTGGCATCGTATCACAGAGCCCCCGGGTTCCTCTTGGGAAAAAGGAAACTCGTTCGTGCCTTCGACCTTAGTCGAAGGCTCAAGTTATGTAAGGCTGAGGTCAGGACCCACTTCGTTACCCGCTCCCGAAGATCTTGCCTGGGTTGAGGATGCCATTGGGATCGAGCACCTGCTTCACCTTTTTCATCACCTCGATCGCCTCCGGGCTCAACTCCATGCCAATGTATGGGGCCTTGGTGATGCCCACCCCATGTTCTCCCGAAAGGGTTCCGCCGAGGCGGAGGGTGAGTCTGAAGATCTCCTCGATGGCGATCTCGGCCTTCCTCTTCTCCTCCTCGTTCTTGTCATCGATCATGATACTGGTGTGGATGTTCCCATCTCCAGCATGGCCGAAGTTGATAATCTTGAGATTCTTCTCTTCAGCGATCCTTCTGGCCTCTTTGATAAAGGTGGCGATCTGATTTCGGGGGACGGTGATGTCTTCGGCGATCTTGGTGGGATTGAGGCGGTAACTGGCCGGCGAGATGGCCTTGCGAGCCTTGTAGAGTAATTCGGTCGTTTGGGCATCCTCTGCAATCCGAATCTCCCAGCGGTCAAGCTCTGCCGTGATTCGATCGATCCGCTCGATGTACTTCGGAAGCATCTCGCGATCGCCGTCGACCTCGATCAGCAACAAAGCGCCCGCATTCTTCGGAAGGCCGATCTGAAGATAATCCTCCACGCAGGCGATGGAGGCCTGATCCATGAATTCGAGGGTCGAAGGAACGATCTTCGAATGGATGATCTTTGAGACCGCCTTCGCTGCGTCCTCCACTGTACGAAAGACGACCATGAGCGTCTTCTTCGCCTCGGGCATGGGAATAAGGCGTAGAACGATCTTCGTCATAATGCCCAAGGTCCCTTCCGAGCCCACAAAGAGCTTGGTCAAATCATATCCCACCACACCCTTCATCGTCTTGACGCCTGTCTGAACGATCTCTCCCGTTGGAAGAACGACCTCCAGACCCAGCACGTAGTCCTTGGTGACCCCGTACTTCACAGCCCGCGGGCCTCCGGCACATTCCGCCACATTGCCACCCAGGGTACAGTAGAGCTGGCTTGCGGGATCGGGTGGATAATAGAGCCCCCTCTTTTCCACCTCCTTCTGAAAGTCTCCCGTGATGACCCCGGGCTCCACCACTGCGGTGAGGTTCTCTTCGTCGATCTCGAGGATCCGGTTCAATCGGGTCATCACCAGAACAACCCCTCTGTGTACCGGTATGGAGCCTCCGGAAAACCCCGTGCCCATCCCCCGTGGCACAACCGGAAACCGCTCCTGATTGGCCAATTTGAGAAGCCTCGAGACCTCTTCCGTCGTACCGGGAAAAACCACCAACTCGGGCATGACCTCGAGATTCGTTGCATCGTAGCTATAGGTGAGCAAGTCCTCTTTGGCCGAAAGAACGTGTTCCTTTCCCACCAACCCCTCGATCTGCCGAATGAGACCCGGATCAAGGGGCCGATACGCCTTACGATCGTGAACCGCTTTCTCCATGAGTGCATCCTGTTTGAAGGGGGGCAAGGGACGGGTAGGGGCACGCTGCCACGTGCCCCTACCCCCTAACGTCGAAGGCCTGGAAGATCGCTATATCTTCAGGACCCCGTTGTCGAGAACGACCTTTCCGTCGAAATAGATCGTCGTGTCCTTGTACATGGCGTCAATATGGTTGGGCGCAAGGATCTTTCCGCCGATAGCGAAATTGCTGCCAATGCCCACGTGGCAGTTGCCCAATCTTCCCAGATCTTCCAGATTGGTGGCTCCCAGACGGGCCTTGGGATTGAGACCGATCCCAAATTCGGCGTAGTTATAGGCCTTCTCATCGTTGAGGGATTCGAGAATCTGGCGAAGCTTGGCGGCTGCCATTCCGCCCTGGATGTCAACGATCTTCCCTTCTTTCACGATGAGGGTTACCGGGTCGTAAAGGGTGATCCCCACGCTCATGATGCTGACGTCGCTCACGATCTTGCCTTCGGCGGTTCCCTCCAGAGGCGAAATGTTGATCTCGCTATCGGGAAAGGCTGCGAACTGTCCCGGTTTCTTGAACAGCCCCGTCTCGTACTGAACGGGACGACCCTTCACGTAGCCTCGAATATCGGTCCCTCGTGGTGTGGTCACCCGAATCTCGCTCGCCTCGGCCAGAGCCGCCCCCAAAATCCTTCCCATTCGATCGCATTCCTCGTAGTCGGCCTCGATGGCTCCTACGCAGAGGGCATCCTCCGTCACCTCGCACATCGTATTGCCTCGCTTGCCCGCTTTAATCGCCTCGAGCCTCGCTTTGGTGTGGGTTTGGGACCAGGTGCTCGGCTGAAGGAAAACATCGGCTTCCCGAAACGCCGCAACCACCGGCTCTGGAAGCTGGGCCCCGTGGACACCCACAGGCGGAATCATGATGATGATAGGCGTTGCTCCCACGGCATAGGCTGCGGCTGCCAGGGTTTCCGCAATCCTCAACTTGTTCGTGTCCGTCGAGATGAGGACCGTCTCTCCAGGTTTCACATCACCGCACTGCATGCACTTGAGAGCCCCTTTCATCATCTGGATGGGGCTCGAAGGGCCAGGGGTGTAGTGCCAATATGCGATCGGCCATTCTCGTGTGCTCATGGTTCTACCTCCTTGATCTACAGGTTACCCGCGTCGAACCCTTCCCGCACGGCATCGAGGATCCTCCGGGGTTTTACACAATCCCCCACTCTGATCACCTTCGGAACGAATGAAACTCTTTCGACGAACGATCCCTCTTCGGGAACCGCTCCCACGGCAAAAATCACTGTCTTGGCCTCCCTCCTCAACACCTCCTCTCCCCGCTTCAGGACGGCGAGACTTCCCTCGAAACGAATCACCTCCGTGGAGGTCAAGACCTCCACATCGTTCTTTAGAAACTTGAGGTTGAAATAGGCCTTCGTATCCCCGTCTGCCCCTGTGCCCATCTCTGGAAGAATCTCGACGAGAAAGACCTTCTTTCCCTGCTCGCTCAGAAAGTCGGCTGTTTCACAACCCACCAGGCCGGCTCCAAGAACCAGTGCCGCCTCTTCGACCTTCGCCGCACCCGATAGAACGTCCCAGGCCGTAACGGTTCGGCCCATGTCGAGCCCGGGGATTGGAAAGACACGGGGTCGCGCTCCTGTAGCCAGAATCAACACATCTGGACGATTTCCCTCGATCAGCTCTTTGGGGTTCTCCTGCCCCAACACCACCTTCACACCACTTCGCCGGAGCCGATCGATGAGAAAGGTTTTGAAACGCTCGATCTCCCCTCTTCCGGGCGGAATGGATGCCAGGTTCAGTTGGCCTCCCAATCTTTTCTCTTTTTCGACGAGGACCACGTCGTGGCCTTTCTCAAAGGCTGCGTTCGAGGCCTCGAGCCCCGCCGGCCCTCCTCCGAGAACAAAAATCTTCTTCGGAGACGTCGTGCGATCGAGTGAAACCTCGGCCTCCCTTCCGAGAAGGGGATTGACTGAACACTGGATGTCCTCTTGAAGGAGGATGCGCTTGTAACAGCCCTCGTTACAGCCGATACAGGGACGAATCTCGTTTTCCCGGCCTTCAAGGGCTTTTCGCGGAAGTTGCGGATCGGCAAGAAGGGCCCTTCCCATGGCGACGATATCGGCCTTGCCGTGAGCCAGGATCTCCTCTGCCAGGGCTGGTCGATGAATCCGGCCCACGGTGATCACAGGGATCCGAAGCGCCTTCTTCATCTTCTCGGCCAGAGGGACGAGGCAACCGGGCTCCGTCATCATGGGCATGGTCCGAAGGACTTTATGGAGCTCTCGAAGATCCTCTTTCTTCTTCCCTCCCACGGTGCCAGCAGAAACCGTTATCCCGTCGATCCCTTCTTCTTGAGCCACAAGGGCGATCTCCGTCATCTTCTCAATGTCCAATCCTCCCTCGATGTATTCGTCACCGCTCACCTTGATCGTCAAAGGAAACTTCGCCCCGAGACGATCCTTGATGCCCCGGACGACCTCTCGGAGAAACCGCGTCCGGCCTTTGAGGTCACCTCCATACGCATCGCTTCGACGGTTCGTCAGGGGAGAGAAAAAGCCCGGGATCAGGTATCCGTGGGCACAATGGATATCGACTCCGTCAAACCCTGCTTTTTGGGCCCTTTCCGCTGCAACCACATGGGCCTCAACGAGGCGCTGAATTTCGTCCCGGGAAAGGGCACGGGGCATCTCGGCGCCCGGATAAGCGGGCAGGGCGCTTGGCGCTACGGGCTGAAGTCCTGTTACCTTTGAGGAGGCCCTTGCCCCGGCATGGTGGATCTGAATGAAGATCTTCACCCCCTCCTTGAGCTCATGGACCTCGTCTGTGAGCTCTCGGAGAGCCTCTGCGTGACGATCCGATGAAAGCCCGAGTTGGTTACGGTAACCACGGCCTTCGGAGGTAAAAAAAGTCCCTTCCATAAAGATCACCCCAACGCCTCCCCGAGCCCGCTCGAGATAATAACGGATGAGACGTTCCGTGGCAAAACCCTCTTGCGTGGCGTAGTTCATGGTCATCTGGGCCATGGCGAGACGATTCTTGAGGGTGATCGCTCCCAGACGGATCGGTTGAAAAAGGGTTGGGTATCTCATGACCGCTCTCCTCGCAATGAACTCCATGCTTCCCTGCTTCAAAATCCATACGTTAGACGGTATCGCCAAACAGAACGCCGTGGCGAAATCCCAAATGGGGCGGAAGATGACGCCGAAACGAACCACGACAAAGACAAGGGGCTCGAGACTTCAGTGGAAACTCGTCCCCCTTCTTCATCCGGCTCAAGAGATAGCCGGCCTCAGAGACGTCGCCGATCAGGATAAACCCGATCAAACGGTCCCCCTTTATAACCTTCTTCCGGTAGACGTCTCCCTCTTCTTCCGAAACGATCTCGACTCCGTCGGGTTCGTCATAGAAGGCCGAACCGGCTGCCATCACTTGAAGCCCAAAGAGGTTCAGGGCGTTGAGGGCGAAATTGTGGACCAAGTGGAGGTTGCCTCCTGCCATATTCGTACCCGCAACGATCCCCTGACGGGTGGCTGCGGGCCACGTGGCATTGTGGATGGGTTCTCCGGTAATCGAGTCGAGGGTGATCGTAACATCTCCCGCTCCGTAGACGTCCGGGAGGTTCGTCCTCATCCTTTCATCCACCAGGATGCCCCCCCTTAGCCCGATCCCCGAACCCTCGAGCCACTGGACGTTAGGCTTGACTCCCACGGCCTGAACGAGACGCTGGCAATGAAACAGACGGCCATCCTTGGTCTGGACCCCTGAGACCCAACCCCTTTCGCTCAGAACCTCCTTTGCTTCGACCCCCGTTTCGACCGTGATCCCATGGCCGCGGAGTTTCTTCTCAATCAGGTCTGAGGCCTTTTGATCGAGCATGCGAAAGGCGAGCTTTCTCTCTTTCTCAAGGACCGAAACCTCCAGGCCCCGCTCCTTCAGATGGCACGCGAGCTTGAGGCCGATAAACCCGCCTCCGATGATCACGATCCTTTTCACTCCATCGCTCCCTTCCCCTTCCAGAAGGGTCTCTGCATCGCGTAACGTCCGGAACGAGGTGACGCCCTTCGCGTCGATTCCCGAGAGCCGGAGGCTGATCGGGACCGCTCCCGTAGCGATCAAGAGGCGATCGTAACCGAGGTCGCCTCCCTTGTCCAGAACCAGTTTCTTCGAGGCCGGCTGTAACGAAGCTCCACGAGAGTCGACCCGAAGATCGATCTTCATCCTTTCAGACCAAGAAGGATCCCGAAAGAAAAGCCTTTCGAACCCGTAACCTCCAGCCATCCAATAGCTCAGCATCACGGGCGAGTGGGCCCCATGGGGGTCGGCCGTGACCAGGGTGATCCGGCTTTCCTGATCCCTTTTCCGGATGGCCTCGACGGCAAAGACGGCTGCGGGCCCGCTTCCGACGACCACAAAGTCCATGCTAACCTTTCTCCCCCCCGAAATCCTCCACACCCTCATCCTGCCAAAGAGTTCGATAGGTGCCGCCAAGGCTTTCCTTGAGCTTTTTGGCGAAGAAGTCTTCGACCTGGGCACTCCCATGGATGGGAAGGGGAGAAAATGAAACGACCGAACATCCCAGGGCCAGAGCACTGAGAACGGCATTGACCCGTCTTGACGAAACCAGAATAAGGGGGTGAATGTCCGTAATCGATATCCCCCACTTCGAAAAAAGTTCCCTTCCAAGTTCGAAAAGGGACTGCCCGTCTTCGATCGAAAGGACGGAAATTCCTCCTTGCCGGCTCCTCAAAAATCTTTCCCTCTGTGTCCTCGAAGAAGCGGAGAGGGAAGGAGTTTGAGCCATCTCGAGGTCGGTCCAATCGATCGTCAAGGGACTCGGCTTAGCGGGAAGCCTTCCGATCTTTTGGGAAAGGCTCGGAGCCCTCAGGCCCCCCTCTCCTTTCTCTCCCTCCTCGGTGATCTTTTGATAAAGGTCCTGGCAAAGATGGGCTACGAGAGAAAGCTGAAGGGTTTGGTCCAGAAGTTTTTCGACCTCTGTGGAACTCTCCTGAGAGGCCTCCACGGCATCGAAAAGGAGATCCATAAGCGATCGAGGAGGAAAACCTTCCTCTCCGAATACCCCCTGAAGGGTGGGAAAGATCTTCTCCGGAAAAAGAGAGGAAGAGAGAGTCGAACCTTCTCCAGGGGCCAGAGAAAGGAGTTTCCTTGTTTCTTCCACGAGGGACGAGACCTCGCCGAGGGACCCTTTCTTCGTCAGGATCCCCCTCAATTTGCCCATGCCGTCAAGGGCCTCCCGGAGCGAGAGAGCGAGGAGGTTTTCTGCTGCCATCCGATCCCGATCTCTGTCGCAAAGGCTCTTCGCCTGAGCCCCTTCAAAAAAAGGCGTCAAACGACAAGGACCAAGCAGACAGGCGGAACAACAGAGGCCGAGGAGCCCATACCCGCAAGGGACCCTGTTCGGTGCTCTTTTCTCATCCCCTGTCATGGGCCCTCCCGAACTGCCGTGCAAAAACCCTTTTCTTCTCCGTAGCCATGCTCTCGGAGGATTGAAAGAGGAGGGCGCCGCTTTGGCAGGCCTCCACGCAGGCGGGTTCCTCCAGATCGGAGCAAAGATCGCATTTCGTCATCTTTTCTTCATCAGCCTCGTAAGAGAGGGCGCCGAAAGGGCAAACCAGAAGACAGGAGCCGCAACCGATGCAGGTTTCCCTCCGGTGAATGACCTCTCGATGGCCCTCCTCTCGGATCAGGCTGCCCGTAACACAGGCTTCCACACAGGGAGCGGAAAGGCAATGCTGGCATCTTGTGGCCCAGGGGGTGTTTCGGCTCACCTCCACCCGGATCCTTTGCCCCGGTCTCTTCTCCCTTGGAAGCCTCCTCACGTCCGAGATCCCGAGGCTTCGGAGTTGGCAGGCCAACACGCAGCTCTGGCAAAGAAGACAGCGCTCGGGTCGGAAGAAAATCCTTCGATCCATAAAAGGTCCTTCGCTTCTCCTATCTCAACCCACGAAGGCTCCCTTCCCTAAGGAAGCCCCAATGCCTTGAGTTTCTCCGGCGTGGGAACCCCTGTTTTCTTATCCCAGCCCCGTGCCTCATAATATTCGTCGAGGAGAAGATCGTAATCCTCCCGGCGAAGTTTCGATCCCTTCCCTGGACCATCGGGCATGGCTTCCTGAAAGAAGCGATCGGGCGGGTAATCGGACTCTCGACCAAACCCCTCGCGCAGGTTGAAAAGCTTCTCCACATTGTAGACCCGTTCTCCGCATTCATAGAGGCCTTGACCTGTCATGGGAAGGCCGGTGGCCGCGGTATAAAGTTCGTTCGCGATCTCAAGGCCCCGTTTGATGAGCATCGGGAAGCTTCGCGACCGATACCAGGCAAAAACACAGAGCCCCAGCAGGTTCGCGACGGTGATCCAATTTTCACTCCACGCCACCATCTTCCCTTTCCCCTCGAGGGCTTTGAGATCGCTCACCGCAGCCGTTCCGAAAAAGGCCTGGGCTTCTTCAGGCTTGATGAACTCGTCGATATAGGGAAAGCCTCTCAGGTGGCAAGACCCTCTCGTGGCGACCGCGTAGGTCAGAGCCCGAGTTGGAAGACTCCGGGGGTCGCTCGCATCGACCTCCAAGCCCTTCACGTGGATGGCGTAATAGGGAGCGTTCAGACGCTCACCCATGATCTTCGTTCCCTCGGCAAGAAGGTCTCCGAAGCCCTGACGATAAGGGATCTTTTCGATGAAGTGAAGAAGGGCCTCGCCGTTTCCGAAGACAAGCTCCACACCGTCGACCTGATCCTTCTTGAGTATGCCCCGTTCGTAGAGCTCCATGGCCATGGCGATCGAGGAGCCCGCGGTCTGTTCGTCGATCCCATATTCGTCGCAGAGGTGGTGGGCACGAAGGATGACCGCCGGATCGGTGATGTAAGGCTTGGCTCCCAGGGGGTTGATCGTATCGTATTCAGGCCCTTTGGTATAGATGGGAGCAAAAGGACCTTCCTTGATGGCCGAATATCTCCGACAGCGGACCACGCAGCCCATGCAGCCCATCACCTTGAGAAGAAACTTTTCGCGAAAGGCCTCCCCGCTGATATTTCGCCACTCGTCGATCGTCGCCCGCTGGAAGTTCTTGGCACCCCAGATGCCGAGCCTCTGGCGATGCTCGACAAGATTGGGGGTCCCCAATCTCCGCAATACCTCGGTCCAGACCTCTCCGGAGAGGGTTTCGCGGTAGGCATCGATCCCTTCCTTGAACCGCTTTGGATCGGCAATGCGTACATCCATCGAGCCCCGAACGGCAACGGCTTTCAGGTTCTTCGAACCCATGACCGCTCCGACACCCGTTCGTCCGTTCACGCCCTCTTCATCCGTGACCACGCACGCATAGCGGACCCGATTCTCCCCCCCAGGCCCAATCGCACAGATATGGATGTCCTCGTCTCCGATCTCTTCTTTGAGAAGCTCGCTTGTCTCGTGGATCTTTCGCCCCCAAAGACGTTTGGCAGAGCGAAGCTCGGCCTTTCCATCCTCGACCCAGAGGTAAACGGGCTCGGGAGACCTTCCCTTAAACACGATGGCATCGAAACCAGCATACTTGAGCTCGGGTGCGAAATAGCCTCCCGAGCTCGCATCCCCAATGCCCCCTGTCATAGGCGATTTGGCCGCGACCATCAGCCGGCTGGCCGAAGGGGCCGGCGTTCCGCTTAGCGGGCCGGCCGCCAGAATCAGGACATTCTCAGGTGAAAAAGGATCGAGATGGGGTGGGAGCTCTTCCCATAGGATCCTCGAACTGAATCCTCTGCCGCCAATGTACTTTAGGGCCAACTGCCGTGTAAGGGATTTCTTTGTCACAGAACGATCCGAAAGGTTCACGTAAAGAATCTGCCCTGCATAGCCTCCAGCAAAGATGCTCATCTCGACTCTCCTACGCTCTGCAAGAACTTCGCGAATCCCCTCATGCGGTATCGGGCCAGTTGGCCTGCATCCGTGAGCTTCAACACCTTGGCCGGACAGTAGACGACACACTGGGGGTCGCCATCGCACAGATCGCATTTCGACGCCACACCCGTGACCGGATCGAGGGTGATCGCTCCGACAGGACAAACGTTCACGCACATGGCACACCCGATGCAGACCGCTTCGTTGACTTTGACCATCCCATCGGCCTCGGTGCGGCGCAAGGCGCCCGTTGGACAGATGTTGAGGCACGGAGGATCCTCGCAGTTGAGGCAGGTGACGGGAATATCCTCGCCTTTCCCCAATGAAACGACCTTGATCCGGGCCCTTCTGGGGTTTCCCACCTGGTGGTGATGGAAAGCACAGATCAATTCGCACGTCCGGCACCGACTGCAGATGCTCTCCGGATCCTCGCGATTTTCAAAATACCCGATTCTCTGCTTGGGCATGTCATCCTCCCGATACAAAGTACAAAAGGCTGATCCGATCTCCGTCCCGCAACAAGACATCCTTACCATTCAGCTCCACACCGGTCAACGTCCGATCGTTCACCATCACCATCAGCCCTGGCAAAATCTCCTCTTTCCCTTTCCCGAAAAGAAGCCTCTCCCCTTCGCTCCCCCCTTTGGACGCCAGATGGCGAAGGAGGTTCCGAAGACTCGCCTTCTCGTCCGGAATCTCCAGGGTGAAAGACCGGCTGGGAAAAGCCTTATGGAAGGCCGGGCTTAAATCGATCTCGACCCTTACGGCCATCGCCTCTTTCTCCGGCAGTTGAGGAAGGTTTCGCCCAACTCAAATCCTAATCAAGTTGTATACGATCTCACGGAAAAAAGCAAAATATTTGTAGAACGGGGTGAGGTTTTTGTCAAGGGAGGACTTACCCGGGGAAGCGTCTTTGTTCTTTTGGGAGGACCTCTCCGCCTAAGGCTGCAAGTCAGGTCCTTTGCGCCTTTTGCATTAGGGAAGCCGGCGAGACGTGCCGTGGAAATCCAACGAGAACCTGTCAAGGGAAAGAGGATTTCGGCGAGCGAGAAAAAGGTAGCCCCCTTGACAAAAAAATTTTTTTGTATACAATTCGGTTGAAAAGGATATCCTGCTTTATGCGATCTCATCCCACGATCGACCACATCTGTTCGGAGCTTCGGCAAGAGATCATCAACCGGCTAATCCCTCCCGGGGCCAAACTCTCCGAGAGCCTTCTCTCGAAAAGGTGGAAGGTAAGCCGCACCCCGATTCGGGAGGTCCTTCGGCGTCTGGAAGCCGAAGGCCTTGTCAGCTCGTCCCGCTACCGTGGATTTGTCGTCAATTCCATTTCCATCGAAGACATCGAGCAGATCTACACGATCAAGATGTCTCTCGAAGGACTGGCGGGACGATTGGCCGCTCCTATTCTCCTAAAAGATCCCGCGAAGCTCAAAAAACTCCAGAGCCTTTGGAAGGAGATGGCCGCCCTTTCTAAGAAAGGCGACGTAGAGGGTTACGGAAGGCGAAACATTGAATTTCATCTCACCATCTGGTACGAGTGCGGAAACCCCTGGCTCATCCGAATCCTCGATCATCTGAGCTCCCAGTTGAACCGGTTTATTGTGAATGCCCTCCATGTGCCGGGACGAATGGAGCGGTCCGTCAAGGAACATCAGAAGATCGTTGAGGCCTTCAAAGCGGGAAATGCGAGGGCCGTTGAAAAAGCCCTGGCCCATCACTTCAAGAAGGCCTCCGAAGACCTGAAGAAGGAGATCATCCGCATGTCCTGAGGGAGGGTTTTGTCATCTTCCCCAAGAGAACAATTACCAAAAGGAGGAGGTTTTTACGATGAAAGTTGCCGAGACGTTTGCACGATTTGTCGCCCACACGGAGTTTCACGATGTCGACCCGAGCGTCGTCGATTATGTGAAGATGCTGACCCTCAAGCAGGTGATGGGCATGGTCGTGGGGTCCACGGCCCCCACGGCCAAGAAAGTGATCCGCTATGTCATGGAGAATCCCGGAAGGCCCGAATGCGGTGTCTACGGCTGCGGGTTTCGTGCCGATGCTGCACAGGCAGCCCTGGCCAATGGGTTCTTCGGTCATGCTTCCGAGTTCGAGGATGACCAGTTTCCGGGAGGTGGGATCAGCGACGTGACCACGTGGCCGGCCCTTCTGACCTTTGCCGAGAAGTGCAAGCTTTCGGGCAAAGAGGTGATCGTTGCCCTTTACGTGGGACAGGAGATGCAGAACCGCATTGCCATGTACGCCGCGGTCGGAACCGATGAAATCGGCATCTGCAACCTGCCTTTTATCGGTATATACGGAGCCACGGCCAGTTGTGCCAAGGCCCTCGAACTCACCGAGGAACAGACCAAAATGGCCTTCGGCCTCGCCATGGTTCAGGGATTGGGCTACATCCATACTTGGGGCACGGACGCCCATTTCTGGGAATCGGCTACGGTTTGCCGTAACGCCGTAGTCAACGCCATTTTGGCCAAGAACGGAGCGACGAGCAACCCCGTGATTGAGAAATGCCTCGATATGCTCACGGGAAGCAAGAACAAGATCGACTTTGACAAGATGATCGAAGGTCTGGGCAAGCCGCCGTTCTACACCAACAACACGTGGATCAAGAAATGGGGTTTCTGCTTCTTCACCCATAACTTCGTCGATGTCTTGGCTGATGTGATGAAGAACAATAAGCTTCGGTATGAAGACATCGAGGAGGTCGTCCTTCATTTCGATGAATTGAGAAAGGTGGTCGACCGACCCGATCCAAAGAATGCAGAGGACAGCCGTTTCAGCACGCAACACATTCTCGCCTATCAGATGATCTACGGCGAATGCAACCTGAAGACCTGCACCGAGGAGGCGGTCAAAGATCCCAAACTCGCTGAGGCCCGAAAAAAGATCAAGGTGGTCTACCATCCCGAATATGGAAAACGGTACATGACCGGAGAGGGACGCATCGATGTGAAGGTGAAGGGCGGAAAGATCTACACGGGAGCCATGGATCAGCCCTACGGAGGACCCAAATATCCCTTGACGATGGATCAGGTCGTCCAGATCTACCGGAAATACCTGAAGGGCATCCTCCCGGAAGCTCAGATCGAACGGACCAAAGACATCATCCTGAACCTCGAAAACGAACCGGATATCAAAGAGCTCGCAGACCTCTGCACCTTTCGACATCTGGCCAAATAAGGGGCCAAATGGGAGGGGGGCCCGGTTGCCGCGGCCCCCGGTCAGAAACGAGGAGAAAGAGGCGATGAAAACCGGAAAAGCTGCGGTGATGGTGGGCTTCAACAAGCCTTTTGAGATTCGAAACTACCCTGTCCCCGAAAGCCTTGAACCAGGAGCGGTTCTTGTCAAAATGGTCATGGCTGGCATTTGTGGAACGGATGTGCACACGTGGCTGGGTCATACGGGAGGTAAGGTGCTCCAGTTTCCGGTGATCCTGGGCCATGAAAACGTAGGAGAGATCGTCGAGACGGGCGGTGAGGTGAAGGACTGGAACGGTGTGGTTCTGAAAAAGGGAGACCGCATCACATGGCCGACCACGATCGGCACCTACTGCTATCAGTGCTTCAATTGCACAGTGGCTGGAATTCCCAATAAATGCCTTCAGCGAAAAACCTATGGGGCGGGCATCAGTTCAGAACAACCGCCCCATTTTTTTGGAGGATGGGCCGAGTACTGCTATCTCTACCCTCGGACCTCTCTGTTTCGACTGCCCGATGGACTTCCTCCTGAGGCTTTGGTCGCTTCGGGCTGTGCTGCGCCCACGATGGTTCACGCTTCTGAAAAAGCGGATATTCACGTAGGCGATACCGTCGTCATTCAGGGAAGTGGAGCCGTGGGGCTTTTCGGAGCCATCGTCGCCCGTGAGAACGGCGCAGGGAAGGTGATCGTTGTGGGCGGTCCAAAAGAGCGACTCGAACTCGCAAGAAAATGGGGAGCCGATACGACCATCGATATTTCAGAGCTGAAAGACCCCCGAGATCGGATTCAACGGGTCAAAGAGGAGAGCCTCTCAACATATGGGGCCGATGTCGTCTTCGAGTGCAGCGGCATTCCTGCTGCCTTTGCCGAGGGCGTTCAGTACGCCCGGGACGGAGGCCGCTATGTGGTGGTGGGCCAGTTCATGGACGCGGGCCCGTCCGAATCCTTTCACCCCTTCTGGATCACCTTCAAGGAGCTGACCGTCAAAGGTTCCTACTCGTGGGAACCTAAACACACAGGGAGGGCGGTGGCTCTCATCGATCGGGTGAAAGAAAAGTATCCGCTAAAGGATATCGTCACCCATCGATATCCTTTGGAACAGACGACAGAGGCTCTTCAGGCTGTAAGGGATTGGAAAACGATCAAGGCCGTCCTGGTTCCGTAATGGACTTGGAGAATGGGCTTCGAACAGGGTTTGAAATCGTTCGGAAACATGGTAGAGTGGAAGCTAACAGCGGCTCAACGAAAAAAGGAAGTTACCGGGACGCCCATTATAATCTGGGCAGAAGGATGGCAAAGGGAGTGATGAGCCTTTCTCTC
>Ga0078972_1010656_pt1 | contig 16988 bp, 19 predicted proteins | sample YelNatPaOPGAMG01_FD_67568 | JGI IMG/M metagenome (GOLD analysis project Ga0078972, IMG submission 67568) | Hot spring thermophilic microbial communities from Obsidian Pool, Yellowstone National Park, USA - OP-RAMG-01 (SPADES assembly) (version 2) | ecosystem: Environmental > Aquatic > Thermal...
TAAGTTTCAAAGAAACTTTTGGGGAAGATAAAGTGCCCAAGAGAGGACTTATCATAACAGCTTCCCTCTTCTTATTACTGATCCCTTCTTTTTTGTCCGCAGAATGTATTAAAATCTACGACAAAAAGAGGATAATCGAATATATGACCGAAACTGGAATTTAAAGATGCATATTTCAAAAGCCGATAAGATTTATGATAAGGGCTGGTGGCTGAAAGGGAGGATTAGATAAGATCAACTTTCCTTTGATGGTCTAAAAGATTTTTGAATTTTTTTTCTAAAATAACAATTTTTTTATTTGATGTTTAATTATCTGGCCCATTTTAACCTTACGAGATTTAAATTTACCTTAAAGGTAACTGAACCTCTTAGCTTGCCTGAATATAAAGGAGCTGTATTCCGGGGCGGATTTGGCTATGCTTTTAAAAAAGTTGTCTGCATTACCAGAAATAGTGATTGTTATTCCTGTTTATTAAAAGAAAAATGTGTTTATGCCTATATTTTTGAGACTCCGCCTCCTTCTGATTCCCGCCTTATGCGTAAGTATCCTTCTGCCCCGCATCCCTTTGTGCTCACCCCACCTTTAGAAGATGATCGAACTTACGAGCCTGGAGAGCTGATTACATTTGAGTTAACCATCATCGGTAAAGCTATAGATTTTCTTCCTTACTTTATTTATACCTTTGAGGAATTGGGCAGAATGGGTTTAGGAAAAAAGCGAGGAAAATTTAGCCTGGAGGATGTTCAAGTTATAGACCAAAATTCAAAGGGAAAGGTAATTTATAGCGGTAAAGATAAAATATTACATTCTGTCCCGAAAGAAGCCAGTTTTTTGAAGATTAACCCTCCAATCCAAGGAATCCGCACCATCCAATTAATCTTTTTAACTCCCACTCGTTTAAGGTTTAATGGGGATCTTACCTCTGATTTAGAATTTCACATTCTTTTTCGTAACCTTCTGCGGCGTATTTCCCTCCTTTCTTATTTCCATTGCGGAGTTGAGTTAGCCGTTAATTTTCGAGAGCTAATTAAGGAAGCAGAAAAAATCCAGACTAAAAAAAGGAATCTCCGTTGGTATGACTGGGAAAGGTTTTCTACCAGGCAGCAGACAAAGATGAAGCTTGGGGGGTTTTTAGGGGAAATAGCTTTTCTCGGAGATCTTGAACCATTCTGGCCTTATTTGGTTTTAGGCGAATTTGTCCATGTAGGTAAAGGTTCCAGCTTTGGTTTGGGTAAGTATGAGATTTTGAAGATTAACCTTAAAGATTGAAACCTTGCCGAAACGTTGTAATTGTGGAAATAACTCTTTTTTTGCATTAACCTAAATTTAAAGTTTAGAAGCATGGAGACAAAGCGTTACCGAGAAATCCTTATTTTTGTTGCTGGTACTACTCCGCAGATTATTACCGAGACTCTCTATGGGCTAATGGTTATTGAGCAACCGCCAGTTATCCCTGATGAAATTTATGTGTTAACCACGGCAGCTGGGCAAAAGAAGATTGATGAAGAATTATTCAAGAAGGGGCGGCTTGGGGCTTTACAAAAAGAATATGGCCTTCCGGAAATTGCTTTTGATAAAGATAAGCTCATCGTCCTTCGGGATTTTAAGGGGCAACCTTTGGAAGATATTCGGGAGGCAGAAGATAATGAGGCAGTCGGGGACCTGATCGCTGACTTTATCAGAAAGAAGGCCGGGGACCCAGCCTCCCGCCTCCATTGCTCACTGGCTGGAGGAAGAAAAACTATGTCTTTTTATTTAGGTTCAGCTTTACAGCTCTTTGGGCGCCCCTGGGATAAACTTTATCATGTGCTGGTGAGTCCAGAGTTTGAAGCTCATCCTGAATTCTTTTATAAGCCAAAAAGGAATCAGATTTTAGACGTAAAGGATGGCCGAGGGAATACTATAAGAAAGCTGAATACTAAGGAAGCGCGAATTTCTTTAGCGGAGATTCCCTTTTTGAGCTTAAGGAATAAATTATCGTTGAATGGGCGGAGTTATCGGGAGCTTATTGCTGAGAGTCAACGGGAAATAAATTCAGCTACTGTGCCGCTTCCTTTGAAGGTGAACTTAAAGGATCGTTTGCTAGAGATTGGTTCAGAATCTATCGAAATCGTGCCTATGCAGCTTTTGATCTATGTAGCTTTTTTGCGTGAGAAAGTAAATCGTTGTCGTTATCCTGAACGGGATGTTTGTTCAGATTGCACAGATTGTTTTCCGGCTCTTGTTGATCTATCCAGTAAACAGGCTTTGGAGGAGATGGCGGCGGATTATCGGAGAATTTATGGGGAGAAGTCGAGTCGGGTAGAAGAATTTTTACGCAAATGGAAAGAAGGTCTGGAAATAGAAGCTTTTCGGCAGCAGATTAGCAAGATAAACCGTACTTTGAAAGAGGGCTTGCCCGACGAAACCCTGCTCCCCTTTTATATTGTTACGTCAGTTGGTAAATACGGGAGTAAAAGGTATGGGGTGAGGTTAGAGAAAAGGAAAATTAAAATAGAATCTTAAATTTGGAATTCTTTTTTAAGAGGTTAAGACATGGTTAGTCCAAAAATAATCTGTCCGTATTGTCATAAAGAAATTCCTCTTTCAGAAGCGATTACCCATTCCATCCGCGAGGAAATTCAAAAGGAGTTTGAAAAAGATATAAAGAAGAAGGAAGAGGAGCTGGTCCAAAAAGAAAATCTGCTTTCAACGAAAGAAAAGGCTATCCAAGAAGAAATTGCAAAAAAATTGGCTCTGGAGAGGGTAAAAATAGAAGAGGAAACAAAAAAGCGTTTAGAAGAGTCTATGTACCTTCGGATAAAAGACCTGCAAGAGGAATTAAAGCAAAAAGAAGAAAAGTTAGAGGAGATGCGTAAGACGGAGCTTCAGCTTAGAAAAGAAAGGAGAGAGCTGGAAGATCGGCAAAAATCTCTTGAGCTTGAAATTGCGCGTCGATTAGATGAGGAGCGAGAGAAGATCAGGCAAGAGGCTGAAAGCCGAATCGCTGAGGAACATAGATTAAAAGACCTTGAGAAGGATAAGAAAATTAATGATCTTTTGAAAGATATTGAGGAACTTAAAAGAAGGGCTGAACAAGGTCCAATTCAGCTAAGAGGAGAAGTTTTAGAACTCGAGCTCGAAGATCTTCTAAAGGCTCATTTTCCGACTGATCAAATTGAACCTGTATCTAAAGGGAAGAGAGGTGCAGATGTGCTCCAAAAGGTTTATAGTCCAATGGGGCAGTTTTGTGGAACGATTATCTGGGAAGCTAAAAGGACTAAAAATTGGAGTGATGGATGGATTGATAAATTAAAAGAGGATCAGAGAGAGGCCAAAGCTGAAATTGCGGTAATTGTAACGACGGCCATGCCAAAAGATGTTAGTAATTTTCAATTAATAGATGGCATCTGGGTTACGGAATATCCACTTGCTCCTTGTCTGGCAATGGCTTTAAGGATAAATCTTATCCAAGTTGCCCAGGAAAAGAGATCGGCTGTAGGGAAACATGAAAAAATGGAGGCTTTGTATAGTTATTTCTCAGGGACTGAATTCGGCCAAAAAGTCGAGGCGATTATTAAGGCTTTTATATCAATGAAAAATGATCTGGAGAGTGAAAAGGCGGCAATGTACAAAATTTGGGCAAAAAGAGAGAAACAAATCGAGCGAGTTATTACTAATATTACGCAAATGTATGGCGATATGCAGGGAATTATCGGAGCTTCAATTCCTGAAATTAAGAGCTTGGAATTAAAGTCTTTAATAGAACCTGGAGAAGCATAATTTTAAATATGGAATTTTAAATTTTGCATTAGTGTTTTAAACATTAGGAGGCTTTATGACCTTCAACGAAAAAGAATTTCATGCGGTGGTTTTAGGGGCACTTCTTCACGATATTGGGAAATTTGTACAACGCGCTCAAAAGGAACCAAGAAAACAAGATCATTCCCACTGGGGGGAAGAATGGTTTCAAGATAAACTGGCCCAGAAGATAAGCTCTATTTTTAGCGAAAGAGAAAAGGAAATAATTAGGTCGGCGATATCTAATCATCATTATCATGCCGACTATATCTCTTTAGCTGACGCCGTTTCTGCCGGCATGGATAGGGTTGCCATAGATTTAGAAAGAGAAGAAAAAGGTGACCCATTTACGGATCGCCTTATTTCTATTTTTTCCAAAATATGGATTAAATCCAAACCAGCAATTGAGAAATTTAGCTGCATTGCTCCATTAGGGAGTGAAAATCTTAAAGAAATATTTCCTATAGAAGAAAAGAAATGCTCCACGGAAGATTATGCCAAATTACTAAAAAAATTTAATGAAGAAATCGATTCGGCAAATTTTAATCATATTTCCGCTGCAAATCTGGTAAATTTCTTTTTCTTTTTGCTCTGGAAATATTGTTGGTGCATCCCGAGTGCCGCTTATGAAGATGAGCCTGATATTCCCTTATTTGACCACTTAAAGACAGCGGCTGCTATTGCTGGTTGTTTATACCTTTATCGTCAGGAAAATCCTGAAATGAGTTTGGATGTGTCCAAAAAGTTTTTATGCTTAATTGGGGGTGATATTTCTGGTATTCAATCATTTATTTTTGATGTTCTTACTCAGCAAGGTAAGGTTGCCAAAAGGCTGCGAGCGAGGTCATTTTATATTCAGCTTATTTCGGAAGTAGCAACTCATAAAATTCTTCATGCCTTTAATTTACCTTTTTGTAATGTTATTTTCTCTGCCGGCGGTAATTTTTATATTCTTGCTCCTAATCTAAAGGAAGGGGCCATTTTAATTAATAATTTGCAGAAAGAGTTTGATGAATGGGCGTTAAACCAAATAAACGCGGAATTGTCAGTATCAATAGCCATAAACGAGATTTCAGGCCAAGACCTACACAATTTTTCTGATGTATTAGAAGAAACTAAATATAAGCTTAATGAAACGAAAAATAGACCCATCTTTTTAGCACTGACGCAAAAAGGAAGATGGCTGCCTCATAAATTTATACGACCAGAGGTTATTGAGGGGGATGAGAAGGCTTGCAATGGTTGTCATAAATATCCAATAGCGGAGGTGACCCCAGAAGGTGAAGCTTATTGTATAAGGTGCTTTAGAGATATCCAAGTTGGTAGATTACTTCCTAAATCTAAGTATATTGCTTTTTATAAAAACAATTTAGAAGGATTTGAAGTTTTCGATTATTCTTTTAAATTAGCGGAAGAAAAAGAGATGTCCATCGGATCAAAAGAAAGACCCTATCTCTTATTATGCTTAAATGAAACTAGAGTAGGATTACCTTTAATAGGCTTTAAACATTTTGCAAATCATATCCCCACAAAAAATGATATTCCATCAGAGATGGTCGAGGAGGGTCAGCCTGTAACGCTTGAAGATATTGCCAAAGAGGCAAATGGCGATAAATTAATTGGTTATATTAAAGGTGATGTAGATAACATGGGTTTAATAATTCGGGAAGGATTTAAAAATACAAAAATGACCATTTCACGTTTTGCTACCTTTTCCAGACTTCTGGAGGCATTTTTTGCTGGCCATTTGCAAGTTAAGATGGAGGATTGTTTTAAAGAAATTTACACTGTTTTTTCGGGAGGTGATGATTTTTTCGTAATAGGTCCCTGGGATAAGGCCATCAAATTTGTTAAAGGGGTTAGGGGTGATTTTTCCCAATTTTGTGCAAATAATTCAGACTTTACGTTTTCGACTGGGGTATTCTTAGCAAAATCTCATGAACCTATTTCATTTTGTGCCGAAATGGTTGAAAAAAACCTTAAAAAATCTAAAAGAAAGGAGGTAAAAGATAAGATAACCTTGTTCAGTCAAACGGTTAGTTGGCGTGAGTTGGATGAAATATTAAATGAAGCAAATAAAATAATTGATTGGTTAAAAAAACAGCCCCCAATTATCACAAGAGCTTTTGCTCATAATTTAAGGAAGTATGGCGAAATGGCGTATGAATCTCAGATTTTTGCTGCTTCCGCAGAAGTAAAGACGAAATTCTTAAGGTTTGTACCATTACTTGTTTATGACACGAAAAGGAACTTAACAAAGAGAGAACAAGAAGAAGCGGTTACGTGGGTTGAGGGATTTATTCCGTCTGTTGGTAAACCGCATGGAGCCGAAAGCTTGAAATTTCTAAGAACAATAATGGATTATGTTTTAACCTATACAAGGAGTTAAATTATGAAAAAAGAGATAGAGGCTTATAAAAAGGTGTCGGATTTAGGGCTTCCAAATGGTTATCTAGTTAGCGGCTATTTTGATCAAAAAGGGAATGTAAATGAAAATTTTATTACTTTTTGGGCGGAAGATATAGCTAAAAAATTAGGGCAGTCCAGTCCTGACATGAAGAAGCATCAATTAAGGAAATTTTTTAACCACGTCAAGTCGTTAGAGCGAAGATTATATTTAAGTGATTTTGAAAAAATCAATAAAGACTTGAAAATGCTCCTTTCATACGCGACAAGTGCAGCTTTTGCCAGTCCTCCAAAAATTCCAAGATTATTTGAGGAATTTATAAAGAGAAATTTGGCATCTATAAAAGATTCAAAAACCTTTCTTGCTTTTGTGCAACATTTTGAAGCCATTGTTGGCTTTAGTGAAAAATATCTAAAGAAAAATTAGGAGGTGTTATTATGCAATTACAAAAACACATAGTGATTACTGGCGCGATAAAATGTGAGACGGGTTTGCATATTGGTGGTTCCGCAGAAGAAATTGAGATTGGAGGAGTTGATCTTCCCGTTATTAAACATCCGATAACCAAAGAACCATATATTCCGGGCTCATCTTTAAAAGGGAAAATGCGGTCAGAATTAGAAAAAAAATATAATAAGACAAAAAATGGTGAACCTTGTGGTTGTGGTAGTGAAGAATGTCCAGTTTGCAAAGTATTTGGCCCTCATAAAAATACTAAGCATTCCCTTGGTCCTACCAGGATTCTTGTCAGAGATTGTCCGTTAAGTATGGAAACTCGTAATGAATACAATTATTTGATTAAGGAAAAAGGGCTTGATTATATTGAAAAGAAAACAGAAAACATTATTGACAGAATGAGAGGAACTGCATCTCACCCGAGGACACAAGAAAGGGTCCCTGCTGGAGCAAAATTTGATTTGGAAATTACCTTACAAATTTTTGACACCGATAATGAAGAAAAATTAAAAAAGATAGTTAAAGAAGGCTTAGAGTTAGTGCAAAAAAGCTATTTAGGTGGTTCGGGTAGTCGGGGTTATGGCAAGGTTAAATTTTATGACATAAAAATTGATGGCCAACCATGGAAGGAGTTCGACTTAACATGAAGACGCTTCAAATAAAATTAAAATGTGAAGGTAATTTCCTAACTCCTTTCCAAGCCGATACAATTTTTGGTCATTTATGCTGGGCAGTCGCTCATAAAGAAGGAGAAAAAGGGATAGAGGGTTTTTTAAATCCCTTCAAACAAGGGAATCCTCCTTTTATTATTTCGGATGGGTTTCCAGAGGGGTTATTACCTAAACCTATAGCAGGAGATTATTTCTTTGGTAATCCAGAAGAAAGAAAAGAATGGAAAAAAATCGAATTTCTTAGTTTTAATGATTTCAATTTGATTAGGAATGGAGAAAAATGTAGCTTTAAGGGTCAGGATAGCTTAATAAAAACTTCTTCTGTTGCTCATAATACAGTAAATCGCTTAACCAATACAACTCTTGAAGAAGGGGGGGTCTATACTTTAAAGGAAATGAATTTTTCAAGTATTGCAATTTACGTGAAAAGCATATCGGAAGAATGGAATAATCGGATTGTAGATCTATTTAAAGAGCTATCTAAATCCGGCTTTGGCAGGAAAAAGTCTATTGGCAAGGGGCAGTTTTCAGTTGCCGAGGTTAGAGATTTCGAGTTTCCGAGCATTGCCGGACCAAATGGCTTTGTTACCCTTTCTAATTTTTGTCCTGCAGAAGATGACCCCACTGAAGGATTTTACAAAACAATCATCAAATATGGAAAACTTAGCGAGGAATATACATTTTGCGGAAATCCGTTTAAAAAGCCTCTTTTAATGATTAGAACCGGCTCAGTATTTCAAACGAATGGTGGGCCTAAAGAGTTTTATGGGCGCATGATTACAGAAGGCATTTCTCCAGCGAAGCCAGAAGTTCTTCATTATGCCTATGCATTTGCGGTTCCAATAAAATTTTCTGCATTAGCCTGAGGAAGACGGGGAAGAAATCGCTATTTTAGTAGACTTGCTGCGTCGGGCGGGCAGATTCGCTGAGGCCAAGCAGTTAATCGCAAATAAACGCGGCGAAATAAAGGAAGAAATTATGCTTACGGTCCTTTCTTTTCAGCAGTTTTTGATTGCGCGTCGTGATGTGGCATGCCACACGATAGCAGAGGCGACTGGAGAAAAACAATAATATAAAAACTGGCTGTAACGGGCGGCTTCCTGTTGCTGAGTCAACAAAATTTAAATTTTAAGGAGATTTTTAAAGAAATAGGATGGATTCAGAGGAGTTTATGGACAAAAAAACTTTTAAAGGCATGATAGTTTCGGTTGGTGGAGCTCCTTCTCCGATTATCTTTTCTTTGAATAATTCAAGGCCAGATTATATTTGTTTTTTTGTCTCTAAAGAGAGTCGTAAAATGCTGGAGGAGGAGATTTTGCCCAAACTTGAGTTTCAGCCGCGTCTTTATGATTGGATAGTGACCCCTAATGCTGAATTGCTTTCCGAATGTTATTCTTCTTTAGCAAAAAAATTGCCGGAGATCATCGAAAAATGGGGATTTTCTCCCGATCAAATTTGTGTTGATTATACCGGTGGAACTAAGACCATGTCAGCGGCTTTAGTTTTGGCGACCATCGAGAAGTCTTGTTTTTATAGTTATGTTGGTGGTGATGAAAGATCTAAAGGGGGCTTGGGAATTGTTTTAGATGGCAAAGAAAAAATGTATTTTCGCGATAATCCCTGGGATGAAATTGCCTTGGCCGAGAAGAAAGAGGTTTCTATCCTTTTTAATAAGGCCCGTTATGCTTCAGCAGTTGAGGTTCTGGAGAAGTGCCTTGCCAAGGTAAGCAAAAGTCAATGGGTTTTCCTGGAAGCTTTGAAAAATATGATAAAGGGCTATGATTTTTGGGATCGTTTTAATCATTCCGATTCAAAAATTTATCTTTTTAAAAGTCGGGATGTTTTAATGGCTTTGAGTTCAGAGAAAAAAGAGTTAGAGCCGTTGGTCAAACAAATGGAAGAAAATTTAATTTTTTTGCAGCAGCTTCTCCAAAATGAAAAACCATCTATCTTTTATTTCTGGGACCTTCTCGCCAATGCCAAGCGGAGGGCAGAGCTGGAGTTAAAATTTGATGATGCGGTGGCTAGACTCTACCGCGCAATGGAAGTTTTAGGGCAATTAGAGTTAAAAGAAAAGCATAAAATTGATACCTCAAATGTTAAAGAAAATTCCCTTCCCGAAAAAATTAAAGAAGAATTTGTCTGCAAATACAAAAATAAACAGGATGGCAAGATCAAAATACCTTTATATGCTTCATTCGAATTGTTAAGTAACTTAGGAAATCCTTTGGGACAGAGGTTTGTGCAAGCTTATGAAAAGGAGATAAAGCCTCTTCTGAATATTCGCAATTTTTCTATTTTGGCCCATGGTTTCAACCCCATAAAGGAAGAAACTTTTGCCAAGCTGTGGGAGGCAGTTCTTCAATTTTCAAATACTAAGGAGGAAGATCTTCCTAAATTTCCGTTTTTAAGTCTTTGAAAATGAAGAAAAGTAGCTGTGCCTGAAGGGTCTTTTATGGATAATCCCCAAAACTTTTTAAAAGAGTTAAGGACTTTTTTGGAAAAAGATAATCCTGAAGCAGCCAAGGATTTTATTCAGAATAGTGATACTAAAAGTATTTCTGATGCCGCTTTTCACCATAATCTTGGATTAATTTGCGAAGATTTAGGCCTTATTTCACGGGCTATTCTTGAATATAATCTTTCCCTGCGCGACCAGCCAGGTCAAGTTCCTGTTCTTAAGAGACTGGCAGTTATATATCAAGACCAAGGTCAAATAGATAAGGCTATTCGCCTCTGGCAGCAGGTTGTTCCTTTAGCGCCAGATGATGAGGAACCGATTTATGAATTAGGTCTCCTTTTTGAGCAAAATAAAGAGTGGGAAGCAGCTCGCCAGCTTTATCAGGGTGCTTTTGAGCGCACCAAAAATCCCAAATTCCAGAAATTTCTAAAAGAGCTTGATTTTCATATTCGTTCGCAAAGAAGAGAAGAAGATGCATCATTTCCACCTGAAGAGGAGTTATTATCCCCGACTGATGCGCAGCTTATTCATTTCACCACCCTCTTTTCTGGACGTGAAGGAGTTTATGCGCGGCAATGGGTAAGCTCAACTGGAAATAGCGGTTATAATCCTGTCCATGAACCTTTTACTATGCAGGTAGCCAAAAACCATATTCTTGGTCATTACACTGTTGGAATATACCAACTGCGGCTGGACAACACAGTAAATTTTATTGCCTATGATGTAGACATTGCCAAGTCTGCTATTGCTCGGGGGATAACAGATCAAAGAGTTTGGCAAAGGCAGGTGCAATTGGCCCATAAGTTTGCCGCTCAGCTTTTGGATGTAGCAGCCAGTCATGAGATACCACTTTACCTTGAGGACAGCGGGTTTAAAGGTCGGCATCTCTGGCTTTTTTTAGAAAGGCCGATTCCGGCTAAGGTGGCCAAGCGCTTTGCTGAAGGTTTAGTTAGTCAACTTTCTCCTCCGGCAGCTGGTGTGCATCTGGAAATTTTTCCTAAGCAATCCTTTGTGTCTGGGGAGGGTTTAGGAAATTTAATTAAGCTTCCTTTGGGTATTCATCGGAAGACGGGGAAAAGAGGATTATTTATTGATGCGGAGGGGCAGCCCATAGAGCATCAATTTGCCTTTCTTGATAAAGTGGAAAAAGTTAAAAAAGAGAAAATATACGAAATTATCCAAAGGTTATACGGATCTGAGATGACTCAATCATCAGTAGGTTTAAAAAATGAAAAAGTGACTGAAATATCAGAGCCAGAGACCTCAGTGGAAGTCTTGGTAGCAAGGCCGGAGGAGTATAATCCAGACCAAGATTTACAATTACAGATCCTTCTTAGTTCTTGTGAAGTTATGAACCTGCTTGTGCGCAAAATAAATGATGAAAAAGAGTTGACCCATGATGAGCGAAACGTCTTAACTTATGTTCTGGGGCATTTGGAAAAAGGGGCTGAGGCCGTGAATTATTTTCTTTCCCAGATTATTAATGTGCACTCTTCTATGTTTTTGAAGAGTCGTTTTCAAGGTAATCCCATGAGTTGTCCAAAGATTCGCCAAAAAGTTCCGCATCTTTCTTCCAAGGCCAACTGTAACTGTCAGTTCGATCCGCGGTTAAATATGTATCCCACCCCTTTGCTCCATCTTTACGGCTTGAAAGAGGGAAAGTCCTTGACCACCGATCCGGTTAAGCTTTCGGCAGTAAAGATTCAGCAATTAGTCAAGGATTATATAAAGATTAAGGGAGATATTAAAAGGCTGCAGTTTTTAGCGGAAGAGTTAGAAAAAAATCTCATTGAGGTTTTTAAGCAGAATGAAATTAAAGAGATTCCTACCCCGATTGGAAAATTAAAAATGCTAACTCAAGGAAACGGCTCTCCGAGTTTTATCGTGGAAATATAATGACCAGACCTTTTTAAGAGAGGTCTTTTGCTAAAAAATGGCATGTTTATACGTGATTGAGCAAGGGGCAGAAGTTACTAAACAGGGAAACAGGATAATTGTTCGTAAATTTGGCACAGAATTACAGTCAGTGCCAGCCTTTAAAGTAGAGCAGCTAATTCTTATGGGGAATATTCAGATTACTTCTCAAGCCATTAAATTTCTTTTGACTGAAGGCATTGATACGGTCTTTTTGACTATTAACGGCAAATATCGAGGGCGTTTAGTTTCCACTTTTAGCAAGAATATTGATTTGCGGAGGAAGCAGTTCAAGAAGTTAGAAGAAGCAGCCTTTGTATTAGATTTAGCCAAAAAATTTGTGTGGGGAAAATTAGCCAATTATCGGGTTCTTTTGCGTAGGTATCAAAAAGAAGTGCAGAAAGAAGCTGTAGAGAAAGCAATCCATTCTCTGCGCCGTTTAATAGAAAAGGTGGCTGATGCTCCTGATTTAGATTCTTTAAGGGGGATTGAGGGCAGCGGAAGTGCTATATATTTTTCAGCATTGGGGCAGCTTTTTAAGAATCCCGAGTTTCGCTTTGAAAAAAGGACTCGACGACCACCAAGAGATCCAGTGAACGTTCTTTTGAGCTTTGGCTACACTTTATTGGGTAATACCATTCAATCCTATATCGATTTGTCCGGATTAGATCCTTATTTGGGTGCTTTACACTCTCCAGATTATGGCCGTCCTTCTTTAGCCCTGGATTTAATGGAAGAATTTCGGCCTATCCTGGTTGATACAGCGGTGCTAAGGGTAGTAAATACGAAGGCGATCACGATGAAAGACTTTTATGTTCCTGAAGATGCACCATCGTTGCCGGAAGAAGGAGAGATAGAAGATTTAACACCCGAAGATTACCCCATCCTGCTTACTTACGAAGGCACAAAAAAATGGATAACCATGTATGAGAAGCGTCTTCAGGAGTTAACTTTTTATCCAATAACAGAGCAAAGATTAAGTTATAGGCAGATATGTGAGCAACAAGTTAGGTTATTGATTAGGCACTTGAAAGAAGAAGATATTTATCAACCTTTTGTTTTGCGCATGTAGGTGGAATAATGTTCGTAGTGGTAAGTTATGATATTGTCGATGATAAGAAGCGCACTCAGATTGCCAAGGCGCTAAAAAATTATGGGGAAAGGGTTCAGAAAAGTGTTTTTGAATGTCGAGTTGATGACGAGCAATTTATGCGTATGAAGAAGACTTTGGAAGAAATAATGGATATGAATGAAGATAGTATTCGCTATTATTTTTTATGCAAGGGCTGTATAGAGCGGATTGAGATTTCGGGGTGGGGGACGGTGGTAGAAGAGGAAAAATTGATTATTGTTTAAAATCATATAGTTATGGGAAAATTTGGTGCACCTCGCGAAAAAATGCGTTTTTTTATAACTTATTGATTTTATTGAACATCAAAAAAGGGGTCCACCAGGTGATGAAATTGAATAAAAACAAAGATTTAGACAATTTTGGGGATCACCCTTTAGAAATTAGCGAATCTAACCCCTGGGGTGCACCAATTTTGCTTTCTAATTTATTGAAATTAATAAATAAAAAATGGACGGTGTTGGAAGGATTGACCTAATGAATAAGGGATTGCGACATATGCTTTCATCCCCATATGGCTTCTTGATACTCTGGTAAAGTTGGAAGGATTGACCTAATGAATAAGGGATTGCGACTCTCCATCGCTTAGTTCTTCCAGCTCCTTCGGATAGGTTGGAAGGATTGACCTAATGAATAAGGGATTGCGACTTTATTCCGATTGATTAGCAGCTCTTTTGCGGCACTTGTTGGAAGGATTGACCTAATGAATAAGGGATTGCGACTTATAGTGCCAAATCCTTTCGTATGATGAAGCATTTGTTGGAAAGATTGACCTGGAGGGGAAATAAATATCAAACAGCCAAATTGAATTTAATCTAAACCCCATGCCTAAAAGAAAAATTATTTTTCAATTCTCTCTTGCTTTTTTATTTCTAATTCCGATCCTATTATGGCCATCATCTTCATTCCCATGGTCAAGCAAAACCCACCAGCTAATAAACGAAGCCGCTCTGATCAAATTGCCAAATGACTCCCTGCCTTTTTTAAAAGAAGAGAAATCCTGGCTAATTTACCAGGGCCCTGAACCTGACCGCTGGAAAGCCAAATACACCTACACCTTAAAGAAAGGTACATCTCCAGACCATTACTTTAATCTCGAAAAAATCCAAAAAAGTGACATCCGCAGAGATCGGTTTAGCTATATGAAAGCCCTGCAAAGAAGAAACCTTGATCTGGATGAGGTGGGTTTTTTGCCTTATGCTGTAGTTGAAACTTACCAGAAATTGCTTATATCTCTTAAAGAATAAAGAAGGAATAAATCTGCAGAAGAAAAGAAGGCCATAGAACGGAACATTGCTTATTATGCTGGTCTATTGGGCCATTACGTTGGGGATGGCTCCATGCCTTTGCATATAACGATCCATCATGATGGTTGGCAAGGAGAAAATCCCGATGGCTTTGCCACATCCAATGTCCATGGATCAGTGGAAGCTTATGGAGATGCTGTTGTTAATTTAGAACATTTGCTTTCACTAATTCGACCTCCCAAAGTTATTGAAAACCTATTTGAGGAAGTAATCGAATATCTATATGCCACTAATGGCCAGGTCAAAGAATTGTATGAGCTTCACAAGGAAGGAGCTTTTAGAAAAAGACCGATAAATCCAAAAGGGCAAGAATTTATTTTAAGAGCAGTATCCAGGAGCTCCCAGATGCTCCTTGATCTCTGGTACACTGCTTACATAAAAAGTGGGGAAGAATAAAGAATAATCGGAGGAGTTTATGATTCAAAAATCTTTCTTCAAGACTGGATTAATTGTTCTGGTTTTGCTGCTTGTTTTATTTTCTTTACCAAATGCTCAAGCAGGGAACAAGGCATCTATTCAGGAGATTTTAACTAATCCGGACCAATATGATGGTCAAGAGGTAATAGTTCAAGGGAATGCTTCCAAGGTTAAAGTAAAAGTTTCCAAGAAAGGCAATGAGTACACCACTTTTAGCTTAACTGATGGATCTGGAAAAAGCATAAATGTATTTATTTGGGGTAATCCTAAAATCAGAGATGGGCAGAAGGTAACTGTTTCCGGGATTTTTCAGAAGATTAAGAAAGTCGGCAAGTACACTTTTTACAATGAAATTGAAGCAAGTTCAATAAAGTAAAGGGTTAAAAAATGGCTCATAAATTGGACAAAAAGGAGATAGTCAGTTTTGAGGAAGTTTTTATTAGCAATGTCATAGAGCAGGAGGCTTTAGTAAATTTGCTGGTGAAAAAGGGATTGATAAGCAAGGAGGAATTACTGGAGGAAATAAAAAAGGTTGGAGCTAAACAAGGAAGAACAGAAAATGGAGATAAAAACTGATGAAAAGATTGATCTCACAAGAGTCTTTTTGGAGCTTGATATAGAAACTGATTACTTAAGGGGTCTTCTTGAAAATGTTCTTTTAGTGATTAGCCGGTTTATGGACGTTTACGAAGGATTTTTTGGGCCAGTTCATGAGGGTCGCATATTTAATGAAATCGCGGTAATTTCCGAGACAGGAGAATTGTATTTTGACTCTTACAAGATGCGGAGATTCGATGACGAAGTGGCCATGGCTATTGTGGCTCATGAGTTAGCTCATTATTATTTAGGGCATCACAAAAAGAGTGGCTGGGATGCCAATAATGAGAAAGAAGCAGATCAGCTTGCTGAAAAGTGGGGATTTAACATTGAAAAATTGAGGAGATGTTTATAAAAATTATCAAAAGGAAGAAAAAGGAGAATACACATAAGAAGTGAACATTCCTATATGCGAAAAATCATTGCTAATAACATTTTATACCAAATCAGGGCGCAACTTCAAAACTTATTATGGACCAGACTGTATGCTTGTTGATAATAAATTTGCATCATTCCTTCGCTTTCTGGTATAATAAACCTAAAAGCCTTAGTGGAGGAAAGAGTTATGGACGAAAAGAAACTTGATTTGAATCAACCAATAAGATGGAAATGCGTAAATTGTGGAAATAAATATTTACTTAATCTAAGACAGGTGTACAATTTACCACCTGGTATAAAGACCTTGGAAGTCCAACCTCAGGTAGGAGACCGAGTTGAATTTTTAGACCAGAGTGGGTATAGCAAATGCGAATGTGGTTCTAAATTCATTGAATTAATTGAAATCCCAAAATAAACTCATCTCCTACCAATAAGCGTAGCACCAATCCCATAGTTATCTAACACAATTTTACAACGGCTTATATCAGCTTTTCTGAAGAAAATGGACAAGATTCGTTGATAAGTAACATCCATTATTTTGTTCAGATTGTATCTATCCACATGCCAGGGTGGAACTTTTTCCATGAGAAAATCCAATCCAGAACTTCTTAAATGGTCTAATTTTTTAAAAATTTCATCCCAATACTCGAAGTTGTGTCTAATCTTTGTGTCTGCAGGGCCTACCAACAAATCAATATCCTTGAAAATCTCCTTTGGAAAAATTACACCGGTAAGCACAGTATGCCCTATGACTTCACCTTTCCCGGTCTCATCCAAGCTTATCAGAAAATCTTTTGTAGGAAGCACATAAGGGGGCCTACTAAAGAGTCTATTTGATTCCAGGCATTCGATACCGCAGGGTCGTTAGAATTTGATGGCGTGCTATAAAGCGTGCCTTTTTTGTGATAGGTAAATGTAGAATCTGAGAACCTAATCCGCCATGCTTCAGAAGCACTTTTTACCTCTTCCTCAGTTCCTCCAAGATCTAATAGATAAGTTTTAATCTTTTCTGCGGTTGCGTTCTCAATATTTCTCCAAGTTCGGCCTTGCATTATACCCCCCAGTAAATGCCTTATGCAAAATAGCTTCTCTAAGTTTCTCAACCTCTTCTCCCGTTTCTTCCTGAAGTTTTTGAAGCGCTAATGCTTTTTCTTGAATTTTCTCAAGATATGCTACAATGCGTTTTTGTTCTTCGAGGGGTGGAAGGGGAATTTGGATATTTTTGATCTTTGATAATTTAAGTGAAGGATAACCAGGATTTTCTATATAATTTAGCATATCTATCTGACATAACCAATAATAAACAAACTTAGAAATTACTAAATTATTTAAAGGTTGAACTGCAGCAAGATGAGACACGATAAATGCATCCATACCAAGAATTCCTCTATTATTGGTCAAAATAGCAGCTCCACTTTTTGGAAAAACAATTGTTCCTTTCTGGGCCTTAACGAGCCTAAACTTTTTAAC
>Ga0078972_1010657_pt1 | contig 16987 bp, 13 predicted proteins | sample YelNatPaOPGAMG01_FD_67568 | JGI IMG/M metagenome (GOLD analysis project Ga0078972, IMG submission 67568) | Hot spring thermophilic microbial communities from Obsidian Pool, Yellowstone National Park, USA - OP-RAMG-01 (SPADES assembly) (version 2) | ecosystem: Environmental > Aquatic > Thermal...
TTTGGAAAAGTGAAAGAAACAATAACAAAACATATAAACGCTATTGAAATAGATAATCTGATTGAAAAAGACATAAATTTAAAAAATAAAAAACTACACTTTCACTACCCTTTTTCATACTTAACTCATTCTCTAATCTGTCATTTTAAAATAGACAATAAATGTAATTGTTTCACATCATACACAAAACTTGACTCTGCTGAATTTTCTAATATATATGCCAAACAAAACGCGTATTTTTTATACGAAAAGAATATTTCATCAAATACCCTCATAAAAAGAATGGTATATCACTGGATAAAAAATTAGTATAATTTTTTAAAGGAGATATTATGGAAAAAGAAATAAAATTAAAAATAAAAGAACTTGCAAAAAAATATGAAAAAGATATTGTTAAATTCGCTCAAAAAATTATTCAGACACCAAGTTTTTCAACTAAAGAAGAAGACCTTGTTAAACTGATTAAAAAAGAAATGCAAAAGGTCGGTTTTGACAAAGTTATGATTGACAGAATGGGGAATATACTTGGCTTTATCGGTAAAGGAAAAAAGAAAATAATGGTTGACGCTCATATAGATACCGTTGGAGTCGGAGATCCAAAAGCATGGAAGATAGACCCGTTTAAGGGAATAATAAAAAACAATACCATATACGGAAGAGGCACTTCGGATCAGAAGTTATCCATCGCTTCTATGGTTTACGCAGGAAAGATAATAAAGGAATTAAATCTCGCTAATGACTACACATATATAGCGGTTGGAAGCGTTCAGGAAGAGGACTGCGACGGGCTTCCGCTTCTTCATATAATAAAGAAAGAAAAAATAAAACCGGATTATGTTGTACTAACCGAGCCAACCAATTTATCGGTCTACAGAGGACACAGGGGAAGAATGGAGATAAAGGTTGTGGTAAAGGGAAAGTCCTGCCATGCATCAGCGCCAGAAAGAGGAGATAACGCGGTAGTTAAAATGTCAGATATAGTAAAGGAAATAACCGAGCTAAATGAAAAACTTAAAAAAGATTCATTTTTAGGAAAAGGAACGGTAGCGGTAACTTATATTGAATGCAAGACGCCATCGCTTAACGCCGTTCCTGACGAAGCGACAATTTACCTGGATAGACGACTGACAAAAGGAGAGGATAAAAAACTTGCCATATCTCAGATAAAAAATCTTCCGTCTGTAAAAAAATATAAAGCGGTTGTTGAAATATTAAACTATGAAGCCACAAGCTGGACTGGACTTAAAGTCGGACAGGAAAAATACTTTCCGACCTGGGTTATGGAAGAGAATCACCCTCTGGTATTAGCGGCGGTAAAAGCTGGAAAGGTCGCATTAGATAAAAAACCGCTGGTTGATAAATGGGTATTTTCAACAAACGGAGTTGCAAGTTGCGGAAGATTAAGAATACCGAGTGTCGGGTTTGGACCAGCGAATGAAATCTACGCTCACAGTATAAACGAGCAAATGCCTATAGACCATCTTATTAAAGCTACCGTATTTTACTCAACTATAGGTTCATTCATAACCGAGAAACAAAAGAGGTAGAGATGAAAAAAATAAGTTTTATTTTGATCTCCACATTGTTATTGTCCTGCTCGGCTAAAAAGGAAAACAGTGATAATAACAAAGTCAATAAAGAAACAAAGATAGAGCAAAACGGAGTCGCTATGGAAAAACTTTTAAATCCCGAGCTTTGCAATGAAAAAGCGCCTGATAGTTTTAAAGTGAAATTTAAAACAACGAAGGGGGACTTTATAGTTGAAGTTAAAAGGGAATGGTCTCCCAGGGGCGTTGATAGATTCTATAACCTGATAATTAACGGATATTACAACAATGCATCTTTCTTCAGGGTTATAAAAAATTTTGTAGCGCAGTTTGGAATAAACGCAAATCCTGATATTTCGGCTAAGTGGCTAAAAGCCAATATTGAAGATGACCCGGTTAAGTTATCAAACACAAGAGGAACCATATCTTTTGCAACAGCGGGACCTAACACAAGAACGACGCAACTCTTCATTAATTACAAAGACAATTCAAGACTTGATTCTATGGGATTTTCGCCTTTTGCAAAGGTTGTTGAAGGAATGGATGTGGTTGATTCGCTGTACTCCGATTACGGAGAAGGCAAGCCCTATGGCAAGGGTCCAAGTCAAGAGAGAATGCAGATTGAGGGAAATGATTATCTGAAAAAAGAGTTTCCAAAGCTTGATTATATTATTTCAACAGAATTGATATAATATAATTATAAGTTTTATCTGGTTCTTTATGCGAGGCAATATGAATATCGGCAAAAGGAGAATGGCAAGGATTAACTGCTTCATATCTCTTTATCTCTATGATATAGGAAAAATTCCCGCAGATGAAATAATAAATACATATATTCCCAACTGCGAAAATATCGGAATAATGAAAGATCTAAGGACGATGGATTTTTATAAAACTCTATTTTTAACGACTGTGGAACATTTACAGGAAATAGATGAAATAATAAGAACCGCATCAAGGAAATGGGATTTTGAGGGGATATTCCCGATTGACAAAGCGATTATCAGAATGGCAACAGCTGAGATGGTCTATTTAAAAAACGATGTTCCGATAGTTATAGATGAAGCCGTCGAAATATCCAAGTCATATTCTCCAAATGAAGATAAGGGACCGGATTTTATAAATGGGGTTCTGGATACCATAGCCAAAACAAATGTTCTCAAGTGAGCATGGCTGATATAGAAAAAAGAATAAAAAATCTTAGAGAAGAAATCAAAAGACACGAATATCTTTATTATGTTTTAGAAAAGCCAGAGATAACAGATCAGGAATTTGATTTTTTAATGAAAGAATTAAAAGAACTTGAGGATAAATATCCGCAATACAGAGATCCTTTATCGCCGACTCAAAGAGTGGGCGGGATGGCTGTATCCGATTTTAAAGAGGTTAAACACAATCCGCCGATGCTTTCGCTTGATAACTGCTACAGCGAAGAAGAGTTTATGGATTGGTATAACAGAACCTATAAACTGGCCGAAACCGACTTTGAAATGGTTGCTGAAGCAAAGATAGACGGGCTATCCTGTGCGATAGAATATAAAGATGGAAGGTTTATAAGGGCATCCACAAGGGGAGATGGCGAGATTGGAGAAGATGTAACATTAAATGCGAAAACGATCAGATCAGTTCCGCTTGAGATTGCAACCCCAGAAAATTCATTTATAGAGATAAGGGGCGAGGTCTATATAAATAAAAAGGACTTTGAAAAAATAAACAGAACTCAGATGGAAAAAGGAGATGAATTATTTTCAAATCCAAGAAACGCGGCAAGCGGTTCTCTGAGACAGAAAGACCCGAACATCACCGCTCAAAGAGGACTGAAATTTGCAATTCATTCTTACGCAAATATTAAAAACATAGATCAGCCAAAAACGCAGTGGGGATATTTTAATCTTTGCGAAAAATTAAAACTTCCTGTAAATCCTTTAAAGAAATTATGTTACAATGTTAAAGAAGTTATCGATTTTTATAAAGAAGTTGAAAAAAAAAGGGAAAATATTGACTTTGAGATAGATGGAATAGTAGTAAAAGTCAACGATTTCTCAATTCAAAAAAGAATTGGCTATACATCCAAGAGCCCGAGATGGGCGATCGCATTCAAGTTTAAAGCGCAGCAGGCGAAAACGGTGCTTAAAAATGTTTCTTTTTCAGTTGGAAGAACTGGAATAATAACGCCGGTCGCAGAACTTGAGCCGGTAAAATGCGGAGGGGTCTTAATATCAAGCTCCACCCTTCATAATTTTGACGAAATCAAGCGACTCGGCATAAAAATAGGAGACAGAGTAATAATAGAGAGAGCGGGAGATGTTATACCTAAAATAGTAAGGGCGGTTAAGGAAGAAAGAGATGGAAGCGAAAAAGAAATAAAAATTCCAGACAGATGCCCTGTATGCTCTTCTAAATTACACAGAGATGAAGATGGCGTTTATATAAGGTGCATTAACCCGCAGTGCGAGCAGCAGTTAAAAAGGAATATAATGCACTTCGCTTCAAGGGATGCTATGAACATAGAAGGGCTTGGAGAAAGTACGGTTAACGCTCTGGTGGAGAGAAAGATTCTTAAATCCATATCTGACATATATAAACTTAAAAAAGAGGATCTTTTGACTCTTGAATTATTTAGGGATAAAAAAACGCAGAATCTTTTAAATCAGATAGAAAATTCAAAGAAAAATAATCTTGATAAATTGATTTACGCTCTCGGGATAAGACATGTTGGAACCAAAATCGCCGCGCTTCTCGCTGAGAAGTTTAAAGATTTAAATGAACTCTCTAAAGAAGGCGAGATTGCTTTATCATCCATAAGCGAGATAGGTCCAATTATCGCTAAATCAATAAGAAATTTTTTTGACCAGGAAAGCGTTAAAAAAATGCTTAAAGAACTCAAAGATTCAGGTTTAAATTTCAAGTATATAGAGTCAGCAAAAAGCACCAGGTTAAGCAATATGATATTCGTATTTACAGGCGAGTTAGAGACAATGACGAGGAAGGAAGCGGAAAATAAGGTTTTAGAGATGGGCGGAATTCCTTCCTCAACCGTAACTTCAAAAACATCTTATGTTATTGCTGGAAAGAACCCTGGTTCAAAATACGAAAAAGCGAAAAAATTGGGAATAAAGATTTTAAATGAAAATGAATTCATTCAGTTAATAAAATGAAGAGTGCATATATAAGTTTATACGATAAATCAGAAATTCTGCCGCTTGCAAAGACATTAAAATCGCTTGGATACGAGATTTACTCTCATGGTTCAACGCTTAATTTTTTAGCAGAAAACGAAATAGATATAATTAAAGTTGAATCTGAAATTCATCCGAATATCGAGATTATAAAACTTTTCGCAGGAAAGAAAAAAGGAATAATAAAACCGGAAATAATAATTGCCGACATCCCCCACAATTTTGAGGATGACACATACAATATTCTTCTAATACTGACTGCCATCAAAAAGGGCATCGGAACGGCAATGGATAAAAAAGATATAGATAAACTTAACTCCCATCTTAAACTATTCGGCGAAATAAGCGAGGATATAAACAAAGAACTGATATCAAATGCCTTAAACAGAATTTCATATATATTAGCCACTCAAAGGTATAATATATTCCCCTACATAAATACAAACGATGATGTAATAAACATACCGCTTAAAAAGATATTTAAAATAAAATACGGGGAAAATCCCCATCAGTCCTGTTTTATATACTCATCGCCAATAAAAAATGATTTTAATTTAGATGATATAAACATAATAAACGGAGAACTGAATCTGAATCACTATCTTGATATTAAAAAAGCTGTGGAAGTGTTAAACAGCGTTAATGAACCGCTGGCTATGGCTATAAAACACGCAAATATATGTTCAATCTCATACGGGGATACCCCGATTAAAGCTCTTAAAAAAATAACAGAGTATGGTTATGATATAAAAAGAAGTTATGCCTTCAACAGAAATATTGATATAGATTTGATATATGAACTTGAAAAATATCAGCCGGAATCTATAATCGCTCTCTCATTTTCCCAACTCGCGATTGATTATATTAAAAAAAATAACGATAAAATCAAAATTTTAACCTATAATTCAAAAACTATAACCCCTCCATCTCAAAAAGAGATAATAAATCTCGGAGCGGATTTCGCTATAGAAGACAAAGATATTCTTGACGAAACGCAGAGAATAAACTTTATAACAGGAAAGAATATAATGGAAAATATAAAAGATATAAAACTTGCTCTTTTAATATCTAAAAATCTAAAAACATACTCATCCGTTATAGTATCCGATGGTAGAATGCTTTCCTTTTCTCAGGGAGAGGACACATCTTCATCCGCCATAAGATCTTCTATATATAAGATAAAATCAAAAAATATGATAAAATTAAATGAAAAGGATATGATTTTAGCGGTAAGCGGTTCTCTTGATGAGGGCTCTTTAAATGAAACCTTTAAACTTCCCGTTAAGCTCATAATACAGGGAACGAAAGATATTAATGAAGGCATCATAAAAATTATTAAAGATAAACAGATAGCGTTCGCGATCACTCAAAAAAGGCATTTTAAACACTAAGGAGGAGTTATGATACTTAAAATATTAGAAATAATAATAATTTCTATAATAATTTCAGTAATAATAATAGCTTTTTTTATGAGCGTTATAAGAAAAGCGTTTAATATAATAAATGAGATAACGCCGGATGTGGACGAAATCAAAGAAATTTTAAGGGGAAATATCGCGGTAAGCGAATATTTTTCAAGAATTGTCTCTGCCACTATAATAGGAATAAGCATAATATTTTCAGTCGTTCTTTTGATATCTTTTTCCCTTTTAAAATGAAAAAAGTTTTTTCGCTATTTTTCATATTTTTTTTAACGACATCATTACACTCATTTAATATAGTGGATCGCCTCGCAAGCCCTTTCGCTTATGACGATAATTCTTCTTATTCGCCAGGCAATTATGGCGATTATTCTCAGAGCAAAAAAGAAACTTCCAGCTCGGAGATCTTTTTTTTAATAGTTATTATAATTATAGCTCTTTTCTTGCCGAGTGGAAGAAGATACTATGGATATACTTATACCTATGACTACTCAGACGACGATTTAAATTATCATAGAAGACCTTATTCATCGATAGCCGCGGAGTTAGGTTCGGCTATTATGTTATTGCTTACAAAAAAAGCGGAAAAAAAATATAAAACGCTGAGCGAAGAAGAAATTATAAAAAAAGAAGAAGAAGCAATAGCGACTTTGAAAAATCTCAATTTAAATCCTGAGGAATTTAAAAATTTAGCGAAGTACGCTTTGGAGCAGTATATTCTTATGTTGTCAGGCAAAAAAAATGACATCCCTGAAATATCGACGGACTATTTATATCAGAAATGTTTAAAAGAAATCGCCTCCCTACATGAAAATGAACTCAGAACTGAGATAGAAAATTTTTCAATTGATGAAGTAAGAATATTAAACATAAGGTATACGAACATCGAAAAAGCGATATCTTTCGCAATTAAATATACATCAAGGCAGTATTTAGTGGATGAAGTAAATAAGAATTTTGTTTCTGGAGAAAGATTTCCCGGCAAAAAAATTCTTTTTTTTACTTTCATACAGGACGGAAAATGGAAGTTGTCGCTTATAGAACAGAAGGGCGAGTCATATGTTGGAAAACTTGAAAATGTGGTTGGGGCGAATAACTCAATCAAAGCGGAGGCATCACCAATAAATTCTCCTGTGTTAGATATTCCAAAACCAAAACTGCAATTGATGATTGCTGAATCGTTTTTCAGTATTTACTCATGGTGGCAGAACCCAGCAGATGGGATTAAAACAAATATTGACGACAACCTTTTAAACAAAATAAAAACAGAAAGAATGAACTTAAAGGAAAATAAAAATATAATATTTAATATAAATAAATTCCAGATTATAAAATTGGATTTTCTCTCTTTTGAGGGAAATCCCGCCATAATTAAGAGATTTATAGTTAGAATCACATTTTTAATTAAGGGAAGGTTTATAAAAAATTCTTTCGCTTTGATAGATGAAAAAGAGCAGCAGGTCGACGAAATCTGGGAGTTTGAAATTGATAAAGGGAAAATCATACTAAAAGATATAGTTAAAAAATTCATAAGTTCTTCTAAAGATATAGAACCCAATCCTCTTCAAATGGAATGGTATATTTAAAAGATAAGAAACAATGATGAATTATGGATGTTGATTGTGGATGATGAATTATGTAACAGCACCCCGACGTTTCAGTCGGGGCAGGGAGCTTGCTCTGCTAAAGAAGTGAGTAGACGGCTCACGGCTCACAAAACATTGCTCACGGCTGACGGCTCACAGCAAGAAGTGAGAAACGATGAGGATTGTGAATTATAGATGATGGATTGTGGATTATGAATTATGGATGATGAATTTGCCCCGCCCTTTTGGATGAAGGCATATGTGTCAATATATCAAAGACAAAAGATTGGCCAAAAGGGCGGGGCTGATGGCAGGCAAGTAACGTCGGGGTGGGGCAAATCCCCCTTTTTTATTTCCCCCTTTGAATAAAGGGGGAAAAGAAGGTGGATTTGAAACGCTTTTAGTCATTACGAGCGTAGCAAAGTGACTGCTTTAGCAGTCATTACGAGTTTGCAAACTTGCTATACTCACGAAGTAATCTCATCTCGCGGCGACTGATAATTTATTAATTCTTTGCTTACTCTGGATGAGATTGCTTCGGAAGAAAAGCAGGATGTAAACTCGCAACGACTTCGTCGGATTGCTTCGTTAGTATCAGCGATGATGCTTACTCGCAATGACTTCGTCAATTTGTAAAGAGAAAATTCCAATTTTTGTTCCCCCGACGTTATGTCGGGGAACACGTTCACGCAACGACTGCGTCGGATTGCTTCAGTAGTTCCAGCAAGAAGTAAATTCGCCTGCCCCGACGAACGTCGGGGCGTCGGAATGCCACTACAAAAAGGTTTACTTCTCGCTTCTTTTATGATATGGAGTTATTATGAAAAATAATTCATTACTTATAAAAAATGCGAATATATATACGGGAGGAATCTCTAAAAAACTTCTCAAAGGTTACGAAATATATATAGAAGATGGAAGAATTTCAAAGATATTCAAATCCGGAACAAAAAAAATAAATGTTAAAAAAATTATAAACGCAGACAATAAAATTGTTATGCCGGGATTTATAAATATACATATGCATTTTTACTCAACATTCGCGACAGGACTAAATAAAATAAATCCGTCTAATAATTTTGTAGATGTCCTGAATAATTTATGGTGGAAACTCGACAAAAAATTAGATAGTAAGGCGATTTATTACAGCACGCTCGCTGCTTTAATAAACGCCGTAAAACACGGAACCACCACGATAATAGACCATCACTCAAGCCCATTTTCAATAAGAGGTTCGCTTTTTGAAATAGAAAAAGCGGTTACCAGGTGCGGACTTAGGTGCTCTCTCTGTTATGAGGTATCCGACAGAGACGGAGACAAAAGAGCCGAGGAAGGAATAAAAGAAAACTATGAATTTATCAAATATGTAAAGAATAAAAACTCAAATTTTATAAAGGCACTCTTTGGACTCCACGCTTCTTTTACCTTAACTGATAAAACGCTTGCCATAGCGAGCGATATAGGGAACTCGCTTGATACGGGATTTCACATACACTGCGCAGAGGATGTAACCGATCAGAAGGACTCAATTAGGAAATACTCTATGAGAGTGGTTGAAAGGTTGAATAAATTTATGATAACCGGAGACAAAAGCATATTCGCTCACTGCGTCCATTTAAATGAAAAAGAAAAAGATATAATCAGAATGACTTCAACGGCGGTTGCGATTAATCCCCAGTCCAATGCAAACAACGCTGTAGGAATATCTGATATAAAGAACTTTGCTAAAGAAAATATACTTTACGGGATAGGAACCGATGCGATGACGGTTAATATGATGGAAGAACTTCGTGCCGCCCTTTGGCTCAGTCATCTTAAAAACAAGAACCCGAACCCAACCCTCTGTTTTAATGACGTCTCAAAAATGATTGAAAATAATGTCATTATAGCAAACAGATATTTTAAAGGAATAGGCGAAATAAAGGAAGGTAATTTCGCCGATATTATAATAATTGATTATTATCCCTGCACTCCTTTAAGGGAAAATAATTTTTCAGGTCATTTAATATTTGGAATATCGCGACAAAGAGTGGATACCACGATAGTAAACGGTAATATTCTTATGGAAAATAAAGAAATAAAATTCATAGATGAAAAGGAAGTAGGGGAGAAATCTATCAAAATATCCAAAAAAATATGGGATACATTTTAGGGAGGATTTATGGGAGATAATATATTTTTAACCGATGCCCAACTTTCAAGCGAAGTGGATAGATGTCTCTACTGCGAAGAAAAACCCTGTAAAGACGCCTGTCCAGTAAACTGTTCGCCAGCTGATTTTATAATGTCTTTAAAATCAAAAGAAAAGTCCGACTTTTACACCTCAGCTAAAATAATAATGGGCTCAAATCCGCTCGGCGGAGTATGCGGAGCGGTATGTCCTGAGTGGTTTTGTATGAAAGAATGCTCACTGAAATTATTTAACAGACCTATAAACATACCGAAGGTTCAGGCGACAATAATTCAGAAGGCAAAGGATTTAAATCTTATGCCGGAATTTGAAAAAGTTAAAAAGAACGGGAAAAAAGTCGCAGTAATTGGTAGCGGTGCCTCGGGACTTGCCTCGGCGGCTACGCTATCCCAGATGGGATATGAGATAGATATATATGAAAAAGAAAAAATTATAGGCGGTGTAATGAACTTGATACCCGAACGAAGACTTGATAAAAAAATACTTAAATCGGATATAGAATTCATAAAAAAATTAGGAAATATTAAAATAAAAACAAGGAAAGAGATAAAAGAACCTGAAAAATTATTATCTGAATACGACGCTGTGGTTATAGCCGCAGGCGTGAACAAGCAGATAAAACTTCAAATAAAAAACGAAGAACTTGCGGTTGAAGGGCTTGAATTTTTAAAAGAAATAAAAAAATATAACTTAAAAGGAAAAAATGTAGGTGTGGTTGGAGGGGGGGCGGTGGCTGCGGATTGCGCGATTATGGCAATAAAAAAAGAAGCAAAAACCGCTGAGATATTTACAAGGAAAAATGCAGCCGATATACAGTTAAGCGAAAGGGAAATTAAAGAACTTTTTAAATACAGAATAAATATAAACGCAAGGATGAAGATAAAAGAAATAGTTGGAAGTGGAAAGAAAATAGAAGGTGTTGTTTTTGTAAAGCTTGATGAAAAAGGAGAAGAAATAAAAGGAACAGAACAGTTTAGAAAAGATATAAATTTTGTTATACTTGCAATTAAAAATGTGGCTTCAGTTGAGATAAAGAAAGTCGAAGGGCTGTTTTACTGCGGCGACTTGTTAAACGGAGCGTCAACCGTAGTGGAATGCGTGGCAAGCGGGAAAAACGCCGCATTAGAAGTGGATTCATGGTTGAATAATAAAAAAATCAAAATCGCTGAAAACAAAAAAAGCGTTAACATACTAAACGGTAGAAAAATGACAGAAATAAATCTTGAAATCGATTTCTTTGGATATAAAATGAAATCCCCGTTTATGATCTCGGCTGCTCCCCACTCGGATGGTTTTGAGCAGGTTAAAACTGCATATGAAAATGGATGGCCTGGAGTAATAATGAAAACTTCGTTTGACGGAGTTCATGTACATATCCCATCAGAGTATATGTTTATGTTTGACAAATCCACTTACGGAAACAGCGATAATGTATCCGACCATCCGCTTGAGAGAGTATGCGGAGAAATAGAAAAATTGAGAAAATTATATCCCGATAGAATTACAGGAGCATCAACTGGTGGACCGATAACGGGAAATGATGAAAAGGACAGACGGATATGGCAGTCAAATACAAAGAAACTGGAAAATGCCGGTGTTATGATAGTTGAGTACAGTTTATCCTGCCCGCAGGGCGGAGATGGAACAAAGGGGGATATAGTTTCTCAGGACCCCGCGTTAAGCGCCAGGATAATCGATTGGGTTATGGAAGTTTCAAATCCGGATATTCCTAAATTATTTAAACTTACCGGAGCGGTTACCTCCATATATCAGATAGTGAACGCTATTAAAAAGGTTTACGACAGATACCCAAAAAAGAAGGCAGGAATAACATTAGCCAATTCATTCCCGGCTTTAGGATTTAGGAAATCAGAAAAAAAGAAATGGGAAGAGGGAATTGTGGTGGGTTTGAGCGGAAGTGGTATCGCTCCTATAAGCTATTTAACAGTTGCAAAAGCCGTAAAATTGGGAGTTCCCATATCAGCCAATGGCGGAGCTATGGACTGGAAGATGGCTGCAAATTTTCTTGCTATGGGAGCTAAAAATGTCCAGTTCTGCACCATAGTTATGAAATACGGCTATGATGTAATAAATCATCTTGAATGGGGGCTTTCTTCATATTTAAAACTAAACGCTTATAAAAATATAAATGAGTTCATAGGTTCGGCTTTGCCAGATATAATAACTCCTTTTGATAAACTGAGCTCTGAGAAAAAGATACCTGAGGTGGTGGAAGAACTCTGTATCCATTGCGGAAACTGTGCAAGATGCGGATATCTCGCCGTTAAGTTAAATAAATTAAAAATTCCGGAGTTTGAAGAATCTAAATGCGTCGGTTGTTCAATATGCGTAAAAAAATGTCCTTCAGGAGCGCTTTATATGAGAGAAAGGAAAAGCAATGAAGTTAAAAAAAATTAAATGGAGGTTTTATGAAATCGATTCTTATTAAAGGCGGATATATTTTTACGGCTGACGATAAAAAAACCGAATTAAAAGATTACGATATATATATAGAAGGAGTTGAGATAAAAAAAATCGCTAAAAATATTAAAATTAAGGCGGATTATATAATAAACGCTAAAAACTGCGTTATAACTCCGGGATTTATAAACACACATCATCATATGTATCAGACGATGACAAGGAATATCCCAAAGGTTCAGGACGCTAAATTATTCGACTGGCTCGTTTTTTTATACAATGTCTGGAAATACATTGATGAAAAATGGGTAAATATTTCTACTAAAGTGGCCGCTTCGGAATTGCTTTTAACCGGCTGCACCACTTCAAGCGACCATTTATATCTTTTTCCAAAAAAAGCGACGCCATATTTAATTGATGAAGAAATTGAAGCGGCGAAAGAAACGGGAATAAGATTTGTAGCAACAAGGGGCTCTATGTCAAGGGGAAGGTCTAAAGGAGGACTTCCTCCAGATGATGTTGTTCAGGATGAGGATACAATAATGAAGGACTGCGAAAGGTTAGTAAAAAAATATCATAATAGCGAAAAATTCGCTATGACTCAGGTGGCTCTTGCTCCCTGTTCTCTTTTCTCGGTTACCTCTGAACTTTTAAAATTAAGCGCAGAGATGTCTAAAAAATGGAATGTTCGACTTCACACTCACCTTGCGGAGACAAAAGATGAAGATGATTACTGTCTTAAGGTTTATAAAATGAAACCTGCTGACTACATAGAAAGCGTGGGCTGGCTAAACGAAAGAGCGTGGTTTGCCCACTGCGTATATATAAATGAAAAAGAAGCAAAGAGATTTGCGAAATATGGATGTGGGATTGCTCATTGCCCGATCTCCAATATGAGATTGGGTTCCGGTATAGCGCCTGTAAGAATGTTTATAAGAAATGGAGTAAATGTTTCAATAGCAGTAGATGGAGCTGCGTCAAACGATTCATCCAATATGCTATTCGAGATAAGACAGGCAATGCTCGTATCAAGAGTAAAGGATAATGTTAATTCTATGCCCGCAAGGGATTCTCTGTATCTTGCGACAAGAGGTGGAGCCAGGGTTCTTGGAAGAAATGATATGGGCTCAATTGAGGTGGGAAAAGCAGCTGATATAGCGATATTTGATATAAGCGGAATTGAGTATGCTGGCTCAATATATGATCCAATCGCATCATTGCTTTTCTGCGGGATAAATCAAAGAACAAAATATACAATAGTAAATGGAAAAGTGGTTGTAAAAGAAGGAAAACTTTTAACATTAGATGAAAAAAAACTGAAAGAAAAAGCAGACAAACTTGTAAAAAAACTGATAGAAAAAATATAAAATATTTCGTTAGAGTTTTTATGTATTCAATAATTCTTGCAGCGGGAAAATCAAAAAGAATGGGAGTGGATAAAGCGTTTTTAGAAATAAATGGAAAATCGTTTGTTGAAATAATAACAGAAAAACTAAAAGACATTTCCAAAATAATAATAGTCGCAGGTAAACATAATTTTAAAAAAATAAATAAGATTTATGGGAATAAATTTAAAATAATTTTAAACGGTAACTATAAATTAGGACAGATTAATTCAGTTAAATTAGCCGTATCTTACATTATAAAAAATAATATAAAAGAAAGCGTTATGATTAATCTTGTTGACCAGCCATTAATAAAAAAAGCGACATATAAAAAAATGATATTGGAACACAAAAAAAACAAAGATAAAATAATAATACCATTTACTAAAATTGAAAAAGATAAAAACAAAAGAGGACACCCAATAATAATACCGAATACTTATTTTAATCTCATTCTTAAAGCCCCGTATGATAAAGGGCTCCACTGGGTAACTCACCATAAAAAAGTAAAGGTAAAAGATATTTATATATCCGATAGAAATATAATAAAAGATTTCGACACTTATGAAGATTATCTAAAACATATTGAAAAACTGAAAAAATAACCTGCCGTATTAAATTGGTATAATAATTTTATGATAAAAAAAATGAAAATCTCGGTTTTAGGAGCCGGCGCCTGGGGGACAACTATCGCAAATCTTTTAGCCCATAAAGGATTTGATGTGTTGATATGGGCGAGAGAAAAATCGGTAAAAAAACTGATAAATGAAAAAAATGAAAATAAAATATTTTTAAAAGGAATAAAATTATCAAAAAAACTTATCGCAACCAATAATCTATCCAATATATCCGATAGCGATATTATCATAAACGCAATACCGACTCAATATATAAGACCAACTCTAAAAGATATAAAAATAAAAGGAAATGCGATAATATTAAGTTTATCTAAGGGGATTGAGATAAATACTTATGAAAGGCCAAGCGAGATTTTACACGATATATTTCACAAAGATGTATATGTTCTCTCAGGTCCTAATTTCGCCGTAGAAATATCTAAAAAGAAGCCGGCTGCAACTACCATAGCTGGAAAAGATGAAAAGATAAGGAAAATATTACAGGAAATTTTAAAAACGGAATATTTAAGGGTTTATGAAAATGATGATGTAATAGGAACTGAGATAGGAGGGGCTGTTAAAAATGTTATTGCAATCGCCGCAGGGATGAGCGATAAACTTAATTTAGGACATAATACAAAAGCAGCTCTTATTACCAGAGGGTTAAATGAAATAAGAAAATTAGGAAAAAAATTAGGAGCGAAGGATATAACATTTTTAGGACTCAGCGGAATAGGAGATCTGATACTTACCTGCAACTCAAATATCTCAAGAAATTATTCGCTCGGTTACAAAATAGCGAGCGGTAAAGAGCCATTAAAAACAATAAGCGAAATGAAACAGATCGCTGAAGGCGCTAAAACAGCCAAAGCGCTTTATAAATTATCTAAAAAATTATCAATTGAAATGCCAATAAGCGTAGAAGTTTACAGGGTTATATACGAAGGAAAAAGCCCGCAGAAAGCCCTCGAAACTCTTATGACAAGGAAACCAAAACCTGAGTTTTTATGAATCTAAATTTTAAAATGAATATCCTTCTTTTTTCAACAATTCTATTTTTCTTTTAATCCCGCCCTTTGCCGAATATCCGCCTATTGCGCCGTCTGACCTTATGACTCTATGACAGGGGACATAAGGAGCAAAAGGATTTTTCTTTAAAGCAAGAGCAACAGCGCGAGAGGCATTCGGGTGTCCAATTTTTCTGGCAATCCATTTATATGTTCTGACCTCTCCGTTTGGTATTTCCATACACTTAAGCCAGACCTTTTGATAAAAAAGCGGATATTTTTTCATCTCAATTTTAATTTTTTCAAAAATTTTTTTGTCCATAAACAAAAACTATAATTTTATTATATATTTTTAAATGGAGATATTTCAAAACTTGACTTTTCATAAAAATCTGTTATAATTTATTGTATCATATGATATATCATATGATATTTATATTAAGTGAGAGGTAATATGAATTTTTCAGAAATAGTTAAGGAATTTAGAAGAAGAAGAGGGATAACCCAGCAGAAACTTGCTGAAGAACTTAAAGTATCCTATCCTACAATAAACAGATGGGAGAATGATAAGTTTAAACCAAATCCAAGAATACTTATGATAGTAAGGGATTATATTTCCACTTTTGGCGAGAAGTATTCTGACTTGCTTTCTTATCTTGAAGGGAAAAAAGTTAATTCATATAAAGGAGAAAATAATTATATGGAAATAAAAGATATGGAGTCAATGTTATGGCAGGCGGCTTGTTCAATTAGAGGTGAAAAAGATGCGCCAAAGTTTAAGGATTATATCTTGCCGCTTCTTTTTGTAAAAAGATTATCTGATGTTTTTGAGGATGAGTTTTCTGAACTTGTAAAAAAATATAAAGATGAAAAGACAGCTAATTATCTCATAGGACAAGACCATTCTCTTGTTAGATTTTACATTCCAAAAGAGGCAAGATGGCCTGTTTTAAGTGGAAGAGTTGAATTTAAGTATCAAACTGGAAAAGCGCCAAAAACTCTTGGCGAAAAAATAACAAACGCATTAAGGTTAATAGCAAAAGAAAATCCAATTCTCCAGGGTGTTATAGATAATGTGGATTTTAATGCAACGCATAATGGAGAGCGAGAAATAAGCGATGAAGCATTAAACAAATTAATTGAAAACTTTAGTAATCCTGCCTATCGTTTAGGTTTAAAAGATGTAGAACCTGATTTTTTAGGTCGGGCTTATGAGTATCTTTTAAGAAAATTTGCTGAGGGACAAGGTCAAAGCGCAGGCGAGTTTTTTACGCCTAAAGAAGTTGGAATTTTAATGGCTAAGATTATGTCTCCAAAACAGGGAGAGGAAGTTTACGATCCCTGTAGCGGATCGGGCGGGCTTTTGATTAAATGTCAGTTAGAACTTGTAAAGAGAGAAGGAAAAGATAATATCAAAAAACCTCTAAAACTATATGGTCAGGAATATACCGGATCAACATTTGCAATAGCAAGAATGAATATGGTTATTCATGATATGGAAGGCGAGATACTTCGTGGAAATACTATGACAAATCCTAAATTTCTTGAAGGCGGAAAACTAAAAAAATTTGATATAGTTGTAACAAATCCAATGTGGAATCAGGATAATATAGACGCTTCTTTTTATGAAAAC
>Ga0078972_1010658_pt1 | contig 16986 bp, 11 predicted proteins | sample YelNatPaOPGAMG01_FD_67568 | JGI IMG/M metagenome (GOLD analysis project Ga0078972, IMG submission 67568) | Hot spring thermophilic microbial communities from Obsidian Pool, Yellowstone National Park, USA - OP-RAMG-01 (SPADES assembly) (version 2) | ecosystem: Environmental > Aquatic > Thermal...
GAGGCGGGTCGATAAAGTCGCCCCAAACCACATCGTCGAACATGGCCAGGGCCATGTCGTCGGGGATGCGCAGCCCATGCGCACGCAATACGGCCATGGCCGCCCGCGCCATCGAATAGCCGGCGGCGAAAATGGCGCTGGGCGGCGAGGGCATGTGGATGAACTCTTCCATCTCCGTGGCGGCGAGCTGCTCGTCAAAGTTGCCGAAGCGGATCAGGCTCTCGTCTTGCGGCAGCCCGTGCGCCCGCAGGGCATCCACATAGCCCCGCAGGCGCTCGCGCCCGTGGAACTCGGCCAGGGGGCCCGAGAGCAGGCCGATGCGCCGGTGCCCCACCCGGATCAGGTGCTCCACGGCCTCCATCGCACCGCGGTGGCTATCCACCACCACCGCATCGACCAGCGGGCCGTAATCGCCCAGAGGCCGGTTGAGCATCACCACCGGCACGCCCTGCTCGGTCAGCGCCCGGATCTCGGCCTGGCACTGCCCCATCGTGTTGAGCAGCACGCCGTCGACCCGCCGCTGGCGCACCATGCGCAGGTAACGGGCCTCGACCTCGGCGTTGCGCGAAGTGTCGCAGAGGATGATGTTGTAATCGTGGGCCAGAGCCACTTGCTCGGCAGTCTGCAGCGTCCGCGCCTCGTGGGGGCTGGCGATGCTGGCAATCACAGCGGCCACGGTGCGGGTCGTCCGGGTGCGCCAGTTGCGGGCGAGGAGGTTGGGCTCATAGTTGAGCTCGGCCACGGCGCGTTCGACCCGCTCGCGCAGGGCCTGGCGCACGTGCCCCTTGCCGTTGATCACGCGCGAAACGGTCGCCACAGAAACGCCGGCGCATCTGGCCACATCCTGGATGGTGACCACCGAGCCGCTGCCTCCTCATTGGGGACACCTGGCTGAAGGGGCCTGCCTCGTCGCAGCCAGGCACTGCTGCTCAAGGGGCGCCGGGAACGGTACCGTAATTGATTACACGTAGGATACAACAAGATGGCACTCTTGTCAACTCGCTCACTCCTCGGGGTGCATCCGGCATGCGCCAGCAATCTCGTAGCCGGCAGCCTCTCGGAAGCGCCCCGCTGGCGACCGGGCTTCACGCTTCGCACCGCCCCGGTGCGGGGCCTTTCTGGGGGGTTAGGCAGGTTGGCCGGCGCGCCGGCCAACCTGCCTAACCCCCCCACCCTGGGCCAGAGCCGGGTAGGGGCCCAGCCAGAAGCCCGGTTGCCACCCAGGCTCTTGACGCATCCTGGATGCACCCACTGCCCAGGTAACCCGTGTCTGTTGCCTCCACCGCCAAGGGCGCCTATAATCCCCCTGTCAGGCACATCCGCGCTGGCCCTCTGCGGCGCTTGGGTATATCCCAGAATCGCCGGCGTAAACTCTGCCCGTCAGAGGGGGCGCACCCGTTCGGCACGGCGCCACCCTAGCTTGTCACTCTGAGCGGCTCCTGCCGCCGGCTCTCAGCCCGGCGCAAGCGAGCGAAGAGTCCTTGCTAGCCATGGCAGCACGCTCCGAGTGGTTTGGCGCCACGGCAAGCAAGGATTCTCCGCTGGAATTGGCGCCACTGTGCTGCCTGGTTACTGCCGCTGACCTGAAAACAGCGTCGCTCTCCTGTTTTCATTGTTTGTGGTGCCGCGGGGGGGCATGATGTCTCTTGAGAAACTTGGGCCGTCGCCCGAGCGGGGACCAGGCTACACGCTCCGCGGCCACCGGGTGCGAAACCCCCACCGAGGGGCTGCGCCGGGAGCGGGCGAAGCCTAACACCCGGCTGCCGCGCCTGGCCGCAAGTTTCTTCACCTGCCACAGGGCTGCGCGAGCTCTGGGATACTCAGAATGACCCTCACGGCGACGGTGGCCAGCAGATTCGCCGACGATTCTGGGATACACCCGCGGCGCTCGTGCTCACACACGGAAGGGAGATCAGGGTGGCAAGGCAAGGTACACCGGCATTCACAGGCCTTGTGCTGCACAGAGACAAGAAGTGGCGCTTCAAGTTCTGGTACCCCGACGGCTGGCACCGCTTCGACCTGGCCCCGGGGCACGAGGGCGTCCTCTACGCCCCCGAACCCGGCGATTACTCCACCAGCTTTTCCGTCGAGGCCAAGGATATCGGCGTGAAGACCCAGGAGAGCGACCTCGACGCGCTCAAGGAGGGCTTCCTCGAGGGGCTCAAGTCGCTCGATGGGCTGCAGATCGAGTGGCAGGATGCCTGGGTGGCCGGCGCGCTCATCGGCCTGGAGGCCAAGTACACCTTCCGCGAAGGCGAGGCCACCCGCAAACGCTGGGTACGCCTGCTCTACGAGGGCAGCCGCCAGTTCCACGTCGTGGCCCAGGGCTCCTCGCCCGAGGAGTACGACTACTGGCTGCCCATGCTCAACGAGATGATGATGACCCTGCAGATCGACTGAACTCGTGAGGAACCGGAGGCAGGGGCGAGGCAAACAGGGGCAGACAGTTTGTAGTCGGCGCTTCAGCGCCCTGACCCGGCGCTGCGACGCCGTGCCGGCCGTTGGCGCCAGGCTGGGGCGGTCAGGGCGCTCAAGCGCCGACTACGAACCTGTAATCGGCGCTTCAGCGCCCTGACCCGGCGCTGCGACGCCGTGCCGGCCGTTGGCGCCAAGCTGGGGCGGTCAGGGCGCTCAAGCGCCGACTACGAACCTGACTCCCCACTCCTCGTTCTCTCAGCGGCTCCCAGCCCGAGCACGAGCGGGGCCTATTGGTTGAACCACACCTCGTAGGTCTCGTCGCCGTAGCGCAGCGTGAGCTCGCCCGAGCCAAAGCTGGCGCGGGCCCACGGGCTGTCGACCAGCGGGTAGCCGTGCAGCGCGATGGGCCGGCCTTCGACGGTGGGCGTCACGTCCCAGCCGGTGACGAAGCGGCCGATCGACGGCGATGCGTAGCTCACCGCCCCGCCATCCACCTCGACGGCCGCTGAGGTGAGCGCCTGCACAAAGGCTGCGAACGACCCCCAGTCGGCCTGGCGGCCGCACTCCACCAGCCACGTGTTCTCGGGCGCCTCGCAGACCAGCTCACGGCCGGCGTACTGGCCATAGTCGCCCACGGCCATGCCGTTCTGCGAGTAGATGCCCACATAGCCCTGCCCCACCCTGGCAAAGGCCCACTTGCCCGCGAACTGCACCTCATCCAGGCGCGCGGGCTCGAAGAAGCAGTGGCTCATCCAGGCATAGCGCCCCAGCCGGAAGGTCAGCGACATGACATTGCGGTACTGGATCACCCGCGGCAGCGCCGCGTGGCCCGACCAGTAGTCGGGACGCAGGCCCGACCCCTCGCCACAGGCCTGCGGGCACGACCAGAAGATGGTCGCCTTGTTGCCCAGCGTCACCTGCGCCACGTGCGACGAGGGCTCGTACTCGCCCTTGCGATGGTCCTGCAGCCCCGAGAGCATATAGTCGGGCGTGCGGTACACGCAGAAATCGGCGTGGCGCACCGCGCCGCGCAGGATGCCCTGCCGCACCCTGGCCTCGATCACCGATGTGCGGTCGGCCGCCATCTTGCTGAGGATCGGAGGGAGCACGTAGCTGCTGGTGGCGATGCTGACCGGCGCCATGCCGCTGGTGCCGCTGCTGAGCGACCCCAGGCCATAGAGCAGCCAGCAGGTGGCCGAGGTGCCCTCCAGGTCGGGGTATTTGAGGTTGATGCCGTAGCTCCGGCCATGGGTGGTGCCAAAGATGCCCTGGTAGCTGTCGGCCGCCAGGTTGAAGAACATATAGTCGAGCACGGCCCCCGCCATCTGCTGCAGCTTGCCATCCTCATACGTGGCAAAGTCGTACACGTTGGCCAGCGGGGCGACGCAGACGGGGTAGTACGAGTTCGAGTGCCACTCGTCAAAGCCAAAGCGCCCCCGCTGCCGCAGCCACTCGGTGATGTACATGCGCCCCTTCATGGCGTGGAAGAGGCCCCGCTCGCGGCTGTTGGTGAACTCTTCGGTGGGGAAGAGTTGCCCCGCCATCCACTCGGCCACATGGAAGAGCAGGCGGTGGTTCTCGGAGTCCATGTACATCACCGTGTCGCCGGGCTCGTCGACCCAGTACTTGAAGCAGAGCACCGTCTCTTTCATCAGCGCGTTGATCTCGCGGCTCAGCTGCGGGCCCTTCCGCTCCCAGTACATCAGCCGCAGGAGGCCCTGGATCACAAAGTCGGCGCAGTCCTTGCGCGCGGCGACAAAGTCGCAGGTGTCGCGCACCACCGCCTCGTCGACCTGGTCGTAGCGCCCCAGGGCATAGCGGGCCACCTGGCCCCAGATGTCGGGGCGGGCCTCGTGCAGGCCACTGGCGGCATAGTGTTCGAGCACCCGCTGCTTGCGCTCGGGCAGGTGCTCATAGCCCACCAGGGGCGCGACGGGCGTCAGCTTGTGGATGTCGAACGCCACCGAGGTCAGCGGCGCCCCGCTCGCATCGCGCCAGCGGCAGAGGATGTGGTAGCGCCCGTCGGCCAGGTCCTGGCCCCGGCAGAGGGTGACGGCGCCGGCGGCTGTGGGCGTGAGCGTGCGCAAGGCCTCGCCATCCTCGGCCAGCAGTTGCACCTCGAGGGGCGCTTCGGCCGTGGGCGCCACGCCCAGGTGCAGGCCCACCTCGTGCTCGGGGTAAAAGATGTCGCGCGCCAGGCGCAGGGCCCCCACCTGGTCTTCCACCCGAGAGCGCGCCTCGGGCAGCAGCCCCTGGCCCAGCGGCACGCGGGCCATCACCTCGCCATCGATCTCCAGGCGAAAGCCCACGCGCGCCATGCGCCCCACGCGGAAGAGGCCCACCTGCACCAGGTTCTCGCCCGGCTCGAGCACGGCCTCGAACTCGTGGGTGCCGGGCATGGCGTCGGTGCTACAGAGGATGCGGCCGTTCACCGCCACAAAGGCATACAGCGTCGTCTCGGCGTGCAGGCGCAGGCGCCGCCGGCCGGGCTCACCGGGCGTGACGAGGGTGGCCAGGAGTGCCGCCACCAGGTGGTTGGCGATGTTGTAGGTGCCCCACGCGAGATACTGCTCGGGGCGACGCTCCAGGTGCCAGCGCGCCACCTGCCCCCGGAAGCGCGCCTCCTGCCCCTCACGGGGCGCAGCAGCCAAGAGCGCCGTGGCTTCGGCGATGGCGTCGGCCAGCACCGTCTTTCCTACCGTGGCACCCGGCCTCTCGAAGCAGGTCAGGCCCTGCACTTGGCCCGACACGTCCTCATAGAACGGCCCCAGCATGAGCCAGGGTTTCACCACCTGCCCGGCCGCGACGGGGCGGCCCAAGTTGCTGTGCATGGTTTGTCCTCCTAGGCCAGGGGCGTGGGCGGGTAGTGGGCCGCCAGCTCCTCGTTCCCCGCCATCTTGAGCATGTCTTCGAACACCGCCACACCCTGATCGTAGGAGCGAGTCTGGTGGCTCTGCAACACGTCCCACAAGAGCATCGAGCGGTCGCCGGTCTTGAAGGCTTCCAGCTCGCGCTCCATATCCAGCCACTCGGGCAGGATGCACTCGAGCATGATCTTGCGCGGCAGCGGCTCGACCCGCAGCGGCTGGATGCCCTTCTTGTTGACGATGGCCGGCACCTCGACCACCACGTCGTCGGGGATGCCCGGCAGCGCGCCCCGGTTGGGCACGTTCACCTGGAAGTAGCCTTCGTGGTCGTTCACCAGGCCGTCGATGATGGGCACCTGCTGCTCGCGCGTCCTCTCGGCGCCCAGCGCCTCCACCAGCCTGGCCTTGGGGTCGTTGGCCAGGCGCGTCATCTCGGCCACGCGCTCCTCGAGATCCTTGACAAAGAACGGCCGGGCCAGCTCGGTGTCGGGGCCACCCCACGGCTCGCCAAACCAGTACTTCTTGGTCTGGATATCGGTGTGATACCACCAGCCGCCCCGCCGCACCGTGTCGCCGATGGGGAACAGGCCGTACAGCCGGTACTGGTGCACCGCGCCGCGCGACATCTGGATGTCGTGGGTGCGGGTGGCCACGTGGGTGCGCCAGTACTCCTCGGCCTTGGTCTCGATCCACTCGTCGATCAGCGGGTAGGCATCCTTCCCCTCGTAGATAAAGTGGGTCAGCCAGATGTTGTGGTTGAGCCCCGGCGCCTGCCAGGTGACACGCTCGGGCTCGGGGATGCCAATGACCCGGGCAATCTCCTGGTAGCCATAGTGGCCGTGGCAGAGGCCACAGACCTTGATGGACGTCTCGCGGGTCATCAGCGTGCTGCCTGCAAACACCGGGTTGCCCGATTGGATGAGCCAGGCCTTGGGGCAGATGCGCTCCATATCGCGCGCCACATCGAGCATCAGCTTGAGCTCGTAGTAGCTGCCCAGGTTCACGCCGCCGTAGTAGTAGCCGTGCTTGGCCGTCAGCTCGCGCATGGCCCGGGCGTAGTGATGGCCGGTGGGGTAGGCGGTGTTGATGACGAAATCCGCGTCCTCCAGCGCTGCCTGCCGGTCGCCCGTGCGCTCGAAGCGCAGGTCGGCCCCCAATTCCCGGGCATAGCGCGTGGCCAGCTTGTGGATCATCTCCAGCCGCTCGTTGTTGATGTCCATGAACGAGACCAGGCTGCCGGCCAGGCTCGGCGTCAGGCAGAGGTCCTTGACCAGGCCCAGCGAGAATTGGGCGCTGCCCGCGCCGATGACGGTGACTTTGACCCCTGTGGACATGTTCTCCTCCTTGTGTGTCATGGCGATCCTGGCGGCTGTGCCGCCTCAGCGGCTAATACTACAACCGTATTCGGTCCAACCTGCACCCGGCAACAGCCGGCAAACCTGCTCCGCGCCTGGCCGGCCCTGACCCGGAACGGGGTTTTGGCCGGTTGCGCGCAGCGTGACCTCTCGCAGCGCGGCCCCATCACGGCCCCCCTGGGTGGCGCGCCGGGCTCAGGCCTCCGGGTCGTCGGCCAGCCAGGGCGGGAAGGCGCTGCCGCGGGCGTGCAGGTGGCTGGCGTAGAGCAACCGGTACACGTCGTGCACGTAGTACTGGCCAAAGCGTTTCTCGGGCAGGGCGTCGAGCAGGCGCGAGCTGAGGAGCTCGGCTATCTCCGCATCCATACCTTGGCCCACCTCATAATCAAAGCCGATGGCCAGGTCTCGCTCGCGGCGGCGGAGGATGCTGCGGATGCCGTAGCGGGCAGGGTAGCGCTCGGCGGGGGCGTACCGCTCCAGGTAGAAGGCGCCCGGCGAGCCAGAGTGGATGGCGGCCTGGTGGGCGTAGACGAAATTGACCGTCTCCTGGGCCTGCTCGAGGGTCTCGCCCGGGAAGCCAAAGAAGAAAAAGACGTGGTTCCAGATGCCCGCCTCGGCGCTCTGGTCGAGGATGCGCCCCACCTCGGCCACCTCGGTGCCTTTGGCCATGCGGCGCATCACCGGCGGCGAGGCCGATTCCAGCCCGAAGAGGAGCATGCGGCACCCACCCCGCGCCATGCCCGCCAGCAAGCCGGCCGAGAGGGCACGGTCGAAGCGGGCGCAGCCGCACCAGTCGATGGGGGCGCCCTCGGCCTCCAAGAGCGCCGACATCTGGCGCAGGGTGTGGGGGGCCAGGGCCTCGTCGGCGAAAAAGATGTGGCGGGCGCCGTAGCGGGCGCGCAGGGCCAGCATACGGCTCACCACCTCGTGCGCGGGCAGCGCCTGGTAGGGCTGCGGGCGGCCATACCCCACGTTGCAGAAAGCGCAGCGGCCATGGTAGCAGCCCCGCGAAGTGGTGAGGGGCAACACCGGCGCAGGCGCCAGGTAACGCCCCAGGGGCAGGCCATCGAAATCGGGCGGGGGCAGCGAGGAGAGCGGCTCGGGCTCGGCGACGGGGTTCGCGCGCACGGCCGTGCCCTGGCGGTAGATCAGGTTCGGCACCCCGGCCAGGTCGCCGCCCCCCGCCACGGCCTCGGCCAGGCGCAGGAGCGGCACCTCACCCTCGAAAACCACGGCGCTATCCACCAAGTCGAAGAAGCCCGGCACGCGCACCAGGGCTTCGCGCAGCATGGTGACGTGCGGCCCACCCATGGTGACGTGGCAGGGCAGCCCGGCCTCCCTGATGAGATGGGCCAGCGTCGCTGCGGCCAGCATCTGGTCCATACTGGCCACGCTGATGCCGACGATGTCGGGCCGTTCGCGCCCGATATCGGCCAGGACCCCCTGGCGGAAGAGGGGTAGGAACATGTTGCGTTGCGGGTCGGCGGTGGCGGGCAGCAAGTGGTGGCTGGCATCGACAGGGGCCGGAGGGGCGTAGCGCGTCAGCTCCAGCGAGGCGGGCCGGAACGGCAGCGACGCCAGCTCCAGGCTCTGCGCCACCGTCAGGTACGCCGCCCGGCTGCGCGGGCCGTCGAAGAAGGCGCTGCCCCGGAGCACATCCACCGCCGCCTCGACCTGCGCCGCCAGCTCGGGCCCCCGCTCCAGCGCCCACTGCACGGCGCCCTCCGCCGGCGGCCTGGGCTCTGTGCGCAGGCGGGCCAGGGCGCCCTCCAGGTAGCTGCGCGTCAGGATCCGCTCAAAGGCCTCGACGTTCAGGTCGCGCTGGATCACTTCGACGCCGCGGGCCCGCAGGTAGGCGGCGAGGGTGGGCAGGGCCAGGTGTGGCATGCCCGGGAACCAGTGGGGCGGGAAGAGGAGCATCACCTTCATGGGCCTGCCGGTACCCTTCCCGACCGTGCCGCCGCCTCGCGCTCCAGCGCCTCGCTCAGGGTATGCCCCAGGGCGTGGACCGCCTCGGCCAGGGCCGCCAATTCCTCCATCGTCGCGGCCGCTTCGATGGCGCCCACCATCGCCTCGAGCTGGGCCGCGCCGTCGATGGCGCCGAGCCCATTGTTGCGCAGCGTCGCCAACGCCCGGACTGCCCGGCCTGCCAGGCGGCCGCGAAAGTAGGCCAGGTGGCCGGCGCTCAACGCGCCCTGCTCCCAGGCCGGCGCGAACTCGTGGAAGGCGGTACAGAGCTTCTGGACGAAGACCAGTGCCACGCCACAGGCTGCATCGCCCATGGAGAGCAGCCTCGCCCACTGCAACTCTTCCTCTCGCCCGTGCGCGCTGTCGGCGCCCGGCCGGAACTCGCGCATCGGCACACCTCCTTGGGCAGGTCGCCCCCTCACTGCAGGTTGAGCCACAGGGCCTTGCCAGCGAAGCGGATCTCCATATGTCGTAGGTGGGCATGCCCCACGCTGTCATTGCGAGCGGCGCAGGCGCGAAGCAATCCCCAACCCACGATTGATGGAGATTGCCTCGGCGGCGGAGCCTCTCCTGAGCCGAGGCGAGAGCGCCGCCTCCTCGCAGCAAGTCCGCGTTCTCTGTTTCGCCCGGAGTTCCGTGAACCCTGGGCCAATCTGACAATCGGTGGCATCTATGGTGATAGCATCACGCAGGGCCTCCGGCCTGTGGCTGACCCCGTCGCGACGCGCCGGCGGCCGGCGGCCCTGTGCCGACAGCCGTATGATACCACCAACCGCCCCAATATACCGTATCGCCGGTCGGGGACGAACCGCGCCGTTGACACGCCGGAGAAATGACGGTAGACTCCTGCCCAAGAGGTAGTCACGCCCGGCCAGCACGGCCGGCGCCGATGGACCGTTGGAGGCGAAGCATGGCTGCCAAGTATCCGAGGTTCATCATCACTGTCGACGGGCAACAGGCTGGGCTCGCGTGGAACCATTGCGAGGCGTGGGTGCAGTCGCTGGCCATGTCGCGGCCCGGCTGCGTGGTGCGCTGCGAGCCAACGGAGGTGAGTGCCGAGGTGGAGGCAGGTGAGGCCGGCTCCCTGCCACCCGAGCCAGCCCGCACCGAGGAGGCAAATTGAGGGGGCTGGGTTGGGCATGGCGCCCGAACCCAGCCCCCTTCGCCTAGCGCGGGGGGTGCCGCCTCCCCCCGCGTTCAGCACCTGCCGCCGGGGCATGCCGGCTCGCGAACCTCGGGTCGCCCTGCCGGCCATCGGAGGGCCACCCGTTTGAGCAGCCCCAGTTGCCCAGCCGGTAAAGGCTACGCGATGCCTCGCCCCCGCCTGCTGCGGGCGGCGTCTGGCGCGGCGCGCACGCCATCCGCTCCCCAGGGCTTTGGCGCGGCGACCAGGCGCTAGCCATTCTCCTGGGTGGCTCCGCCTGCTGTTCGGGCATCGGCGGCCGGCGTCATTGCCCACCCTCCGCCAGCGCTGCATCCCCATCGGGCAGGGCCTGCCGGTTGGCGCGGCGGATCAGGACGTTCAGCGCTCCAAACACGGCCATGGCCATCGTGGTCGGCACGACCAGCCCGGGCCACGGAGCATAGCCACCGCGGGTCAGCGGCCCGGCCAAGAAGGTGAAGATCCCGTTGAGAGCGGCAGCGAGCGAGAGCCCGGCTGGCATCCACCACACCGGCCGCCGCTCGAACTTGAGGCCGCCGACGAAGTAGCCGGTCACCCCGGCAAAGGATGCCTGGGCCAACGCCGTCACCACCACGTGGATGATGCCGGCCCCCAGGTCCACTCCCCCAGATTGCACGACATAGTGGATGTTCATCGCCGTGGCAAAGCCCAGGCCAGCGGCAGCGCCATAGACGATGCCGTCGACGCGACCATCGAACTCGTCGAGCGGATAGACAAAGTACCGCACCGCTGCGTACTTGAGCAACTCGTAGGCAAAGCCGACGGCGAGGATTGAGCCCAGCACGTCGCCCCAAAGGCCCAGCCCCAGCCGTTCCTGCGTGCGGAAGAGGCTCTGGGTGAGCGGCAACCCCACCGCTGCCGCCAGCAGCCCACCCAGCACAAAGACGGCGAGGACATAGCCTTTGGGCTCGGGCTCCAGCCGGTCCTGCTGATAGAAGAATGAGAGCCACACCGCCGCCGGCACCAGCGCGATAGTCACGCTGGCCACAAGCAGCCCCGCGCCCTCGAGCCGGGGCTGGGCCACACCGACGATGAACTCGACGAGCCCCACCAACACCAACAGTCCAACCACCTCGGCCGCCCCCGCCTGCCAGACGCCGTGGCGGTCGCTGGTGGCCCGCTCATAGTGGGCTGCACAGTACCAGCGCCCGCCCAACTCCCTGGCGCCCGGGCCGGCGGGTCCGTGGCACACGCAGCAGTCAAGGTCGCTCATACTCCCTCCCGATCGATGCCGCCGCTCGCAGCTGGGCGGCGCCCGCCGGTGTGTCCTTGACCTCCTCCAGGCCCTCGCTTCCGAGCCTGTGCCCAGAGTCCATTATACGCCGGCTTTTCCCAGGGTCTACTGTTTTCGTCAGCCTGGGAGCCAACTGGGCGCAACATGTCAGCCATGCGACGCCTCGCCCGCCACCCACGCCGGCCGAATGGGGCCTCTCTTGCCAGGATAGCACAGGCAGCGTTTCAAAAGCGTTTCGGCAAGTGAGGCACGGCCCAAGACCGGGGAGCACGGTGGGGGTTGCGGCAAGCAGCTTCGATGGCCAGGGCAGCCCACCCGTGAACCGGCGCGGGCGCGCCAGAAGCCTGTGGGGCAAGCTCTTCACCGGCGTGCCCGCCGACGAGGCGCAGCACATCGAGGTCGAGCGGTTGGAGACGGTCCAGCAGCTGCGGCCAACAGGCCGGAACAACAGCCGAGGCCTCCCGAGCCTGCGGGCTCGGGAGGCCTCGGCGTCCTATCCCACCTTTCTGCCGGTGAGCATCTTGCGGCGCGTCTCGCGCACGGCGATGCGGGGCAGCGAAGCCTCGTTCTCTTCGAGGTAGCCTGCCACCTGCTCGCGGTAGTGCTTGACCAGGTCCCTCAGCAGCCACGAGACGGCCCTGGTGATGAGGATGTGCTTCTCGCCCTTGAGCCGGTCGATGTTCGCAAAGGCCTGGCCGGCCAGGCGCTCATCCGCGGCATCGCGCACCGGCCGGGTCAGGAGCACCAGGCTGGCCCGGCGCTTGTGCACATTGGCATCGGCAGCCAGGCCCGCCAGGAGCGGCTGCCAATCGCTCCAACGCGCCAGGACCTCGGCCCCTGAAAAGTGCGACTGGCAGAGGCTATCGACCTCGGCCCAGCCCTCAACCCCTGCCAGCCATTCGTCAAGGAGCCGGGGGTCGATCTGCTTGCGCAGCCGTGGCATGCGATCCAGGAGCGCCCCGGCCAGCGCAATCTCATCGAACGACTCGCCCCGGCAGAGGGAGCCGATGAGGTCACAGTACTCGCCGAGTGACAGGCCGCGGTGCGCCGCGAGCCAGCCGGCGACGACCCTGCCCCGGCCATGAGCGCCGATGGGGTAACAGGTCTTGCTCGTGCCCAGGTAATGCTGGATGCCCTCCCAGGGTGGGGTGCCCGCCGCGCACCTCTTGAGCTCGGCTAGCAGCTCGTTGTGGTAGGCGTTGGTCATCGCAGCTCTGCTCCTTTCAACGGGCAAGCCCTGCTCCTTGGGCCAACCCACACCCGGCCAGAGCCGGCAAACCTGCTCCGCGCCTGCCCGGCTCTGGCCCGGACCCCCACAGGGGTGTGCTCCGGCCACGTGCCAAGCGCGAGGCCCAAATGGGATCCACGCCCCGATGCGCACCCTGTTCAGGCCGGCGAATCGCCCTCATCATCGCCCAGCTTGCGCGCCTCCTCGATGTACTCGAGCGACTGGTGGCGGAAATAGGTGTTGTACAGCTCGGCGTAGTGGCCACCGGCAGCGAGCAGCGCGCTGTGGTTGCCCTCTTCGATGATCTCGCCATCCTTGAGCACGATGATGCGGTGGGCGCTCTGCACGGTGGAGAGGCGGTGGGCGATGACGAGCGAGGTACGCCCCCGCATCACCTCTTCGAGCCCCTCCTGGATCTGCGCTTCGGTGAATGGGTCGACGCTGGCCGTGGCCTCGTCGAGGATGAGGATGCGCGGGTTGGCCAGCACCACGCGGGCCAGGGCCACGAGCTGCCGCTGCCCCATGGAGAGGCGGGCGCCCCGTTCGCCCACGTCGGTGGCCAGGCCTTCGGGCAGGTCGTCGAGCCACTCGCCGCCGGCGATGCTGCGCGCCGCCTGCAGCACCTCCTCGTCGCTGGCCTCAGGGCGGCTATAGCGGATGTTCTCGCCCAACGTGCCCGAGAAGAGGAACGGCTCCTGCGGCACCAGGCCCAGGCAGCGCCGGTATTGGCCCAGGTCGAAGGTGCGGATGTCGCGCCCGTCGATGAGGATCTCCCCCTCCTGGAACTCGTAGAAGCGCGCCACCAGCCTGGCCAGGCTCGACTTGCCCGCCCCGGTATGGCCCACGATGGCCACCGTCTCGCCGGGTTGCACGGTGAGCGAGAAATCCCTGAGCACCACCTCGCGGCCGGTGTAGCTCAGCCGCACGTGGCGGAACTCGATGCGCCCCTGAACCTCGCCTACCGGCTCGCAGGCCGTCTGCACGACCCGCGGCCCGGCATCGATCAGCGAAAAGACCCGCTCTGCGGCCGAGAGCCCATCCTGGAACTGGCTCCAGAAGGAGGCCACGCTGGTCAGCGGGAACCAGATCATGCCCATCGTCTCGACAAAGAGGAACCAGGCGCCCGCCGAGATCTCGCCGCGGAGCGAGGCCGAGCCCCCATAGTAGACGATCAGCGCCGTGCTCACCCCGATGCCGATGCCCAGGAGGGGGATGATGGTGTTCATCACCCAGCCCCGCAGCAGGTTGACCCGGTAGGTCTGCCGGTTGAGGCGGAGGAAATCCGCATAGACAGCGGCCTCCTGGCGAAAGCTCTTGGCCACGGCGATGCCGCTGATCGACTCCTGCACCAGGGCGTTCACTTGGGCGAGCACACGGCGCGCCTGGCGCGTCACCCGGCGCGCCACACTGCGAAAGGAGAGGGCCACCCCCACGATCACCGGCACCATGGCCAGGAGCAGGAGCGCCAGGCGCACGTTGATCGAGAAGAGGGCCACGAACAGGATCACGACCAGCAGGAGCTGGCTGATCAGGCTGATCACCAGGAGCACCACGTCGGCCAGGTTGAGGGCGTCGGAGGTCACCCGGCTGACGATCTTGCCCGAGGGCTGCTCGTCGAAGAAAGAGAGGTCCTGCCGCACCACTGCCCCAAAGGCAGCCTGGCCCAGCGCCGGGATCACCTCGCCCACCAGGCGTGCAGAACGGCTCTGCCGGTAATAGTTGAAGAGCCAGCTCAGCGAGCTGAAGGCGATGGCCGCGCCGGCCAGGAGCAGGGCTGTGGCCAGCGAATGAGTCTGCGTGACCAGGTCGAGGCCGCGCGAGATGAGGATGGGGATGCCCGCGCTCACCCCCGAATCGAGCACCACCACCGTCGACACGCCCAGCACCGTCGGCCAGTGGGGCGCGAAATAGGCGAGCACCCGCCGCACCAGGGTCAGGTCGCCGTAGGTGCGGTCATAGGAGTCGCTCTCCAGCCCATCCATTACCCAGCCCATGGCTGCCCCTCACTGCGCGTAGCGCGCGAATATCCTCCGATACGCCTCGCATCTCCCCATGAGCTCCTCATGGCTCCCCTGATCGACCAGCTCGCCCCGGCGCAGCACCAGGATGCGATCGGCCCAACGGATCTGCGAAAGGCGGTGGGTGATGAGCAGGGTAGTGCGGCCCTGCATGATGCGCCGCATGGCCCGCTGGATGGCGTCTTCGGTGGCCGAGTCGATGGCGCTGGTGGAGTCGTCGAGGATCAGGATGCGTGGGTCGGTGAGGAAGGCGCGGGCGATGGCCAGGCGCTGGCGCTGCCCTCCCGAGAGGGTGACGCCGCGCTCGCCGATTTCGGTGGCATAGCCTGCCGGGAAACCGGTGATGAACTCGTGGGCCTGCGCCTCCCTGGCGGCCCGCTCGATGGCCTCCTTATCGACACGGCCATGCACGCCAAAGGCGATATTCTCGGCAATGGTGCGCGAGAAGAGGAACACATCCTGCTCGATGGTCGAGATCTGCGAGCGCAACGAGGCCAGGCTCCAATCGCGCACGTCGATGCCATCCACCAACACGCGGCCCGCCGTGACATCGTAGGTGCGGTTGACCAGGCGGGTCAGGGTCGTCTTGCCCGAGCCGGTCTGGCCGACGATGGCGATCGTCTCGCCCGGGTTGGCGCGGAAGGAGATATCCCTGAGCACCGGCGCGTCGCCATAGCCAAAGCTCACGTGCTCGAACACGATCTCGCCCCGCATGGGCCTGGCCACGCCGGCGGGGTTCTCGTCGAGCTCGCTCTCGGCCTCGATGAGGGCCAGGATGCGCCGGGCGCTGGCCATGCCGAGCTGCACCACCGAGAAACTCCACACCGAGATGAACGATGGGAAGCCCAGCAGGTTCAGAAGGCCCATGTAGGTCACCACCTGGCCCACGCTCAGGCTGCCCTGGCGCACAAGGAGCATCGCGTGCAGGAACCCCACGCCCACCGCCAGGCTGTAGGCCAGGAGCGGCAGGTAGCGGGCCTGCACCTCACCCTGCTCCACATAGGCGTCGCGGGTGGCCAGCGAGTTCTGCAGGAAGATGCGCTCCTCCTGCGCCTCTTGGGCGGCGCCCTTGACCACCTCGATGCCCGAGACGGTCTCGGCCAGGCGGGCGTTGAGGAGCCCGAAACGCTCGCGCACCCTGCCCACCACCGGCTCGAGGCGGCGGATATAGTCGCGCAGGGTCACGGCAAAGAGGATCAGGAAGAGCCCCGGCGTGATCAGGAGCGCCCGGGGCAGGTTGAGGGCGATGGTCGTGATGGGCACCACCAGCCCCAGGAGGGAGGAGAAGATCAGGCTGAACCCCGGGTTGACCATCATGTTGAGCTGGCGCACGTCGCCCGTGGCGCGGGCCATCACATCGCCGATGCGCTGGCGGCCGTGAAAGGTGAGGCTCTTGCCCAAGAGGGCCAGGTACAGCTCATCGCGCGCATCGCGTTCGAAGCGTTGGGCCAGGAGCTCGATGACCATATTGCGGGCCAACTGCGCCACGCCCTGCCCCAGCCCGGCCCAGAGGATGGGCAACACCGCTGCGAGGAGCAGTTGCGTGGTGGCCCGCGAGCTCAGCACCAGGTCGAAAGCGCGGCCCACCAGCAGCCGGTTGAGGCTTTCGAACACCGTGCCCAGCACAGCCAGGATGACCGTGGCCGCCGGCAGCCAGGGGTAGCGCAGGAGGTGCGACACGATCCAGCGCAGGGGGCCGGAGCGGTCATACAGGTATTCGTCGGCGACGGTGAACTCGCGCTTCTGCACAGCGAACTCCAGGAAGAGTAGGGCCATACCAGAGTTTCCAGTATACGGGTAACGCAGTGGCGCGCAAACGGCGCGTAGGGTCGGCGGAGGCCACGGCTTTGGCCAGGTCGGGATTGTGTCACCCTGAGCAGATTCTGCGGGTTTCCCAATGTGGCGCATGCTGGCCTGCGCAGGGTCCGGGCAGCACATAACGCCGACTTGGATAAAGCCCCGACTCCGCTCAATTCCCCTCTTGACAAAAGTGCGCACAGCGTGTATAATGGGCGTAGATGTTGGGAGCGCTCCCAAAAGTCGGCCCAGAGTGGCCCGAACGGCCCGTTTTGCGGGCCTTTTCCTGGGCAGATGGTGGGAGCGCTCCCAAAAGAGAGCCATGAGACCTGGGGCCAGACCCGCGCCCCGGCCGCTGCTCAGGAGGCCTATGACCCACACGCTCGAAGAGATCGCCCGCCTCGCCGGCGTATCCCGCTCCACCGTCTCGCGGGTGATCAACGACCACCCCAACGTCCGCCCTGAGGTGCGCGAGCACGTCTGGCAGATCATCCGCCAGGTGGGCTACCAACCCCACGCCGCCGCCCGCAGCCTGGCCACCCATCGCACCCAGATCATCGGCGTCATCATCCCCGAATCCGTCACCACCCTCTTCGCCGACCCCTTCTTCTCGCTCTTCCTGAGCGGCGTAACCACCGCCTGCAACGAGAAGCGCTACAACCTGATGCTCTCGCTGTTCAATAGCCTCGATGGACCCGATAGCGTCTACGAACGCATCCTGCATTCGGCCTCCCTCGATGGCGTGATCGTCGCTTCCGCCACCATCGACGACCCCCTCGTCTCGCGCCTGCTCCGAGACCACGTCCCATTCGTGATGGTCGGCCGGCACCCCGATGGGCGCGTGCCCTATGTGGATGTGGACAATGTCAGCGGCGCCCGCATCGCCACGGAACACCTCATCCGCCTGGGCCACCAACG
>Ga0078972_1010659_pt1 | contig 16985 bp, 18 predicted proteins | sample YelNatPaOPGAMG01_FD_67568 | JGI IMG/M metagenome (GOLD analysis project Ga0078972, IMG submission 67568) | Hot spring thermophilic microbial communities from Obsidian Pool, Yellowstone National Park, USA - OP-RAMG-01 (SPADES assembly) (version 2) | ecosystem: Environmental > Aquatic > Thermal...
TGGATTTTCAGGGCTGGCAGTTCATCAAGCCCGGGGGCTTGACCTATGACGAGGCGGACAAGAACAAGCCCATCGTCTGCTTCGGCTCCTTTCAGGACTATCTGGGCCGCAATCCCTCGACTAACGGCATCAAAACCAAAAATGAGTGGGTGCATGCCACGAACTGGGATGCTGTGATTTTCGACGAATACCATTACGGCGCCTGGCGCGAAAAGGCCAAAGAACTGTTCGAAGCAGAGGATGAAAAGGAGCGCAAATTCGCCGAAGGCGAGGGTATTGACTACTTCGATGAAGACATCCTGCCCATCACGTCAGACCATTATCTTTACCTCTCCGGCACGCCGTTTCGGGCCATTGCTACCGGCGAGTTCATCGAGGAGCAGATTTACAACTGGACGTACTCGGACGAACAGAAGGCGAAAGAAGAATGGCAAGGGCCGAATAATCCTTATGCTGCCTTGCCACGCATGGTGCTGATGACCTATCAGTTGCCGGATGCCATCCGGGAAATTGCCATGCAGGGGGAATTCAATGAGTTCGATCTGAATGTTTTTTTCTCGGCGGAAGGCGTGGGCGATCAAGCGCGCTTCAAGTATGAGGACGAGGTCCAAAAGTGGCTGGATCTCATCCGGGGCGCGTACCTTCCCACCAGCATGGATAACCTCAGGCTTGGCGCGCAGAGGCCGCCGCTTCCTTTTTCCGATGTTCGGCTTTTGAGTGTGCTCTCACATACGCTGTGGTTTCTGCCGAGTGTCGCTTCCTGTTATGCCATGCGCAATTTGCTCGCCAAGCGGCAGAACCGCTTCTATCACGACTACAAGGTCATTGTCGCCGCGGGCAGTGCCGCTGGGATCGGCGTTGCCGCTCTGCCGCCGGTGCTGGAGGCGATGGATGATCCCCTCAAGACGAAAACCATCACGCTCACCTGTGGAAAACTGACGACCGGGGTCACGGTCCGTCCCTGGACGGGCATCTTCATGCTGCGGAATTCCTCCAGCCCGGAGACCTATTTCCAGGCGGCTTTTCGTGTGCAGAATCCGTGGGTCATCAAAAATCCCGATGGATCATCGCCCGATGAGGAACTGATTCTGAAAGAGGAATGCTATGTTTTCGACTTCGCCCCGGATCGCGCCTTGCGGCAGATTGCGGACTATAGTTGTAGCCTCAATGTCAATGAGGACGACCCCGAAAAAAAGGTGGAAGAATTCATCCGTTTCCTGCCGGTGCTGGCCTACGATGGCAGCTCCATGAAGCAGATCGACGCCGCCGGCGTTCTGGACATGGCCATGAGCGGGACCACGGCGACCCTGTTGGCGCGGCGCTGGGAAAGCGCCCTGCTGGTGAATGTGGACAATGACACCCTGCGGCGGCTGATGGACAATGACCAGGCCATGAAAGCCCTGATGAGCATCGAAGGATTCCGCAACCTCAATAAGGAAATCGAAACCATCATCAACAAATCTGAAGCCGTGAAAAAGGCAAAGAAAGAGGCGAATGACCGGGAACTTTCCAAAGAAGAAAAGAGGCAACTTACAGAGGAGGAAAAGGAATACAAGACCCTAAGGAAGAAGATTCAAGAGAAACTTATCAAGTTCGCTACGCGGATCCCCGTCTTTATGTATCTCACGGATTATCGTGAGCGAACCCTCAGGGACGTGATCACGCAATTGGAACCGGGCTTGTTCAAAAAGGTAACGGGGCTGTCAGTAAAAGACTTTGATCTACTGGTCAGCCTCGGGGTGTTCAACAGTGCCCTTATGAACGATGCGGTGTACAAATTCAAGCGCTATGAAGACCCAAGCCTCATTTACACAGGTATCAACCGGCATGAAGGCGAAGACATCGGGCTTTACGATACGGTCTTGCGGCGGTCGGACTACGTTGCGACATTTGTAGAGGAAAAATAGCTTTGCAAGATGCTTGAAAAGTTTGGCTAACAAGGGGTTGCAGCGGACGGTGTTGTGTTTTAAAGTTTTTGCAACCTAAAGAAAACTCCGATTCCGGCTGAAAAAAACAAAACAATAACGAACTCAGATTTTGAGCAAGGGGAAAATGGCCTGGATTTATTTGCAGGAAGAGAATATGCTATTTCATTATGAAGGTCATGCTCCGAAGCGTAGCCGTTTTCGTCCTGGTTTCTATAGCAATGGCTCCCCTTTACTTATGGGCAAAATCGGAAGAAAAGGCTGGATACTTTATTAAGTACGGCGTTTCAAAACAGAAAGTGATTATTATCAGTGCCTCCACACCTTACGATTCTTCAATAAGGGCGAGAGATGCTTTTCTCCATTGGTTCGTGCGTAGCTTTGAGGCTGTCTTGACTGGCAGGGCACCTATGGTGGTCGAGTGGAAAGATTCGCCGGAAGGAAAAGCAGGTCAAAAGGGTTATGATTTTGGGATGGATGAGGCGGAGCGCTACCTGAAGCTAAAGGAAAAACCAGACAATTCGATAATAATAGCCCCGATTCCGCCTTTGTAGTTTCAGAATGAATTCTCATTCCCGAAGAAATGATGGACATGACGGAATGAAGATTATAGTCGATTTCATCTATCGCATAATAACGGGTCCTGAGCATAGGCGGAGAATCGCCACCCCCCTGTTTGCCGGATTTTTTGCTTTCCTGATTTTTCTCATTATATTCCTTGCCCGGAAGCTTGACGCATTCCTTCATCTTGCCGGGCCGCTTTCTTATCCAGTGAACTACCTTCTTTCCTTGCCGCTTTTTATAGCGGGTGCTTTTCTTTGGATCTGGTCGGTTCTTCAGTTTATCAGGGCGCGAGGGACCCCCGTACCCGTAAATCCACCTCCTAAGCTGGTCACGGAAGGCCCCTATGCTTATATAAGAAATCCGATGCTATCCGGGATTATTCTTATGCTTTTTGGCGTCGGGTTCTTTTTGGAATCGCCATCCCTGGTGTTTTTTTTCACCCCGCTCTTTGTGGCCTTTACTTGTCTGGAATTTAAGTTGATTGAGGAGCCTGAACTGGAGAAGCGTCTGGGAGATGCCTACCGGGAATACAGAAGAAAAACGCCCATGTTCATCCCGAAGCTTTCCCGGTTGTCACAGCAAGTAGGGCGTGATGCCCAAGGGGACTCTCTGGCGCGAAAAGGGGAAAAGGGTTAGCGCCAAAAGTCTTATCTAAGGTAGTAGCCATTCGGGTCGAAGAGGCGTAGAAAGGACAATTCCTCCTCTTTCGGGGGGGAGATAGCTTCCGGCCGGGGGACAACTTTTAACTCCCATCCGCAGTTCTCCTTTATCCTCCTTACTGCTGAATCTTCCGTGAGTTCGGGGCTATCCTTGATGTAGGCCGTAAGGACGAATTCCTCACTACCAGGAGGCTTCTCGAAGATTCCCCACTGGGAAACAAGGGTGCGCACTTTCTCTCCTGGGGCTGTGATAAAGGGGACCTTTTCGAGGTACCTTTCACGGGATTGGGCCATGATAACCATTGTTTCTTTAGCCCCTGTGGCCACGTCATTTGCCCCCCCTGAACCAGTGAGATAGCGGCCCTGGGCCGGCCAGCTCGAGTTTATGTTTCCCCGTTTGTCTACCTGTCCGCCCCCCAGCACCCCAATACACCTGTTATGGGCACCGCAGGTAAAGACGCCCAAGGTGTCTAAAGTGTCCGTCATCATCTTGCAGGTATGGAAGTTACCGTAGTTCAGGAGGAAAGGTTCGCCGGGACGGGGAGAATTTCCAAAATATCCTAACTCTACCATAAGCTCGGCCTCATAGCCTGCACTCTCAAGTCCGTATTTCGCCGTCCATGCCGCCAAGTTCGCCGTCCCTGCCCCAGAGAGGATGGTGCGGTACCCTTCCTTTGGTATAATTTCCATAAGTTTTCGCGCCGCTGTGACCACCATTATCTCGGTGGGGCCTGGTTTCTTTTGAGAATTATCTCCCCTTTCTGCCCACTTTTTATGCCAGTAATCGGGATGGGCGGCGGCAGAAAGCTCTTCTAATCGGTCGTCACCTAATTTCTTCAGGTACGAGGTAAAAGAGGGACACTTCAATATCCATTCCTCTATCCACTTGTCCAAAGCGGCAGGGTCCTGGCAGAGGTCATTGAACCAGGACATGAAGGTATAGTCTTCCCCGTATCCTTCTATGCCTTCCACCCCCTGAACCCATAGGCCTCCAGGATGGGCGCCAAAGGGTTCTACCGACACCGCTCGGACCATGTAGGCGGGTATTTTGACGACATGGGAATGGGCGCGTATAAAGCTCGTGGAAACGAGTTTCTCCACCGTAACAATAACCCCACCCTTGCTGGCCTTGGCACCCCACACGCTTTCGCTGTATGGCGCCGTGAGGATTGTATTCCCTGCGCGGTCCGCGGCTACTCCGTGAACAATGGAAATATCGGGGAATAACGCTTCGACAAGGCCAATTCTCTCACTCCCAAAAGGGTCGTCCAAGGGATGGAAATGGGTTCCGTTGAGCCGCGCGAGGTCACTTCCTATCAAAGACCTCGTAGGGAGAAAGGGCAAGCCCATAGCCGCCGCCATAAGGCGGAGGGGAAACGTGAGGATAGTCCACTCCTCTAGTTCTATCCCACCTTTTTCGTACGCTTCCTTGGCGACCCGGTTAGGCCCGTACCAAGGATAGACGTTTCCGGAGAAGGCCGTTATTACCTTTCTCACCAATCCCAGGCGAAGAAGGCATATCACCGTGTCCCGAATGCCCCTCATTATAAGGGTAAACTCTGGATTCTTACCGTTAAACTGGCGGATTATCTCATGCAGGGCCGCATACGAGCAGTTGTGCGTGACCGCCACGTGAATCTTCATTCCCGGTGAAATGAAACGTGAAACGGCATCGCTGATGGACATTACCTTATCTTCTTGCTCCTCTGGAAGGGCAAAAATGTCGTTTATCATTTCTCCCTTCTTCATGGTCACACCTCTTCCGGGGTCAGGGTAAAGATGTAGTCCTGTCCCTTCTTTTTTACCTGCTCGACGACGAATCTTTTCGCCTCGTCAATCGTATGGGTTTGAAGATTACCTACTGCCGGTAGCCCCTCTCCTATGATGCATGGGCAGAGGACGACGATCAAACGGTCAACCAGCTTTGCCGCGATAAAGGCGGTAATTACTTCCGAGCCTCCTTCTACGAGAAGAGAGGTCATGTTCCGCTTCCCTAAAAACTTCAAGATTTCTTCAAGGTTAAGGTAGCCGGGGCTTTTTTCCCCTACCTCTTTAACTTCGATACCTTGTGCCTCTAAGACCCTCTTTTTCTCCACCGGGGCCTGCACAGAGGTGATGACGAGGGTCGGTGCCTTCTCGAGGGTGGTAAAGACACGGGCCGTTAAGGGAAGGCTGAGACGGGCATCGAGAATCACCCGTAGGGGATTGGGGCCCCGTACGTGCCTGGTCGTTAGCTCAGGGTCGTCGGCAAGAACGGTACCCTTGCCCACGAGGATGGCATCGTGTTCTCGCCTAAGCTCATGGGCATATTTCAGAGCGAGGGGGGAACTAATCCATCTTGCATGACCGGAGGAGGTGGCGATACGGCCATCGAGGCTCTGGGCGTATTTAACCGTTACGAAGGGAAGGCCTGTCGTTATGTGTTTGGCGAAGGGGGCTATTAATCTCCGGCATTCCAGTTCCCTCACCCCAAGGGTGACAGAGATCCCGTTTTTCTTTAGAATTTCTACCCCCCGTCCTCTAACTATGGGGTTGGGGTCTTCTGTTCCAATTACCACCCGGACCGGCCTTTCTTTAACCAGCCGGTCCACACATGGAGGTGTCCGTCCGTAGTGGGTACAGGGCTCTAAGGTAATGTACACGGTAGAGCCGGCTATAGATTCTCGCGCATTTTTAATCGCGTTTATTTCCGCGTGATCTCCCCCGCAGCAGGCGTGCCAGCCTTCCCCTATGATACGGCCGTTTTTCACTATCACACAACCTACCATGGGATTGGGACTCACGCGACCAGCACCGCGAAGGGCCAGGTTAATTGCCCGCTTCATGAAAGTTTCGTCTTTCATGCCGTTCGGTATATCATTTTTCCTGAAGAGTGGGAAAGAGCATTTTTCCGTTGACCACGGCATGACAATATTGTACGGACAATCCAATATTTTGTGGGAGGTTTGGTAATGAAGGGTATTGTCCTAGCTGGGGGCTTGGGTACTCGTATGTATCCTCTCACCAAGGTTACGAACAAGCATCTTTTACCCGTGTACGATAAGCCCATGATTTACTACCCCATCACGACCCTCGTAAATGCAGGAATAAACGAAATCCTTATCGTTACGGGTGGGAACAATGCGGGTGATTTTCTAAAACTTCTGGGAAACGGGAAGGAATTCGGGTTGAAGCACTTAAACTACACATATCAAGAAGGCGAAGGAGGGATAGCGGCGGCCCTGAGCCTTGCCGAGTTTTTTGCCGATGGAGAGAAGATCTGCGTCGTTTTGGGGGATAACATCATCGAGAAAAACATCAAGGCAGCCGTGGAGGCCTTTGAAAAGCAACCGAAAGGAGCCAGGATACTGCTAAAAGAGGTGCCAGATCCCCAACGCTTCGGTGTGCCGGTGTTTGAAAACGGAAAAATCGTAAGAATTGACGAGAAGCCTGCTGTCCCTGCTTCTAACTATGCGGTCATTGGTATCTATATGTACGATAGCCAGGTTTTCGATTTCATCCGTGGGTTAAAACCTTCCCAGAGGGGGGAACTGGAGATTACCGATGTGAACAATTTCTATCTCAAAGAAGGGACCCTCGAATGGAGCGTCCTCGATGGCTGGTGGACAGATGCAGGTACCTTCGATTCTCTCCTTTATGCATGCAACATGGTAAAGAAAACAGGGGCCAATAGATTGGATTGATGTACTTATTTGCCTTCATCATTGGGGCCGTTGTAGGTAGTTTCCTCAACGTATGTATAAGCCGGATTCCCCGGGGGGAATCCCTTTGGCACCCTCCCTCGCATTGCCCTAAATGCGGGAGTCCCCTTGCCTGGTACGACAACATTCCTCTGATTAGCTACGGACTGCTCCGCGGGCGATGCCGGAGGTGCAAAGCTCCCATTTCTTTGCGTTATCCCCTGGTGGAGTTGATTACCGCCGTGGGTGCCCTCATATCCTGGGTAAAATTCGGTCCCGGCGGGCCTGCATTAGTGGCCTTCATTTTTTTTTCCTGCCTCGTTTGTCTTTCTTTTATAGATTTGGAGCATCAGATATTGCCTCATGTCATCACCCTCCCGGCCATCCCACTTTTCTTCGCGGCCGCCGTACTGGTGATGGGTGTGAAGTTCACCGATGCCATCATTGGCCTTATGGGAGGGATAGCTTCCCTTTACCTTGTGGCCGTCTATTATGAGGCCATCACGGGAAAGGAGGGTATGGGGGGCGGGGATGTAAATTTGGCGGGCCTTTTGGGGTCTTTCTTCGGCTGGCAGGGATTGCCCTTCATTCTTTTTCTTGCCGCCTTCATGGGGGCCTTAGTAGGGCTTTCCCTCATTCTCTTTAAGGGCCACCATCTCAAGCATGCCATCCCCTTTGGACCCTTTCTCTCCCTCGGGGCTCTTTTTTATCTCTTCTTCCGTCAGGAAATTTGGGGATTCCTCTTGACGATTTAAACGTTGGTGGATATTAATCTTCTTCTTTTAGGAGGCCTTTGGTATATGCGTCTTAAGCTGATGGCAATGATTGAGGAGGCCCTCGAAAAAGCGAGGAGATGCGGGAGCCTACCGGATGTTTCCATACCTGAATGGGAAATTTCTCCTCCTAAGGAGGAGGCCCATGGGGATTATGCTACCAATGTAGCCCTCGTTGCCGCCCCTGCTTTACGCATGTCCCCCCGCCGTATTGGGGAGGTAATTATTCATCACCTCGTTGATTCTTCAGATCTATTAGAAAAGGTGGAATTGGCGGGGCCTGGTTTTATTAATTTCTTTCTTAGGGCGGACAAATGGCTAACTCAGCTTGAACTCCTTCATAACATGGGAGATAGGTGGGGGAAAATTAACCTCGGCCATGGCCAGAAAGTGCAGGTGGAATTCGTAAGCGCAAATCCTACCGGGCCCTTGCATATAGGGCATGCCCGTGGGGCTGTGGTGGGAGATGTGATTGCCAACATTCTTGCCGCAGCAGGCTATGAGGTATGGAGGGAATATTACATAAACGATGCGGGTAATCAGATGTATACCCTCGGGCGCTCTGTCCTTTATCGCTACCGGCAGCAAGCCGGGCAGGATGTAGAGTTTCCGGATAACTGTTACCGCGGTGAATACATCGGAGAAATAGCAAAAGAGATTTACACTAAAGAGGGGGACAGATACCTTTCCTTGCCGGAAGAAGAGGTGATTCCCCTTTTTGCTGAATATGCGGGACAGGTGATACTGGACGGGATTAAGAAAGATTTAAAAGACTTCGGAGTGGTGTTTGACCAATATTTCTCGGAGAAGGACCTCTACCGGGCAGATGCAGTAAATACCCTCCTTCATGAGCTAAAAGAAAAGGGGTTCATCTATGAAGAAGACGGCACCCAATGGTTTCGCTCCACTTTATACGGGGATGATAAGGACCGGGTAGTGGTGAGAAAAACGGGTGAACCCACATATTTTGCTGCTGATCTCGCGTATCACTTAAACAAAATTACCCGGGGCTTTGAGAAGCTAATTGACATCTGGGGTGCAGATCATCATGGTTATGTGCCCCGCATAAAGGCCGGTATTCAGGCGCTAGGTTTCCCGGAAAATACTTTACGTGTCATCCTCGTACAACTCGTAAGCCTACTGCGGGATGGGGTACCCGTTGCCATGTCGACCAGGGCAGGAGAATTTGTCACCTTGAGGGAGGTGATTGACGAGGTGGGGAAAGATGCGGCTAGATACAATTTCCTTATGCGCCGCTCTGACAGTCACCTCGATTTTGACCTCGAGGTGGCAAAGAGGCAGTCCATAGAAAACCCCGTGTATTACGTTCAATATGCCCACGCGAGGATCTGCAGCATCTTGCGATTAGCCGAAGAGCGTGGGCTGGTCGTGCCTAGTCAGGTGAAGGTAAGTGGTTATGCCCTCGATATGCCGGAAGAACAGGCTTTAGTAAAGGCAGCAGTGAGATTTCCCGAGGTAGTGGAAGGGGCGGCGCGTATGCTGGAGCCCCATCGGATAACCTTTTACCTAAACGAAACGGCGGGGTTGTTTCACAGTTACTACAACAAGTACCGGGTCCTCACGGATGATGAGGAAGAGGCGAAGATGCGGCTCTTTTTGGTTTCGGCCTTGAGAGTAGTGTTTAAAAACGGTCTTACCTTATTGGGTGTGGAAGCACCGGAAAGAATGTAAGACAATGAAAACGAAAAATAAAAGGCCCTTTGAATTGAGGGTAGGAAAGCTTGCCATTACACTTACCGTGTTTGGCCTTGCCATCCTCCTTTTCCTTAGCTTTCTTTTTGGGGTGCACGTGGGTATGAACATTGAGACGTATCCGCGGGAAATCGCCTGGGGCCTGCCAGCCAAGGTGATGAGGTTTTTCGGGATCCCCAAATCCCCCGGCCGGGTGGAGGTTCCCTCCATTGTACCGGCACCAGGCATGCCTTCGGAGCCGGAGGTGGTACCCATACCAAGCCCTGCCCCTCCTTCTCCTCCTGAGCCGGCAACCAGCGTCCATGCCGTAACATCTACTGTCCATGAAGTTCCGAAAAAAATTGAGCCGCCTCCTACGGAAAAGAAGGTGGAGCCACCCCCGCCAGGGAAGGTGGATAAAACGGGGTCTTTTATCGTTCAGGTTGGGTCATTTCGGGATGAAGGAAAGGCCAAAGAGGTGGGTAGTAAGTTAAAAAAGTTAGGTTACCAGGTGTATGTAAGGCCCGTCGAGATAAGGGGAAAGGGCAAATGGCATCAGGTCACAATGGGTAGATTTGCCACCAAAAACGAGGCGGAAAAGGCTGTTGAGAGGGCCCGTTCCCACATCGAGGGTTTGGAATGCGTCATTAGAAAGATAGATAAGGGACACTGATAATGTTCGAGAGTTTAACGGAAAAACTGGACGGTATCTTTAAGAAGCTAAAAGGCCGGGGACGTCTCGATGAGGAAAACATAAAGGACGCTCTCCGGGAGATAAGGATGGCCCTCCTGGAAGCGGATGTAAATTTCCGGGTAGTCAAGGATTTCATAGAAGAGGTTCGCCTGAGGGCAGTGGGACAGGAGGTTGTGGAGAGCCTCACGCCGGGTCAGCAGGTGGTAAAGATAGTATATGACCGCCTCGTAGAGCTCATGGGTGGCACAACGAGCAATATCCGGTTTGGAAACCGCATTCCTTCACCCATAATGCTCGTTGGTCTTCAGGGAAGCGGCAAAACAACCACGGCCATAAAGCTGGCAAGATACCTGTTAAAGCAAGAAAAGAGGGTAGCAGTGACATCCGTAGATGTGTACCGACCGGCGGCGCAGAAGCAGTTGAGCCAGCTGGGGAAGTCCTCGGGGGTAACGGTAATCGAGCTGGAAGGAATTACCGACCCTTTAGAAATGAGCGAACTGGCCATCCAGGAGGCCCGCCGAAGGGGATTTGAAGTTCTCATCCTCGATACGGCTGGCCGCCTCCACATAGATATGGACATGATGGAAGAGCTTAAGCGGATCAAGGACAGAATCCTTCCAGCGGAGATTCTATTTGTGGCCGATGCCATGACCGGTCAGGAAGCGGTGAACGTGGCGGCCAAGTTTAATGAGCTTCTCGGTATAGACGGCGTAATCATGACAAAGATGGACGGTGACGCCCGCGGAGGCGCGGCCCTATCCCTTCGTGCGGTGATGGGAAAACCGATAAAGTTTATAGGGGTCGGAGAGAAGACCGATGCCCTGGAGGTGTTTCACCCGGAAAGGATGGCCTCTCGCATCCTCGGTATGGGTGATATCGTTACCCTGGTGGAGAAGGCCCAGGCCGAGATGGATGAGAAAAAGGCCAGGGAGCTGGAGCGGAAGATTCGGCGTCATGAATTTACCCTGGAAGATTACCGGGAACAGCTTGTACAGATAAGGAAAATGGGATCCCTTAAAGATATCCTGAGCATGATACCGGGGCTGGGCCGAATGAAAGGGATGGGAGAACTGGAGGTGGACGACAGGGAAATTGTAAAGATTACCGCTATCATAGACTCTATGACACGCGAGGAACGCCTTAATTATCAAATCATAGACGGGGAGAGGAGAAAGAGAATAGCCAAGGGCAGCGGCACAACCGTCCAAGATGTAAACCGCCTGTTGAAAAGTTATGAAGAACTCCGTAAAATGATGAAAAAACTCTCAACTAAGGAAGGGAAGAAATCTTTAAGGCGACATAAATTTCCCTTTTAATCGGATGAAATTTGTGTTAGTAAGTAACTTTACGCAAATTGTATACGCTACTTAGGAGGTGATAAACGGCGGAAATGGCAGTTAAAATCAGGCTTACAAGAGTGGGTGGTCATAAAAAACCTTTTTATCGCTTGATTGTGGCCGATTCCCGGGCGCCCCGGGATGGGCGGGCGATGGAAATGGTGGGATACTATGACCCGCAGAAAGAGATGTCCGAAGTAGTGATCAAGGAGGACCGTATCCGGGAATGGTTGAGCAAAGGGGCGCAACCGACCCCGATCGTTTCTCAGATCCTGACGAAAAAAGGTGTAAGGGTAGAATAAGATAACTGTTACCTTGCGATTAAAAAATCCAGCGGAGGTGGTAGCGATGAAGGATTTAATCAAATACATTGCACAGGCATTGGTAGACCATCCTGAACAGGTCGAGGTTTCGGAAGTCGTCGGTGAACAGACATCGGTTATTGAGCTGAGAGTGGCGAAAGAGGACTTGGGAAAGGTTATCGGTAAACAGGGCAAGACGGCCAAAGCTATGCGTACAATTTTGAGCGCGGCCTCAACCAAGGTCCGGAAACGGACAGTACTGGAAATAATTGAATAGTTGGAAGGGTTCTTTGAAATAGGGAAGATTGTAAAACCCCATGGGCTTCGGGGTCGCCTGAAAGTTAAGTCCTACCTGGTAGAGCCTGAGAAGGTCTTAAGGCGGGTTACAGAAGTTGAGCTTACCAAGGCCAGTGATAGGAAGGGGCCTTATACCCTCGGTGAATGGCGCCTGCAGCGAGACTCGATTGTTATGGAAATGGTCGAGGTTAACGACATCGAAGTGGCTAATGCCCTGAAGGGTTATCTTGTTTGGGGAAAGATGGAGTTTCTTGAGCCCCTCGGAGATGATGAGTTTTACTGGCGTGAACTGATTGGAATGGAAATGGTGACGGAAGCCGGCGAAAAGTTAGGGGAACTTACGGCCGTTTTCCCCACGGGAAGCAACGATGTGTATGTATGCACAACCGAAAAGGGAGAAATCCTTATCCCTGCAACTGTAGAGTGCATTCGCCAGGTGGATAGAAAAGAGCGGAAGATGGTGGTTAACCTTCTGCCGGGGCTCGTATGATACCTTTTACCTTTGATATTCTTACGATTTTCCCCGGGATGTTTGAGTCCCCGTTCCGATACAGCCTGATTAAAAGGGCTCAGGAGAAAAACCTGGTGCTGATCAGGGTGCACGATATCCGGGCCTTCGCAGTGGACAACCAACGAATGACGGATGATTACCCCTATGGGGGTGGCAGGGGAATGGTAATGAAGGTAGAGCCGGTGGATAGGGCCTTGAGATGCCTTGACCTGCCGCCGGGGGCGGAAGTAATCCTCATGACCCCACAGGGGGAGAAGTTCCATCAGGGTATGGCCCGCCAGCTGGCCCAATGCTCCCATGTGGTTATTATCTGCGGCCATTACGAAGGAGTGGATGAGCGCATCCGGGAGCACCTGGTAACCCGTGAGATTTCAATAGGCGATTATGTCCTTACGGGAGGCGAACTCGCCGCCATGGTCCTGATTGACGCTGTCGCACGCCTAATTCCGGGGGTATTGGGAAATCCTTCCTCAGTACTGGAAGATTCCTTTGTCTGTGGTCTTCTCGAGTACCCCCAGTACACACGTCCGTCTGAATACAGGGGCTGGAAGGTGCCGGAGGTGCTTTTATCAGGTCATCACGCGGAAATAGAGGGATGGCGGAGAAGGGAGTCTCTGAGAAGAACTCTGATGAGAAGGCCCGATCTCCTTTCGCAAGCGGAGCTCACCGAGGAGGACCGTAAATGGCTCATTTCCCTGGGATGGAAAGAAGGGCAACCTTCGCCATAGGTTTGCTCCACTACCCTGTGTACAATCGAAGGGGCGAGATATGCACGACGGCGGTGGTAAATGCGGATATCCACGATTTGGCGAGGCTGGCTCGCACCTATGGGGCTTTAAAATATTACCTCGTAACGCCCCTTCCGGCGCAGGAAGAGCTCGTAGGTAAACTCGTTGGACACTGGACGAAAGGTTACGGTGCCAGGTTCAACCCGAGCCGGGCGGAAGCCCTCTCTCTTGTGAAGGTTTTACCGAGCCTGGAGGCATGCAGAGAGGATATGAAGGGTCTCACGGGGAAAGAACCGAAGGTGTGTGTCTCGGGTGCTAATTTTAGTGAAGAGCTTACTTCCCATGAGGAGTTGAGGGAATTAATGAAACGCGAAGATGCATCATTTTTAATTGTATTCGGTACCGGATGGGGATTGGCAGAAGAAGTGGTCAAGAAGGCGGATTATCGGCTGGCGCCTATTAAAGGATTAAACGGTTACAACCACCTCTCCGTGCGTTGTGCCGCCGCCATCATTCTGGACCGTCTTTTAGCTTGAGATAGAAAATATTTAGGAGTTGGTAAGATGTCGGATATAATGGAAATTGTTGAAAAAGAAAATATGAGAACGGATATTCCCCCCTTCAAAGCGGGGGATAACGTGAAAGTGTACGTACGGATTATTGAAGGGCAGAAGCAGAGGATTCAGGTCTTTGAAGGGGTGGTGATTCGCAGGACCAAAGGCTTTAACCGTGCAAGCTTCACGGTGAGAAAAATATCCTATGGGATAGGGGTAGAAAGGACTTTTCCTCTCCATTCACCTGTTATTGAGCGGATAGAAGTGGTGAGCCGGGGTAAGGTAAGACGTTCGCGCCTTTACTATTTGCGCAGTCTCAAGGGAAAGAAGGCGCGGATCAAGGAAGAGGGGAAGAACTAATAAAAAGCTGCCGGAGACGTTCCGTGACCACAGGAGGAGGTGGTGGACCTTACCTTTTATGAGGGGCGTCTTCATCGAGAAGGTATCCTGTATGTGGCAGGGATCGATGAAGCGGGTCGGGGTCCTCTCGCAGGTCCGGTGGTGGCGGCAGCAGTTATTTTCCCCGTCGGGTACTATCACCCGGAAATAAAGGATTCCAAGAAGTTATCTTCCCGAAAGAGAGAGGCGCTCTACTACGTCATCCAGGCCGAAGCAGTTGCGGTGGGTTTAGGGGTTGTAGAGCCTTCTATCGTAGATGAAATCAATGTACTTAGGGCGACCCTTCTTGCCATGCAGGCGGCCATAGAGGAGTTACATATAACTCCCGAATACCTCCTTGTGGATGGGAATGTGCCGATCCCTTCTTCCCTGCCCCAAAAGGCTATCGTAAGAGGTGACAGCTTAAGTATTTCCATTGCGGCGGCCTCAATCGTAGCTAAAGTTTCCCGGGACTGGATTATGGATATATACGATCGCCAGTATCCCCAATACAATTTCTCAAGGAATAAAGGTTACGGGACAAAGGAACACTGGGAAGCCATAGAGAAGTACGGTTTATGTAAAGTTCACCGCCGGTCTTTCTGTGGGAGGAGAAGCAGTATAAGTACTTATGAGCTTTCTTTTGAATAATCATGGAAAGCAAAAGAACAGGTATAGGATTAAAAGGGGAGGAGCTAGCCTTCCGGTTCCTAACAGAAAAGGGGTTTAAGGTCCTCGAGCGCAACTTCCGGTGTCCCCTGGGAGAGATCGATATTATAGGTAGGGAAGGGGATGTTATCGTGTTTGTGGAGGTAAGGACTAGAAGGTCTTACCGCTTTGGCTCCCCAGTGGAAAGTGTAGATGTGAGGAAACAGAAGCGTCTGTCACATCTTGCCCTTTATTATCTCAAAGTAAAGGGTATGTTAGGCAAGGCCGCGCGATTCGATGTGGTGGGTATAACACTGGGAGAAAAAGAGGAAGTAGATATAAACTGGATTCGTGATGCCTTTGATTTTCAGGGATGATGGGAGGAACAGATAATGGCAGAAAGGCATAGAGAGGATATCGCCGGGGGGCAGGCTTTAATAGAGGGGGTGATGATGAGGCATGGGGACCGGGTTGCGTCGGCGGTCCGGGCGCCCAATGGCGAGATTGTCATTCAGGAGAAACAGTACGTACCCCTGGCGAAGAGATATAAAATCCTCGGCATTGCCTTTCTTCGCGGATTTGTCACCCTTATAGAAATGATGGTGATAGGAATGAAGGCCCTCCTTTTCTCGGCGGAAGTAGCCCTAACGGAGGAGGAAAAGAAACCGGGCCCCTGGGAACTGCCCCTTTCCTTACTCTTCAGCTTCGCGATGGTCATCCTTCTTTTTATTATTATTCCTGCTTACTTTTTTACTCAGCTCAAAAACCACGTAGGTAATCTTATCCTACTCAATTTCCTGGAGGGATTAATTCGTCTCGGCATTTTTTTGGGTTTTCTCCTATCAACCCTGCTTTCTTCTGATATGCGCAGAGTTTTTATGTATCACGGGGCGGAACACAAGACCGTCTTTGCCTGGGAAGCAGGGGAAGAATTAATCGTAGAAAACGTGCGGCCCTACTCGCCCCGGCATCCTCGATGTGGGACGAGTTTTATTCTCGTTGTCATGGTCGTCTCTATCCTTGTCTTTTCTCTCCTGGGAAGACCTGACTTTGTGACCCGGGTAGTATGCAAGCTTGCCCTATTGCCGGTAATTTCCGGGATTTCCTATGAGATAATCCGCTTCACAGGGCAGCACCAGAACTGGCCTTGGGTGCAGTTTTTAAGCTGGCCGGGCCTTCTCCTCCAGCGTATAACGACCCGAGAACCCACGGATGACCAGATAGAAGTAGCCATTGCCGCTATGAAGCGGGTCGTTTAGGATAGGGGTATGACGCTACTTATAATAGTCTTTTCTATATTTCTGGTTTGCATAGTTGCTGCCCTCCTTTGACTTTTATGTTCCGGACAATTTTTGATTTTTCATGTAGCCTGATAGACAAGGCGATCGAAAATCACGAAATTACGGTGGACGAATACGAAAAAATTCTCTCTATTGCCAGCTAGGACAATAAAATAGACGCCCAGGAAAGGGCACTTTTGCAGACTTTACAGGAACTAATCGAAAGCGGAGCAGTGAAAAGGGTCCAGAGACGTTAAATTGATTGAGGTAGGGGATAGGGGCCTTTTCTTAGGTGCATATGATAAGGGTGACTTTTTCCCTATCCGATTGTATTTAATAAAGGAAAAAGCTTTTTTTCGGTCCTTTTCAAAGGGCCGGGTGATATCATTTATTTCCTTAAAAGCTGATAGGGAAGGAACTTATTTTTTTCTCCGATAGAGGTGCTATCGCCTGGCTCCCCATGCGTTAGTTTCTGCATTTATTAATCCAGCTTGTATCAATAAGGATGGCGTCCGGTCAAAACGGGGGCTAGTACAGATCAATTTATGCTATTCCTTAGGAAACTCTTTTGTGATATTAACCCTCCGCTATTAATTTTTGAAAGGAGAGACGTCTTATGGGGAAGTTAAAGGTATCAGGGATTTTAATGGCGTTGATATTAGGCGTTGCTGTTGTTTTTGTCTTAGGGGTTAATTCATTTGCTGCACCTCCCAAGGGGGCGCCCATTGTAATTGGGTATGTGGGTAACGTAGCCTCACCTGGGACCAAGCCTTGTATGGACATTCAGAAGATGGCGGTGGAGGAGATCAACGCCAAGGGTGGAATCTTGGGGCGTCCAGTTGTTTACAAGGTTCAGGATGGTAAGGGTGACACGTCCCTTTCTGTGGAAGCCATGCGGAAGCTGGTGATTGAGGACAAGGCCATAATGGTTTCCGTGGAGGGGCGTACGGAGATATGCCTTGC
>Ga0078972_1010660_pt1 | contig 16984 bp, 14 predicted proteins | sample YelNatPaOPGAMG01_FD_67568 | JGI IMG/M metagenome (GOLD analysis project Ga0078972, IMG submission 67568) | Hot spring thermophilic microbial communities from Obsidian Pool, Yellowstone National Park, USA - OP-RAMG-01 (SPADES assembly) (version 2) | ecosystem: Environmental > Aquatic > Thermal...
TCTTCATCCTGACTTCGAAACCCTCTGAGCATCTGGATGCCATATTGAATGCGATACTTGCAGTTGCAAATCCCGCTGCCCTTTCAGATGGGAACCCGCTTTTGAATCAGGAGTATGCAAGGCTGTTTGCACCGAAGATGACTCAGGACAATATTATGTTGTTCAAGGCACTTGCCTCGAGGTATCTTAATGAGAAGGTGAGGCCGGGAATGGAGGACTTCAAGGAGGGTGTAGAAATCTCAACAATAAGGGCCGGGGTTGCTATTACTCAGGACTTTGAATTTGCTATAAATATGATACAGAAGATACCTTTCAGGGTATACAGGATACCACCGAGGACCCTGTTGAGGGAGATAGTAATATACTATATGTCAGAAGAATATATGGACCTCAGAGAGAAGCTTGGATTGAGTGTGTCCGTATGAAGAGAAGGAGTGTAAAAAATTTGATTTATTATTGCAATATTGGTATATATAAAGATCAGGAGTTTGAATTATGATATTTACCTGTAGTAATTGTGGTGCCCAGTACAAGATCAGTGATGACAGGATCCCAGCAAAGGGGGCAAAGGTCAAGTGCAAGAAGTGTGGCAACATCATTACGATCAAGCCCCTGGAGTCTGGTGTTGAGGAGTCCGCCGCATTTCAAAACGAGGCGACTGTGGTTCAGAGGTCCCCTTTTGCGCAGGAGGAGACAAACAAAGAGGCTACACGAGTAGTCTCGGCAGAGCAGGCAGCAGGGATTTTTAAAAGCCTCATTGATGAACATACTCAGAATACTGGCCCCGGTGTGGAGGAGACCGGTGCATCTTATTCAGAGTCTTATACACAGGATAGTAGTACCCAATCTGGTTATGGGGAAGATTATACGGAGAACCCGGATGATAGATTGACATCTGTCTATGAGGACAGATCAGGTGAAGCAGCTTATGAGGAGGCCGAACAGGAGGAAGGCGGTGCGGGTGGTGAAATGCCTGAGGAGGATATAAGCAGGGAGGCGACGAGGGTTGTATCTACGGAGCAGTTGAGGCAAATCGTTGGAGAGGAAAAGGCACCACAAACTGTCAGGCAGGATGCATATAATCAGAGTCTGTATTCCCAGCCTCAACAGCCCTATGTGGCCCCCCGAGCGCGCGGTGAGTGGTATGTAGCCATAGGACAGATGCAGGTCGGTCCACTATCACTGAACGAGGTCGAAGAGAAGTGGGGTAGAGGGGAGATAAACTCCACTACACTGGTCTGGAAGGCAGGGATGGCGGGGTGGCAACCCCTTATGTATGTCCCTGAACTTTCCCATCTTGTCCCACCAGCACAGGAGAGCAGAGTGGAGGAGCAACCTCCGATAAAGGAGTTTGAGGCAGAGCGAAAAGAAGCCGAACCTGTCTCTACTGCGTCTACGGCATTCCCTTCCCTCGATGAGTTGACGCGTCAGGAAGAGGAACTGAAGTCCCAAAAAGAGGAAGAGCCGGCCGTTGACTGGAAACCTGCTGCAGGTGAGGCGCTGGCCTCTCTGGTACAGGACGAATTAGAATCTATGCAGAGGGGTTTTTCTACCGAGATACCAATTACACCCAGAGGCAGTGAAAAGATTGATACTCTTGCGTCTGGCTCTGCGGAATCCCCCGTTTTACCCTTTGAAAAGCCTCAGGAGATGGTCTCAACTCCGCCTGTCTCGACTCCTGTCATCTCAACCCCGCCTGTATCTACACCCCCTGTGGCAGTTGAACAGCCGGTAGTTGTTACCCCACCATATCAACAGTCTTATCCCCCTGTCTATCCAGGTATATACTCCCAGCCTCCCCAGAAGGTTGAGAAGAAGAGTTATCTGGTGCCGATACTGATAGCTGTGTTTGGGGTCATATTAATTGCCGGGGGAGTAGTTGCTTATCTCTTATATGGGAGACTTGCGGGTGAGAAGGTTGTTGAGAAGGGGCAGATTACTCAACAGCAGAATGCCCCCGCCCAACCTCAGCAGCAGGCGCCGGCAAATGTTCCACAGGCACAGCAACAACCCGTACAGCAACCACAAGTGGCTCAGCAGCCAGCTAATGTTCAGGAGCCCCAGAAGCAAGAAGAAAAACAACCTCAGGTAGAGCAGCCAAAAGAGGAGAAGGTTGAGGGTGTTGCCCAGAAAGAGACAAAGAAGGAATCTCAGAGGCAGAAGGTTGCTCAGAGGGAGGAGAAGGTAGAGAAGCCCTCGAAAAAGCAGGTGAAAGAGGAAAGACAGGAGTTGCCTCCCCCTCCAAAAGTGGAGAAGAGACCGCAGAAGGAAGAGGTGGCACAGGGTTCAGTAGAGCAGGAGACTCCAAAGAAGCAGAAGCCCTCAAAGGGAGGAGATTCGCTGCTGGACTTTGAAGGAGAGGGGAGTTCGAAGGGGAGTAGTGGTGGACTCCCAAAGACCCTTACTCAGGAACAGATACTTGAAGTGGTAAAGGCCAATATCGGTAGAATAAAAGCCTGTATGGCTGAACAGGCTCAGAGGGATCCATCTGTCAAAGGTAAGCTTGTAATAGGATGGGATATCCAACCCAATGGGAAGACAAAGAATGTACAGATCAAGACACCTCAGTTTAAGGGGACATATATAGGTACCTGTATATCCTCTGTGGTGAGTGACTTTAACTTCCCGAAATTCTCCGGTCCACCAATTCCAATTGAATTCCCGTTCAATATTAAATAGACTCACCGTCTAAATTTATACCTGAGTTGAACGATTCTTTAGTACCGCAGTCTCTCTAAGGGTATGTTGTCTCATAAGGGTGTTTTATGAAGAGAAAGGTTATTCAGGTTGATGAAGAGTTATGCAATGGTTGTGGAAATTGTATCCCAAACTGCCCGGAGGGGCAATCCAGGTTATAGATAGGGAGGCAGGGCTTATATCGGATCTTTTTTGTGATGGACTGGATGCCTGTGTCAGTGAGTGTTCTACTGGGGCAATAAAAGTAGCGGAGCAAGAGGCAGGGCCTTATGATGAGAGGAAGGTAATGGAGAATAAAATTAAAAGATATAACAATAACAATTGGTGGGGAAATCAGAGAGTGATTAGAGATAAGGTCCTGCCTTGATTACCTCGGGGTCTGCATTTGCACTGAACTTTTCGAAATTGTTGATAAACATACCTATCAGGGCTCTCATCTTTTCTCTGTATAAGTTTTTGTCTTGCCAGGTATTCTCGGGTATTAGAGGTTTTGGGTCAATTCCTTCGATCCGCTCTGGTACGAGGAGATTCAGATTTTCAAGTCTGATAAATCTGACTTTTTCAAGTTTGCCATCCAGTGCTGCGGATATCAGTGAACGGGTGAGTTCAATGCTCATCCTCTTTCCAACGCCATACGGTCCACCACTCCAGCCTGTATTTACAAGCCAGCAGTTCGTGTTGAATTTGTTCATCTTCTCCTCGAGCATCCTGGCATATACCCAGGGGCTCCTCGGTAGAAATGGTGCGCCAAAACAGGAGGAAAAGGTGGCCTGAGGTTCTATAACCCCCGCCTCGGTACCTGCCACCTTTGCTGTATATCCTGATAGAAAGTGGTACATAGCACTCTTGGGCTCGAGTTTTGAGATAGGTGGTAGAATTCCAAAGGCGTCCGCAGTGAGGAAGAATATATTTTTCGGGTGTGAACTAACTCCTTCGAGTATTACATCAGGTATGAATTCTACAGGGTAAGTTGCCCTGGTGTTTTCTGTGATTGAGGCATCGTCAAAGTCCACTATTCGGGTCTTCTCATCGTATATCACATTTTCGAGGATTGAACCGAATTTGATTGAGTTGTAGATAAGTGGTTCAGACTCTTTTCGCAGTCTTATGACTTTGGCATAACACCCTCCCTCAAAGTTGAAAACCCCGCTATCGCTCCAGCCGTGCTCGTCGTCCCCGATGAGTCTTCTTGATGGGTCAGCCGAAAGGGTGGTCTTGCCGGTGCCGGATAGTCCAAAAAATATGGCAGTATCTCCATTTTTACCCACATTTGCAGAGCAGTGCATAGGAAAGACACCCCTATCGGGCATTATAAAATTCATAACCGAAAAGATGCTCTTTTTGATCTCTCCACCGTAGTTACTCCCGCAGATCAATACAGACCTCTCCTTGAAGTTCAGGATGATAGCAGTACTGGATTTGACTCTGTCCTTCTCTCCTTCGAGTTTTAAATTTCCGCAGGCCCATACGGTGTAATCAGGTTCAAAGTTCAAGAGTTCTTCTGGTTTTGGTCTGATAAAGAGGGTTGTGGCAAATAGGGCGTGCCACGCCTGCTCTGCTATAACCCTGATTTTTAGCCTGAATTTTTTATCTGCCCCAACAAATCCGTCGAAGATATAAATATCTCTAATGCTCAAGTACTCCCTGATTCTATTCTGAATGTGGTGATATACATCTTCTTCAATCGGGAGGTTTATCTTATTCCAGTCGATATTCTTCTCTGTTGTCTCCTCCCTCACTATGAACCTGTCGTTTGGAGACCTTCCTGTCCTCTCACCTGTGCGAACTATCAAAGTACCATTGGCACCCAGTATACCCTCACCACTTTTTATACTATGCTCTATCAATTCGGGTACGGTGAGGTTGTAAAACAGTTTTTTATAGGAGATATTTCTCGATCTGAACCAATCCTCAATATACATATCTTAACTCCTTTGGTTAGTTTCTCAAAAAAGAGTTGTTATTTATGGCTTTAAATAATAGACCTCTGAATTCTCTCACAAAACTATCGAGAAGCCTGATATCATCCTCCGAGAAGTTCCCTTCTGATTTGTTTATAAGTTCTATAATGGCAATCAGATTCCCATCGATTATTACAGGGTATGATAAGATGTTCTTTGTCTTGAAGTTAGTCTTTCTATCAAAACCTCTATTAAATCTTACATCGCTCTCAGGGTGGTTGCTGATTATAGGTGCCCTGTCTCTGGCGGTGTGTCCAACAATCCCTATTCCGAATTTGATTGTAATCTTATTCAAATCCTCCGTGCCAGCACCGGCTGAGACGAGGGCGTATATCTCCTCGGATTTATTGTCCACTATAAAGAGGCTTATTGCCTCTGTATTAAAGAATGCCCGCAGTATCTCTATTGTATCCTCAAGAAACATATCCAGTCTTTTTATGTCATTAGTAGCACCTTCTATTGTACCTGAATATTTATTTTTAAGGAATCTGAATAGTGCCTCGTGGTTCATCGTCTACCTCCTGTGAGGTGTTTAGTATTATCATCATATTTGTGAAAATCAAACAATTATATTTGAAATGAATTAATTTTGTGATAGAAAATTATTTATCAAAGGAGGTATTATGAAAAGGATTTCTGCCCTGTTTGTTGTTGTTTTGTTATTTATCATTTATTCCTGTAATGAGGTAGAGGAGGCTGTTTTTAAGGATGTAAAGGGTGTCTATAAAGGTGTGGCAAAGGCGTATCTCACAATTACGATTGACATATCCAAACAGGACAAGGATAAACTTGAAGGTATGGTAAAGTTTGAGGTGAATAAGGAGAAACTTCCAGAGGGTGATACATTGATAAAGTATCTCCCTACAGAGGATAGTGTCATCAAGGGTGAGATAGCGTTGAGTCATATTGTCTTAGCCACGACTGAGTATAAGGTCACCGTTGATTCAAAGGAGGTCCCTGTTAGTATAGTATTTGAGTTCACGAGGTCAGAGGATGGTAAAAAACTTTTGGGTAATATGACCTTCTCAGGGGTGAGTGATCTTGGTGAGATACCTGTAGAGTTGACAAAACAGTGAGAACCAATCGAACTCTACCAGTTTTTATCTTTTGACAACTCAACTTAGTTTTTCTTTGCTTTTGTCTCTATATTGAGGTATCCGTTTTCGTAATTAAGGGGTGAGCGTATGAGATGGAAAAGCATCTTTTATTTTATCATTTTTATTTGTGGTATTTCGGTTGTCTACGGGGATGAGAGTCTGAATCTGTATAACAGGTTCAATCCCTATGCCTCTACCTATAATGCCCTTGGTGCCCTGGAGAATCCATCTATACTCGGTTATCTTGATGACAGGCAATTTACTCTCTTTTACAATGAGTCCATTTCGATGGGCTCGAAGAATATAGGCTCGGTCATCGAATTCGGGAATTTTGGCTTTGGAGTGAGCTATTTTGACAGTAGTGATGTAGAATTTCTGAGGTATTCAATCCCGCTTGGATTTCGGGCGGGGGATTATATGCTTATGGGATTGGGGTTGAGTCTATTTGACCCTGTAAAGCCTGAGTACGGTTTTGCCTGGGACTGGTATGCAGGGGCAATCTTCATACCCGCGAGGTTCTTGAATATATCAGTCTTTGGGCAGCATCTCGGGCAGCCATCTGTTCAGGGGATCCCTCTCAAAAGAAGGGTGAATCTCGGGGTTGGTCTGAAGCCATTTTCGGAGCTTTTAGAATTGTATGGGGACTTTTCGTTTGTGGAACACGGAGTGGACCCAGCAAATAGATACCTTATAGCCCTTAATCCATTTAGCGGTATGAGGATCTTTTTCGGGATTACAGGGGATAAAGATATGTATGGTGGAATCAATCTGGACTTTACAAGATTTGGAGCCTCATTTATGGGGAATTACTCAGGTGAGAAGTCAGGCTATGATGGTAAGGGTTTTGCTATCAGATATTCTAAAAAACATTATGATGAATTGCTCACGCTTTCGAAACAGGTAATCCTGATAAGGCTTGATAATACAGTAAAGGATGGGGTGGAGGAGGACATCTTTGGCTTAAAAAAGAAGAGCAGGTCGGCAGTTGATATCATCAGAGATATAAAATACGCCGCGAAGGATAGTGGTGTGGCGGGTATGATTTTATATATTGGAGATATACACCTCTCCCTATCGGTGATTGAGGAGATCAGGGAGGCGGTGAGATATTTCAGAGAGTCAGGGAAGAAGGTCCTTGTATTTCTGGAAAGCGGGGACGATATATCCTATTTCCTTGCTACTATTGGTGATAGAATTGTAATGAACGAGGGGGGTTCGCTGTATTTGAAGGGGGCATCCTCTCAGATGCTTTATTTCAAGAACTTCTTCGAAAAGATTGGACTCAGATTTGATGTGGTCGCAGCAGGTGAATACAAGACGGCATTTGAGCCCCTCGTGGAGAGTAAGGCAAGTGAGAGGAGGAAGGAGCAGACTAAGAAGATTATTGAGTCTTTGCAGGGTATTATAAATGATTCTATATCTGAGGGGAGGGGGCTTGGTAGGGCTCAACTGGAGAAGGTATATGACATTTCCCTCTTCTCCCCTGAGAAGGCGATGGATATGCACCTTGTAGATGAGATAGGGACTTTCGAGAGGGTGAGAAACAATGTGGAGTATTATTTCGGGAAACCCTATTTTATAAAAGAGGATTATGTCAGGGCTTCTGTCCTTAACAATGTATGGCAATTGCCTAAGAGGGTAGCGATAATATATTTGAATGGTGATATTGTGTATGGTAGAGCGTATGGGGATTCTCTCGGGGTTGAGACTATAGGGAATTTGAATGTTTCAGAGATGGCAAAGGAGATAATTGCAGATGAGAATATTGCAGGTGTGATAGTCAGGATCAATTCGCCCGGTGGCTCAACCATTGCAAGTCAATTGATATTTGAAGAGCTCAGCAGAATAAAGGCCCATAAGCCATTGGTCGTATCTATCGGGAGTATGGGTGCATCGGGGGGATACTTATCTGCCATATCGGGTGATTATATTATTGCAGATAGGACATCCCTGGTCGGCTCAATAGGGGTATTCTTCCTGAAGCCTGATTTCTCCGGTCTCTTGAAAAAATTGGAGATAAATTATGAGTCTCAGAATGTGGCTCATAGTGGCGATTCTGATAGTCTCTTCAGAGGGCTCAAGGAGTATGAGATTAAGAGTATCAGAGATTACATAGATAGCTTCTATTCGTATTTCAAGGAAAAGGTCGCTAAGAGTAGAAAGATGGACAAATATAGGGTTTCAGAACTGGCGGAGGGGAAGGTGTATTCAGGGATCGAGGCAAAACAGAAGGGACTGGTGGATGACATAGGGGGTTATATAAAGGCGTGTGAGAAGATAAGGTCTATGGCCAAAATACCTGAGGATGTAGAGATAGAATTTGTAGAGTTTTACCCCAGAAGGGATCTGGGTTCAATGATTTTGAGTAACGAGACTATAATTAATGATATTATCAGGACTGTATTCAAAAACAGAGATATGATAGAATTCGTGCAATACAGGTATTTTGAATAAGGTGACGGAATTTGACCCCTGCTTGAGTGACACTCATAATCAAACAATAAAAGAACTAAAAGATCGTAAATTGATGACTAATCGACTATCAGGCTACTGACTAACCGACTGAAGACTGATTGACTATTGAGTTATTGACCGATGACTCGACTCTATGTCTTCCCTGTGGCCTCCTCTTTGGCGAGGCAGCAATACTTGTATTTTTTGCCTGAACCACAGGGGCAGGGGTCATTTCTGCCCACCTTCTTGCCTTTGATGACTGTTTTGGGTTTTGCCTGAGAGGCCTCAGCGGGTCCAACGAACATTTTACGGGCTCTGGGCTTGTATTTTTCAACCTCTTTCTCCTCTTTTTGTGTAAGTTGTATCCTCATAAGTTTTGTGAGGACATTTTCCCTTATTCTATCGAGCATATCTATGAAGAAGACATATCCCTCTCTCTTGTATTCTATCTTTGGGTCTTTCTGTCCATATCCCCTGAGTCCTATTCCCTCTCTTAAGTGATCCATCAAAAGCAGATGTTCTCTCCAGGCGTCGTCAAGGGTCTGGAGGTAGATATACTGTTCAAGTTTTCTCATAATATTCGGGGTGAGTTCCTGCTCCTTCTCCTCATATCTCTTTACAGCGGTATCGTACAGCAGGTCCTCATAGGCCTCTCTCTGTACATTTACCCCGGAAAGATCGACATTTACACCGAATACCGAGAAGAACTTATCCTGAAGGCCCTTTAGATCCCAGTTCTCAATCCTCTCCTTTTCAGGGCAGAATGTGTCTACAAGGAGACACACATACTCATCTATTGCCCTGAGGATCAATTCTCTTATATCCTCTGCGCCGAGGATGGATCTCCTGAGGGAGTAAATAGTTTTTCTCTGCTGATTCATTACATCATCGTATTCAAGCAGGTGCTTTCTGATCTCAAAGTTGTGAGCCTCAACCTTTTTCTGTGCGTTCTCTATTGCCTTCGATAGCCATTTGTGTTCAAGGTGTTGACCATCCTGCATTCCCAGCCTTGCCATCGCACCCTTGATTGAATCCCCTCCAAACATCCTCATCAGGTCGTCTTCGAGGCTGACATAAAAGCGGGAAGAACCAGGGTCTCCCTGACGCCCCGCACGTCCTCTCAATTGATTGTCTATTCTGCGGCTCTCGTGCCTCTCAGTGCCTATTATGTGGAGTCCCCCGGCTGCCAGTACCTTCTCCCTCTCTTCAGCACATATCTTTTTGTACTTCTCCAGCACCCTTTTATATTCCTCAGGATCCTCCTCCTCATTTACCTCCTGCCTGGCAAGCATCTCTGGATTACCACCGAGGAGTATGTCTGTGCCTCTACCTGCCATATTGGTGGCGATTGTAACGGCCTTATATCTACCCGCCTGGGCAACTATATATGCCTCTTTTTCGTGGTGTTTGGCGTTCAGGACATTGTGAGGTATCCCCCTCTTCTTGAGCATCTCTGATAACTTCTCAGATTTTTCTATGGAGATGGTACCCACGAGTACAGGCTGTCCCCTGTTATAGCAATCGACTATCTCTTCGATCACCGCCTCAAACTTGCTCTTTTCAGTAGCAAAGATGGCATCCTGATAGTCCTTTCGAATCATAGGCTTGTGGGTAGGGATGACGACAACATCCAGATTATATATCTTCTTGAACTCTTCTGCCTCAGTATCAGCCGTACCTGTCATACCTGCCAGTTTCTTGTAAAGTCTAAAATAATTCTGATAGGTAATGGTAGCGAGGGTCTGGTTCTCTGCCTGAATTGCAACCCCTTCCTTTGCCTCGATTGCCTGATGTAACCCATCACTCCAGCGTCTCCCCTCCATAATCCTTCCGGTGAAGTCATCCACTATCATTACTTCACCATCTTTGATGATGTAATCTCTCTCCTTTTCAAAACACATATGTGCCCGCAGTGCCTGTTGAAGGGCGTGGAGGAGTTCGATGTTGGAGGGGTCGTACAGGTTATCCACCCCGAAGAGTTTCTCAGCCTTTTCAATACCAGACTCATTGAGTATGACATTTTTTGACTTTTCATCTACCCAGAAATCACCAAGGGTTCTCTCCTTCTCATCATCCGATGGCGCCCTCTTTAGATATTTTACGATGGAATTCGCCCTGTAGTAGATCTCAGTAGATTCCTCTGAAGGACCTGAGATAATCAAGGGCGTACGAGCCTCGTCTATCAGGATACAGTCGACCTCATCAATTATGGCATAATAGTGTTCACGCTGTACATAATCCAAGAGTGAAAACTTCATATTGTCTCTTAGATAGTCAAACCCGATTTCAGAGTTGTGACCGTATGTGATGTCACAATTATATGCCTCTTTCCGCTCTGCATCAGACATCTGAGGGAGTATGGTTCCTACTGTAAGCCCTAAAAATCTGTATATCTTCCCCATCCATTCAGTATCTCTCTTTGCGAGGTATTCATTGACAGTGACTATGTGAACCCCTTTTCCGCAGAGGGCATTCAGGTAGGCGGGTAGTGTAGCAACCAGGGTCTTGCCTTCCCCCGTTTTCATCTCTGCGATCTTCCCCTCGTGAAGGACTATTCCTCCAATGAGTTGCACATCAAAGTGTCTCATATTTAATGTCCTGACAGCCGCCTCCCTGACCAGGGCGAATGCCTCGGGGAGTATCTGATTCAGTAGTTCCTGCTCAAACTTGAATTCCTCCACAGGGTCGGGCTTCTTCCCTTTGAATTTCTCCCTTCTGGCATTATCGATAAATTCTTTGAATTTGATTGTCTTGAGCCTCATCTCCTCATCGGAGAGTTTCTTAATCTCCGGTTCGAGGGCGTTTATTCGGGATACGATAGGAGATATTCGTTTGAGTTCTCTCTCGTGTTGTGTTCCAAATAATGCCTTTAGTATTTTGTCTATCATAGTTTTTGTCCTTTTAGGTAAATTATCTTGAAGTGCGCCTGATTATTTTGTTTTTCAATCTGATAGCAGTATCGATATCCCTCTTGAAGATGAGTGAATATAGTATTGTCGCGATATCCTCAATATCCTTTGGACTGTAGTTTAGTGTTGTGATGGCGGCAGTTCCTATTCTAAGACCATCATTTGTTTTTCCATCCCTGCCCGGGACCGGCAGGGCATTTGAGGTTATCCCTATCTTTTCAAGCTCCCTCTCTATCTTTGAAGAGTCAATACCCACTCGTTTTAAGTCAATTACAATGAGATGATTTGAACTCCCATTCGTATAAATCTCGAATCCATACTCAATGAGGAGATTACAGAGGATGGTGGTGTTCTCGACTACCTTCTTCTGATATTTTACGAATTCTGGTGTGGTGGCCTCGCTAAGGGCAATCGCCTTCGCCGCCACGAGGTTTAAGAGGGGTCCACCCTGTACACCTGGATACAGGGCTTTATTTATTGCCTCCCGGAATCTGTTCTTGAACATTATAATACCGCCTCGAGGTCCCCGGAGTGTCTTGTGAGTTGTAGAGGTGATTACATCGGCGTACTTTGCCGGGGAGTTATGCAATCCCGCTGCTATCAGACCGGCAGGGTGAGCGATATCGGCAAGGAGTAAGGCCCCTATCTCTCTAACTATATCCCCGAAGGCTTTATAGTCTATCTCCCTTGGATAGTAGGACGAACCGGTGATTATCAGAGTGGGGTGTATCTTCTTTGCTATCTTTCTTATATCTTCATAGTCCAGAAGTCCATCTTTATTCACCCTGTAGTAGTATGTCCTGTATATCTCTCCGCTTATGTGCTGTGGTGTAGCGTGGGTAGAATGGCCACCATCAAAAGGGTGCATCGCCAGAATCCTGTCCCCTTTTTTGAGGAGTGCCCTGAAGGCTATGAGGTTTGCAATGGAGCCTGAATAGGGCTGCAGGTTAGCCCCCTCGACACCAAATACCTTCCTTGCGAGTCTCTCCCCTGTATCCTCCAGTTCGTCAGCGAATTGACAGCCAGGGTAGTGTCTCCTGTGAGATACGCCCTCGGCGTACTTGTTTATGAAGACAGATGATAGGGCATCCTTTACATCTTTACTGATGAAGTTTTCCGAGGCTATCAGGCAGATGGTCTCTCTCTGGCGTCTCTCCTCGTTTATGAGAATCCTCTTTATTATTGACTTTTCTCGGCCTTGCATATCAGGTCCAGCCTCTCCTGATGCCTTCCTCCTTCAAATGAGGAGTTTAAAAATCTCTTCACGATTGAGATGGCGAGGTCTATGCCTATAACCCTTGAGCCTATGGCGAGGATATTTGCGTTATTGTGTCTGCGAGACATCTCAGACATATATTCATTTGTGCACAGGGCACACCTTATTCCTCTGTACTTGTTTGCGGCTATACTCATCCCTATCCCGCTTCCGCAGATAAGTATACCAGTTGAATCGGGATTAGAGAGCACCTCCCGGCATACAGCCTCAGCATAAATGGGGTAGTGGACTGACTTTTCCTCGTAGCAGCCCTTATCTATTACCTCATATCCCTCCTGAGTGAGTATTTCCTTTATCCTCTCTTTATAACTGAATCCAGCGTGATCTGAGCCTATGAATATCTTTGTAGCCATAGATGGCTATGCCCGATACTTTGCCTTGATATAGTTTACTGCGTCCTGAAATGTGGCAATCTTCTCCATATCCTCATCGGGGATCTCGATATGAAACTTGTCCTCAATGGCCATAATAATTCGAACAATTTCAAGAGAGTCAGCACCAAGGTCTTCGACAAAGTGAGTATTTTGCTTTATGTCTTCTATCTTTGCCCCGGTCTTCTCCGCAATTATCTCCTTCAGGGTGTTTTCAATGTTCAACATCTGGGACCTCCACCTCTTGTTTTTTGTACTTACTTTATCTCCCCCGTATTCTCATCACATTTACCATCCAGTATCGGGTCAGCCAGAGAATTGTTCTTACTGCACTTATCAAAGTCGAAACCGCAGGCAGGATTCTCACCATTTGGGCACACATTGTAGAATGTAGAGCATTTCATACGAGCCTGATCGGTTGTGTCTCCGTACTTCTTGCAGAACTTCTCCAGACAGTCCTTTACCTTATCCGCCGCATCTCTGCAGGGGTCAGAGCAACCAAAAACAGACATTACATAGACCCCAGCCAGAAGGATCAGTAAAAGCCTCTTCATTTTAAAACCCTCCTTAAAATCTCTATTCCTCTTCTTTTTCTATTACCTGCTTCCCCTTATAATATCCGCAACTTGGACAGATATGATGAGGTAACATAGGCTCCATACAGTTTGGACAGGTAATTATGTTTGGTGATGTGAGCTTCCAGTGAGACCTTCTCATATCTCTTTTGGCCTTTGATTTTCTCCTCTTTGGTACTGCCACGGCAAAACTCCTTTCTTAAAATACATTAATTTTAACTCTATTAAATGCGGCTTTATCTGCCTCACCACAGATACATTCCCCTCTATTTAAATTCCCTCCACACTCAGGACATAGCCCCTTGCACTCCTCACTGCATATAGGAGAATAGGGGATAGATAGAATGAGCTCTTCTCTGAAGAGGTAGTCTACATTTATTTTATTTCCCCGGTAGTATTCTACATCGAGTTCCTCACTTGTGAGTTCTACCTCCTCATCTTCCCCATAGTGTCTCCTCTGACTATCGGGCAGAAATATGATAGTGAAACTGGTGTCTATATGTATATGGGCGTCTTCAAGGCACCTCGAACATACCCCGATAATATCCCCCTGCATTCTTGCCTGCATCAGGATCTGGTTGTTATTTTTTGTAAAGTAGGCGAAGGTATGGATATCCCCATTGCTTCTATAACCCTCAAATTCATTCAACCAGATATCTACAGAACCGGGGTTGAAGTACTCTTCCTTCATTATCCTTGGTGTTATAAAGTCTTCTAATTGTATATCCATGGCCATCTCCAGTAATACTGAGAGAAAGACTCATATATCAATTATCAACAAATTTCAACTCTTTTTATTCAACTGTTATTTAAACTTTAAAACTGGACTAATTTAAAGTTCAAAACTGGACAGTTTTAAATTCAAAACTGGACTAAAACTATAGTCCAGTTTTAAGATTTAAATCCTCAATTAAACTTCAAAACTGGACTAAAAATAAATATGGAGAAAAAAGGGGGAGCGGGGGAATTATTCCTATAGCCCATGTTCAATAATGACCTAAAATTGTGCGATTTTTTAATCGCACGGTCTTTACTACCACTCTGGTCAAGTTATGTTAGGAGATTTTTATATCATCAGATTATTAGCACAAGATAAAATCGTTCATATCAGGTTCAGGAATAGTACATATTTATTGCAGAAGATGATTCAAGGCAGTTATTGGTATGTCTTTGTTTTACCACAGGGTATTATATACAATGGTGTTTCATTTATGGGCAATCCGAGGAGTCTTTTTAATTCCTTTTCGTCGAATGCCCCTATCATAACTGAGCCGATTTTTAGACCAACAGCCTGGAGAGATAAATTCTGGGCTGCATGTCCGACCTCGATATATACATAGATATTCCCTCTACTCCCATAAACTGATGTGGTCCTTTCGAAATCAGCTGTTATGATGAAGATTGCAGTTGCAGAATATATTATATTCTTCTGGGGAGTACTATTAGCAATATCAGAGGCTATGTCACCATATTTTATCGGGATCAGGGAGTGACTCTGTGGGTTATATTTATATAGTCCCTTATCGAGTCCATTTATTTTTCTGGAGGCAAGATATATTTCGAGTGGATATGTAGCGCCAGCGGATGGAACTGTTCGTCTACCATCACTTGTACTGATCCCCTGAGCTGCCCATAGTAGTTGGGAAATCTCATTGATTTCGAGAGGAGAATCATCGAATTTTCTTATTGACCTTCTCTTGTTAATTGCCTCTTCGATAGAGATGCTACTCTTAAATTTTGGCTCGGGTAATTTTATTATTTGATTTTGCTTTTGCATAATGCCCTTCTCTTTACAACTTATAGATGTTGAGAACACCCAGAACGAGACTGATATAAAAACCATCACAATTAACTGTCTCAATCGAACCTCAATAACCTGGTAGTTTCTTTGTATCTGAATTGAGTGATTCTTTAATCATACTAAATTTGCTATCACTCCGCTTCAATAAGGTCAAGAAGTTTAGCCTTTTTAACAAAATTGCTGATATGTTACTTTCCATTCGCCGATTTAAAAAAGGCAATTTAATATATGGTAGGGTTATTCTTCAGGGTATTTTTCAGAGATGTTTTTGAGGATATCAAGGGATTCGAAGAAGGCATCTACCATAGAAGGGTCGAACTGTTTGCCTGCCTCTTCTTTGATGGTGGTCAGAACCTTATCCTCACTCCACGCCTCCTTGTATACCCTCTTTGAGGAGAGTGCATCATATACATCTGCAATTGCAACTACCCTGCCAAACGGGTGTATCTCATATTGAGATTTGCCCCTCGGTTTGCCAGAGGAGTCCTCATAGCCAGGAATGGCTTTGAGTGTTATGGGATTGATATGCCCGGGGTATCCCTTACCATCCCATCTCTCGTGATGTTCGAGTGATACAATGTAAGATGCCTCGTCGAGTTCGGATAGTCTTTCGGAGAATAGCCTTGCGCCGAAGTATGTATGCCCTTTCATTACCTCATATTCATCTGGTGTAAATCTGGCGGGCTTCTTCAAGATAGAATCGGGTATAGCCACCTTGCCTACATCGTGCAGCATTGCGGCGAGTCTCAATATATCTTTGTTTTTGTAGATCTGGTCCTCGCTTATGCCCTGTCTCCTTGCCCACGCCTCGTATATCTCGACGGCAAAGGCTCCAACCCTATTAACATGGGCCCCTGTCTCCTTCGGGTCCCTTAAGGCAGCCATATTTATCATCCTGATAATCATATTTCTTGTGAGTTTAGCTCTCTCAATTGCTATTGCCGCTGCGTTTGCAAAGTAGATTATAAGTGGTTCATCCTCATGCGAAAATGGTATTATTTCGAGTCTTTCATTTCTGGCATTAATCAGCTGAAGTACTCCGATTACTACGCCCTGCTGATTCTTAAGAGGGATGGTAAGCATAGAGTGGGTCTGATAGCCAGAGATCTCATCATAGGAACTGTCAAAGTGATAGGGGACCGTATCGGGGAGTTTGTAGACATCGGGGATATTTAGTATCTCACCTGTAAGGGCCACATAGCCTGATATGGAGCGATTATCTATAGGAATGGAGAATGAGGAGAATATCAGTTTTTTGCCTGGTGGTAGTCTGCTGCTGAGGGTATCATTCTGATTTGCCTTGAATCTGAGTCTGCCGTTTTCAACAATATATATGGACCCAGCGTCTGCATTTGTAAATCTCCTTGCCTTTTTCAATATATGGTCGAGGAGCAAATCCAGGTCCTTAAGTTGTGTCAACTCCTGATTTATCTCGAGAAGCTCCTTGATCCTTGAATTCGAATCGTTCATATTATGCGATTATCCAAATTTCGGTTTAAATGCAACAAAATTCAATAAAATTGCTTGATTTTTTAAAACATTACATTATTATACCTGCCTGTTTTGTTTACCTCTGTTTTTTTCTCAGGGGAGTGGACCTCTGAGCAGATATTAAGGAGTGTATTATGTTAGATAAGCTTAGAAAAGGAAAGCAGTCGTCGTGGAGCTGGGCACTGACCCTAATGATTATTGTAACATTCCTGTTCTTCTTTGGTCCAGGTAGTTTCAGAAGGACAAGGGCAGGCTGTGGAGTCGTATCATATGCAGCCAAGGTAAATCACGCAGTAATTTCCATCGAGGATTTCAACTTTGCATATACCTCGAGATATAGGGAGATGCAGAG
>Ga0078972_1010661_pt1 | contig 16983 bp, 16 predicted proteins | sample YelNatPaOPGAMG01_FD_67568 | JGI IMG/M metagenome (GOLD analysis project Ga0078972, IMG submission 67568) | Hot spring thermophilic microbial communities from Obsidian Pool, Yellowstone National Park, USA - OP-RAMG-01 (SPADES assembly) (version 2) | ecosystem: Environmental > Aquatic > Thermal...
CCATATACTTGATGTCTTTTGAACTCGGACAAACAAGCATTCCTGTGTTCTTTAAGTAGTTTGGACAAACCTTGCTTGCAGCTCCTGAGCCGCCATAAGCCCTTCCAAACAATAGACAATAGGCGTATGCTGTCTCATTACTATTTGTAGCACCACCTATGTAAGGAAATGATTCATCAAAATCCTGTGCATACATCTCGAGGGCAAGTCCAATTTGTTTCAGGTTTGACATACACACACCACGACGGGCTTTTTCCCTTGCCTTTGCAAGAACAGGAAGCAACATCGCTGCGAGGATCGCTATAATCGCGATTACCACAAGTAATTCTATTAGGGTAAATCCTTTTCTTTTCATTCTTTCTCACCTCCTTTCGAGGTTGTTCTAACATTTTGACGGCAAAAATAAGATATGGTTTAGTATTTTTGACCAGGTCTCGCTTGTATCATAAAATTTATGTATGAACGAGGTATTCGGATTTTTCATTTCGGCTTTTGTTATAATTTTTTTTGCAAGACCGGTTGCTGTTTTTTTTAAGATTCCAACACTGGTTGTATATATTCTTGGTGGGATTCTTACTGGTCCTTCAGGATTAAACATTATCAGGGATATTGCATCATTACGATACTTTTATGAACTGGGAATTATTCTTCTGATGTTTTCTGCTGGTCTCGAACTTAAACTTGGAACGTCTGGAAATTCGAAAATCTCATTGAAAATTTTATATCTCTTCAATATGATTTTACCTGGAATTTGTGGATTTTTCTATGGATTGTTTGCAGGCAAATATTTCAATATTCCTGCTTCCATTTTTATAGCATTTTATATGATAACCCTTTTCTCTTCTCCTGCTGTGGAAGTTACTGCTCATCTGTTTCGTGAGTTTATGAAAAAAATGGACTACACCAAAAGGATTTTTTCAAGGCAATTGATTTTCAGTTCAGTACTTGCTGATGTAACAAGTTTATTTATATTTACTGGAATCACGGCATTTTATGTTCTTAAAAATCCATTTGACTTTATGAAATTTATTGTCTTTGCCTTTGTATTTTTCTTTATTGTGCTGAAAGGATTACCTTTTATACAGGAGAAGGTGTTAAGCAGGATCAAAGGAATGAATACATCAGAAGATGAGACCACTACGTTGATAATGCTTGTGATCATTGTTGTCGGAATAGGAGCATTTCTTAATATTCCTCCGATTGCCTGTGCCTTTTTTGCTGGAATTTCTCTCGCAAATATCAATATCAATAGACGGGTAAAAAACAATATTGATTTTCTTACAGTTAATATTTTTATCCCGATTGTTTTTATCATTGTTGGGGCAAAAGTGAATCTTGGTATTTTCGGTGTGGCTGAAAATTTTTTACTTTCTGTTGTGACAATAATTGTTTTCTCGCTTTCAAGAATTCTTTCTATTTATGCTGTAACAAGAATGTATGCATTTACTCCAAAAGAATCTCTGGGATTTGGTCTTTCAGCATTACCGCAATTAACCGGAACCATTGCCATTGCCATAGTATCACATGACATTGGAATTCTTCCGGATGTGCTATTTAATTCAGTAATAATTTTGTCCATTATTACAACAATTCTGGGTCCATTTTTTGCACGTTTGTTTTTGTTCCCTGGAATAAAGGGACAGGAGTTTGAATTTTTTGTTGAGGATTTTACCCATTTTGACATAAAACCTTTTAATCTTTTGACTCCGATTTGTGATATTGCCAGAAAATTGCGGGATACAGAATTGTCTGTATATCCTGTTGTTGATAGTAATGGCATTTACAAGGGCGTAATTCATCTTGATGATGTTAGAGACACCATGTTTAATGAAGAAATTTCCTGTCTTGTGATTTCTGCTGATGTGATAGATAATAATTACCCGTCACTTGAACGTCATGCAACAATGCAGGATGCAATTTCTTTTTTCACCCGTCGTGGGATCCATGCAATACCCATTGTTGAAACAGTTGATGGTTACCCTTTCTACACCGGTATGCTTTTGTTGCAGGATATTTTGCCTGAAATGGAAAATATTCGCAAATAATTTTACATCTTCAGGTATTTCTTTATTTCATCAACATTACCGACGGTCTTTTTAGGGTTATGAGCAAAATATTCTCTCACCAATTTCTGCGTGAGTTCTTCTCTTTTCTCATAAAGACGTTTCAAAGCCCTTGGCTTTCGTTTTGCAAGCGCATAATGAGTGATGATTGGTAAAGCAACAGTTGAATCAAGGTAACAGACAATTGCATCAGGAAGCATTGTTGGATCAACTTTTCCCCATGACACTGCTTCGTGAGGTGTTGCACCTGATAATCCTCCGGTATCAGGTCTTGCATCTGTGATCTGGAAAAAGTAATCGTGGCCAACTTCTTTGATGCGAAGGATTTCCTGAATCTGCGGTTCTGTCTGAAGTAAAAAGTTTTTTGGACTTCCTCCTCCCACAAGAAACGCAGCTGACTTTCCGCCTGTCCTTTTTGCATTCAAAACAATGGCTGTTGTATCATTTACATCAATGCTCGGGTTGATTTTCAATTTATTACCCTCTATTTCAAGACCAGCAATATTCATTCCTATTGTTGAATCACCCGGGGAACTTGTAAAAAGGGGAACTCCGCATCTATATGCTGCGGCAACGATTGATACACCATATTGATTATTCGCTTTCTCGAATTCATTTGCATACTTACCGAGCAGGTAATAAAATTCGCATGTTCCCATTTCTCTCTGGAATTCAGGTTGAACAAGAATTGATCTGAGGATACTGTCAGTTTCCATGAGGCAATCAGTGTAACCAAGAAAAATATCATAAATCCTTACGACATCATTTTTTCTCAAATCAGCATCATCAACAAGATGTGAACCAACAAAAAGCGGAAGGTTAAATGCAAAATGGAGGTCATGGTATAAATTCGCCCCTGTTGCCACAATCCAGTCAACAAACCCTGCTTCAATAAGAGGGACAATACAGCTTGGTCCAAGTCCAGCAGGAGTTAATGCCCCTGCCAGGCTCATTCCAACAGTAACATCATTTTCAAGCATTTTTTCTGTAAAAAGACGGCATCCTTCTTTCAATCTCGCAGCGTTATAAGCAAGAAAAATATTATCAACAATTTGTTCAACAGTTTGTTTCCCATTGATTTTTGGCGGTAGAATTCTTGGACCAGAAAGATACTTTGCTTTATGAGGGCATTTCTTTTTTTTCATCCAGTCAGGCAGATCACTTAAATTTTCTCTAATTCTATGCTCCCGTTTCATATCAACCTCCTTTGTTGAGAACAACGGTTTTCGCGGGCGGAATACTGTTGAAATTGGTTGCTGTCGCAAGGGAATATGCTCCTATATTTTTGATATAAACAATATCACCTATTTCAAGTTCTGGAAGTTCCTCACTGATAGAAATCACATCAAAGGAGTCACATGTTGGACCTGCAAGTGTAGATAATTGCGTTGTTCCCTTTTTAAGCACCCTGTATTGATATTTGCAATGGTCATAAACAATTCCAGACAGACATCCATACACCCCATCGTCAAGATAATACCAGTGTTTATTGTTCCTTATTGATTTACCAATCACCCGGGTGATCAGTGTACAAACAGGTCCTGCAATAAATCTTCCGGGCTCTGCAATAATTCTGATGTTTTTATCAAACAATCTGTCGATTTCTGCCCTTATTCTTTCAGCCATGGAAGGAAATGGATCATCTTCGTCATCAAAATGTTTAATGGGAAAACCACCGCCAATGTCAAGAATTTCAAGTGGGATTTTCTTCAACAGTGCATCATGAAAAATGATTGAAGCAATTTCAAGTGCTTCAATGAAATTACTGACTTCCGTACACTGGGAACCCACATGGAAACTTACTCCAACTGGCTTCAGTCCAAGTTTGAATGCCTTAATCATTAATGGCACAGCATCTGCTGGTTCAACACCAAATTTCAAGGACAGTTCAACAACTGAACCAACGTTTGGAACCTTTATTCTCACAATTACACGTGCTCCAGGGAATAGTTTTGCAATCTTGGTAAGTTCATATTCAGAATCAAATGTCATTAAGTCAACATTGAATTTTTTTGCAAATTTTATTGCTTCAGGTGATTTGACAGTGTTTGCAAAAACCAGTTTTTCTGAACTTGAACCTAATTTTAGAACCGTTTTTATTTCATTTATTGAAGCAACATCAAAACCCAGTTCCATTTTGATCAGGGTTTTTAATATTGAAGGATGCGGATTTGCTTTCACAGCATAGTGTGGCTCAACCCTTGGTAAGAATTCACGAAATATTTCTACCCTCTTTTTTAATTCAGGAATAGAAATCAAAAACAGTGGTGTTCCGTGTTTTCTAACAAGTTCCTTCATTGTTCTTTCCGAAATTTCCTTTGTTTTTTCTGTCATTTGAGTCCTCATTATTTAAAATACACAGGAACCCAGACAATCATACTGGATTTACCCCTGTTTGACCATGCATAATATGGAATTGCCAGAAATGTTGTTTTTACAAAATCATAATTTTGAAACCCTGCCTGATACAGCGGAAGTCGTTTTTTATTCAGCATACCATAGCCACTGATTGTTATAATTCCACCAAGAATATCAGACAAATTTTCTTTAAGATTCTGATCCGGAATATAAAAGAAGTTGAACACATCAAAATTGTTGTCAATACTCTCAAGACAATAAACAATTGGTCCTTTTTTGATTGCAAGACAATTTCTACATGACTCAATTGCAGAATTTGCTGAATAAAAACAACTTTTGACATCAAAATTAATTTCAATGCAGGTTTCTTTGTTGATATCGATCTTCCAGTAACAACCACAGTCAACCTTCATTTGATTTTTCCCAATTTTGATCAATGTATTTTCACTCCAGTGTGGAATTCTGAATTTAATTGTTATCATTTTATTTTTTTCTGGTATTATTTCCACAAGTACCTTTCCATTCCAGGGATAATCTGTTTTCATGTTAATATTAATGTTATTGCCATCGGGTAAAACAATGGTGGCACAGTTACTATCATAAAGATTGACCCAGATTTCATTTTCACCTGCGGCATAAAAATAACCAGGTAACTGTGCAAGGAATCTCTGGAAATTTGGAGGACAACAGGTTGTCGAATACCACTGTTTTCTTTCATGGTTGCCCAGTGAAGCAAGTGGATTAACATAAAAATAACTTGCACCTTCCAGTGACACAGATGCAAGAAAAGTATTGTAAAGCGTATTTTCAAATAAATCAAAATATTCAGATGAAGGTTCAATTAAAAACATTCTATACAGCCACATCATCAGTGAAATTGAAGCACATGTTTCACAGTATGCCATCAGATTGGGTAGTTCATACTTGAATCCAAATGTCTCTCCCTGGTATCTTGCGCCTATTCCACCTGTGACATAGTATTTATGCATTTTCAGGTCATCAAAAAGACACTTTATTTTCTCCCAGTATTGCGGGTTTCTGGTTTCAGCATAATAATCAGTTGCACCAGAAAGTAAATACATCATTCTTACTGCATGTCCTGTAATTTCATTAAATTCAAGAAAACTTTTATTTCCAAGATGTACATATGGCTTTGAAAGTAAAATACCTGCAAGATTTAAATATTTTTTGTTTCCAGTAGTTCTGTATAACTCAACAAGTGCCATTTCAACTTCAGGATGCCCATCAGTTTCTTTAATTTTTTTTGATTCATAAAGTTTACAGATGTAATCAGCCCATTTGATGGCAATGTCAATAAAATTTGTTTTTCCAGTGGATCGATAATGGGCAATGGCTGACTGGATGAGATGTCCACCACAGTAAAGTTCGTGGCTATTTTCGAAATTTTTTAATCTCAAGTTCTTGTAAGCACCCGTGTAATATGTGGCAATATAGCCGGATTTTTCCTGTGCCTTTGAAATCAAACAAATTAACTCATCAAGTTTATCAATATTTTCTTGATTATCTTTGTTCTGTGTATCCCATGCAACTGCTTCCATCCATTTATATAAGTCAGAATCAGTGGCGAGTCGTCTTGTGATCTCACCTTTTTTTAAACCTGCACAGATTCTGAAATTGTCAATTGTTCCATATTTTTCAAACAAATTAAAAAGTTGTGGAATATTTTTATTTCTATTTATCTCCATATATTTTTCAAAAAATCCGCTAATATAAACATTTTCAACCGGAATAGGAGAAACCTTCATTAAGGAATTTTTTTGTCGTTTTATAATCACGCTATCCATTTTTTCTTTTTTTGCACGACTATTATAATACATCAAACAACATTTGAATGTCTTTCAGTTCCTGGACTTAATCAACCCACAGAAAAAATTAAAAATTTTTTAACAAATTGAGGTTTGTTCAACACACTGACTGAACTGTTTTTTAAATTCATCTACTGATAATTTCGCCACCCTGCTTATTTCTGATAAAAGTTTTTCATTATGAAAATCTGTTTTTTCAAGTCGTATCATCATACTTCTTGCGGCACTGTAAAGGTCTGATTTTATATCAACCTTTCTTACTGCAGTTTTGCCAGTTTTCGGGTCAAGAATCTCGTCAAATGGGATGGGTACAATTTTTCCTGCCTGAATGGAGATCAGTGCACCTGTTTTATACTGATATTCTGTTTTGTCAAGAAGGTATCTTACAGCACCGCAACCGAGTTGATGAGTATATTCAACATCAAATGGTATGGGCTTTGCGCACCTCAATTCATAACCAATTGTGACATCAATAAACTGTGCCTTTTCTCCCCTTTCTTTAAATCTCTGATTTAATGTTCTTTTGATTATCAGACATAGAGGAACTTCAGCCATTCTGAAATGTCCATGTTCATCATATTCAACAATCGCAAGCGGATTGTCTTTGAGTTCTTCCTTTAAAAGGTCTCCTACGCCTTCTGCAATAACGCAAACCCCATAGTCCTGTCCGAGTGCCTTTGCTTTAAATATAGCACCCTCAATAATTGAACATACATCGTTGATTGTTGGTTTTGTTTTAAATTCTTCAGGAATTATTGTTAGTGTTGCTCCACCAGCAATTCCCATACCAAGAGCAAGATGCCCTGCTGTTCTACCCATGGCAACAACAAGATACCATCTGTGTGTTGTTCTTGCGTCCTCAAGCAAGTTTGCTACCAGTTCTGCACCAACATGTCTTGCAGTATGAAAACCGAATGTCGGCATATTTGCAGGCAATGGCAGGTCATTGTCAATTGTTTTTGGAACATGAGCAACACGAATAGCGCCACCTGCAAATTTGTATGTCTGACTTGCACTAAACGCAGTGTCATCGCCACCAATGGTGATAAGATAGTCAAGTCCAAGATTTTTCAATGAGTTTACAACGTTTTTCATCTTTTCTTCGCTTTTCGTTGGATTTTCTCTTGATGTATTCAAAATAGAACCACCTTCAAAACGGCTTTTTATAACATCGCTTTTTGAAAGGTTTTTTACATGCGAAATGTCTCCCTGAGAAAGCCACTTGAAGCCATCATAGATTCCTATTACCTGCAATCCATGATTAATCGCTTCGATTGTTGCAGAACCGATAACACCATTAATGCCCGGTGCTGGACCACCTCCAACAAGAATTCCGATCTTTCTTCCATCAAAACCCATTTCTCCCTCCTGTTATCTGGTTTAAATTCCAAAATCTTTTAATTTCTCAATCAAGGATTTTTTATGTTAAGATGCCTTACTGCTTTTAAGTTCAGATAATCTGGACCAAGTTTCAAGTTTTGTGGGACTTTTTTCAAAACTATACTGGTTGAATTTTCAGGATATGCACCTTTTTTAAACTGCCCGAATACATTGTCTCTGTCAACAACAATTCTCTCACAGTACTTGCCCACAATAATTGCATACTTAGAATTTTCACCACTGATTTGATTTTTTTTCAGCCAGATATCATCTGTTATATCTTCAATAAAAACTTCTGAATCACCCTGTTTCTTGCAATTATCCTTTATTATATTTGAGTCAATCAAATTTCTATGACCTCCCATTACTCTGTCAGCGGGTCTAAAATAAATACCGTATCTGCAATTGTTTGATATTATGTTGTTTCTGATGATGTGGTCTGTATCTCTTGCTCCTATAGAAATCCCATCATTACCATTTTCCATAATCTCACAATTTTCCAGCAGTGTATATGTCACTCGAAGGCAATAAAACACACCATCTTTTCCATTATTGGTAATTTTACATTCACTCATAACAACCCCTGCAGAACCACTACCAGGATGAAGTCCTGAACCACGGTTATTATTAATTTCGCAGTTTGATATTTTCAAATTTGTACACTGTTGAAAACTGAGGCCATCACCGTTGTAATTTGATATAAAAACATTTTCAATGTCTATGTTATGGCATTGCAAAAGAAAAATTCCACCACCCCTGCACCCATCAATAAAAAGATTTTCATCAGCGTTTCCATCAATCATTATTCCTTTTATTACAGCATTTTTAACATAATAACCACTGACAATGGGAAAAACTGAACAAACCATGGCATTTCTAATTCTCGCATAATCGTGATTGAGCATTCTATCAATGCCAAGTTTGTCACCATCCTTCCATGTGATTGTTGCGACTGTACCGTAAAAGCCCTTGCCGAAATCATCAAAAATATAAATACCCATTCCTTTCTTAAATAATTCAGGTTTTTCAACAGAAACATCATAATGACCATATCCAAGGTCAGCAGACAATTTTGAATATACACATTTTGCTTTCTTTAACACAGTTTTTTTACTTCCGATTATACTTACATTTGAACGAAGATGGAGGGAGTCAAACATATAAAATGTTCCATCTGAAATTATTAGTTTCCCGCCACCCTGTGATGAAAGCGTATCAATGGCTTTTTGAAGTATGACATTTGTCCCTGATTTTGCTTTTATTTCAATGGTATTGGATTTTTTCAATTTCATCGTTCTACAAAAGGTTATAGTACAAAATTACTTTGAGGTTTTTTCTTTTTCTTCTTTTAATTCCTCATATCTTTTCTCGTATTTCTTTAATGCTTCAATCAAACCTTTTGCTTGCTCAGGTATTTCAACTGCATTTCCGAAAAGAATGTCCTGAACTGTAATGCCCTTGATACCATAAAACTGTTCATTTGCCTTATCATCGTTTAAAATTACCCCACCCTCTATCGTTGCACCTGCGTATAATCCTTTTGCCCTTGAATAAACAAGTATTGCAGTTCCTGGTCCAAGTTTTGCAGAAGCATCCCTTCCAACTGGTCCTGCTGCTGCTGATGCATCAACACCAATTTTAAATTTGGTATTCATCAGCATTTCCATTCCTTCCTTATTCATAATCAGTAGTATCGTATCAACTGCCTGTCCACCAATCTGAACACCATAACTACCCTCGCCTGCTTTAACAAACGCAGGTGGACTCCACTGTCCTGTTTTTTCATCCTTTACAAGAGCAACTCCAAAACCTCCCTTAATTCCAAAAATAAATCCTGCTTTATATTGCTTCATAATTATCACTCCCCTGCATTTTTCAATCAATGCTGCTGGAATCTCTGTGTCAGGGGCTTCCATAATATCATCAAGTATTTCTTTTGCCTGGTCAATTCTTTTTATAAGTGCCCTCGGTGGTGCTGCAAAAACACTTGTACACAGAAAAAGAAAAACCATAATAGATGCAATCGACCTGTACGTTTTAGAAACTTTCATATCTTCCTCCTTTTTAATCACTGTAATATTTTCTTATTTCATCAAGGGTTCTTCGTTTTTTCTCACGAATTTCATCTGATACAGGATAACCAACAGTAATCAATACATCAATTTTTCGCCTTGCTGGAATACGAAGAATTCTGTGAATTTCCTTCTCATTAAACCAACCAATCCAGCATGTTCCAAGTCCTTCATAAGTTGCCTGAAGTATAAAGTGCTCAACAGCAATACCAATATCAATAAGGTTATACTGAGTGCCACGAAAATATCCACCAAGGCATGCTGTATATCTTGACCTTTCAGTAATCACAACAACAATCACAGGTGCAGTTTTCACAAAAGAATTAAACGAATAAATTCCTGTGAAAGTATCAGATATTTTTTTTCTTGTGTCAGGATCTGTTACAGCAATAAAGCTCCATGGTTGAGAATTGCACGCAGATGGTGCAAGTCGCGCTGCCTCAAAACAGCGGTCGAGCACTTCAACAGGAATCGGCTCGGGTTTATAATCCCTTACACTCTGTCTTTTTTTCACAAGTTCAAGAAAGTCCATATTATAGTATACCACAATTTTCAACCGGCGCTGATGGTTCATATAAAAACCATGATACCATCTACGAAAAGCAGGCATTCTTATTTTGTTTGTAAAGAAAAGGTTAAAGGTATGGGAAAATCAGGATTGGTATAATTGGATGTGGAGTAATTGGACAAGTTCACATTAGACCTGCTATTGAATCAGGACTGTATGACGTCGTTGCGGTTGCTCATACTATTTCTGAAAATGCAAAAAAGGTAAGTCAAGAATTCAACATAAAAAAATTCTATTCTGATGGCGAACTTTGTGCAGCAAAAAGACTTAAAATTGGGCTGGTTGATTATTGATAAATAAGTTTACTCACGATTTCCACTCTTTCAAAATCAGCATTTGGTGGAACATTATCACTCATACCCAGTATAAACGACCTTCTACCCTTCAAAGGCAAAATTACTTCATTGATGTATCTGATAAAATCATCTTTTGTACCACCCTCATGACAGACAAGTACAGATGGTATTCCACCCTGTAAAACAACCTTATTATCAAGGATATCAAGTGCCTCTTTCAGAGTAATCTTTGCCATAGGAGCAGTGACTATTGCTTCAACAACATCAAGTCCGCAACCAGGAACAAGGGGTAAAAGATTTTCAGTTCTTCCACACCAGTGCCCTTCAAAAATTTTTCCTTTTTCACTGAGAATTTTTTTGCATTCCTGGTAATATGGTATTGCATATTGCTTAAAAATTTCAGGAGTAATCATTATTCCATCCATATTATCACTTGTTGCAACAACATCTGCATATCCACTGGCAAGAATTTTCACTGCTTCAATATATTTTCTAAAGTAGGTGTTGACAAGTTCATCAACTTCTTTCCTGTAGTCAAACCATAAATAAAATGCATTAACATAGCCCGCATCAATTTTTGCAAACTCTATAAATGGGACTGGAAAACAACCGTTCAAAACAATCCCATCTTCTCCTGTTTCTTCAAGTGCTTTTATTGTTGATTCATTATCAGGTTCAAAATAGGTTGCTTCTGCAATATATTTCATTATCCTGATATCATCCACTGTTTTTATAAAATGTTCAGAAAGATGCTGAGAACGATGTTCTCCTTCTGTCTTTTTATACATACACCTGACAGTGCCAACAGGGGTTTTAATTTCTCTGATTGAACCATCTTCTATTTTCCATGATTCAATTTTTACAGAACTATCATAAATTGTCCTGATGCCTGTTTGTCTATTCCAGATATATCCGCCTATGGCTCGTACAATATCATTTCTTGACATTGTTCTGTATTTTTCAGGAAGAGTTCCTTCTGCAACATTAACCCTCAGCCAGTAGTCAAAATTTGGAGCCCAGACCAGTTCGTCAATTTTTTCATTTCTCAGTGCTTTCAGGTACCTCTGCCTTTTTGTCATTATTTTCTCCTTTTTAATTTTTGGATTCTGCCAAAATTTTTGGTTAATTATTTTTATATCCTCCGTCTTTAGAAAATGAAGGGACAAGGTAGATTTTTTCTCAAAGTTTCAGGTACACTTACAATCTTTTTTTAGGTCATTACGTTTTCCTGTTTTACATTATTCCTTAATACAATATTAAAACATAAATCTGTTTATTCGACAATTTTTAAACTTTCCAGGCAACCCGGATGATTAAAACCCTGGTAAGAAAACTCGGTGTTCATAATGAGGAGAAAATGTGGATAAGAAATTTTTTTCTTAGAAAGACATTTATTATTCTCAATAAGGGTTTTAATCTGTATTTGTAATTTCTATAAACAGGTGTCCAAAGTTTTTTGAGTTCATATTCTATGTGTTGTATAATACCAGACGCAATGAAACTGATGAAATTGCCTTTGATAAAACAAGGAGAAAGTATGGAAAAATATATGGCAGCGCCATATCTTGAAAAACTTTTTGACAGGCAAAAAAGACCTCTTTCATTCAACGCAAGGAATGAAAAAGAATTTAACCAGTGGAAACAAAAAACAAGAAAAAAATTAAAACAGCTTATAGGATACAGTAAATTTGAAAAAACCAATCCAGCACCAAAAATCAATGAGATTGTTGAATTTGAAAATTTTGTTCGTATTCATATGGAAATAAAAACAGAGCCAGAAATCGTGATGCCATTTTATGTCTTAAAACCAAAGGATAATAAGAAAAAATATCCTGCAATTATTGCTGTTCATGGCCATGGTAGTGGAGGAAAATACGCAGTAGCAGGAAGAAAAGATATTCCTGAAATAGCAGAAGCAATTAAAAAATATAATTATGACTATGGAATTCAATTTGTAGAAAATGGTTTTCTTGTTTTCTGTCCTGATGCAAGAGGGTTTGGGGAAAGACAGGAAAGATGGGCAAAAGGCAATATTCTTGCTTCTTCCTGTCTATGGTTAAATAATATGGCTATCCCACTTGGAATAACTGTTGCAGGGATGTGGGCATGGGATATTCACAGATTAATTGATTATATCCAGACAAGAGAAGATGTTGTAAAAAATCAAATAGGATGTGCTGGACTTTCTGGTGGCGGGCTTCAAACATTATGGGCAAGCGCTCTTGATGATAGAATCAAATGTGCTGTCATCAGTGGTTATATGTATGGTTATAAAGAATCCCTTCTTGAAATGTGTACAAACTGCTCATGCAATTATGTCCCACATTTGTATGAATACCTTGATATGGGAGATATTGCTGCATTAATTGCTCCAAGACCACTATTGATTGAAACCGGAACCAGAGACCCCCTTAATGGAAAAAGTGGTTTGAAAAATGTTTATTCTCAAACTTCCATAATAAAAAACGCTTACAAAATTCTTGGAAGAGAAAAAATGTTTCTGCACGATGTGTTTGAAGGCGAACACAGGTGGCATGGAGAAAAAGCAATACCATGGGTCAAAAAACATCTTTTGAAAAATGAAGAAAATGAACAATAATATTTTTCCTGTTAAAATTGGAATTATTGGAATGGGAGGTTTTGCAAGGGCACATCATTCATCTGTCCTTGAACTTGAAAAAAAAGGTAAGGTGAAACTTATTTGTACCTGTGATGTCTTTGAAGAAAACATAAAAAGTACAGGGCAACAGTTTCTCTTACACGACCGCAATGTTAAAATTTTCAAAAATTATATTGATATGCTTGATGAATGTTCAAATGACCTTGATTTTGTTTGCATCCCAACACCTGTCCATCTTCATGCTGAAATGCATCAACAATGTATCAAAAGAAGCATTCCTGTATACCTTGAAAAACCGCCAACCCTTGATTATCAGCAACTACTGGAAATGATGGAAATTGATAGAACAATTGAGAAAAAAACCAATGTTGGTTTCAATTTCATAATTCAAAAGGAAAGACATCAAATAAAACAAAGAATTCTTTCAGGAGAGTTCGGAAAAGTCAAAAAAATTACCTTCACAGGGCTCTGGCCAAGGTATGCATCGTATTTCAAAAGATCAAACTGGGCAGGAAGATTAATGCTTGACAACAGCATTGTGCTCGATTCATGTTTCGGAAATGCCTTAAGTCATTTTGTCCATAATATCCTGTTCTGGTGCGGAAAACAGGGTATTTTTTCCTGGGATCCTGTTGTTAAGGTTGAATCTGAGTTATACCGTGCGAACAAAATTCAAGGAACTGACACAGTTTTTGTAAAAGCATCAACAAAGAATGTTGAAGACATAAGAATTGCCATAACACATGCATGTAGTGAAAAAACGCCTGATATTGAAAAAATTTATTGTGAGAAAGCAAAGATATTTTTTGAAGGAAATGCAAGATGTGGTGATGGTCTTCAGGTAAATTGTTCAATTCTCTGGAATAACAGTAAAGAAGAAAAAATCAAAGGTAATTATCAAAACATTCTCACTGATAACATTGACTATTACACTGATTACATTACAGGAACAAAAGAAAGAGTTCTGACGCTACTATCAGATACTGAGCCATTTGTTATGTTAAATGGACTGATTTATGTTGCAGCACAGAAAATTACACAGATACCTGATTCTTTTATTAATATTGTCTCAGAGTCAGGAGATACCTTAACTGTTATCAATGATATCCAGAAAATTTCAGAAAGTTTTATTGAAAAGGGATTATTTCCATCTGAACAAAAACTTCCGTGGGCTTCAAAAGGAGGATGCGCATTCAACAGAGACATCAAGGATTTACACCAGATAATAAAAAAGATTTCAGAATGAAACTATCCAATCAATATTGCCATTCCAATCAACCCGAAAGTATATCCCCATCCAAAGGTTGCAAACTGTGGGTTGAAATGACTCAATACAAAACCAGTAATTGATAAAGCAAGAAACAGAACAAGACGAATGAATTTCCAGATTGTCATTTCTACCTTTCCAAATTTTTTAGCCATTTCCCCTCCCTTTGCCTGCCCCCGCGGCGGATTCCCCCGTGGGATTCGGTTTTATCATATTTATGTTAATCTATGGCACTTTTAATTGCAAGTTTCTGTTGAAAAAATTTTTCAACTCGTTAAAATAATTCCATGAACTCTAAAATTTTTTCATATGAAAAGAAGGATGATTTTTCATCAAAAGTTCTGAAAAGAGGCAAATTTTTTGATATCGTCATCGTTAAATTCCAATCTGCCTTACCTACAGGAATTCCAGTTTGTGACAGGGTATGGGGTCTGTATTATCGAGCAAAAAATTCAAAAAGGTGTGTTATTGCCCTTCATGGTCTTTCAATGGTTTTTACTACAAAATACTTTTGCAGGAAACTGGCAAAAAAAGGAATTTCAAGTTTTATACTTATTATGCCCTATGCTCCAGCAAGAATTCCCAAAAAAAATCCTTTTAAAAAAGTCCCGGAAAATTTTGACTGGGTAGGAATCTTTAAGAGAGGTCTGATACAGTGTGTGATTGATGTTAGAAAAACCATTGATTTTCTTGAAAAAGAAAACGGTGTCATTGGAATTCTTGGCATTAGTATGGGAGCAAATGTCGCAAGTATAGTCCAATCAATAGATGAAAGAATTCGTTCGGGTGTTTACATTGTCGGCGGTGGTAATCTTGCAAGTATGCTATGGGAATCAAGGGACTTCATTGCGAGGATGTATAAAAAACTTTTAAAAAAATATGTCACAAAAAAACAATTGATAGAAATCTGGCGTGATATTGACCCTCTCACATATGCAAAAAAAGGACTTAATGTCCTTATGATCAATTCAAAATATGATACATCTGTTAGACCTGTTTATACGATGCAACTCTGGAATGCACTCGGTAGACCCAGGATAATCTGGATAAAATCACATCACTTTTTTCTGTTTCATGCCTTCCTTATTAAAAATCTTATTCTGTCTTACTTCAGAAAAACTCTTCAGGATTAAAGGGAAGCAAGAAATCCACCATCAACAAAAATTGTATGTCCTGTAATAAATCCTGCATCGTCAGAACACAAAAAAACTGCTACTGGACCAATATCATCAGGACATCCCCATCTTCCAAGAGGAGTCCTTGATACAACCCATTCTGAGAATTGTTTATTGGTATAAAGGGGCTCTGTCAATTCGGTTTTTATGTAACCAGGAGAAATTCCATTAACACGAATGTTAAATTTTGCCCAGTCCACTGCAAACGATTTCACCAGTTGTTTCAATGCTGACTTTGAAGCACCATATGCAGAAGTTGTAGGCCTGGCAACTTCACTCATCAAAGAGAGTATTAGCAAACAAACACCTGGTTTATTTTTTTTAATCAAAGAACCCGCCCATTTTGTGGTTATAACAAACGTTGATGTTAAATTGGTATCAATAACAGATAGCCACTCGTCTATTGTCATTAAATCTGCTCTTTTTCTGATGGTAGTACCCGCACAATTTATCAATATATCAAAGACGCCGTATTTTCTTTGAATTTTTTCAAAAAAAGAAGGAACTTTGCGATACTTTGATAGATCAAATTTTTCTGCAGAACAACAGATATTTAGTTTGGTTAATTCATTAATCGCCCTTTTATTTTTCTCTTCATTTCTTCCGATTATCAAAACACTTGCTCCTGCTAAACCAACTGCCTTCGCAATGCCAAAACCAATCCCAGAATTGCCGCCTGTAATCAAGGCAGATTTTCCTTTTAATTTCAGGATTTCCACTAATTTATCCTTATTTTGAAATTAATTTTTTTCACTATCTCTTTTTCCCATTCCCTTTTATAGACGAACTCAATAACTGTTTCTCCTTTTTCCACTGCTTTGAAAACAAAAATTTGTTTACCTGGATTGCCCACAATCTTTTTTTCCGGTGAAGATGAAATAAATTCACTTTTTATCAGTGAAATCATTTGACTATCGTGTTTTTCATACCACATATAACCAGTTGTTGGGTTTGATTCAAGTTCAATTCTAAAAGAATCCCCTTTTTTTATTGATAACTCTGTCTTCATTTCATTTTCACTTATTACTGGTATTGAAAAAGAAATGTTTTTCTGTACACAACCGGTAATGCCAGCAATTAAAAATACTGTTAATATTTTGATTATCCTTTTCATACTGCTCCTTTGAGTTCATGTATCAATTTTACTACATTAAAATTTTGTGTAAAATATTATGTCCGATGGTGGGTGTAGCTCAGCGGATAGAGCGCCAGACTGTGGCTCTGGATGCCGGGGGTTCAAATCCCCTCACCCACCCTTTATTTTTCCATAAGGGGATTTGAATTGGAGCGAAGTAAGGGATTGCGAGCTGGCGCAGCAATCCCAGCGGACGGCGACCCGAGCCGTAGTGGGAGGCGAG
>Ga0078972_1010664_pt1 | contig 16982 bp, 13 predicted proteins | sample YelNatPaOPGAMG01_FD_67568 | JGI IMG/M metagenome (GOLD analysis project Ga0078972, IMG submission 67568) | Hot spring thermophilic microbial communities from Obsidian Pool, Yellowstone National Park, USA - OP-RAMG-01 (SPADES assembly) (version 2) | ecosystem: Environmental > Aquatic > Thermal...
AACCCCCGCAAGATAAAAAATTAAAGGTTAAAAATGGAAATTATCTGGTCGGGGGAATTCCTCATCACCTAATTGACGTCATCGGCCCCAACGGGCAATTCAGCGCTGTTAAATATAGAGATTTGGCGCTTAAGGCAATTAAAAAAATTTATACCAAAGGCAAAATTCCAATTGTTTGCGGAGGCACGGGATTTTACATTCGCGCGTTGATTGATAACATTGTCATTCCCGCAGTAAAGCCGGACAAAAGCCTCAGAAAGATTTTGGAAAAAAAGACCTCCCCGGAATTATTGTTAGAACTAAAAAGACTTGACCCCCAAAGAGCAAAAAATATTGATCCAAATAATCGTCGCAGACTAATCAGGGCAATTGAAATCATCAAAAAAACAAATAAACCTATACCGCGCCTAAAAAGCAAAAAATTTTTTAATCCGCTTTATATAGGCATTAAAAAATCCCCGGAAGAATTAAAAAATTTAATTGACGCGCGCGTAAAAAAAATGATAAAAAATGGATTAGAAAAAGAGGTGAAAAATTTAGTTAAAAAATACGGTTGGACAACGATCTTAAAAAATACCATCGGCTACAAGGAGTGGCTGGAGAAAAAACCAGAATCCCAAATAAAGGCAAATACCTTAAAATTCGCCAAGCGTCAAATTACGTGGTTCAAAAAATATCCGGGAGAAAAAATTCATTGGGTAACGAATCTAAAACAAGCAGAGAAACTAATTAAGGAATTTCTGCAAAGTAAATAAAAAACGTGCAAGATAAGACATTACAAAAAATTATCTCTAAAGAGATTAACAGACAAAAAACCTGTCTTAATCTTATTGCCTCGGAAAATTATCCATCTCCAGAGGTAAGAAAAGCCTGCGGAAGCGTTTTAATGAACAAATATTCCGAGGGGTATCCGGGAGCAAGATACTATTCGGGAAATGAAAATATTGATCTGGCAGAAAAACTTGCTCAAAAGCGGGCAAGAAAACTTTTTGAACTAAACGAAAAAATCTGGGAAGTAAACGTTCAGCCCTATTCGGGAACGCCGGCAAATTTAGCGGTTTATTCGGCAATTTTAAAAAACAAAAACGATGTGGCTCTGGCAATGGATTTAAGCGGAGGCGGGCACTTAAGCCACGGATATAAATTAAGCATCTCGGCAAGATTTTTTAATTTTAAACACTACGGCGTAGACAAAAACGGTTTTATTGACTATAAAAATCTAGAAAAATTGGCCTTAAAATACCGGCCCAAGTTAATTATTTCCGGAGCTTCTGCTTATCCCAGGAAAATAGATTACAAAAAATTCAAGCAAGTTGCCGAAAGGGTTAAGGCCCTTCATCTTTCAGATATTTCCCATATTGCCGGACTGATTGCGGGCAAGGTTCTTCCCTCTCCTTTTCCCTACTGCGACATCGTTACTACCACTACCCACAAAACATTAAGAGGCCCGCGCGGAGCAATTATTTTTATGCGTAAAAAATGGGCAAAAGAAATCAATAAAGCGGTTTTTCCGGGATTTCAGGGGGGGCCGCACGATCAACAAACTGCGGCCATTGCCGTTGCCTTAAAAGAAGCGCAACAAAAAAACTTTAAAAAATACGCTTACCAGGTAATAAAAAATGCCAAGGTGCTTGCCAAAGAACTAAAAAAATACCAATTCAGACTCATTACCGACGGAACGGACAATCATCTCATTTTAATCGATTTAAGAAATTTAAATATTTCGGGAAAGGAGGCAGAAGAAATGCTTTACAGGACCAAAATATCGGTTAATAGAAACATCATTCCCAATGACACCAATCCGCCCTATCGCCCCTCGGGAATAAGAATCGGCACTCCGGCAATAACCACGCTGGGATTGAAAGAAAAAGAAATGAAAATTATTGCTGATTGGATAAAAAAAATCCTCTTTCGCGAGGAAAATCCAGAAAAAATCAAAAAAGAGGTTTTGGGGCTTTTAAAAACTAGGGCCGCTTTAAAATTTTTCGAATGACCTCCGCGGCGATTTTGGGATTTGCCTTGCCTTTTGTCTCGCGCATTGTTTGGCCAACCAAAAACTGCAAAGCATTTTCTTTCCCGCTTAGATAATCCTCGACTGCCCGAGGATTATTTTTTATTGCTTTTTCTGCGGCCGATTTCAATTCTTCTTCATCACTGACCTGTTTCAGATTCTTTTTTTCAATAATCTGGGAAGGATCTCCGCCGCTAATAAACATTTCTTTTAAAACCTCTTGCGCGCCGCTGGAAGAAATTTCTCCAATAAAGGTCAGGTAAATAAGCTCGGCAAAGTTCTCCGGAGTAATAATAATCTTGCCGCTTTCGGGAATAAATTTCGGAAATTCGGTAAGGATGTAATTTGCGCTCAACTTAATTAATTTGTCTAAATCGGTTTTAATCTTTCCCGCCTCAAACCAAGATTTTAATTCGCTGACGGTTTCTTCAAAAAATTCTCCGAGATTTTTAAAATTGACCAACACCTCTACGGTTAGGGCAGAAAGCTTATATTCTCTTTCAAATCTTTCTTTTCTTGCCTTGGGTAGTTCCGGAATCATATCTCCCATTTTTTCTATCTCTTCGGCGGAAAAAACCATTATCGGCAAATCCGGCTCGGGAAAATAACGATAATCTTCAGACGTCTCTTTTATTCTTTGGGAAAAGGTTATTTCTTTAAAGTCGTCCCATCCCCTGGTTTCATGAATAACCGCTTCTTTGCTTTCTAAAACCTCCTCTTGCCTTTTTAATTCATATGCAATTGCTTTTTCCAGGCTTCTGAAAGAATTTAAATTTTTCACCTCAACCTTGGTACCCAGGTCTGAAGAATCTGATTCTTTTAAAGAAATATTTGCCTCTACGCGCATTTGCCCCTTTTCCATATCTGCATCGGAAATATCCAAATAACGCAAAATTAATTGTAATTCCTCGGCAAACTTTCTTGCCTCAACCGCCGATTCAATATCCGGCTCGGTAACCAGTTCCATCAACGGCATACCGGCACGATTATAATCAACCAATGACGCATCTTTATCCTGATCATGAATTAAGCGACCGGTATCTTCTTCAAGATGAATTCTGCGAATTCTTATTCTTTTGGTTCTTTGCGTATTGCCTTCCAAATCAATGTCTAAATATCCGTTATAACACAAAGGTGCTTCATATTGGCTGATTTGATAACCCTTGGGAAGATCGGGGTAAAAATAATTTTTTCTTTCAAACCAGCTTTTTTCACTAATTTGACAATTTAGAGCCAATCCCGCCTTAATTACGCTCTCTACGGCCTTTTGATTAATGGTGGGCAAACTGCCGGGTTGGGCAGTGCAGACCGGGCAAATATTGGTATTGGGGGTTTTTTCTAAAGGATCATTAAGGCAACTACAAAACATTTTAGTTTTGGTTTTAAGCTCAACATGAATTTCTAATCCAATTGTGGGCCGATATTTTGTCATTAATCTTATCTTATCATTTTTCCCGTAATTTAAAAAGTCCCGACCTTTGGCCGGAACTTTTTCATTTCTAATTCAACCCTTAAACCTTTCACCGTATTGAAAATCATCATCTATAATACTTTTCCGGGGATTGCTCCACTCCCTAACCCAGTCTTCTACTGAAAAAATGCGCATTTTTCTATTTTTTGTCGAGCAAATCGTCCTCGCCAGTCCCGCGTTAATAATAATTTTCTTACAGATAAAACAGGGAAACGCATCCAGGGGCTCGCCTTTGGACGACTGGCCAAAAATATAAATATCTCCGCCCAACAAACTTACCCCGGCTCTTGCTGCGTTAATCACTGCATTTTGTTCGGCATGGACGCTGGCACACAATTCATATCTTTGTCCTGCGGGAATATTTAGTTTACTTCTTAAACAATATTTTCTTTCAAAACAATCCAGAGTTTTTCTGGGTGCGCCGTTATAGCCCGTGGCAACAATCTGGTCATCTTTAACAATAATTGCTCCGTAAAAACGGCGAAAACAAACCGCCCTCTTTGCCACTTCTCGAGCAATGCCCAAATAATACTCGTCTTTAGATGGTCTTTGTATTTCCAATTTTTCCTCCTTTCAATAAATTAAATGTGCAAACTAAATTACTGGTTGCTCTAAAAATTTTAATTTTGGATTTTCTGGATTGGCGTTTAAAACTGCTTTTACTCCCACGGGTAAAGCAAGAAATAAATTCTCCCCGTAAATCGTCTGAGATCTATTTTTTGTTCCCCTGAGGATTTTAAATATCTTTTTCTGCTCTTCCAAGTGCCCAAAATTGGGAAATTCGGCAAGCGGAATATTTTTATCCTTCAACAGAGAAACAAAAAGTTCTTGCCAGCTCGTTTTCTTCCCCCATTTAGGATATTCGATTTCGCTATCGCCGATAATTCTCCCAATCAACACTGCTTTCACCTTGTAGAAACAACGGTGTAAAATTACTTCTTCCATCATTCTTCTCACATCGCTTTTGTCTTCCCAAACTTCTTCTACGGCAAGAATAATTGGACCATCAAAGTTTTCTAATGGGTCAAATCTGCTCCCAAAAAGATGAGTCAATGTCTCTAGGTTGGTGGGCAGAAAATATCCTTCTGCTTTTCCCGGAATCAAAATCTGGGTGAAAAAACTTGGTCCGTAAACTAGCTCCATTTCACCTAAAAGCACCTTTTTTAAAGACTCTTGAGTAAATTTATTATGCGAAGCCAACCCCACTAAATTGGGAGCATGAATTCCGATTATGCCCAAAGAAAAATTAGCATTTAAAAAAACGCAGAAATCAGAAAAACCGAAAAAAAGTGGCGGGTTGTTTTTTAAGGATTCAATTACCCTGGGATTTAAAGATAAAAGCACGGAACTGGCAGCATAACCCCCTTCGGCGCAGGTAATGGCTTTAATTTCCGAATCGGTAACCATATTTTCAAAATCTTCTCTTCTTTCTTGAGGCGTGCCGGCACTATAATCGTCAACCTTTTTAAAAATGTGTTTTCCCAGCTTAACCTTGAAGCCCCATTTTTTTAGGATTTTTAAACCAGCCTCTAAACCCTTGGCTTCTACAACGCCCGAAGGGGCAATTACTCCGATTGTGTCTCCGATATTCAATTTTTTGGGTTTTAAAATTTGCATCTTCTTAAACAAAAACGCACCCCATTCATAAATAACCGCTTATTGAAAGGTGCGAATTATTATTCGTTGGCTTAAAAAATTAATCTTCAATCTTAATACCCATGTTTTTGGCAGTACCTTCAATAATTTTCATTGCTGCCTCAAGATTGTCGGTGTTTAAATCCGGCATTTTTATCTCGGCAATCTCGCGAATTTGCTTTCTGGTCACCGTTCCCACCTTATCTCTTTGGGGAACGCTCGATCCCTTTTCAATACCCGCAGCCTTCTTTAGCAAGTCCGAGGCAGGCGGGGTTTTCAATTTAAAATCAAAAGTTCTATCTTTGTAAATCGTTACCTCTGCGGGAATGATATTGCCCCCTTTGTCTTTGGTGGCATCATTAAATTTAGCACAAAAATCTTGAAGATTTATGCCGTGCGGACCCAAAGCAGTGCCTACCGGAGGAGCAGGCGTTGCCTGGCCGGCGGGAATCTGAATTTTTACGATTGCTTTTATTTCTTTGGCCATAAATTAAATTAAATTTTTTTTACCTGTAAAAAGTCAAGTTCAACCGGTGTTTCTCTGCCAAAAATATTTACCAATACCTTAATCTTTCCTCTCGCGCTATCAACCTCGCTAATTTTTCCATCAAAATCCTTAAACGGACCATCAACAATCTTTACCGCATCGCCTACCTCTAATTCAATCTTATAAGTGGGCGACTCGCTGACGGTCTTTTCCAGAAGCTTTTTGATTTCTTCATCGGCAATAGGAATTGGGGTAATTCCCGCCCCAATAAAGCCGGTAACGCGAGGGGTGTTTCTCACCACATACCAAGAATCGTCGGTTACAATCATATCCACAAAAACATAATTGGGATAAATTTTTTCTTCCACCACGTATCTTTTTCCGCCTTTAATCTTAATCTTTTTTTCCTTGGGAACCAAAACATTGAAAATTTTATCACCCATATCCATAGATTCTATTCTTTGCTTTAAATTCTGAACCACGGTGTCTTCAGAGGCGGGATAGGTGTGGATAGCATACCAATGTCTTTCTTCGCCAGATTGTTGTTTTGGCATATTGTTTTTCTCTCCCCGATATTAACCCGGGGAAGGTTAAATTATAATAAAAATTTGCTAATTAAAAAAGTGAAAAGAAGATCTAATCCGCCGAGAAAAAGCGCAACGACCAAACTTAGGCCAATCACAATAAAGGTATATTTGACCGTTTCTTTTCTCGTGGGCCAGTTTACTTTCTTAATTTCAATCTTTGTCTCTCTTAAATAATTGGTAATTTTGTTGATTATACTCATGTGTTCTTGGGGTTTTTTAAAATGGCCGAATGGCCACTTTAATTAAGCTTACTTTAAATAAAAAGGAATGTCAATAGATTAAATGTCTAAATTCTTAACGTTCCTGGCGTGCGTTTGAATAAATTTTTTCCTCGGCAAAACATCGTTTCCCATTAAAATATCAAAGGTTTGGTCTGCTTCTTCTGCGTCCCCGATGGTCACCTTTTTCATAATTCTATTTTTGGGATTCATTGTTGTTTCCCACAATAATTCGGGGTTCATTTCGCCCAAACCCTTGTATCTTTGAATGTTCATCTCTCCGCTCTTGTCTTTTTTCCATTTTTCTATAATTTTGTTTTTTTCTTCTTCGCTATAGGCGTAAACTACATCTTTTCCTCTTTGAATTTTATAAAGGGGCGGTTGGGCAATATACAAATATCCGGATTCAATAATTTTGGGAAAATAGCGATAAAATAGCGTTAAAAGCAGGGTGCGGATATGAGCGCCATCAACATCTGCATCGGTCATAATAATAATATTTTGATAACGCAACTTTTCAATATCAAATTCCTCGGCAATTGCGCTTCCCAAGGCAATAATGAGCGCCTTAATTTCTTTGGAGGCAAGAATTTTATCCAAACGGGCCCTTTCTACGTTTAAAATCTTTCCCCTTAAAGGAAGAATTGCCTGAAAATGTCTGTCTCTTCCCTGTTTGGCGCTCCCGCCTGCGCTATCTCCCTCAACAATGAAAAGTTCTGCTTCTTCTGCGTTTTTGGTAGCGCAGTCTGCGAGCTTTCCCGGCAAAGCCATACCCTCAAGAATTCCTTTTCTGATTACCGTATCCCGCGCTGCCTTGGCTGCTCTTCTGGCTTTCTGGGCCAAAATTGTTTTCCCCAAAATTTCTCTTGCGTCATTTGGATTTTTTTCTAAAAATTCTTCAAACGAGTCTAAAATTACTGCTTCTACGGTAGTACGTGCTTCTGGATTCCCCAATTTGGCCTTGGTTTGTCCTTCAAATTGCGGCTCTTTTAATTTTACGCTTACCACTGCCGTCAAACCCTCGCGTACATCATCGCCGGTTAAATTCTGATCGGTTTCTTTAAGATATCCGTTCTTGCGCGCATAATCATTGATTACTCTGGTTAAGCCGGTGCGAAAACCCGTAAGATGCATTCCTCCTTCTCCGGTATGAATATTGTTTGCAAAACTAATTTCTAAGCTTTCTATGTCTTCCGTATATTGTAGGGCTGCTTCTACCAAAATATTATCTTTGTTTCTTTCTACATAAAAAATATTATTATGAATTGGTTTATCGTTTCGATTTAGGTGTTTGATATAGGAAATGAGTCCGCCCTCAAAATAAAAGGTATGGGTGCGAAAATTCTTTTTCTCTCCCTTCCTTTGGTCAATAACCGTAATTTTAATATTTTTGGTCAAATAGGCTTGCTGGCGCAAATGGTCTAAAATCCGCGTCCAGCTAAATTCCAGATCTTTAAAGATTTCCGGATCGGGTTCAAAGGTTACATTTGTTCCGGACCCCTTGCAAGGAAGTTCTTTTTTTACTTTGGTTGTCGGCTTTCCCTTAGAATATTCTTGGGTGTAAACCCAGCCATTTCTACAAACCTCAACTCTCATCCATTTGGAAAGCGCGCAAACTACGGATACGCCTACGCCGTGCAACCCCCCCGCAATTTTATAGGATTCACCGCCAAATTTTCCTCCTGCGTGAAGGGTGGTCATCACCGTTTCTAATGCGGACTTTCCGGTTTGCGGATGCTTATCTACCGGAATGCCGCGACCATTGTCCGCAACTGATACGCGGTTATTGGGCAAAAGAGTTACTCCGATCTCCGTACAATAGCCCGCCATTGCCTCATCTAAACTATTATCAACCACTTCCCAAATTAAATGATGCAAACCCTCTATTCCGGTTGAACCAATATACATTCCCGGCCTTTTTCTTACCGGCTCCAAACCCTCCAAGACATAAATATCCTTTGCTTCATAGCTTGGTTTTTTTGTCGCTTCTACTGCTTCTATTTTTTTCTTCGGCATTAAAACATTTTCCCGATTTTTCTTTTCTTTTTTGTTTTTTGTGATTGTCTTTTTCTGTTGTTTTTCGGCTTTTTTTGCCATAATTTTATTTTATTTCTCTAATTTGGTTTTTAACGTCGAACCTGCCAATTATTATTTTTCTCCAGTTCGCGGATAATTTTGCGATGAATTTTATCCACCTCTTCATCGGTAAGGGTTTTTTCATAAGACTGATAAACAATGTGAAAAGCCAAACTCTTTTTGCCATCGGGAATTCCTTCTCCCTCGTAAATATCAAATAAATCTACATCCTGAACAAGGTCTCCTCCCGTGATTTCAATTACATTCAAAACATCGGCTACGCGATCTTTCAAATCCACAAAAATCGCTAAGTCTCTGATGGCTGCAGGATAGGGAGATGGCGGCTGATAAATTAATTCTTCGGTGGCCAGTTTTAAAATCTTCTTAAAGTTTAAATTTAGGGCAACCACAGTGCCTTTAATGTTTAAGGCATTTAAAATGCGTGGGTTAATATAACCCAAAAAGCCAATCTCTTCATCGCCCACTTTGATTTCTGCCGTATGACCTTCCTGCCAAAATACAACATCCGTATCATCCGGGGTTGCGCCGTAATCATCGTACCATTGATCGGTAATCCCGAGTTTATTTAAAAGAACATCAACTACGCCCTTTAGTTCGTAAAATCTTTCGCCCTTTATCTCCTCTTTTCTGGTGGCCATCATTGCGGCTAGCATTTTTTCTTCTTTTGCTTCGCCGTTTTTATAATAAATATTTCCCAATTCAAAAATCCTTATTCCCTCGGGCAGATGCAAAAAATTTTTTGCATTATCCTTAACGTTTTTTAAAAGATTAACGATTAAATCCCTGCGCAGATATTTCAAATCTGCGCTCAATGGATTTTCCAATTCCAAATATCCTTGAATATTTAAATTTAATTTTTGAATATCGCCTTCTCCGACAAAAGAAAAATTATACACCTCGTTAAACCCCAAGCTTTCTAAAATACTCTTAATTTTATTTGTGATAATTAAGCTATCATCGGATTTGCTTATTCCCAAAAACCCCAAAGGATGCTGAGGGGGAATGTTTCCGTATCCAATCATTCTGGCAATTTCTTCAATTAGGTCTTCTTCAATTTCTATATCCTGTCTTATTGTGGGAACCGTTACCTTAAGCGCATTGTCAATTTCAAAGCCAAGAGAGGTTAAAATTTCTTTTATTTTTGAGATAGAAACTTCTTTTCCCAACATGCCAAAGATCTTTTGCGGATTTAGCTTTATCTTTTTGGCAAAAACTTTTTGCGGATAAATATCAATAATTCCATCGATGATCTCTCCTCCGGCAATTCTTTTGATTAACTCCGCAACCACATCAATTGCCTCAATGGTCAAATTCGGATCTAAACCATGTTCAAAGCGCATTGAAGCTTCGGTTTTAATTCCCGTTTTTCTGATGGTGCTTCTCACCGCGGAAATGCTGAAATTCGCCGACTCCAAAACAACGGTTTTGGTCTTGGCCGTAATTTCCGCTTTTTTACCTCCCTTTACGCCCGCCAAAGCCAACGGGGCATATGCATCGGCAATAACCAATACGGAATCGTCTAATTTTAACTTTTCTCCATCCAGCGTAATAATTTCTTCACCGCTTCTGGCTTTTCTAACAATGATTTTTTTACCCTCAATTTTTTCATAATCAAAACAATGAAGGGGTTGGCCCAAATCAAACATCACATAGTTTGTTGCATCTACTACGTTATTAATTGATTTTTGTCCAATGCTTTCCAGTCTTTCCGCAAGCCATTTAGGAGAGGGGCCGATTTTAATTCCGGAAATCATTCTTGCATTATAGCGCAAACATTTTTCTTTATCTTTGACCTCCAAACTCAAAAATTCGTTAATTTTCTTGCTTTTGCTTTCAGCTATCTTGGGCTCAACTTTATGGATTTTTTTCTTCAGCAAAGCAGCGCATTCCTTGGCAACGCCCAAATGGCACAAGCAGTCATGCGCACGATTGGGCAAAACATCAATATCCAACAAATAATCATTCAATCGCTTATCAACGGATTTGACCTCAAAAGAATGGAGGGTCAGCAAATCCGCCAATTTTTGCGGTTGGGGTAGGGTTTTTAAATGTGATTTTAGCCAATTATAGGATATCTTCATCTTAGTAATTGTCTTTTTCTTTTTCTTCCTGAAGTTCTCTTCTGGCTATCTCCGCGCTGATTTTGTCGTCAATCCAAAGCAATAATGCCTCATTGGCACGCTTTGATTGCTCATTTTTTATCTTTTCCAGGTTCATTTTCGCAACTCGGGATTCTTCTTGGGCAATTTCCAATTCTCCATTGTAAAAATGCTGAAAAATTTCAAGATTTTGCGGAGTAATTAATTCCGGATTAATCAAGGTCCATGGCGTACCCGTTTTGTCCTCTTTTGCCCTTTCTTCTTCTTTAATTTTCATTTCCGCCAATATCTGGCGAAAAGATTGTTCCCCTCCTGTTGGTTCAAGAAATTCTTTTGATTTTCTCATATTCTTTTCCGCTTCCTAAATAGCGGCGTTAAAACTGATTAAGAAATTTTAAATCACCCGAATAAAGCAAGCGAATGTCGTTAATTTTGTATTTTAACATCGCAATCCGATCAATGCCCACGCCAAAAGCAAATCCCTGCCAATTTGAAGGCACATACCCTACTGCCCTAAAAACATTGGGATGAACCATTCCCGCGCCCATAATTTCCAACCATTCTTTTGACTGATAGCGCATATCCACTTCAAAGCCCGGCTCCACAAAAGGGAAATAACTCGGTCTGATCCTTATTTCCGTATTTCTGCCAAAAATTCTTCCCAAAAATTCTTCTACCACTGCCTTAAAATTGGCAATACTTACATTTTTATCTACCATTAAACCCTCTAATTGATAAAATGTATGCGAATGGGATGCATCGGTCGCTTCATAGCGAAAAACTCTTCCCGGAACAACAATTCTAAACGGCGGATTGTTTTTTTCCATAAATCTGATTTGCATCGGAGAAGTGTGGGTGCGTAAAAGTAACTTGGGGTCTTTGGTTTTAAGCCAAAAAGTGTTCCAACCGTCTCTTGCCGGATGATCTTTGGGAATATTTAAAGCATCAAAATTATAATACTCGGTTTCTATTTCCGGACCATCCACGATTTTAAACCCCATTGACTGAAAAATATCTTCTATTTTTCTCAAAATAATGGTCAGGGGATGCAAATGACCGCGGATAATCTTTTTGCCCGGAGCGGTAACATCGATTTTGCCCTTGAAAAGTTCGCTAATAGCCTTTTCTGAAATTTCCAATTTCTTTTTTCCCAAAATCTCTATTAGTTCCTTTTTTAAATCATTCGCCTTGGGGCCCAATAATTTCTTCTCTTTTTCCGACAAATCCTTTAGAGATCTCAAAAACAAGGTTAATTTGCCCTTTCTGCCAAGATACCTAATGCGTATCTCTTCTAATTCCGATTCTGTTTTTGCATTTTTTAACTCTTCCAATATTTTATTTTTAATTTCGTCCAGATTCATATTTTAAAAATTTTTTTGAATAAATAACAAAGCCACGACCGTAAAAGCGATTAATGCCCTGCACCAAATGGGAATGACAAAAATTTTCTCTAATAAATTCACAATACTAAAGATAAAGAAAAAGGCAACAAAATAAAAGAGAAAAATTAAAAACAAATTGGCCCGAAACGGATCAACGAGAAATAAAATTATTATCAGTGCCAATAAACATATGCCGGCAACAATAAGATTTAACCTAATAAAAAACTTCGGCTTCATAAATAAATTTCTTTCGGGCCTTTTTATTATTTTAGCGCAATTTTAATCTAAAAGCAAACAGAAAAAGGCTCCCTTAAAAGCGCCTCTTTTTGTGCCTTATTCGGTTAAAATTGCAGAAGAATTTCAAAAATTAGCCTCTTTCTTGGCGCGGGCGAAGGGATTTGAACCCTCGATCTCCGCCGTGACAGGGCGGCGCTTTAATCCGCTAAGCTACGCCCGCATTTTAATAAATAAAAACAAGAAAAAATTGGATCTGCACGCTCGCAAAAAACGCATCTTGATATTTATACCGGCGAGTGGATTCGAACCACTGACCTCGGGCTTATGAGTCCCACGCTCTAACCAACTGAGCTACGCCGGCTTTATATTAAAATTAAAACCAAAAAACAAAAGGTTGCGGGGGTTGGAATTGCACCAACGATCTTCTGGTTATGGGCCAGACGAGATACTACTTCTCCACCCCGCTATTAATGTTAATATAATATAAATTTTAAAAATCTGCAAGCGAGATTTAAATAATTCCCATTTCTTTTATTGCCTTTTTATAGGCGGCTATAATTTTATTTGCCTGTTCTTTGCTTATTCCAAAGTTTTTATTTTCCACAATTTTGTTTTTAATGTCTTTCGCTTCTTCAATCTCGGAAAGATTGCTGATTTTTACCGCATTTGCCGTGCCAAGCGCCTGCAAAATGTTCTCAAAAAAAATATCGGCTTCTAAAATCGCCAATTTATAGTTGTCAACGGATTCGGATTCCAGTTTTTTCTCTATCCTTTCCCATTTTTTAACCATTCTTTTATCAACTGCCTTAAAATGGGACGACTTACTCATGATAACGGCTCTCTGAATTCTTCCCCGTGTATTAATTCTGATTAACAAAAAAATAATTAATCCTAAAAAAAATAAAGAAATAATTAGACTGATTAATTTTAGGTTAAACAATAACGAGCTCCATTGGTAGGAATTAAAAAAGCCAACAGCCCGATTCCAAAAATCAACAATCAGGTTCTTGGCCTGGGCTAAATATTCCAAGGTTATTCTTCCCAACCGATCGTGTTTTACATATTGAGTATTAATAATGGTCATATATATCAACTTATGGATTCAAAAAGTTCGGCAACTTCCAAAACCGCTTGATCTCTAAACTGCGGGCCGATAATCTGAATCCCGATTGGCAAATGATTAACCGTTCCGCAGGGCATGGAAATCGCAGGCAAGCCCGCCAGGCTTGCGGGAACCGTATAAATGTCGGAAAGATACATTGCTAAAGGATCTTTTCTTTCCCCTATTTTAAAGGCGGGAGTGGGAGTGGTGGGAGTAAGAATAAAATCCACCTTTTTATAAGAAGAAAATGCCTTTTGAAAATCATCAATAATCATTTTGCGAGCTTTTTGGGCTTGATTGTAATACGCATCGCGATATCCTGCGGACAAAACATAGGTTCCCAACATTATTCTTCTTCTTACTTCATCGCCAAATCCCTTGGCTCTGGTATAAAGATAGTGCGTCAATAAATCTTGGGGCTTTGATTTTGATTCTTCAGATGACGAAAAACCATATTTTATGCCGTCATAACGCGCCAGATTTGCGCTAATTTCTGCCGGCGCAATAATATAATAAACCGCCAATGCATAATCGGTATAAGGAAGACTGATTTCCTGAACCGCACAACCGAGATTTACAAATTTCGCAATTGCTTTTTCAATTTCTTTTTTAACGTCTTTATCAATGCCCGAACCAAAATATTCTTTGGGAACTCCGATTTTTAATTCTTTTGTAACAATGAAATCCTCCTTTTCCTGCGAAAAATCAAGGGTCGTAGCATCAAAATCGTCTTTGCCTTTGATGGTATTAAAAATGATTTTAATATCATCAACATTTTTTGCCATGGGACCGATCTGATCTAGGGAAGAAGCCATGGCAATCAAACCATAACGCGAAACCATTCCGTAGCTTGGCTTAAAACCAATGATGCCGCAAAAGGCAGCGGGTTGCCGAATGGATCCGCCCGTGTCCGAACCCAAAGCAGCCACGGCATGATGCGCAGCCACTGCGGCGGCGGATCCGCCGGAAGATCCTCCGGCAACACGGGATTGATCAAGAGGATTTTTTACCGGACCAAAAGCAGAGTTTTCCGTAGAAGACCCCATGGCAAATTCATCAAGATTTGTCTTGCCCAGAATAATTGCCCCTGCTTCTTTTAACTTTCTGGTCACGGTGGCATCATAGGGGGCAATATAATCTTTTAAAATTTTTGAACCTGCCGTGGTTTTATATCCCTTCACCAAGATGTTATCTTTTAGCGCAATGGGGATTCCTTCCAGCCCTTGCGGTTTTTCGCGGCGCAGAATTTTTTCATCAATTTTTTTCGCCTGCTCCAGGGCCAAATTTTCGGTAAGCATTAAAAAATCATTAACCTCTTCTTCCTTCTTAATCCTATCAAAATAAAGCTTAACCAATTCGGTTGCCGAAAACTCTTTTTTAATCAGAGATTTATGAATTTTATTAATTGAAAAATCTTTTAATTCCATTTTTAAAAATTTAATCTAAAATTTTTGGAACCTTAAAATACTTGCCCTTTCGCGCGGGGGCCAACCTTAAAATCTCCTCAGCCGTGTTGGGGTCCTTATTTTCCGCCTCATCTTTGCGAAAAATATTTTTTAGACCCGTAACCTGACTAACGGATTCGGTCCTTGCTAAATCAAGCTGACTCAACTTGTTGATGTAATCTAAAATTGAAGAAAGCTCCTGAGAAAACTTTTCCTTTTCTTTATCGCTTAATTCTATTCTTGCCAGTTCGGCAATATGTTCCACTTGTTCTTTGGAAATCATATTATTTGATTAATTTTAAGAATTCTTGTTCGGATAAGATTTTAATGCCGAGTTTTTTTGCTTTTTCAAGTTTTGAACCCGGATTTGCGCCCGCAATCACAAAATCGGTGCTCTTTGATACTGAACCGGAAACATCTCCGCCCAATTCTCGAATTTTCTCCTTTGCCAATTCTCTGGTCATGCTTTCCAATTCGCCGGTTAAAACAAATGTTTTATCTCTCAGGCGCTGATCACTTTTCGCTTTTTGTTCCACAATAACTTTAACGCCCACGCGTTTTAATTTGTTTAAAAACTCTAAATTTTTTTCATCTCTGAACCAACCATAAATTGATTCGGCAACCCTGGGACCAATTTCGGGAATCTCTTGCAATGATTCAATTGATGCTTCCTGGATTTTCTTTAAAAGCTCCCATCCAGAATTAAGACGGAATTTATGATAAAAATGCCTTGCCAAATCCAAGGCCGTTTCTTCTCCGACATGTAAAATGCTTAGGGCGAAAAGAAATTTTTCTAATTTAATCTCCTTTTTTGATTGAATGGCAGAAATAATATTATTGGCAGACTTTTCTGCAAATCTTTCCAGGTGTTCAATGTCTTCTTCTTTTAATAAAAACAAATCGGCCGCGTCTTTGATCAGTCCCTCATCTAAAAAGCGATCAACAATCTTAGGACCCACGCCCACAATATCAAAAGCATTTTTAGAAACAAAATGGTAAATTTTTTCTCTCAATATTGCTCCGCAATTCTTTTTTGAACAACGATAAGCAACTTCGCCTTCGGCTTTTATTACCTTTGATCCGCACACGGGACATAAATGGGGCACCCTAATTTCTTTCTCTTTTCCGCTGCGAAGATGGGGCAAGACTTTTAAAATATCGGGAATTACATCCCCTGCCCTGCCCACAATAACCGTATCGCCAATTTTAACCCCCAATCTTTTTACCTCGTCAAAATTGTGCAAAGTCGCATGCGTAATTACGGTTCCCCCAATTTCTACCGGATTTAAAACTGCCACGGGGGTTAATACTCCGGTTCTTCCCACTTGCCAAATTACATCTTTAACAATAGTGGTAGCCTCTTTGGGAGAAAACTTATAAGCAATTGCTCCGCGCGGCGCCTTACCCACTGTACCCAATTTTTTAAAAACCTGATTGTTGCTGATAATAACCACAATACCGTCAATTTCATAATCCAGTTTTTCGCGCGCTTTTTCCCAATAATTTTTAAACGCTTCTACCTCTTCAAGACTTTTACAAAATTGATTATGGGGATTGGTTTTAAAACCAAATGCTTTTAAAATCTTATGTTCGTCTTCATGAACCCTCTGTCCACATTCGCTAACCAAAGCATAAGCAAAAGAATCAAGGTGCCGGCTGGCAGTAATTTTAGGGTCTAATTGACGCACGGATCCCGCAGCCAAATTCCTGGGATTGGCATAGGTTTTCTTCCCCTCTTTTTCTAATTCCTTATTAATCCTTTCAAACTCTGCCTTGCTCAAAAATACCTCTCCCCTTACCGCCAACTTCTGCGGCCAAGCACGGCTTAACCCGGAAGCTACCTGATTTAATCCTTCTTTTTTTAAATTATCAATAACCTGCTCTTTGCTTAATAATCTTAAAGGAATTGCGGGAATTGTTTTTAGATTGTTGGTTACGTCTTCGCCAATTAATCCGTCGCCTCGGGTTGCTCCAACGCTCAAAATATCTTTTTCATAAATTAATTCAATGGCCAGTCCATCAATTTTTAATTCGCAATAATAACCGTGTTTATTGGCATCGCTCACTATTTTTTCATTTCTTTTTGCCCACTCCTTTAGTTCTTTAATCGAAAAAGCATCATTAAAAGAAAGCATCGGCAGGGGATGTTTAACTTTCTGAAATTTTTCCAAAGGTTTCCCTCCCACTCTTTGCGTTGGCGAATCCGGCGTA
>Ga0078972_1010668_pt1 | contig 16969 bp, 17 predicted proteins | sample YelNatPaOPGAMG01_FD_67568 | JGI IMG/M metagenome (GOLD analysis project Ga0078972, IMG submission 67568) | Hot spring thermophilic microbial communities from Obsidian Pool, Yellowstone National Park, USA - OP-RAMG-01 (SPADES assembly) (version 2) | ecosystem: Environmental > Aquatic > Thermal...
AGGGGAGGCACAACCCTCAGAGGATAGTCAGGGAGGACGAGCTGGAGGGTTACTTGAAGGAGGGGTGGCACTTCGTCTCAACCCTCCCATCGCAGAGGATATTGATAAGGAAGGGCTAAGCTTGAGGATATGGGTATTCTACATAGATTGCTAAAAATTCTCGCGAGACAAGCTCTCTCCCACTGCGCATAACGATAATGCCGAAAATTGCCATTCTTCCGGGGAAGAGCAGACTTCGAAGTCGTCTATCCAGCACCCAGAGAATGGTATAAAGAACCCTCAAAGGCGGCTCTTGAAAATGATATTTTGATTTCCGTGAGAATTGTCTCAAGAACTGAAGATATCCTCAAGAGGGCAGCGGCGAAGGTAAACAAAGCAATATCGCAACTCAATTTCTGGACAAAGCTAGCACATCATTCCCTAAGGTAAACTGCTCTCTACAATTTAAATCCGTGGTGAATTTATAAATAATATAGCATTTTATTTTTGAAGTAATCCTGTTTATTTATGTGCGTAAAACACAGCTTAAATAGCAAAAAAGCAAAGGCGGGGGATGGTTGGTTTGCTTGGTAATAAGACCAAAGCGAATCACATTCGGAAACTGCAAAAAGATGATTTACAATTAACGTTGATTGTTGGGCTTGTCTCAATCACATGTATTGGCGTTTTCCTTCTTCCATCAGAGATACGAAATATATTGAAAGTAAGGCATGGAGTTTTCAATCCAATTGCCTGCATAACAGCCAGCTTTGTTCACGATAACTCTTTACATTTAGGGACGAATTTATGTGCCTTTCTATTTACTACACTTCCGTTATACCTTATTAATAAGAGAATAAATGAGCAAAAGTACTTTCTCATCTCGCTTCTGATGATGTTCCTTGTTTTGCCCTTGCTTAACTATGGAATCTTGTTCTATCTTGGTATTTACAAGTCTATAGAATATGGATTTGGTTTGTCGCTTGTATGTAGTGGACTGGTAGGTTTTACAATCCCCTCTTTAACTCTCTATTTTAAACGTAAGCTTGAAAAATTCAATTCAATATTTTTTTTTAATTTCTATGGTTCTTTTCACATTTTCTTTGATTAGTTACCCCTATGGATCGTCATTTGAGTTCCCTCTCCCGGTCTTTTGTGCAATCTTGGGTTCGGTCTCGGGCATTTTAGAAATCAAGAGAATACTTAATTTTTTGATATCATCACTCAAACAGAGTCCATTTGAATCAATTCTTGTCATATTCACTATATGTTTCTACTTATACTCCATCATTAACCTTTTTCCATCCGCCATAGTCTTACAAGGCGGTATAGTTGATATTATTTCTCATTATTTTGGGTTTCTTTTCGGCACAGTCATTTTCCCATTCCGTTACATCGCTAAAAGCACAACAAAGCTGAAGGATCAAATTACCAAAATTTTAAAGGGAATTCAAGTTATTGTTCCCCTTCCCAAATTATAAAAAGTTTATAATTATAGTTCATACGGTGGCTATTGTCTTCTTTACGTCTCCATAGTAAAACAGTAACTTTAACACCTCTACCGGGTCCATAATTACTTTGAGTATTACAGCCGCCTTGCTCATATTTGGATTAACTGAAAGTAAATTTCAGACAAATTCAATAAGTAAGTTATGTTGCTCGATAATCTAAAAGGTAATATTTTTTGACAGAAAGTTTATTCGGGAAGTTCATTTCTGTTAAATGGGAAAATCCTGCCTCAAACTTTACTAAAAGTTTTTGATTTATTAGAGAATGTTTCTAGGCAGGTAAGTTATTAAAAAGATGTGATAATTATTCTTTTATGCTTACATAAATTAGATTTTGCGGTTATAATAAAAAATTACTTTATATATCTAAGATAAATTTATTTTGAGATTAATATTATTTTAAATAAACTTTATTTTCAGATAAATGGTTAATAAGCTAATGTGTTATTATAATTGTTGTGTATATAAGCTCCCCAAAAATCAGAAAATGCTAAGAGAGGAAGAATATGTCCTCATCATCTGAAACATTATATTGGCTACATTGGACAGATGAATGTTGGAAAAAATGGTTAATTGAGCGACTTCAAGAAAGGGAGAATGTCTTTGGCAGCGATCCAGATGAACTTATTGCAAGTTACAAAAGGGAAAAGAGTCACGCTAGTGGTTATAAAGGTAGAGAACTTTTAGAACTCATACAAAATGCAGATGACGCCGGGAATGGGTATTTAAAACCTAATGAAATGCTAATACAACTCTCTCCTAACGCAATTTATGTCGCAAATACAGGGATACCATTCAGCCCTGAGGGAATTAAATCTATAATGTTGGGCGATATTAGTCCGAAACAACTTCAAAAGGGTCTTATTGGTTACAAAGGGCTTGGATTTCGGTCTGTTTTAGGATGGTCCTCTTCAATTGTGATAATGAGCGGTAAGTTATCAATTGGCTTCTCTGAAAGAAAGGCCATTGAATGGCTCAAGACTCTGAAGCAGAAGAACGAGAACGTTAAGAAAAAGATAGAAGAGTTTGAAAGCAGAGGCATGTGTAATCCGATTGCCACTTTGAGTGTTCCATACATTTTTGATTCCATTAATAGTAAAGAGATGATGAGTCCTGAAATATTCGATACACTTTCACTAATACACCAAAAAGGATACGACACAGTAATCTGCTTAGTTTTTGATAAATCCACAGAAACCTATGAAAAAGTAAAGAGGCAAATAGAAAATATTATCCCAGAAATTTTACTATTCCTACAGCATCTCCAAAGTTTAAAGATAATAACTCCTGAAATGGAAAAATGTTGGGAGGTAAGACGAGAAGAACATAATGTGATCATTAACCCAGATAATGTAAAGCCTCAGGTTTGGAAGATTTTTTCTGAGTCTGGTGAGATTCCAAAAGAGTGCCGAAGACCTGAACAACCTTTAATGTCGAGATATGAGATAAAACTAGCATTTCTCCCTAATAGTCTTGAGCGCCACCCCCTGTTTGTATATTTCCCCACAGCAGTTCTCTTTCCTTACCCACTAGTTGCACATGCTACTTTTGAACTTACTGACAATAGAGAACACCTAATAGAAAGTGACATCAATAAGTTCATAGCAAAAAAGTTAGCCAAATTCATCGCAGATTCAGCCGAAAAGTTAGTGGACCCAGAAAATCCTTGGAATGCATTGATGAGTGTTACTCCTTGTGGAGATCTTGACCCTGTTTTAGAAAGACTTGGATTCGAGGAAAGTTTAAAATCTGAAATCGCATCTCGCAAAATAATACCAGTCCGACGTAAACAATTTGATTGTGCGAAAAATGTTAAATGGATTAATGGAGATTTTAATGACTTACTTATAGGCGAAGAATTCAAAGATATTTGTCTATACACTGAAAATAAATACCTGAAAGAAAGGCTTTTTGATATTGGTGTAGAGACTATACAATATGATGATCTGAAAGAGAGACTTGACAAGCTTTCAAGAACTGCCATATCAATGGACACTCGAGCAGAAATCATTTACCGCCTTATTGAAAATGGAATCGTGAGAGAAGGTCTTCCGCCTCCAGAATTATTGATAGATGAAAACGGCTCACCTATTCCAGCAGGTAGAAAAGCATGGCTCCCACCAGAAGGAAAGAAATTCTCACTCCCTGAATGGGTCCCGCAACGAATAGTGAATTCAGAATTAGCTACGCTCTTGAAGGATAAATTTGGATTGACTAGGGTAAGAGATCTTGTCTCCAAGCTAAGGGCATTTGAAGTTCAAGAATATAGTATGGCTACCCTAGTTTCTACAATTGTGGCAGAGACCAATCGACAGGTAAGAGAAGATCCTAAAAATGAGCTGAAATTTAGACAAAAAATGCTTCAAGCAATTTGGAGTCTATACTCTGCTCAGAAATCCGAGGAGAAACCACCCGCACTCCCCGAAGCGATAAATATCACGTTACCAGCGCGTGATGGTAGTTTTCAGCCGTCAAATACGCTTTATATCGGAAAGGATTATCCCGAAGGTGCACTACTTGAGTACTTATACGGAGCATTAGGGGGACCCTTTGTAGCGAATTTCGCTGACCTTGGATTAGAGGGAGATATAAACGAAATAAAGTCATTCCTGTGTTGGTTAGGCGTTGCCGATTTGCCTAGGATTGTGAAAATTAAAAAGGGGGGGGCGATTTTGTTGATTATGTTTTGGAAAGTATTCAATATCCTGCTAAGTTCGACGACACTATTATTGACAATAAGGACGAAATGGATAGGATGTACCCAAGAGTTGAAAACTTAACATCCATTGATCGTTTAGAAGAGGTGCTCAACACAGCAGACTCTCATGCCATTATCGCTTGGATGGTGAGATATGGTGAGAAACTTAATGAGTGGAGGGGTTCTGGAGATGGTGATGCGAAACTCGGAATTTTACCTCCTCAGAAATACAATCGAAGATATCTTGAAGGGCAAACTATACCGTCTTATCCTCTCTGGGTTTTGCAGAATACAAAGTGGCTTCCACTAGTAGACGGCAATAAACAATATCCATCAATGTGTACACTTGCAAAAGGTGTTTCTAAAGAGGTTTCCGCTTTAGTTGGTTACCCATCATTAAATCTAGAACATCCTCTTCTAAAGAGCTTGAAAATCGATAAAACAGCAATTAAGAATGCTCTGACAATCGCAGGTGTTGTGACTGACTTGGATGAACTATCATGGGATTCGTTTTACGAACTACTATTAGAGCTACCACAGAAAGATCCAGAAGGAAAATTGGCACGGTCTGCATATCGCGCTTTGGTTGGAAGGACTGATTCAGATAATCCATTTGGAGAAAAATTTTCCAAGTTTATGCGGGAAGGAAAAATGTTCGGCAGATTCGGTGAGAAAACAGGCTATTTCCCCATAAATCAACTTTACTATTTTGAAAACCCAACATTACCGGAGTCCATGTTAAAACTATTTCCTTCACTGGACCTTGATAGGCGCCGAGGCGCTTTAAAGGTGAAAAAACTTTTTGGTGTAGAGCCTTTCAACCTTTCAACAGCTAACATTAGAATCATAGAATTTGAGGAACATCCTTGTGCTCAAGAATTTCAGAAGGAAGTAGAAGGATTGAAACCATATATTTATGCACTTCGTATAGAAGAAGATTCAGATCGTTCTGAGTTAAGATCATTGCAACAGCTTCAATTCAAGCTCTGCAAATCAGTAAAATGCTCTATTCGTATTGGTGATGAGGAAAAAGAGATTAGTTTACAATCAGGGGAATCAATTATTGTCGATTCCGTTGTATATCTAATCGCTGAACCATTAGAATATGATAAGCCATTTCTTAGAGATGAAATAATAGCCGATGCCTTGGGTGATGTTATTACTAACATACTACAAGTAGATATTGGAGGAGACGTTGCACGACTTGCAACTTGCTCCAAAAAAAAGATTGGTGTTTTATTGGACAGAATCACTGGTGGTTCAGGGGAAGTAAGATTAAGTAAAGCATTTGAATTATTGCAGTTACCACAGGTTTCTGAAGAAGAGCCTACAGAAGCAATCACAATACCTCCACCTACACCATCACCAGTCCAACCTACTTCTACATTATTACCTATCAATGAAATCTCACAATGTGAGCCAGATGATATTGTTCGCCCTTCGTCTGTTGGACCTGTTGTTGTAAGCGGTGGTGATCAAGTTCAGATTGTGCAATCGCGTGAAATTAAACGACGAATCAAGGTAAACCCAAAGCCTAAGAGTGAAGCGTTGATAATGAAACCACTCGTAAATCCTGATAGAGCTGAAAATTTGGCACTGGAATTCGAAAAGGCACAAGGACGCTGGGCTGAGAAAGTGTCACATTTTCAGGGTTCAGAAGCATATGGATGCGATATACTCAGTTTTAAAAATAAAGAGGATTTGGAGAGTTTCAAATCTAAACCTAACATGAAGCTTGTAGAAAGGTTTATTGAAGTTAAAGGGAGCGTTAATAGTGTTGGTGCTTTCACCCTTAAAGGAAACGAATTAAAGTGTGCCCGTGAAAATTGCAATAGGTATTTTGTGTATCGAGTATACGAAGGTGAAAAGACGGGCGTGTTCGAACTTGTTGAAACACCAGACCCGTTGGGGGTAGAAACTGATGCAATTAAAGTTCAATATGAGATACACCCATTTCGAACTAAATGTTCTCGACACTGGGACGTTAAAGAAATTGATGAGAGTGAGGTTAAATCACCCAATAGTCCTGTGGGTGATTCTAAGAAGCTTTAACGGTAGCTTCGAAATAGATAACGGCAAAATCCATAAGCTATATTCACTGGCTTTTGTATAAGTAAGGGGCGAACCTCTCATGGCAAACTATGTTGAAAGCTTTTAAATACCCGAACTTTTCCAAATTTGAAAAGAACCTTTAAAGCACCTAAAAAGCCAACAGAACCACTTAGAGACGACAAATTAGGATGTAGAATATAATATGTAAAGTTGCAATCCCACTTAGAGGAGATTAACAAGCGCCCCAATGATCCTCTCCTTCCTCCTGTAGGCCTCCTCATTCAATAGCTGGATGAGCTTATTCGCGACGGACATGTATGGCTCTATCGCCTGACTGACGAGGTAGTCCACGAACTCGTGCCTGAGCGTCTCGAGGGCCTCCTCGAGGGACTCTTCGTATATGTATATCACGCCCTCCTTGACCTCCCCGCACATCTTCGAACCAGGGTCGGGGACCCACCTCACGGAGAGCTCCTGGCCCATCCCAGTCCCGGCCTTCAGCAGCTCGAGCTCCGACCGGAGCCTGGACTCGACCCTCTCTCGTTCCCGAGTGTAGCAAAAGCATTTCATTCACCCTCTCCTCCCATGCTTACTCTCAAGCCGCCTGATGCCCACCTCAACCATATCGCCAGGCTCGATCCCTTCGTTTGTGACGGCCACCTTCGGGACCTTCAGCAGGTACGTCCTCCCAGCCCTGTAGAGCCTCGAGACGAACTTTGTGTATAATACGGGGTGCGTATTATACGGCTCCTTCTCAGCACCGGCAGCTACATTCCTTCCAGCTCTTTTATGGAGGCGCGCTAGAGTATCAGAGCCACCCATCCCCCTCCCCCTCCTTCACCTCGAAGAGCTCGCAGGCCAGGGTGCCCACGTGACCATTGTAGTACGCCCCTCGCCCTGGGTGCTTCAATCTCTTGCAGTCTGGGAGGCAGTAGCCCAATGATTGAATTGTCTTACACTTAAACGGCTTGTAGCCCCGCTTTTGTGCGTCCTCCACGAAATAGAGGCTCTTCTCATAGCTGTAGTCGGATTGGTTCTGAAAGAGCTGGGCAATCTCTGAGGGTGCCCATCCCAGATTCAGGTATTCAGCAGCTACTGCAAGGCGCATTAAGTGCCCATTCCCTTCTTGGAGGGGATGCTGCAAAGCCCTAACTATGCATGGCCGAGGTTGTTTGAGCTCCCCGTTGGGCTTAATGGGCCTTGCCTTTTCCCCCCTCTTTTCAGTCTTGTAAAGCTCTTCCTCTAACTTTTCGAGCTTGAACTCCTCCCACAGCAGCCCGGGATCCAACTCTCTACCGTCCCACTCCTGGATTGGGGTTACGAGTCCGTCCATGCCGGCCCTGACTGCCTTTGAGTTGTAAGTGTGGGGGATTCTCACAAGCCGAATCACATCGCCAAGTATTTGTGGATCGCAGTAGCCTTTTGAGAGCCGGAGCTGGCAGAACTTCAGAAACTCTGGGGCCATGGAGGGAGAATTGATCTGCGTGGTCTTCATGGGGACTATGACGTGGTAGCCCTTGAACCCTGAAAACTGGACGTAGGGCTTAACCTCAAACTCCTTTTTGATATGAGAGACCACTCTACTCTTAAGTTTCTCGGCCCTTGCCAGGTTGCCAAGGCAGTCTATATCAATGAAGACGAGATATAGAAGCCCTTTAGACCTGTCCTCAGCCGTGTGGCTTTGAAGATAGCAGTCGAGCAAAGCCGAGGTCTCGATCAACTCCTGTAGCTTTGCTGAGTCGTTTACCGTGACTTGCCCTTTCGAGGCGAGGGCCATCGCCTTCCTCGGCCATACTGTTATGCCGGGGCGTTCGAACATGGATAAGAGGAGGGACAAGCCAATTGTCACTGTGCCCCCTCCTGGTGTGACGGATTTGCCGCAAAGTGAGACTCCAGGGCCCTCATGTTGGCGAACATCTGCCCACACCGGGGGCAGGACAACCACTCGCTGGAGCTGGAGGAGGGCTTTGCGGTTTCTGGCTTGGGTTCAACGGAGGTCTTGAGCCGGGGCGGATCGGGGTAGGAGGTCATCATCATCCCCTCCTTTAATCTCAACTGCTGAACTGTTGAATTCTGTTGAACGCCCTCTTCAGCAGCTGATTCGCCCGATTTTACTTCCTTTTGATAAACAGAGGCAATTTTGACTTGTGTTTTATCTAGTGTTGAATTGGGGGGAGGCAATGGAGAAAGCGATAATAGGTCTATTTCTTCACCGGTCAGGGGGTCGCAGACAAATATGTGCTCCTCCTTTTCCCCTCCTCCAGCACCCTCTTCTTCTCCCCTTTCGCTATTCAACACACTTTCCTTCTGAGGTAAGTTTGAACTTTTTTTATAAAACGGAGGCAAATTCTGGCTTTTCAAGTGTTGAATGACCGATTCAATACTGTTCAGCAGTTCAGCAGTTTCTGCTCGAGACCTTACCCTCCAGAATTGTTTTTCACGAGATCCCTGTCTCCTGTCACTCACGGCGTGGTTCAGGTTGACCAGGTCGCTTAGATAACCGCGGATCGTGCTCTGGCTCTTTTTGAGGAGGAGGGCTACCTCTTTCGATGTCATCCCAAGTCCCTCATCCTCGGTCGGGAGGATCTCAAGACATTTTTTCAACCGCTCAGGGAGCTGCTGTAGCGACTGCATCAAAGTGGACCAGCAGATCCTCATGGCCATGTATAGGTCGGCAGGGGTCGCAATGAGCCTGCCCTTCTCGTCTTTTTCCCTTTGGTACTGGTGAATGCATGTGATTATGGAGATAATGTCAAGGAAATAATCAAGGCGCGTACGATCCCAGGGTGCCAGATTGACCAGCGATTTAGCGTACGGGATGACAACCTCAAAAGGCTGGAGGAGTGATACCGCATGCTGTATGACCGCAATCTCGTCTGGGCTCGCGGGCTCAACCATGCCAGCCCGGTATTCTGCCTTTCGCATGTTGATTTTTTTCGTGAGTTCGGGGTCTTCGTCCACGCTTAGCAGCCAGCAACGCCGCAGCATCTGGCTGGATGGGAGCTTCTCGGCCGATGTTGTAATTATAGTCTTTGCGGGGATCTCGCCAACTTGGGTGGTCCACTCGCCGGTTTCAGTGTCTTTAACGGCTATTTCGTAAGTATAGGAGCCGTCCTCCCTCGAGACAAGACGAATATCCTGCTCCGCAAACTGGCGCCACTCAGAAATAAAGAGCACTTTGTAGTTCTGATTGCCGTAGCGCAGACCGGCGCCGGTCAAGTAGCTTCTCACCTTAGCGTAACCGGGGGGCATTAAAGCCAGCGTCACCACCACTATGTTGGTCTTGCCGTAGCCGGAGTCCCCCGTCACCCACAGGCTCTGAGGGTAAGGGGTCTCGGCAGAGACGACTACAATAAACACGAGCAACTTTTTATCTCCTTCACCAAGTACGAATCTGAATCTGCCGACCACCACACCCTTTTCGTAGATCGTCTTGATCTTGAAGAGGAGGTCAGGAGACCTGAGCAGTTCAAGTGCCCTCCTCTTGAGCTCCTCCTCCGACAGTGAGGATACAATCCGTTTTGCCCCCTCCGTTGTCTTCTTTTCTCCCTCTGGCTTAGGCTCGGATTTGGGTGTATAGAAGGCGGACAACTGCTTGGCCAGCTCCTGCCGCTCCTCTGGTTTGAGGTTGAACCCCAGTTTAGAGAGAAAATTTATCGCTCTGTCAAAGCTAGCCTTCGGTTTGCCATTTTCAAGCTCAAGGGTAAGTTCCTGTCCGCCGTATCTTAGCAGGACAAGCTTTGAAGAGATCTGTTTAAGCTGGATGGGCGGGGTGGGTGGTGATTTTGCGGGGGTACTCATCGCTATCGCCGCTCCTCCTTGGGGTTACGGTGCTTGGCCCCCCGGGATCTTAACTGGCGGCAATGATCAACTCCTCCAACAAAAACTTGAAACTGACCAAGCGAGAGGATGCGCGTTTTGCAATGCAATCTCGTCATTTTCATTCGCCCTGGAACCGAAGTTGCAAGTCTCTTTTCAACACTTCAAGGCTGGCCAATATTTGTTGCAAGTCAAGATTAGGATCGAAGAGAAGGACGGTAGATGCGTTGATCACAAATGGAATCTCATCGCCTGGTTTCGTTTCGGTCTGTCGTCTTATGATTTCAGGGATGTGAGCCTTGGCGGTTTTTGTTAATTTTATTTTACCTACAGGTTTTATCCTCATTTTTAATCGTCACTTCCTGTTCACTTTAGGTAACTTTAAATATGTCCATATATTTTATTTTTTAATACTCTTTGGGACGAAAAATGTCCGCCATAAGAATCATCATTGATAAACTTAAAGAGAAGAGCTGCAGTAAGAAAGAGCTAATGGAGGTTGTCAGCGAATACGCTAAGACCCATGAGGCTGCTCGAAAGAGGGTTGAGAGGAACCTTAAAAAGCTGTGCGAGATGGGGCTTGTTGAAAAACGGGATGATAAATATCATTGGTACATTTACCCTAACCTTTTTGAGGACTACGCGGACCTTGAGGCAAAGCGCACGCATTCGCGGCAGCTTATACCAGGCTTAAAGAGTATAGCCGGTCTGCGGGAAGACGGGCTGACGGGCATCATGACAAGTGAAGACGGAAAACCCATCCCTAACGAGTATTTAAGGATTCTCGAGGAATCCGCAAAAGAGCACCTTCATTATTACCCAGAAATATGGAAAGTCCTAACTGAATATTTGGAATTTACCAATGAAAGTAATAGGATTAAATCAGAGCTTCGAAAAGAGCTGGAGAGGATCTTGGAAGTAGAAACCGGGTTGAAACCAAGAGAATACCTCTCTGGCAATGAGAGTTTCGTCTCAATGGCTATACCTGGACTTATCTACGATCACATTGCGGACTTTCTCTCACAAGGCACTTCAAAGTTTTTACAATATGATGAGGTTAAAGGTGAGTTGTGGTTTCATGGAACTGCAATTGCTAGGGGAGCACACTTGTTTAACATTGTAAAAAACTTCATAGACCGCCAAGTCGAAAATGAGAATGTTAAGGAAAGAGTGTGCTTGGCAGAGGAGAGGCAGGCAGAAGCCTACCGCAAACTTGCGGAGCTTCAAGAAAATGTGCGCAGGCTTATACTCAAAATAAGGAGCGGAGAACCTCTCCTTGGAAGATGTGGAACATGCCCAAAGGTGTACTTTAAACCTCAGAGCCAGAAGATCGGCGCCGAAAAGTGATAGGTCATGGAAGAATGGGTTGAATATAATAAACATTCAGTTTATTGGTATGCGACAATCAAAAACTCATTTCACACTGAATTTCTAGATTTATTTTTCAATCGGTCCCATTCTTATCATTTCAAGTCTGAGTTCGAGCCATTTATCCATTAGTAATGAAAGTACATTATGATCAGTATTTCCAGCCAGAAGGTAAATGTGGATCATCTTTTCGACGCTGAGCGCAGGACCTAAAGCCTTCTCCAGTTGTTTAAGCTTGGCGACGGCGAAGGCGTACGCCGCCCGCGCCTCGTCGCGCTCCTCCTCGACCCTTCTCATGGCATCCGAGTCGTAAGCCTCTATCGCCTTCAACGCGGTCTCGGCAGCCTTCGAGACGGCGTCTGTCAGTGCCTCCTTGTTGGTAAAGATCTTCCTAAGGTCATCGGTCGCCAGGTTCGTCTTCTTCAGTGCTGCAAATACCACCTGTACGCCAGCTTCGGTGCAAGCCTCGGCAAACTCCCTGCTCAGGCTTATCTGCTTCCTTATGAGCTCCTTCAACTCCTCGGCGTAGCCAGGCCACTTCGTGGTCTCCTTCATGGACTCGACAGGGCGGAGCTCAGGATAGCTCCTCAAGCCCCTTATCGGGAGGTGGGCGCGCATTATCTCCGCTGTCGGGTAGCCCTCCATGTAAAGCCTCCGAGCCACCTCCTGCCTGCTCAGCCCCTCCTTCTCAAGCTCGCTTACACGCTCCCCTATTGGGGGCAGCTCCGAAGGTAGCTTCTTTGGGTACAGCGAAAGAAGAGCCCTCCACTTCTCCTCTGTGTACCGCCCCAAGCTCCTTTCGCTGTTCCCCCTCTTTAAAACGATGTATATGTGACCATAAACATTCTTGGCGGATAGGCGGTAGCCCTTGTCGAAGTATTCCTTAGCATCCTTGATCCATTCCTCGGAATTTTCCCTCCCTTTCCCCACGTCATCTTCACCGCTTACGATTTTTCCCTCCTTTTTCCTATCCTTCCAGCCATTTCTCAACCGTTCCTGTACGATAACCTCAATATCAAAACCACATGCATTCTATATAATCTTGTCCCTATCGCCAGAAAGGACCATTGAGTGGTGAACAAGGGAGGATATTCATGGAAACTCCTATGTTCCCAAGAGTAAGGACCTGGGGGTGTAGCACCATCAGACTGAGATGCTTATCGCATTTTACCCGAAATAATACCATCTACAGAACATATATTTAAGAGAACTAACATAGACTGCCCCTTGGTTATTCTCATTATACTAGGCGAAGGAATGAGGGTGATCTGGAGGGGTTCATTTTATTTACCAGTAAAATTTTTGGTACCATCAGTTTTTCCTGTCGAGGAATATTACGAAACAGATCAGCAAAATTATCCTAGAGGCAAAGGACCCGGTTTCATGAAAAGGAAATAAAATGATCCTTCATATTTATCTACAACCCTTGGAAAGATCTCTATGAGCAGGGGAAAATGGGATGACAGATATAATTACAGAGGATAAAAATGGAAAAAGGATTCATTCGTACATAGACGACGGCAAGTCGGCGGTGATCTATGTCAGAGAGGATGGGACGGTGACCATTAGATACTTGGATCCTTCTAAGTACCAACTTGGCAGAGTGTTAACTTCTTCCCTTAAGTCAGGGAGTACGAACCACACCTCGCAAAACGCCGAGGACCAATGATCTTCCTGCGACTCTACGTGGGGGGTGCTGGACGATTACCGTGAGGCACCTAGATGCATCTAAGGGGCGAGAAGTTATAGCAGCTTCACAAGTAACGATCCCTATTAAGACGAGGGCCCTAGTGTCCAATTTTTGGTTTCGAAGAAGGCCGAACCACTTAGGTAGGTGGACGATGTGGTAGAATTTAGGTATGAAAGATACGGATTATCAATAGATGAACTGATAAAGAGATTGAGGGAAGAAATGGATAAAGGTATTGGACTACCACCTAAGATAACATACCATGAGTGCCCAAGCCCCCGAAGGTTTATGGATCTTTGGACAAGAGGGGTTCCCATCAAGAAGATAGCAAAGGAGTTTGGAGTCAGCGAGCACCCAATAGCGAAGTGGACCAGGAAGCTCACCCTCCCGCGTCGGCGCGTTAGGATCGACCGGGAGGCATTCAGAAGGGACTGCGAGGCGGGTCTCACCCCCGCCAGGCTGGCAGAGAGGTACAAGATCTCCCCACTGTACGCTAGCCGCCTAAGAAGAGCGATGGGCTTCCCTCTTCTTCATGCCTCTAGCAGACCACTAGCCAAAGTCGTCGAGGTCGCTCAGCTGGACGGAATAACCTACGGGAAGACAGAAAAGCAGAAAAGGATGGAAGAGATAGGAAGGAGGCTTGCCGAGCTCAAAGAGTTCGGAAGGCGATGGGATCATCAAAATGTCTTTAACTGCCCATCCAGCCAAAATAAGTGGACATGGTCGGACTGGCTAGACCACGCACGGTATGGGTTGCTGGATGATGTGCCGAAGGATATTGTTGATACCATCAAGGAGTATATCTCCCTTGAGAGGGAGCTCCTCGGCCTGCAGGAGATGAGGAGGAAAAAACCGCTGGAGTTCGTGAGGATACTGAAAATGAAACCCCTTGAAGGTCAGAGGAATCAAGATTCGCACATGATGCCAAATTCTAACACTCCCCCAAAAGATACAATACCCAACTAACGATTGATCTTTTGGCTTAATGTTTAACAGAAAAATGCCACTTTTATTTTGTCATCTTCACGAGGCTCTGGTGATAAATGGATATAATTTTCGGCGGTCTTTATTGACTTCCAGCCAAGAACTTGGAAGCTCAAGCTTTACGAGTTCCTTTGCTGTGCCCTTAAAATCACGCCCCTTACTCTTTAATGAGAGTTGCTTTGAGAGAATATCAGGGGGTAATGAAGACATGTGTGAATACCCTATTCCTAAGCCCCTAACCCTTCTTGGACTCTTTACAGCTCCTATGATCGCTCATTCTCCTTCCTTATTTTTTAAACAAACAAATAAAAAAACATTTTATATTAAAATGTTACCATAACAAACACGTAGTTTGTCAAAATTAATAATTTTAAATATTTTTATTTTAAAATTCTATTTGGTTTTTGGTGAAAAGCCAAGAGCCAAAAGGTGCGACCCTAATCTTGCGATTAGGGTTAAGGTAAGTGCATGAGAGGACTTGAGCAAAATTCCAAGCCCTTGGGTCTGGGTGCAATAAATCACCCATAAAACGCCTTGGGCGACCCTTAACCCTGTGAGCGAGTTATGAGGGCTCTTATGAGCCTGAACGAGTGAGGGGCTCAAGGGACTTGCAAATTTTGTTCAAGTTCTCGATAACCACAGGCTCAAGTCAGAGCCTTACGGGTCCGTTGAGCCTGTGGGCTGGGCTGAAGGGCGTTTATGCCCAGCCGACCCCTTGAAGGGGTGCATAAGAAAGGGTAAATTCAGGCGCTCTAAACCGCCGACTCAAAATTTAAGGGTTGTGTGGTTGTAGTTTTATGCCCTATATGGCAATATGCCGGCTGTGTAACCACCACTCTTTTGGGCGGGATAGAGAGGCTTTAGAGGAGGACACAGATCTACATGGGATGGAAAAGCACGGCGTCAGCGCTACAATAGTAGTCCATATTACGGAGCAGGAATTTCAGGAATACCTTAAAAATAAAGATAGCCCTCGGTTCTGGTGGGCTATTCGGCACTATAGAAAACTCGCCCGAGTGTGTAGTAAACTCTAATCTAACCCTTTTTTTGATAGGTCGGCGGGGAGATATGCCACCATAAAGCGCTCTGGGTTAGCCTCCTGAAATAAAAAAAGGGAAATTCTAAATGCCAAGAGCAAGCGCAGAGGCGACCCAAGTCCAAGTAGTCATACCCAAGGAATTAGAGCAGGAATTGACTTTGCTCAGGGGTCTTCGTGACCTCATGGCGGAGCGTGTCGGCTACGCTATGGGAGCGAAGGCTCTCTCAAAAGAGATGTCCGATGCCACGAAGGAGCAGAGGATGGCATCGAACGAAGCCAGAAAGTTCTTGAGGGAAAACCTTGAGAACTTCATAAGGAACGGGGACTACGAAGGATACCATAAGGCGGTAGAGAACATCAAAAAGGCATCGGAGACCCTCAAGGAAGCGAGGGCTCCACACATGGAGAAAATCACTCCATTGAGGAAGGCAGTCCGCTACATCGACAACATAGCCGTCCCCAAGTTCCTCGTAACCCTCGGCGTTACGCCACAGCCTATCTTCGCAGTTGCGGAATGGGTCGCCAAGGAATTGGATAAAAAGAAGAGTAAGAGCAAGAAGGAGTAAACTCCTTCTTTACACCATTTTTTCTCCCCCTATAGCCGTCTAGACCTCTGGACGGCGGGGTGGAAACCCTACCCAGAGGCGTGGTAATGGCATTAGAGACGGTATTACGCTAACATGGGCTTTCCATAATAAACCCAAAGGTCTCCGAGGAGGGAGGACCGCCTTGGGTAGTTAAGGGGCTACCCAACACCCCTATGATGCCCTCCTCGGAGTTAACCGATCAGCAGGTAGCCGACTGCGTAGGGCAAACCCTCACAGTCATGGCTACCGCCCTGCCCGAGCCAATTGGCGGGGTAGGTTATGAGGGCAAGGTTTAGACCGTAAAACACAAGACAGAAGCCCCATTACGCCCTACCTCATGCCACAGCCAGCCACCCCCAAAGACTTTTAAGGAAGAAACACCCCTACCATGCAGTTATTCATTCTTCCTTTAAGTCGGGGAATTAACCCTGGCAGTGGTTCCCTCACGGGTGGGCAGGGTGCGGTCAGCCTCAAGGCGAGGAAATGGGGCGGGCGAGTGGGAAGCCCTTCAGCGCTTTCTGAGGGAGAGGGTTATCACATTGATCTCTCTCTGGGGGTGTTTCATGTTCGGTATTCTGCTCTTAAGCGAGAGGGCAAAATGCCCCTCTTGCAAGGGTTCAGGGCAGTTCGGGCTGAAGTTGTGCAAAGTTTGCAAAGGTAACGGCATAGTTTCAACCCAAGAACTAGTCGAGAGGGTCCTGACTAGTTTCGGTCAGCCCCAAGTCTACACTGTCTCCCATTCTCACAGCACCGTGCTGGTCTACAAGGCTCCATTTTATGGTGAAGTTTTATCGGCACTGATGGCTCTGAAGTTGAGTGGTATCAAGGCTAAACTTGTATACCACATCTAACTTTTTTCTCGTGGGGTGTTTATATGTCATCATACATTCAAACAGCGCTCGAGATCATAGCCAGGGGGAATGAGAAAGCCGAGCCAAAGGGGTTAGAGAAGCCACCGGACTCGCCATACCTCATGGAGGCGCTTGACTATATAGAGCGCAGGGAGTGGAGGGAAAGAGCTCTACATGAGACCATCGGACGCCTTATAGGGTTAGCCATGGATCTGGAGTTTATCGAAGCCATTTGCCAGGACAAAACCCTCCAACTGGAAGTAGCAATCAATGTCATTCGCTACGGAGGGCGGGACTGCCCCTGGTTCTTACAATTGGAGGACGGCGACTTTCTCTCGGAGAGGTACCGTAGTTGTCCACCCGCAAAGAACTACAGGATGGGCAGTTACTTCAC
>Ga0078972_1010669_pt1 | contig 16968 bp, 7 predicted proteins | sample YelNatPaOPGAMG01_FD_67568 | JGI IMG/M metagenome (GOLD analysis project Ga0078972, IMG submission 67568) | Hot spring thermophilic microbial communities from Obsidian Pool, Yellowstone National Park, USA - OP-RAMG-01 (SPADES assembly) (version 2) | ecosystem: Environmental > Aquatic > Thermal...
CCTCAAGCAGAACTCAGCGAAGGCTTGCCAGAAACAGCATCAACGCTGGTAAACCAAGGTTTCTGTGTTGTCGGGCTGACAGGATTTGAACCTGCGACCACTTGACCCCCAGGAAGCAGCGGTAGGGCGTCTTCCCAGGTCATCGGCGGATTTCCACTGCCCCGACACAAAGCATGTCGTTCACGGACGTGCCGGTCGTTCGGCATCGCGCATGACGTGTGGTCCCAGAGTGGTCCCCAAACCCCATGGCCTCCGTGATTGCCCGGATGCCTGGAAGGAGTTCACTGCCGCCCGCGGTGCATCTTCCTGCGCAAGCTTGCGGGTTCGTCCAAGGCGCCCGGCCGTGGTCGCTTATCGTGTCGCAGAACCGACGTTTCCGGGAGGCCGACTTTGCAAGGGACAAATCCGTCAACATCAGAGTTCGGAACGATCCTTGAGGAGGCTACCGGGCTTCCTGGAAAAACCGATAAGGGGGGCGGAGTGATCGCCCCGCGTGGTGACTCCCTAATGCCTGGAGCGAGTGTCAAATTTCCAGAAGACCAACTGCTCACTGTCGACCGAGCCAACATGTGGGTCGACGCCGGACATATCCACCTGGGCATGTGGCCCGCAGAGATCCAGACCCAATACAAGCCATTTTATTCGGACCCGAAGAAGGTCGAGGCCATCATCTCCCTCGCGGACAGCGAGGGCTGGAAGATCAACTCGAACTTCCATATCGCGTACTGGCACGCCCAACCAGCACATCGGTGGTATCCGCACCTTGGTGAGCCGGCAGAGGTGCGCCAATGGATTGACGACATCCCTCGTGGTCGCGCTAATGCGAGGAGCCGTGAGGAGATCGAGGACACGAGCTTTCGCCGTTGGCTCGTGGAACGCGGCCTCGCCCACGAGAATGAATTGCCGACGCTCGACGAGTGGCTGAACGATCATCCCACCGTCAAACAGTTTTTCATCCGCCCAGGCGTGCAGGTTGTGAAGACCTGGCCGCTGACGGATACGGTCGCGGCGAATCGCAGCCGCGAACTCGTTGCCGAAGTCCATGAGGCGATTGATCGAGTCCTGTCCGCCCTCGGCGAACCGAAACTCTCGACCCTTCAGCCGCACACGCGTATTAACGGGCTATCCACGCGGCCATCGCGCGATGCCGGGGCTCTGCGCGAGGCAGCCACGACCCAGACGAATGCATGTCCGACGTGCCACACGGTCCACGCTGGCGAATGCCTGTGAGGAAGGCCCATCGGCGGACCATGTCAGGCATGGTGACAGTGTGACGTCGATACGCGGTTTCTCGACCGCACCGCCACGACTCTGCCCGAACGGCGCACGGCATTAGTTTGAGTCGGAGGTTGTCGCCGCCTCGGTGTGCGATGGTCGAGCACCGATAAGAGGGAGAGAAGTCAAGTGCCCTATGACAAAGATGGCAACTTCGTGTCCATGAACGACGCCTTAGATGCTTGGGAGCCGTTTGCCATTGCCCTGCTAGTGGACACCGCCAAGGATTACAACCGCTTCGTCACGTACAAGCAACTGGGCGACGCGGTCCAAGGGCAATCGGGCATACGACACGACGGTTTACTGACGAACTGGATCGGAAGCCTCCTGGGAAGAGTCATCGCCCACTGCGTGAAAGAGCACTTACCGCAGCTCAGCGCACTGTGCGTTAAGGAAGACGGAACGGTTGGTGAGGGCTACAGACATGCCGCGTTCGTAGCCGGCGAAAGCGACGATATTGGCCTCGACCAATTGGATGACCATGCAGCGAAGACACGGCTAGAGTGCTATCGCTATTTTGGCGCTGAGCTTCCGCTCGGCGGCGGAGAGCCGACAGTGACGCCACGAGCGAAAGCGGCCCGGGATTATAAGAAAGCACAAGCCAAACTGAATGAGCCGCCAAAGGTGTGCCCGGCATGCTTCACGGTGTTGCCGGTGACCGGCATATGCGACAACTGCGCGTAGGCGAAGGATCTGGAAGCTTTTGCGGCACAAGGGCTTCGCGTGTCATCTCCATCGAGGTGCCTCGAAACAGACCGTATTTCAGCCTAACTCTTCCTGGCTGAACTGAGCATTGCCTCGATCAGCTGAGGCCGCCGGGCACGGAGTGCGAGAGTTAGGCAGTGAGCAATTGGCGGCTAGTCGGCGCCACCCTCGTACGTGTCGGCGAAGTGCAGCACGCGCGGTGCGAGAGGTGTCTGCGCCGGAGCCAACCGGCGACGGGTGAAGCCAGGACCGGTCTGCAGGAAGTACATACCGCGCCTGCCCTGAAACCGGCCAATCAGCTCCCGGACCGTTGCGGCATCCTCGGCAACCTTCGGATACATGACCTTGTCCAGCTTTCCTTGAAGCGGACCCATGAGGGGCTGAATCGCCTTGATCATGTTTAGGACGCTGGGATCGGAATCCAACTCTTCCAGCTCGCGACGCTTGAGCCAGGGCTTGTTGCGGTTGTCCTTGACGAACTCCAGCATGAACGCGCGGTCCATGTTGATCGTCACCTCAGGGTCGGCGCTGACACTCACGTTGAAGCTCCACTTGAAGGCGTTGATGTCGCCATGCTGCAACGCATCACGTAACGCCTCCAGCCACCGATACTCGAAAGAAGTCTTTTTGAGGTCGTCGAAGAGTGCTTTGACCTCCTCTACCTGCGAGCGGTCCATGCCCAGAGCCTGCCGGGCGCTGCGGACCGTCTGATACTCATGGATCTGCAGCGCGGCGGTGAAAGAAATTAGCGCCGAGCGGATCCTGCGCCGCCGTTCGTCCATGGCGTCCTGGTCGGCGAGTGATACACGCTGGCTTTGAAGCTCACGAAGAACGCCGACGAGTACGTCGCACAAGCGGTCGCTTTCGTCGGAGATGTGTTGCAGCAGCTCGCTATCAATCATCCGCCGAAGTCGTTCGTACGCATCGCAATAGCGCTTGTTCTCTTCTTCGGTGAACGAACACACCTTTTCAAAGATGGGCGCGTGAGACCGGCTGGGATTGCAGTGCAGCAGGATCGCTCCGTACCGATCTGTCTTCGCTTCCGCGTCCTCGGTGTCCATCTCGGCCGTCCGCCTCTCTAGTACGTCCATGGATTCCTTGATTTCCGCAGCGACGGCAGTAAATCGCTGCTGAATCTCATCTGGGGTCGGCAGGCCTTCAGACCGCCAAGGATTGCAGTAGGACAGGACGTCATCCAACGCATCGTTCACAAGCTGCTGAGCGGAATCCCGCGTGTAGCGATCCCGAACGTCTGGTGTGTCTGCCCAGTCCATGACCACGGTCGTAGATGCTTTCGCTATCTCGTTAAGTGCTTCGAAGATGACTAGTGCAGGGAGACTCGCTCCGGTCACACTCGGCAGCGTGAGGTGCTGCCATGCCTCAAGGGCGTTGTCGGCGAAGTCTGTCGCGTTGTCCCCTTCGATGTCGTCCAGCGAAGACACGAACGCATCCAACCGACCGATCCACTCCTGTACGTTCTCAACGTCGTGGTCGTCGTCCATCACTTCGGCGCCTCTCGTCGACTGTCACATCAGGCGTAACTCACCACACCGACAATCACGTTTTGGTCGCCCTATCAATCCGGTCGACGAATCGCTGTACTGCCTCTGCGGCTTCCTCGACCGTCTCGGCGAGTTCAAGGTGGACGAGCCCTTCAAGCGCACCTGAGTAGATCGACGGCCAGTGCGGTAGCGCCGCGACTTGCGGCGGCCAAGGATGCTGAGCGCGCGCTTCGAAAACCGCGATACACGCGCTGCGCGTCGGCAAGAGATCGGCATCAGGCAAAAGCCCTTCGAGAAGCTGCAAGTCCACCAGGTCGTGAGCGCGGTCGTTGACTCTCGGCGCTTCGAGCACGGCGGTCACCGCGTGGAGCTTCTGCGCGATCTGCCACGGAATGGTCATGCATGGGACGGCGATCTGCGCGGGAACGCCTACGAGGCCAAGCGCATCCGAGGTAAGAGTGTCGAACTGGTCGGCATTGCCGGCTTCGACGGTAGAGACCTCGATCGGAACAGATGCGAAAGGCTGACCACGGTAGCTCAGCTTGGCGGTGAATCGGCGCGGCCTGACGGGCATGCCCGGGACATCGATCTCTTCGGGGACGGTGAAGATGGCAGTGAACCCCTCCCACCCCGTCTCACCCGCATCAGCCAACTGCTCATGGACCGTTTCGATATCGCGGCGTGCGACGGTGTCGAAGTCTTTGGAGGTCCGCGAATCGGGAATCCCCCGACGCAGTTCCAGCGACGATCCGCCTTTGACCAACAGCAGCGGAACGCCGCTGTCGTCGGTCAGCATGGCCGCGAACTGTGCGACGACGATCATCGCGACGTGCCGCTGCAATCGGCCGAACACGACACCCTGCCGTTGCGCTGCATGGGTGAGCCGATCTCGCAATGAGCGGAGGTTCGCCGGCGGCGACGAATAGGGCTTGGTCACGCCGATGCTCGCTTCGGCCGAGCGCGTAGTTGAGTGGCGGGCTCATCGAGCGCGGCGCGTAGCTCAGCTGCCGGCGCACGACGAAGCGTGCCCTCGGCCTCGGTTCGCTCGATCGCCGCACGAAGCTGATAGGGATCAGTGCCTGTCTTCAGGCAGTCTTTGATGGTGCGCGCAACCGTCGTGACGGGTATGTCGTCGACCGACGTGATGTCGGTTGCCTGGAGGTCGCGGCGGTGAAGCCGGTACAGCTCACCCCCTGCCGCGCGCGGATAGTTGTCGCGTGGGACCGTGAGATGGATGCGCGACGGGTTGACGTCAGCGAGGGCGTGAAGCGCCAGGGCCGATTCATGCGAGATGACACCACGGCCCAAAGTCCACGAGACGGCAGCTGCGAGATCGTCGTGCTCACCGCGGGGCAGGACTGCTACCCGGTACACACCGCGGCCGGCACGCTCAAGACGTCCGCGCGCTGCAAGGAGGCGGAGTTGCACAGGGTCGACGCCGATGTCCCGCGCATCGCGGGTCGTAACGTAGCCATGTTGCTCGGCGGCAAGCTCGACGAGCCGATCCCAGATTGCCATGTGCGCAATCGTATCAAATAGATACGATTCTGCACACAATTCTGCAAGCGGCGTGTGATCCCAGCTCGTATGCCTAGCCGAGAATTGGTCTTTGTAGCGGCTAGTCCATTCTGCAGCGTGACAATCCCCCTTCGCTGTCGGCCGCGCAAAGTAAGGTCAGCCTCGTTTGGTGCTTGACGCAGGCGAAAGGGGGCGCCGCATGGACGCGTTCGGTGTCCTGAACGAGGTCTTGGACGACTACGAGAACTTCGTCAAGGGCTTCCTGGAAATCAAGGACGACCAGATCCGCAGCAAGGTCGAAAAGGAGATCGCCGACGGTCTGCTCTGGCCGGAGCCGTGGCTCGCACTGAATCCGGCGTTCGAGTCCGGTGGGACAGTCAGCGAACTGGTCGGCAACGGTGTTCTGGACCCCGAGGCGACCAACATCTTCCGAGATCCGACCGGCAAAGAGATCGCCTTCCATCGCCATCAGACCGACGCCTTCGAGATCGCCAACCGCCGTGAGTCGTACGTGCTCACCACCGGTACCGGCTCGGGCAAGTCGATGGCGTACATCGTGCCGATTGTCGACCGGGTGCTGCGCGAGGGCTCGGGCAAGGGCGTGCGGGCCATCATCGTCTATCCGATGAATGCCCTGGCCAACAGCCAGCGCAACGAGCTGGAGAAGTTCCTCGGGAAGACGAACCCCAAGGTCACCTTCGCGCGGTACACGGGGCAGGAGAACAGGGAGGAACGCGAGAAGACCCTCGCCTCTCCCCCGGACATCTTGCTGACCAATTACGTCATGTTGGAACTGATGCTCACCCGCCCGAAGGAGCGCAAGAACCTCATCAGCAGCGCAGAGAATCTCTCGTTTCTGGTTCTCGACGAGCTGCATACCTATCGCGGTCGGCAAGGGGCCGATGTGGCGATGCTGGTCCGCCGGTTGCGCGGCGCGGTCACGTCGAATGACGTCCAGTGCATCGGTACCAGTGCGACGCTCGCCGGTCCCGGCACCAAGGCCCAGCAGCGTCAGCAGGTCGCCGAATTGGCAACCAGGATCTTCGGTGTCGAGATTCCGGCAGCCGACGTCGTCGGGGAAACCCTACGACGTGCGACGACGGGCGCGGCACACCCGGCCACGCTGACCGCACGGCTGGCAACACCGACGCCGGCGGAGTGGGAAGAACTCAAGGCCGACCCGCTGGCCGTCTGGACCGAACAGCACTTTGGTCTACACACTGACGATGAGGGCAAGCTGGCCCGACGCCCGCCGTCCAAACTCAGCGATGCCGCTACGAAATTGCACGGCGAGACCGGCGTGGACGAGGAGGTCTGCCGGGAGAAGCTGCAAGAGCTGCTGCTCGCCGGTTCACGAACCCGCGACCCGCAAGGCCGCTCGCTGTTCGCCTTCAAGCTGCACCAGTTCATCGGCAAGGGCGACACCGTGTACACCACTTTGGAACCCCCGTCGAAGCGTTTTCTCACCACGCAGTACCAGCGCAGCGCACCCAACAGGCCCGCGGGACAGCCTCTCTTCCCATTGGCGTTCTGTCGCGAGTGCGGTCAGGACTTTCTCGTCGTGAACCTGGAGCGCGGCGGCGAGAGCTTCAGCCCCCGGATCCCGAATTCCGATCTTGTCGAACATCCCGACGCCGACGGTCTGTTGCTCCTGACAGAGAGACCATGGCCCGATCCCCACGACAGTGCATTGCTCGAACTCGTCCCTGAGGACTGGGTGGTGTCCAGCGGGTCGGGACAGGTTCTCGACAAAGCTCGTATCCCGAAGCTGCCTAACTCATTACGCGTCGACGAATTCGGCACCATCACCGATGACGGTATGCCGGTGGCGTTCTTCGAGCGTCTCGAGTTCTGCCCATCGTGCAAGACGAGCTACGAGAGTGCCCGCCAGTCCCAGTTCTCCCGCGTCGCCAGCCTTGGCACCGAAGGTCGCGCGAGCGCGGTGACGGTCCTCTCGCAGTCAATTGTCAGAGCCCTCCGGGGCGAGTCCGATCTCGATGACGAGGCACGAAAGTTCCTGGCGTTCAGCGACAACCGCCAAGATGCGAGCCTGCAGGCCGGTCACTTCAACGACTTCGTGTTGGTGGGGCTGATCCGTTCAGCCTTGTACCGCGCCGCCTGCGATTTCCAGGAGCAGCGCCCCGGAGAACCGCTCACCGACGAGAACCTGGGACCCGAAGTGGTCAAGGCGCTTGGCGGGAAGAGTTTGAAGTTCTTCGCCCGAGACGAGGAGACCGCCGACGAGCACATCCCGCGCAAGAAGATCGCCCGCGCGCTGCGCGATGTCGTCACCTATCGCTTGTGGGCCGACCTCAAGCGGGGCTGGCGCATCACCATGCCCAATCTGGAACAGACCGGACAGCTGCGCCTGGCCTATGAGGGTGTTGACGAGCTCGCCGCCAACGACAACAAATGGGCGAGCTGCGGCGAACCACTGGCCAGCGCCAGCGCCGAGACGAGACGGGACGTCATGCATGTCCTCCTCGACGAACTGCGCCGAAACCTCTGCATTGACACCGAATTCCTGAGCGACGAGAAGTTCGACGCCGTCCGGCGCGCCAGCAAGGAGTGGCTGAAAGACCCGTGGGCCATCTCCGATGACGCCGGCACGTACAGCGGCCTCGCCTACCCCGGTGGGCGACCCAAGGGTGCAACAGGGATTGGCGCCGATCTTCACCTGTCAGGGCTGGGTGCCTACGGGCGCTGGCTGCGACGCCCCAATCGGTTTCCCGGCTTCCAGCATGCGCTCAAGACGGCCGACGCCCAGGGCCTCATCGAGAGCCTGATGGACGTCATGGCCGGCGCCGGCATCTTGGTACGAATTCCGGTTCCCAAGCGGCCCACGGGTTACCAGCTGCGTGCCGACCTCATCGCCTGGTATCCCGGCACGGGTGAGCGTCGCGCGCCGGACCCCATCCGCAGTAATCAATCGGAGGGCCGGGTCAATCCGTACTTCCGTGCGCTCTACGCCGAAACCGCGAAGAAGCTCGTCGGCTTGGAGGCGCGCGAACACACCGCTCAGGTCGAGCCAGCCAAACGTCAGAAGCGGGAAGAAGAATTCAGCGAGGCCCGGCTTCCGGTGCTGTACTGCTCGCCCACGATGGAACTCGGCGTCGACATCAAGAGCCTCAACGTCGTTGGCATGCGCAATGTCCCGCCAACTCCCGCCAACTATGCGCAGCGTTCGGGACGAGCTGGCCGGTCGGGTCAGCCGGCAATCGCCCTGACCTACTGCGCTACCGGCAATGCGCACGACGCCTACTACTTCCGGCGCAGTCAGGACATGGTGGCCGGAGCGGTCGCACCACCGCGGTTGGAACTGGGCAACCAGGATCTGGTGCGCGCACACGCCCACTCGATCTGGCTGGTGAAGTGCGGCCTGGACCTCAAAGCCAGCATGGTCGACTTGCTGGAGATCGACCAGCCGGGCCAGCCTTTGCGCGCCGAGGTACTCACGACGATCGAATCCCCGTCGAGTCGCAGCGCCGCCATCGCCGCGATCACCGACGTCCTGACGGCTACCACCGAAGTGACCGCGGCGCCGTGGTGGACGGAGACCTGGATCGCTGACACCGTCGATCAGGCGCCGACTCGGTTCAACCACGCCGCGGACCGGTGGCGTGGGCTCTACAACGAGGCGCAAACGGAGCTGGACCAGGCCAACACGACCCTGAAAACTATCGGTGCGTCCGAAAGCTCGAAACAACGTGCCCGCGGCCGCATTTCGGAGGCACGTGCTGCTCTCGACCTTCTGAAGGGCCAGGTCGACGATGTGCTTCAGGGTGATTTCTACACCTACCGCTATTTCGCCTCGGAAGGCTTCCTACCCGGTTATTCCTTCCCGCGACTGCCGCTGTCGGCGTTCATTCCGGCGGAACGGCGAACCCGCAGCGGCGGGGAAGGAGATTTCATTCAGCGGCCCCGGTTCATGGCGATCAGTGAGTTCGGCCCCGGCGCGTTCATCTACCACGAAGGGGCGCGTTACGAGGTCAACCGCGTCAGCCTGCCCGCGCGTGACGACGGCACTGGAGTAAACATCACCGAGATCAAGCGCTGCAGCGCGTGCGGGTACCTCCATGAATCCACGGACCCCGATCTCTGCCAACATTGCGGTGCGCCGTTCGCGCCGGAAAGCACGCTGACCAACTTGATGCGGCTGCTGTCGGTCAAGACTCGTCGCCGCGACCGGATCAGCGCCGACGAGGAGGAACGCCAGCGCGCCGGACACGAAATCGTCACGACCATTCGCTTTGTGCCGCATGGAGTTCGGGCCGGGCAACTCACCAGCACCATCACCGAAGGCGGACAAGAGCTCGGCACCATCACCTACGGCGACACCGCGCTGATCCGCCGAATGAACGTCGGTCTGCGCCGCCGCAAGGACAAGGACGTCCGCGGGTACGTGCTGGACACCGTGGAGGGGCGCTGGTGCAAAGAGGCAGACCTGGCCAAGAACGTGCACGGTGAGGCCCCGCGGTATCAGCGAGTGATCCCTCACGTCGAGGACCACCGCAACGCTTTGCTGCTGCATCTGGACCCATCGATCGGTGCGGATCAGCGGATGGCCGCAATGTATGCGCTCAAACGTGGCATCGAGGCCGTCTACCAGTTGGAAGGCTCCGAACTTGCGGTGGAAGCGCTTCCCAGCAACGTAGGTGACCACGCTTGGTCGCGGCTGTTGTTCTTCGAAGCCGCCGAGGGCGGAGCTGGCGTACTGCGTCGCCTTGCCACAGAAGATGGTCAACTACGTCAAGTGGCGCGAAAAGCGCTGGAAATTCTGCACTTCGACCCCGACAGCGGTGAAGACCTCCATCGCGCACCGCATGCGATCGAGGACTGTGCACAGGCCTGTTACGACTGCTTGCTGTCCTACAGCAACCAGTGGGACCACCAGCACCTGGACCGCCACCGCGTCGTCGACCTGCTCCGACGACTTGCCACATCCAATGTGGCTGTCGGAGCCGGCGGCGAGGACCGAGCGGCACAACTCGAACGCCTGACCGAGGCCTGTGACAGCGAGCTGGAGAAGCAGTTCCTCGTCCTGTTGGAACAGCACGGCTTCCGGCTCCCTGACGATGCCCAGAAAATAGTGGACGGCTATTACGTCCGGCCGGATTTCGCTTACCACACCGACGGTATGGACGTTGCCATCTTTATCGACGGACCCGTCCACAACACCGCACATCAGCAGGAGAAAGACGAGCAGGCACGCATGAAGCTCGAAGATGAGGCGGGGTGGATGGTACTGCGCTTCCACTATGACGACGCAGATGCCAACTGGCTCACGACCATTGCCGAACACAGCGGTGTGTTCGGCGAAGCGAAGGCGAACGCATGACGACGGTCGACTACCCCGCTGGCAGCCTGGTCAATGCCCGCGGCCGGGACTGGCTCGTTCTACCGGGTTCCCCACAGGGCACGCTGCTGGTGCGCCCGCTCGGGGGGCACGAGCACGAGAACACCGTGCTGCTGCCCGAGATCGACGACTTCGCGGCAGCCACATTCGAACCACCGACGGTCGACGACCGCGGGGACGCCGGCCGGGCCCGCCTGCTTCGCGACGCGCTCAGGCTCTCGTTTCGCGCCAGCGGCGGCCCGTTCCGTTCATTCGCACGCCTGGCCGTCTCCCCCCGCAACTACCAGCTTGTTCCGCTGATGATGGCGGCCAACCAGGATGTCACCCGGTTGCTGATCGCCGACGGCGTCGGTATCGGCAAGACGGTCGAAGCAGGACTCATCGCCGCCGAGCTCCTTGCCACCGGGGAAGCGCAGCGGTTGGCGGTGTTGTGCTCGCCCCAGCTGGCCCCGCAATGGCAGGGCGAACTCCGACACAAGTTCGGTATCGACGCGCACCTTCTGTTGCCGTCCACGGTCAACCGGCTGATGCGTGGTGTCCCATTCGGATCCAACGTCTACCAGCACTACCCGTATCTGGTGATCTCTACCGATTTCATCAAGCAGAAGTCCCGCCGTGACGAATTCGCCTTGCACTGCCCGGAATTGGTGATCGTCGACGAGGCGCATACCTGCGTGGCATCCGCCGGCGTCGGCAAGTCCTCCCAGGCTCATCTGAGATATGCCCTGCTGCGCAAACTCGCCGACGACCAGCAGCGCCACCTGCTGCTGCTGACCGCGACTCCACACAGCGGCGACGACAGCGCCTGGCAGTCGCTGATCGGCCTGCTCGACGACCGCCTCGGCGACCTGCCGGCAGATCTGTCCGGCCGCGACCGCGAAGACGACCGCAAACTGCTGGCCAAGTACATGATCCAACGCCAACGCGCCGACATCCGCGAGTACCTCGACGAGGACACCCCGTTCCCCGATCGCGAAACCACCGAGACCGCGTACAAACTCACCGCGGGATACCGCCAACTGTTCGACGACGTGATGGACTACGTCCGCGAACAGGTCGCCGACCCCAAGCTCAGCGCGGTGCGGCAACGCGTCCGGTGGTGGTCGGCGATCGCGCTGCTGCGGTGCCTGGCCTCCAGCCCGGCCGCAGCCGAACAGACCCTGCTCAACCGTTCGGCGGTCGCAGCCGCCGAGGACGAGAATGAGGTGGACGCCTACGCCGAAACCCGCGTCCTGGACACCGATCTGGACGACACGCTCGAAGCCGAGGACGTCACCGTCGGCGCCGACACCGGTGACACCGACACGCCCGACACGAAGAGCCGAAAGCGCCTGCGCGAGTTGGCCTCTGCCGCGGCAGCCTTGAAGGGTCCGCGGTCTGACGCGAAGCTCAAGCGGCTCATCCCGCTGCTCAAGGAACTCCTCGACGAGGGCTACCACCCCATCGTATTCTGCCGCTACATCCCCACCGCCGACTATCTCGCTGAACACCTAAGTTCAGCCCTATCGAAGGTCAATGACCTCAAGATCGACGCAGTGACCGGAACTCTCCCACCGGAGGAACGCGAATCCCGCGTCGATACCCTCAGCGCCCACGACGGCCCCCGCCTGCTGATTGCGACCGACTGCCTGTCGGAGGGCGTCAACCTGCAGGACGGCTTCAGCGCCGTCGTCCACTACGACCTGGCGTGGAATCCCACCCGCCACGAACAACGCGAAGGCCGCGTCGACCGATTCGGCCAACAAGCCCCCACCGTGCGCACTGTGACGTACTACGGCGAGGACAACGGCATTGACGGCATCGTGTTGCAGGTCCTCATCCGCCGCCATGAGAACATCAAACGCAGCATCGGCGTCTCCGTGCCGATCCCGGTCGATTCCACCACCGTGATGAAGGCGATCTGGGAGTCGCTGTTGTTGCGCGGCAAGGAAGCCGAACAGCTGACCCTCGACTTCGCTGAGGCCACCTCCAAATCCCTGGCAGAACAAATAGAGGTCGAGTGGACCAACGCGGCCGAACGGGAGAAGGCGTCACGTACCCGGTTTAGGCAGGCCGGACTCAAACCCGACACCGTCGAACACGCGCTGACCGAGGTGCGCCGCGCACTCGGCGGACCGGCTGATGTCGAGACCTTCACCCGTACAGCACTATCCATTCTGGGTGCTCCGATCAGCGACACCGATGACGGGTTCACCGCGGTCATCACCGCCCTCCCGGCCGCGGTACGCGATCAACTCCCACCCACCAAGAGCGGGCGACTGCACTTCCACCGCTCGCTGCCCGTCCCGGCCGGGCACAGCGTGCTCACCCGCACTGACGCCACTGTCGATGCGCTGTCGCGCTACGTCCTCGACGCCGCACTCGACTCCCGGCTCGACCCGTCGGCTCGACCCGCCCGCCGTGCCGGTGTGATGCGCACAAGCGGAGTCAACAAGGTGACAACTTTGCTCATGGCGCGCCATCGGCTGGAGATCACCATCCCCGGATCGGCCGGCACCGTCACGCAGGTCGCCGAGGAAGCCAAGTTCCTCGCGTTCACCACAAGCGGCGACACCCTGGCCTGGTTACCGCAGGCGGAAGTCGACGCGCTGCTGTCCTTGACGCCGTCGGGCAATGTCGACGACGCGCTGGCCAGAATGCAGTTGGGCCGTGCACTAGGGCGGCTGGAGGCGCTCGCCAAGCACCTCACCACAACCGGCGAAGACGCAGCGAAGGACCTGGTGTCTGAGCATCAGGCAGTGCGCAGCGCCTCCAAGTCCGGCGGACGCGCACCCACCGTGCGGTTCCTGCCACCCGCCGACGTGCTCGGTATCTACGTGTTTCTGCCGGAAGCCGGTACCCGATGACCGCACTAACCGTCTTCCGTGCCGTCCGCGCGGTCGGCACCGCGCTGCCCTCCGAAGCCATCCCGCGGGCCAACGAACTGCGCATGCCCGGTCAGACCGCGGACGCTTACCAGCTATCACCGGGGATGGCGGTCAACGGTGCCATCGCCCGCGCGTGGGAAGCCATGCTCGCCGCGCACCACACCTGGCGCGCCGCTCTGGAGCGGCTCCCCGACGGTGACGCCGCCACCAAACTCACCCGCGACAAATGGCTGCTGCCGCTGCTGTACGAACTGGGCTGGGGCCGGCCCGATGTCAACAACGGCGGCCTGCCCGTGCCGCCCGGCCTCGGCGAGACCGAGGCGCCGCACTTCCCCATCTCGCACCGCGTCGCCTGGCCCGACGCCGCGAACGCCACGGCATGGGCGCCGCTGCACCTGGTGGGTGCCGGAATCGACCTGGACACCAAGACCGCGGGGGTGACCGCCCGTGCGCCGCAGGCCATGGTTCAGGACTACCTCAACCGGGAAGACCACGCGCTGTGGGCGATTGTGTCCAACGGCCACCAACTGCGGCTGCTGCGCGACGCTTCCAGCCTCACCCGGCAATCCTTCATCGAATTCGACCTCGACGCGATCTTCACCGACCAGCTCTACTCCGACTTCCGCATCCTGTTCCTGACCGTCCACGCCAGCCGGTTCGCGCCCCGCCTGGACGACAAGGCCGCCAAAGCGGTTGTCGACAGCGAGGACTCCGGCGAGGACGGCGAGGCCGAGCAGGCCGAGCCCAAACTCGACAACTGCTGGCTGGAACGCTGGCGCACCACCGCCATCGACGACGGCGCCCGCGCCCTGCTGAACCTGCAACACGGTGTCGCCGCCGCGCTGCAGGAACTCGGCACCGGGTTCGTCTCGCACCCAGCCAACGCTGCCCTGCGCGAGACGCTGGCCGCAGCCGCAGACGCCGACCGTGATCTCCAGCGCGCACTGCTGCGCATCGCCTACCGGCTCATCGTGCTGTTCGTGGTCGAGGACCGCGATCTGCTGTACGGCTCCGAGGTCCCCGAAAGCGCCCGCACCCTGTACGCGGACTACTTCTCCACCGCACGGTTGCGCCGGCTGGCGGCCGAGCCGATCGGCGGCTGGCACACCGACCTGTGGCAGGCGCACCAGATCGTCACCGACGCACTCGCCGGCGACGGACTGCCTGCGCTGGGGCTGAGCGGTCTTGGTGCCAGCCTCTTTTCCCGGGACGCGCTGAGCATCCTCGACGGTGCCGAGTTGCCCAACCGGGCCTTGCTCGCCGCGGTGCGGGCGCTGTCGCAGATCGACGACCCGGTCACCGGGTTGCCACGCCCGGTCGACTACCGCAACCTCGACAGCGAGGAACTCGGCGGCATGTACGAGGGACTCCTGGCCTACACACCGCGGTACCACGCTGACGAGCGGGCGTTCACCCTCGACGTGTCCACCGGCAACGAGCGCAAGAAGTCCGGCGCGTATTACACGCCTTCGGATCTGATCGCGCTGGTGCTGGACGAGGCGCTGGACCCGTTGATTGACGAGGCCATTCGGGAATCCGACCCGCAGCACGCGCTGCTGGATCTCACGGTGGTCGATCCGGCTTGCGGCAGTGGACATTTCGTCGTCGTCGCCGCACGGCGGATCGCCGCCGCGCTGGCCACCGTGCGCACCGCAGAGACCGAACCCACGCCCGCCGCCCTTCGGGCGGCCACCGCTGATGTAATCGAACGCTGTGTCTATGGCGTGGACCTCAACGATCTGGCGATCGAGATCACCAAGGTGGCGTTGTGGCTTGAAGCCTTCGACGCCGACCGGCCGTTTCCGTTCCTCGACGCGCACTTCCGCGTCGGCAATGCACTGCTGGGCACCACCCCGGAGCTGTTGCGACACAACGTCCCCGAAACGGCATTCGTGCCTCTGGGTGACGACGACAAGACGTGGACATCCAAGCTCAAAGCCCGCAACAGGTCCGAACGCCAAGCCGACCAAGACCAGCTAACGCTGAGCTTTGGCCCAGAAACCCTCAACGTCGAAACCAGCCAGTTCACCAAAGCCGCCCGTGAAGCCGACACCGGCACCGTGGCTTCGGTGGCCGCCCTGCGCGCCCGCGCCGACGCATGGCGGCGACTGGAAGCTAACCCCGACCTGGTAGCCGCCAAGTTGGTGGCCGATGCGTGGTGTGCGGCGTTCGTGCAGCCCAAGACCGGGGCGACGACTTCCGGCCAGGGCATCACTCATGCGACCGTGCGCGCTCTGTCCGAGGCCCCGGAATCAGTACCCGACACCATCATCACGCAAGTCAATGCCATGGCCCGGCAGTACCGGTTCTTCCACTGGCACTTGGAGTTTCCCAGCATCTTCACCGTCCTCGACGACGGCAGCGCCGACGCCGGCACGGGGTGGACAGGAGGATTTTCCTGCGTCGTCGGTAACCCGCCCTGGGAGCGGGTGAAGATCCAAGACAAGGAGTTCTTCGGCAACGCCGGTCGCCCCGACATCGAAGGCGCGGCGACCGGCGCCATCCGCAAGAAGATGATCGACAAACTCGCCGAAACCGACCCCGACCTGCATCACGCATACCTGGCGGCACTTCGGCAGTCGGACGGCACCGCGCACCTGCTGCTGAAGAGCGGCCGCTACCCATTCACCGGCCAGGGCGATGTCAACACCTACAGCGTGTTCGCCGAAACCATGCGTACCGTCACCAACCGGGAGGGCGCGGCCGGAATCATCACACCCACCGGGCTGGCAACCGATAAGACGACCGCGCCGTTCTTCGCCGACACCCTGAGCAACCATCGCCTGTATGCGTTCTACGACTTCGAGAACCACTATCGAATCTTCGCAGATGTCAATGACCGCGTCCGGTTCGCCGTAACGAGCGTGACGGGTACTGCTCGGCAAGTCGATCGAACGCGATTTTCTTTCCTTAATCACCGTATTGGGGATGTGCCCACGCGCCGATTCGAATTGGCGGCCGACGAGGTACTCAGCCTCAACCCGAACACCGGCACACTACCGATGTTCCGAACCCGGCCTGATGCCGAGATAACCCTTGGAATCTACCGGCGCCATCCCGTCCTGATTCGAGAGAACGATCCAGACGGAAATCCCTGGGGATTATCGTTTTTGCGCTTGTTCGATATGACCAATGACTCCGGTCTATTCCTTCAACCTGAAGACCTTACAAACGCGCGCTTCAATGGCTGGTCTTACGATCAAGACGGAAGTGAATATGTTCCGCTCTACGAGGCGAAGATGCTCTGGCACTTCGACCATCGTTTCTCCACATTTCGCGGTGCCACCAAAGAGCAGATCAGCGTCGGCCTGCTTCCACGCCTTTCCGACGAAGAGCACGACGACCCCAACGTTGAGCCCCATGCGAAGTTTTGGGTCGAACGTGGGGAGGTGCACAAGAGACTTGAAGCATGGGATCGCGGTTGGCTGCTCGGTGTACGTGCGATCACGAACGCCGGCAACGAGCGGACCTTCGTTCCATCAGTATTGCCCGCATCAGCGATTGGCAATTCCTTCCTTGTCGCAATCGTCGGCAACCCGCTCGCAGGTGCCGAACTGCATGCGATCTGGTCCAGCTTGGCTTTCGACTACATCGCTCGACAGAAGCTGAGTGGGCCCAATGTTAATCAGTTCTTCCTTAAACAACTCGCCTGTCTAACTCCAGACGACTTCGAGGCATCAACGACTTGGAAGTGCGGAGAGAGCCTTCGCGATTGGTCAAAGCCCTACCTGCTCGAACTTTCTTA